>ERZ888423.36-NODE-36-length-118637-cov-13.310477_pt1 | contig 118637 bp, 101 predicted proteins | sample MGYA00520523_ERZ888423 | MGnify/ENA primary metagenome ERZ888423 (study PRJEB32303, sample SAMEA104408611) | aquatic metagenome | biome: Brackish water; feature: Pelagic; material: water | place: Baltic Sea | collected 2014-06-08T10:24:00 | depth 30,27 m ...
AGCTATCGCTGTCCTTGGGTTTTTTTATTACTAAAATGCTGCAACGGGGTTGCGCATTTTAGTAATAAAAAAACCCCTCCCACCTTACGGTTGGAGGGGTTGCGATGTCGGGGTGGCAGGATTTGAACCTACGACCTCCTGCTCCCAAAGCAGGCATTCTGCCGGACTGAACTACACCCCGAAAAAAAGAGCGGTGAGGGAGGGATTCGAACCCTCGGTACCAGTTGCCCAGTACGACAGTTTAGCAAACTGTTGGTTTCAGCCACTCACCCACCTCACCAAAATATGGATCGGCTGATTATCCACTTTTTAAGCGGACAGCAAAGGTAATAAATAGGTTGATTTGTACACCTACAATGACCATATGTTTTAGAATTTTATTTTCAGGGTAGCATAAAACCATTTCCGGCCAGACCAGTCGCCACTTTTTAATACCCCTAACAGGTGTGGAGCACCGGCATCTAACTTTGTATGCTACCCTGTTCCGGCATTCCCTAAAACACAGAAAGCAACCCGATGGGTTGCTTTCTCATGTCCTTATGGCTGGTATCTTAGGAAATACTCATTTGAATCTTTTTGGTCAGGTCTTCTACGCTCTCCTTGAATTTGGTATCGGTGTCCATCAGGTTCTGAATGGCCTGGCAGGAATGTATGACCGTACTGTGGTCGCGACCACCAAAATGTTTGCCGATGGACTTCAGCGAATTCTTGGTGAAATTCTTACTGAGGTACATGCTCAGCTGGCGCGCCTGCACAATGGCTCTTTTGCGGGTCTTCTCTTTTAGCTTTTCTACCGGCACCTCAAAATAATCGCAAACCGCTTTTTGAATAAAGTCGATGCTGACCTCCCGGCTCATGTTCTTCACGAAGTTCTTTACAATCTTCTTCGCGAGGTCCAGGTCAATTTGCTTTTTGTTCAAGGAGGCCTGTGCCAGCAAACTTACCAGGGCACCTTCCAGTTCTCTGATGTTATTGGTGATATTGTACGCAACAAATTCCACTACATCGGGCGGAAGCTCAATACCATCGGAGTACATTTTCTTCTCCAGAATGGCTACCCTTGTTTCAAAGTCAGGTGCCTGCAGGTCTGCACTGAGTCCCCACTTGAACCTGGACAGCAGTCTTTCTTCTACCCCTTCGAGGTCGCGCGGCGGACGATCGCTGGTAAGAATGATTTGCTTGTTTTCCTGGTGCAGGTGGTTGAAGATGTGAAAGAAGATATCCTGCGTCTTGGCTTTGTTCGAAAAGAAATGGATATCATCGATAATGAGTACATCAATGAGTTGATAGAAGTGTACAAAGTCGTTCACCGAATTGTTCTTCAGCGATTCGATGAACTGGTTGGTGAACCTCTCTGCATTGGTGTACAACACGGTCTTGTTGGGGAAGTTTTGCTTCACCTCGTTGCCGATAGCCTGCGCCAGGTGCGTTTTGCCAAGGCCCACACCACCGTAAAGTACCAGCGGGTTGAAAGCGGTACCTCCCGGCTTCTGCGCCACTGCGTAGCCTGCGCTTCTGCACAAACGGTTGCAGTCGCCTTCTATGAAGGAGTCAAAATTGTAATTCGGATTCAAGCCCGATTCGATATTGACCTTTTTCAAACCGGGGATGACAAAAGGGTTCTTGATGGTGTTTCCCATAATTAGTGGTGCTGCTACTTCGGGGTTCTTATTGAACCCGGTGTTATAATTCGGATAATGTATAGTGGTAGGCGTATTGGATCCGGAGCTGTTCTCCACCACAATTCTATATTCCAGTCGTGCATTGGTGCCCAATTCTCTTTTGATGGTTTTGCGCAACAGCGCCACATAGTGCTCCTCCAGCCATTCATAAAAAAATTGACTGGGTACCTGAATGGTCAACACTTCATCTTCGAGCTTAACGGGTTCAATGGGTTCAAACCAGGTCTTAAAACTTTGATGGTTAACATTGTCCTTAATAATTTTCAGGCAATTCGCCCACACCATTTCGTGATTCTTGCTGCTCATGTAACTATTAAAGTTGCCTTAATTATTTATTAACAGATTGGGTAGGCGAAATTGTTGAAAAAATTCATGACAAAAAAATTTTCACCCTCTTGATTTTTTAGTGACAATAACAGGTTGAGTGTAACGCCAATTTTTTCTTTTCACTTCATCATAAATTATATTGAGTCTACCTAACATGACTCCACCCCAACCTACCTGATTGATCAAGACGGCTTCGCCAACCGAATTTTTATAGGACAGTGGCTCATCAAAAAAGGTATGTGTATGTCCACCGAGTATCAGGTCGATGCCCGAAGTCGATGCCGCCAGTACCTCGTCAGAAACCTTGTTGTCCTTGTATGAATAACCCAGATGCGAGAGACAAATGACCAGATCACACTTTTCATCGTAGCGCAATATATCGGCCGTCTCCTGTGCCTTGACAATGGGATTATTGTACCCCGTTGCACCATAGAGTCGATCCGGAACCAGTCCTTTTAACTCTATACCCAATCCGAATACACCAATCTTCAAACGCCCTTTTTTGATGGTAGTATAGGGCTGTATCTTTTTATGCAATACGGTATCGGAAAAATCGTAGTTCGCTACCAGGAATGGGAATGAGGCTTTGGGCAATTGTGCAGCAAAGCCATCGAGGCCATTGTCGAAATCGTGGTTGCCCATAGTGGCTGCGTCGTACTGCATAGCACTCATCAACTCCAGTTCCGGGGCACCACCATAGTAATTGAAATAAGGTGTGCCCTGAAAAATATCTCCGCTGTCGAGCAACAGCACATGCTGCTCGCTGTCTCTTATTTGCTGAATGATGGCTGCCCTTGCCGACATCCCTCCGCGACCTGCATAGCGTTGGTCATCATCCGGGAATGGATCGATGCGCGAATGCATATCGTTCGTATGGAGTATGGTAAGTGAAGTAGCTGCTCCTGCTGCAAGCGCCTCCATGGGCAACCAGCCGGAACCCAGCAGCAAGCCACCTGTAGAAAGTTGTCGAAGAAAAGTACGTCTGCTACTCACTGATTGTCCGGTTATCTGTTTCAATACTTAAAGCCTCACCTCCTGCACTGCGGTTTTCAATTCCACGGATTACAATATCTCTGACAGTAATGCCTGCATCCTCCAGCGAGGCATCTGTCAGCATCTCCAATCCGTCGCCACCCCGCGCCATGTAGTCATTCATTACCACATGATAAACTGCGGAAGTATCGAAAGGCTGTCCCTGCACCAACACATCAACTGCTGCTTCATTGCTGATGGTCAGCTGCAAACCACTCTGAGGCCAGCCTCCGGCAGCTGCCAACTTATTCAATAACCGGGCGGTAGAATAACCATCTAATGTAACCATTACCATAGTATTATCAAAGGGAAGCAGTTCAAAAATTTTTCCCTTGGTAACCTCACCTTTGTAAATAGCATCTATCCTTATACCACCATAGTTATATACCGCAAAATCGGGTTTGTGCTGAAACAAGGTGTCGCCGGCTTCCAACATGATATCCGTTATCAGATTGCCTATGGCAGATTCCGGCTTTCCTTTCTTCCAGTCCTGCGCAGCCTGGCCAATTACCTTCTCCATCTCCGCCTGCAGCCCTTCCCGGTAGGGGGCGATGATGCATTGCAACAAGGTATCATCGCTCTGTACCTGTATCTGTTCATAGGTATAGCCTGTAGCCTGGTAGTAACGGCAGCCGGCGAGAAGCGACAAGAAAACGACACCGGGAAGGAATAAGTAGTGTAGGGATTTCACAGGCTAAATTTTCAAAAATAAAGTCATTCCCACCTTAGATTCGGGTGAGATTATTTTATTGTTACTTAGAATAGAAACTTCTTAGCGCTCGTACAACATCATCACTTCCTGCTTGAGTGACAGTATGGCTTTTTGGGTAGCTGTATCCTCTTCCTGTTCTGCCATCTTATTGATGATGTGCTTGCTGAGGTCGATGGACGACGCATCGGGACGCAGTTCCATCGCGTTGCGGTTAATGATGCTCTTCATCTCCTCCTTGGCAGCTTTCACCACCTCCCAGGTTTTTGGGGAGATATACAACTGCTGGCTGAGGTTGTGTTCGTACTCCATGTTGACATTGCTGATGAGCGCCGCCCGAAACTGGGCCACTGTCATTTCACTTTGCCGAACGCGCGGAAGCAGATTATTGAGGCTTATCCGCTCCATAAATAATATGAGGCGCTCATACGCCTGCAAACGAACGGGCAGCGACTGGCGAATTTGCTGCTCCCTGAATTCGAGCAAACGCAATTTGTACTCCTTGTCGAAAAAGGCTTTTACCATAAAAAAGGTAATCAGAAAAACGATGAGGGAAGGGATGGTATAGGCGAGAATTTGCAAGGCAGTATCCATAGTATTACAAGTTTAAAGTAGAAGCCTAAAGTTACGTTGTATGAAACTTAATGCATCCATCGTCCGTTTATTATCTTTGAATAAAAATTTACAGGCATGTCAGAAGTAATAATGGAATCACCTATAACCCTCACTGAGGGTGCGTATACCGAGTTGAAGAAACTCATCACAGAGAAAAACATCCCCGAAAACTTTTTTCTGCGCGTAGGTGTGAAAGGTGGCGGTTGCGCCGGACTCTCCTACATTCTGGGATTCGATAGCAAAAAAGACAGCGATCAGGTGTATCAATACAAGGATCTCACCGTACTCATGGACAAAGCCCAGGGCATGTACCTCGTGGGCATGGAAATCGACTTTGTAGATGGACTGAACAACCGCGGATTCAGCTTTAACAACCCTAACGCAGTAGAAACCTGCGGATGCGGTACCAGCTTCTCCAGCTGATATCCTAGGCAAAATAAACAGGAGCCGTCCTCTTAGGGGCGGCTTTTTTTTGGGCAAAAAAAAGCACCCTGCCTTGAACAGACAGGGTGCTAACAAGTCAACCTTTACCCTTTAGTTGTAACACTTATCTATCAGATGCAACCGGTTGGAAAAGCGTTGCATACCCCTGCAATTTTTTTTTCAACCCCGCATATTTTCTCGCTAAGCAGGAATTTCTTACCTTTTAGAGATGAATGAAGCATTTAAAAGCCTGAATATGAACCTGCGGGGAATTGGCCAATCGGCCACCCTCGCCATCAACGAGCGCTCTAAGGCTTTGCGCAGAGAAGGACGAAAAATTTACGGTATGGGACTGGGTCAATCACCATTCCCCATTCCGCAAAGCGTGGTCGATTCGCTGAAGATGCACGCCCATGAAAAAGATTATTTGCATGTACAGGGGCTTCCGGCATTGCGGACTGCCGTGGCAGAATTCCATATCCGAAAAGACATGGTGGATATCCATCCCGACAATGTCCTTATAGGGCCGGGAAGCAAGGAGCTTATGTTCCTGTTGCAGCTGGTGTTTTACGGAGAAATCCTATTGCCCAGTCCATCGTGGGTATCGTATCACCCGCAGGCGCATATTCTGGGCAGGCCGGTAAAGTTTATCCATACCACTTTCGAAAATAAATGGCGACTCACAGCCCGGCAGCTTTTTGAAACCTGCGCCGCCGACCGCGATGACCACAGGCCACGGCTGATTATCCTCAACTACCCTTCAAATCCCGACGGTGGAAGCTATACCAGCGAGGAGCTGGAAGAGATAGCGCATATTGCCCGACAGTTCAATATCATACTGCTGAGCGATGAAATATACGGGCAGTTGCATTTTGCCGGTGAGCATGTTTCCGTTGCCCGTTTTTATCCCGAAGGCACCATCATCAGCAGCGGGCTATCGAAGTGGTGTGGTGCAGGTGGGTGGCGCCTGGGAACATTCAGTTTTCCGCCCCACCTCAAGTGGATATTGGAAGCCATGGCAGCAGCAGCCAGTGAAACCTACACCTCCGTGTCGGCTCCCATTCAATACGCAGCCATCCGCGCGTTCAAGTGCGGAATCAATATAGAGCGCTATCTCTGGCGGGTGCGAAAAATTCTGCAGCGGCTGGCGGAAGATTGCGTTGCTATTCTGCAGGCAGGTGGCATCCGTGTGCATATGCCCGATGGCGCATTTTACCTGTTCATTGACTGCGGCCCCATGCAGGAGCAACTGGCAGCCAGAAATATCCTCAACAGCAGGGATATGTGCGAGCAACTGCTGCAAGATACCGGTGTGGCTATTTTGCCCGGCTCAGCCTTTAACCGCCCGGCATTCGAGCTCACCGCCCGCATTGCCACCGTTAATTTCGACGGGGCGAAAGCGCTCGCCAAATGTGAAACCATTCCCCTGGACCAGCCCCTTCCAGATAATTTCACTGAAATGTACTGCAAAGAGGTGCTGGAAGGAATGCGGCGGCTGGTAAAATGGGTAGTTCAATGAAAAAGTGTTGCCTGCGTTTTTCAGGAACAACGTAACTTGGCTCCCTGAATGTCAATTAGTGTTCAACAACTCAGCAAGGTTTACGGCGAACAGCATGCTGTAGACCATATCACGTTCGACGTGCCCGCCGGGCAAATTGTGGGCTTTTTAGGTCCCAACGGAGCAGGAAAGAGTACCACCATGAAAATGCTTACCTGCTTTATTCCGCCCACCTCCGGCAAAGCCTCTGTTTGCGGCTTCGACAGCATGGAGCAGCCCCTTCAGGTAAAAAGGCGGGTGGGTTATCTGCCGGAGCACAATCCTTTGTACCCCGACATGTATATAAAGGAATACCTGGAGTTTGCTGCACGCATGCATGCCATGAAAAATTTTGGTCCCCGGGTAGATGAAATGATAGATGTAACAGGCTTGGGGCCGGAGCGCAAAAAGAAAATAGGACAGCTGAGTAAAGGGTACCGGCAGCGCGTTGGACTGGCGCAAGCCATGCTACATGATCCCGAAGTACTGATTCTGGATGAGCCCACATCGGGTTTGGATCCCAACCAGTTGCTGGAAATACGTAAACTCATTAAAACACTGGGCGAGCAAAAAACGGTTATACTCTCCACCCATATCATGCAGGAAGTGCAGGCTTTATGCGACCGCATAATCATTATCAACAAAGGCCGGATTGTCGCCGACGATAGTGTGAGTGGCTTGCAGGCCCAATCTTCCGGCGGCACCATTGTAAAGGTAAGTTTTAAAGAAAGTCCTTCGAAGGAGCGTTTCCTAGAAATTCCAGGTGTAGCAGAAGTGAAGCGTATCGACGACCATCAATTCCTTATTCAATACCTGGGAAAAGGCGATATCCGTGAGCTGCTTTTCCAGTTTGCTGTTACCCATCAGTTGACATTACTCAACCTACAACTGGAACAACAAAATTTAGAGGACGTATTCCGGCAATTGACGAATTGAGGGGCTACAAAAAGCTAAGTTGCATGTAGACATACCCTGAGAATTCAAAAGAGAAGTGGACTTACTCAGAATGTTCCTACTGTTTCATAAGCCACTACATGAAGACCCATAAGGCCGTTAATAGTCTTAAAGCCTCCTATTGTTCAAATGCACTTCCCTTTGCACCAATGTGCTACCTTTGCCGTTGATTGTAAAAACATCGCCTTGATCGCAATTTTCAGAAAAGAGCTTAATGTTTTCTTTAGTTCCCTGATTGGCTACATTGCCATCACCATTTTTCTGGTGGCCAATGGCTTGTTCAATTGGGTGTTTACCGATACCTCCATTATGAGCAGCGGGTATGCCGACCTGCAGCCGTTTTTCAATTTCGCGCCCTGGATTTTCCTGTTCCTCGTGCCAGCCATCACCATGCGCTCCTTCGCCGAGGAGAAAAACACCGGAACGCTCGAGCTGCTGGCCACCCGGCCCGTGACCGACCTACAAATCATTGCCGGAAAATTCCTGGCGGCATTTACCCTGGTGGTATTCAGCGTACTGCCCACCATCGTTTATTACTTTGCCATTCGGGAGCTGGCGTCTCCCACAGGGAATGTCGATACAGGTGGCATCATTGGGTCTTACATCGGACTCACCCTACTGGGGGGTAGCTTTGTCGCTATAAGTCTGTTTGCATCGGCCATCAGCAATAACCAGATAGTGGCATTCATCTCCGGGCTATTCCTTTGTTTCATCTGTTTTTATGGATTCGATGCTCTGGCATTATTACCTGTAAGCGAAGGCAGCGCAGACGCAATCTTCAATGCCCTCAGCATCAACCAGCACTACCAGAATATCAGCAAGGGCTATATCGACTTTCGCGATGTGCTGTATTTCAGCAGTGCCATAGCCCTGTTTTTCCTTATGACACAAACTACACTGGGCAGCAGAAGATGGTAACACCTACATCAACAGAGCAGGCTTCCGGCTATACCCGGAATAAGCGAAGGGCACTCCTTCGGCTGGGGCTTCTGGCAACAGTCATTGTATTGGTGAATGTGGTATTGTCGGGTTTTTTCTTCCGCATAGACCTGACGCAGGAAAAGCGCTACAGTCTTTCCACCCCAACAAAGGTATTGCTGGAAGAACAACAGGATATCGTATTCGTCCAGATTTTCCTCGCTGGAGAACTGACACCCAATATGCAGCAATTGCAGAATGCCACCGTGGAAATGCTGAAACAGTTCAGGGCATACGGCAAAGAAAATATCCAGTGGGAAATTGTCAACCCCTTCGATATCACCGATGAGGTCAGCCTGGGCAAGTACATCAAAGAACTGGAAGAAAAAGGCATCTACTCCATACCGTTTGGCTCTGCCGATCGCGAGCAAAGCAGCCGCTCCTTCCTATTTCCGTATGCCAGCGTAACCTACCAGGGCAATACGCTTTCCCTGCTGCTGCTCGACCAGGTGCAACCACTGACACCGCTGTACGACCCCACCACTGCAGTATCGCTGCTGGAATATAAATTTTCTAAATCTATTCGCCTGCTGAGCAACAGGAACAAGCCCGACATTGCCTTTATTGAAGGTCATGATGAGCTGGATACCATGCAGGTGCAGGATATGGCCATTTCACTAAGTGAGCTGTATAATATCTACCGCCTCGATCTGCCGCAAAGCGATTTCATCGACACCATCTATGAAGTAATCGTTATTGCCAAACCCAGGAGTGCCTTCAGTGATGCCGATAAGTATAAGATAGACCAGTACCTGATGTATGGTGGCAGCATATTGTGGTTGATAGATCCCGTGCTGGCAGAATTCGACAGCCTGCGGTATACCGGAGAATTTTTGCCGGTGGAGTACGATCTCAACATCATGGACCAGTTGATACAATACGGTGCACGGGTCAATTCCAATCTGATACAGGATAAACAGTGCACGCGCATCAAGGTGCCTTATGGCAATACCTTTGAAGACCGTCCATGGATTTATAACCCGGTGCTTACAGGCTTTAACAAACAACACCCCATTACGGCGAATGTAGATGCTATTGAAGGCAAGTTCGTCAGTGATGTAGATACGACGCAGGTGGCAGGCATCAGCAAGACCGTGTTGCTCACTACCTCTGCCAACAGCAGGTTCATTCGCATGGGCACGCGCGTCAACTACAACGTGGTGCAAAGCCAGTACATGCCGCGCGATGAACAGTTCAACCATCCCAATCTGGCGGTGGCCGTATTACTGGAAGGATCCTTTCCCTCCGCCTTTTCTACTCGTCAACCTACCGCGAAAGCTATGGAGCGCAACGGCATTGGCAACGGGCCATTCCGGGCAACAGGTGTCCCCGCACGACAGATTGTGGTGGGCGACGGCGACATGATGCGGAATGTAGTGGACAAAGACGGAAAGATATTCCCGCTGGGTGCCAACAACATAGAACGATACATTTTCGGCAATAAGGATTTCCTCATGAATTGCATCGAATACATGACCGATAACACCGGCCTGATGGAAACACGTGCCAAGGAAGTGAAGCTGCGACCCATCGATAAAGAAAAAGTGGAAGCCAACCGCACCCAATGGCAATTGATTAATATTGCAGCGCCTATCCTGCTGATCTATCTGTTCAGCGGCATTTACAATTATATACGCAACAGGAAGTACGCATGAAAAAAAATTTACTGTATTTAGGATTGGTGATTGTACTGGCAGTGCTTGCCTGGTTTTTTGTTTTTAACAAGGACAGCGGCTCCTTCCGCAGCAGCGAAAAAAAGTTTGGTGTTAAAGACACCACCAATATCAGCAAGATATTCATGGCCGACCTGAGCGGGTCATCTGTTATCATTGAAAGAGGCGAGAACGGCTGGATGCTGAACGGACAGGGTGCAGCCCGCCAGGACCTGGTGACTACTGTGCTGCTGACCCTGCAGCAGATGGAAATCAATGTACCCGTAGCGAAAAGCATGTACGAGAAAGTGGTGAGGGACATTGCCGGCAGCCATACCAAAGTGGAAGTGTATGATGCCAAAGGAAAAAAAATACGCTCCTTTTTTATCGGTCCTGTGAGCACGGCCTACAAAGGCAACTTCATGATTACAGAAGGCAGCAAGACGCCCTTTGTTGTCCATATTCCGGGCTTTGACGGCTTTGTTTCCGGCAGGTTTGTCATCGATGCCAACCAGTGGAAAGACCGCACGGTATTCAATATCAGAAGTGAAAACATCCGCGAACTATCGGTGCGTTACCCCAGGGTGCCCGATTCATCGTTTGTATTGACTTCCGACGGAGAAAACTTCACCCTCACCAATCAGCATACCGCAGGTAAAACCGTTAACCCGGAGATAGTAACCTACTATTTCAATCAGTTCAAACGCATTAACTGTGAAGTGTTTGTCGCCGACACCTACAAGCGCGATTCCCTGCTCAGTGAACAGGCTGTTTGTGAGTTGCAGGTAACGGATAAGAATGGCAACCTGCAGGCAGCATCGGTCTATTACCGGCCTACCACCTACCGCACCAAAATGCAGTTCGATTACCAGGATAACCAAATTCAGTTCGACCTGGACAAGTACTATTGCCTGATGAACGACCGACAGGATCTCGCTATCATCCAGAATTTCGTTTTCGGTAAACTGTTTGTAGGACCTGAATTTTTCTACAAGCAAAAACCATCGAACGTGAACGTGCTGATAGAAGACATCATGAAGGGCGCGGAAGGCACCACCATCGATTTGATGGAATAATCAGTATACCAGTATTTTCTTCAGCACCCGCTGCGCACCTGCCATATCGGTAATTTGCAGCAGGTATACGCCGGCAGCATCCGGCACAGCAATGGTAGCTGCCATACCTGAAAAGACGGTTTCCGTTTGCACCGTTTCACCCACCACGTTCACCCATTCGAGCAACACCTTGCCTTCTCCAGGTACAAAAACAGAAATGAAGTCCTGCGCCGGGTTGGGGTAGATGCGCACATCTTCTGCGGCTGCATCGGAAAGAGAAGCGATGGGCGCCGTATAGGTGAGCCACACTTCATATAAGGTATTGGTGGCTGTGCTGGGACCGAAATTGGGAATCTCCGGATCAATGCCACCGAACAGGTAGCCCGCCAGCAGGGGGGTGCGCGCTTCCGGCAATTTCAATACGCCATTGCTATACTTTGGGAAATCCGGAGCGGGGAAGTAAGCGGCATTCGAACCATATAAACCCTCGAACCGCACTGGCAGTAAGTCCTGCGTGTAAGCCGTTGTGGCATCCACTGCGGAATCGATTCGGGTCACTACAGAAATATCGGCTGTAAACGGAACATTCAGGTCTTCGACCACGGAGGCTGTAGCAGTATTGTAGACAAACTGGCTGATGCCCCCGAAAAGGAGGAGGTGATTGCGCTGCAACAAAGAGTCGTACATCACCATCACGGGGCAGGTATAATTGTTAAACCGGTGTTCCATTTCTGCCATCACGGCCCGAACGGAGTCATCCGCATCCTTAAAGATTTCAAAGCTGTTCAGCCAGGGCAGATTGGCATCGTACTGGAAAACACCCGACAATGCCACCAATGCCTCTCCGTTGGCTGCTGTCTTGCTGATGATAGGTGCCACATTGAAATCGCGGCGATGGTACAGCAGACTGTCCTCCATTGTAACAGGTGCTGTTATGGCCAGTGTGGCTCCATCATCTTCAATGGAAAAAAGTTGCATATTATTCCTGTAGTGCTGCTCAAAACCTAGCCCAATCTGCGTATACTCACCGGTAAATGTATGTCCCCCAATCAGGTACACCAGCGGTTGACCGTCGTGGTACATCACTTCAGCCTCGGCACCACACTGATAGAACACACTATCGCGCAGCATGCGGAAATAGGGCTGAATATCAGCTTCGCTTTCCATGGCCGGTTCCAGTCCTGCCAGATCAACTGCGATTAGGGTATTGAAAGTGACCATCGAGCTGTCGTCCATATCCTGTCCGTAGCCGCCCATGATGTAGAGGTAATCGCCGATGTGCACATGCGCTGCATTGGTGGCCCGCAAGGGGACTGCAATGCTGTCGGGCAGCTCATATACGCTCCGCGACCAGAATGCTCCGGTTTGCGGATCCAGCATATGTATTGCCTGGTTGGCTTCGTCTAAAGGGAAGGTGTTGGGAGGAAACAAGCCATGAAGACCGCCGGTGCGGCCGCCCAGCAGGAACCATCGACCGTTGTGACTCGCTGCAGCAGCCGATTGCAGGGCAGGCCATTCCGTGTAAGTCACTTCTTCCAGTTCAATGGTGAAGGCCTGAGGCCAATCCTGGGCCATTCCAGCGGCCGGAATAAGGAGAATGAAGAAAAAGGAGAAAAAATTGCGCTTTACCACGCGATAAAGATAAGTCGTGTGCATATTAAAGCGGCAGATTATTATGTTTGTCGCTACCTTTGAAAGCAATAAAAAAGAAATAAACTGCCAGTATGAAATTTATAGTCAGTACTACCTCCCTGCTCCGTAACCTGCAAATGGTGAATGGTGTGATCAGCTCCAGCACTGTGTTGCCTATCCTGGAGGATTTCCTTTTCGAGATTAACAAGAACGCGCTGACCATTTCAGGTACCGACCTGGAAACATCCATCAGCACCACCCTCGATATTGAATCGAAAAGCGAAGGGAAAGTGGCTATACCTGCCAAAATTCTGGTGGAATACCTGAAAACCTTGCCCGAGCAGCCGTTGACTATTTCCATCAACGAAGATACTTTCGGCGTGGAGATCACCACCGACAAGGGTAAGTACAAATTGAACGGCGAAAACGGCAACGACTTCCCGCGTATTCCTGTTCCGGAAAATGTGAGTGAATTGTCGCTGAGTACCGGTATCCTGCAAAAGGCTATCAACAAGACCTTGTTCGCGGTGAGCAACGATGAATTGCGGCCGCAGATGACAGGTGTTTACTTCCAGCTGAGCAGCGAAGGCATCACGTTCGTGGCTACCGACGCACACAAGCTGGTGCGGTACAAACGCAGCGATGCTACCGTGGCTGAAAGCGCTTCCTTCATTGTCCCCAAAAAAGCACTCAACCTGCTGAAGGGTGTTCTACCAGGCGAAGAAACACAAGTGGAGATTTCGTACAATGCCAGCAATGCCTTTTTTAGGTTTAATAATATTCACCTCATTTGTCGGCTTATCGATGCGCGTTACCCCGATTACAACGCGGTTATTCCGACAGAAAACCCGAACAACCTGCTGGTGAACCGCGCCGATTTACTCAACACACTGCGCAGGGTTATGATTTTCTCCAACAAAACCACCCATCAGGTGATTTTGAAATTATCGGGCAATTCCCTGAATGTATCGGCACAGGATCTTGACTTCAGCAATGAAGCCAAGGAAAACCTCGACTGCGAATACACCGGTGAAGACCTGGAAATCGGCTTCAACGCCCGTTTTCTGCTGGAGATGCTGAACGCGATGGACAACGAAGAGGTACACATGGAATTGTCGACCCCTAATCGCGCAGGCATACTACTTCCAACAGAAACAGAAGAAGGGGAAAGCCTGCTGATGCTGGTGATGCCCGTCATGCTGAGCGTGTAATACTTACAGCAGCCTTCGACTGAAACAGGAAAAATACACTTCCTGTCCTCCGAAGTTTTTATTGAAGCGGGCGATACCCGGTATCATAGAACCTTCAAAATCAAATACTATGTCCTTCCCTGCCAGCTCCTGAAACATGCTGTCGATAAGGAAGGTCATTCCGTTTTTCTTCTTGCCGGCTGTGGTAGACGCTGCAAGCAGATAAATACATCGGTTATTGCTCCGCACAATACAGGTACCTGCAATGCGGTTGCCTTCTTTATCGAGCGCATAGCGGATAAACCCCTTCTTTCTTTCCAGCACTTCCAGTAACAAGTGCTCCAGCCTTTTTATATCTCCCGGAGCCAGATCGCTGAGCTTACCACCGAGCTGCTCCTGCATGAAGCGCAGGAAGGTGTACACATCCGCCGACGACTCCGCTGCCATGCCCTGGTTCACAATGCGCTTGAGGTTCCTCACCACCACACTGCTGTAGTTGCTGTAGATATAACTGTAATCGGTATTCAAAGCCACCTGGTGGGTCAATCGACGGGTGGGCGAAGCGACAGCATTTTCGGCGTTGAGGTGCAGGTAAACCCGCAGAAACTTTCGGGGAATGGCTTTCAAAAAATCAGGTAACAATTGCAGGGTGGCTTCATCCCTCGCGAACAATCCCAGCTGCTGGGTAAAAAAAGGCTGGTAGACCATCGGTATGAAAAACTTTCGCTTCACCGGTAACGGAAAAAGGGCTGCATAATCATCCAGCACCAGAGCATCCCACGATTGACCACTTACGCTGTCGAGGTACCAGCTGTAGGCATACGGTAAGGCATTGACACATGCTTCCAGTGCTGCATCCCATCGCGGCTTATCAATGTCTTTATGCTGTATATACCTGATCAATAAACATCTATTGCTTCATGAACTGAAGGGTCTCCTGCTGCTCACTGTTCTGCAGGTGGAGCAGGTATAATCCCGCCGGAATATGCTGCACCGCCAGCGACCATGTACTCGCCGGTGCCACCGTTCCCTGCTGGATGACCCTACCTGAAAAATCACTTATGGTGTAGTGATTGTATATATTTTCAGAAGTTATATTGATACTGGATGATGCCGGTACCGGTGCCAGTTGGGTACCCCTGTCCGTTACCACTGTTTCCAATCCGGTGGTAACAGCTTCCACTTCAAACCGCCAGTAGCCATAGGGAGCAGTAATGGGACGGTACTGCAATTTGCCGTTGCTGGCATTGGCACGCAGGTAGTAGGAAATTTTCTTGCCTGCAGCCTGTGCCGGAATGTAGCCGGTCCACGTATTGGTTTCAGGGTCTGTCAGAGTCATGGGTATATTGTACCAGATAGTGGCGGCACTGATGGTTTCAACAGTGGTATACAGGATATTGGCAAAGGAAATGCCATCGCGGTGCACGATCTGGGCATCTACCTGATAGTCGACAAACTGCTCCTCGGTATTGCTCAAAGGCTGGTGGGTAATCAATAAGGGATCGTCTGTAGCTACTTCTTTGGTGATGCAGTGTATGGCACCGAGACTTTGAATGATATCATTGCAATCAATGCCGACAATTGTATAGCTGGGCAGGTGCTCATCTAGAATGCGCAAGGCAGTGGTATCGTATTGTTCCTCATACGTAGGCACCAGCACGGTTTTATTGACAAAAACAAAATTGGTATAAGTACGGTAATCGCCGGGACTCCACCACGGACCATCATCGGGATACTCACCGGATGCATCGGGCGGCATGGGAATGCGCACGACCTTGTAAGGCGTGCCAAATGGAGACATATAATTATCTAATACATATTGCAGATTCGCTTCTATCTGCGGACCGTCTGCCACGCCCTCGGGATACTCGCCTACCAGCAAGGTCTCTTCGTCCAGCAATTTCATGTGCATGTCAATGTGGTGAATTTCATCATAAGGCAACGTTTCCATCTTGATATACCGGTCAATACCCATAAAGGCCCGCATGATGGAGTCGATAGCAGCTTCCGATTTGAAAGACTGACTCTGTCCTGTGCCGTCATTCTCTTCCAATATGAGCTTCGATGAAAACCCGGTTCCCAGACCATCGGTCATGAAATTCCCACCCGTTGCTACAAAGTCCCAGGGGTCTTCCACCGACTGGTAGATAGGCAGGTCCGTCAGCGATGCAATGACGCCCGGTATGGCATCATCTTCGGGTCGTGTGGGGCGGTTGTAAATCCAGTCGATGAGGTAAAGGGAATCTACCTGATCGGTGTACACATTCCAGGGGCCGTAATCGCGGATCCACACCGAATTAAAAGGCGCATCTACGTAGCTGATGTTGCCCAGTTCAATGCCATTCGCAAGGAGGTCATCCTTTACTGCCACTGAATCCGCACAGACAATGAGCACTTCACATTCCTCCCGCGCATGGCGCACAATCTCCCGCACGGTAGGAATAAAGCCGGTCCACGCCACCATCAGGGCATCTATTTCTTCCCATTCTGCTGCAGCCCGCACCGGCAAAACCGGCGGCTCCGTACTTCCGGTGATAGCCGTTCTCTCCGGGATGTAACCATCCATAGCCGCCAGCTCCCAGGGAGCATAACCATGAGGCAACACCGGTGATTGTGCCTGCAACTGCAGACTGCCGCAACAAACCAAGAGAAAGCCAATAGCGGATAAAAAAAGTGATTTCATAGCTGTTATTTAACCAAAGGGGTATCAAATGTAGCAGATATAGGGAATATGACCTAAGATGGAACACATCCCTTCCACCAAAAACAGCTGCAAACCAGCTGGCTGTACTGCATCGGACGGCATTTCAGCCAATGTAACTGCTTCGCCTACTTCACCGTCAAGGTTGCGTAACTTTACACTCCCGATGACGGAAACTACAGTAAATAAAAACGAAACCTGCATACTGGTTGGACTGGTAACCCAATACCAGACTACCACTCAACTTGACGAATACCTGGACGAACTGGAATTCCTAGCCGGCACAGCAGGTGCCGTTACCATAGGTCGGTTTTACCAAAAGCTCACTACACCCGACAAGCGGACATATGTAGGAAAAGGTAAACTGGAAGAGATTCGTCTGTTCGCCGAAAAGCACGAAGCCGATATGCTCATTTTTGATGATGAGATTTCACCGGCACAGTTGCGGAATATCGAAGAGGTCTTGAAAATGAAAATCCTCGACCGCAGCATGCTCATCCTCGACATTTTTGCCAGTCGCGCACAGACGCTGCAGGCCAAGACACAGGTAGAGCTCGCACAAACCCAGTACCTGCTGCCGCGCTTGCGGGGTATGTGGACCCACCTGGACAGGATTAAAGGGGGTATCGGTATGCGGGGAACAGGTGAAAAAGAAATTGAAACCGACCGCAGGGTAGCACAGCAACGCATCAGTATACTCAAGCAGAAGTTAAGAGACATCGATGTACAAAGTCAGACCCAACGCAAAAACCGTGGCGAATTTATTCGCGTAGCACTGGTAGGTTATACCAACGTGGGCAAGAGCACCCTCATGAACACCCTCAGCAAGAGCGAGGTGTTTGCAGAGAATAAATTATTCGCCACACTCGATACCACCGTGCGCAAGGTCGTTTTCGACCGCACGCCCTTCCTGCTTTCAGATACGGTGGGCTTCATTCGCAAACTGCCCCATCACCTGGTAGAGAGTTTCAAAAGTACGCTCGACGAAGTGCGCGAAGCTGATGTGCTATTGCATGTAGTAGATATCGCCCATCCCGCTTTTGAAGACCATATTGCAACCGTTAATGCCACCCTCGAAGATATTGGTGCCCGCGACAAACCGGTCATTATGGTATTCAATAAAATGGATTTGTACGAACAGCGCATGTTCGATCCCTACCTGAAGGAAGAGGTGAAAAAAGACATCCTCAACGAACTGCAGCAAACCTGGATGCAGCGCAGCAACGAAAACGCCGTGTTCATTTCAGCAACACAACGCACCAACCTTGAAGAACTCCGCGACCGCATACTGCTCATGGTAGTGGAAGCATACAAAGTAAGGTATCCGTACAAAACGGATTTCTATTGAAAGCGAACCATCAGTAAAAGGAGGATTATTATTGTAAGCAGCACTTTCACTGTGCTACCCATTGGCGGCAGTCCTGCCTTTCACTTTAGTCCTCACCCCGCTGTTGAAGTAACTTTGGCAGGGACAACAACATCTCGCTTTGCGGGGCTGCGGGCTACCGTTGCAGTGAGGGCTATTTATTTACGACCGCAGTTTCATTGCAGCCGGAGTTAACATGGGCCCAACAAATATTATCTGTTATAATTTATAAATTATTCTGTGCTTGAAAATCCGTAGCACATTATGGTGCCATCCAGCTAATCTCCACTTTGCGGAATAAGGCATTCGCTCCATCCGGTGCTGCTGTATCGCCCACTCCCTTTATATCCATCGCCGATGCAGGAATACCCAAAGCCTGCAGATAAGCAGCAGCGGCTTGCGCTCTTTCCATAGAAATTTGCATGTTCACAGCAGGGTCTCCGGTTTTATCTGCATAACCGGTCAACACCAGTTGATAGTCGGGATGCCGCTTCCATTCACTAGCTATGTAGCTCAAAAAAGCCTGTGCTGTTTTATCGGGAGCGGTGGTGCCACTGCGGTAAAACAGATTGTAAGCACCGGGTAACCATTCTGCATTGGGCTTGACCGAAGCCACAACGGTGGTATCCGTTACAACTACCGTATCTCTCACAATCACATAATCAACTACAGCAGCTGAGTTGCCTATTTCTGTAAGTTGTAAACGCAAAGCATCCTGTGCCAGTAATTGCTGCTGCAACAGCCATTCCATTCTGGCCAAACGCAATGCAAGCGCTTTGTCGTCAGTCGGGGCGGAAGTAGCCGGAATTGCCAGACTATCTCCGGTAGCCAGGCCGGAAGAATCGGCAGCAAGCGTCGTATCAGGCGGCAAAGGTGCTGCATAAATAATGGTTGTATCGTTGCCGTTATTCCCAAAATTGTTGAGGAGTAAACCGGCAGTCTCTGCACCATACAAGCCAACCACCAGTTGGCGCATCTCCGCTAATTCTTTCTGGATGGCTTCCAGTTCTTTAGTATAGTCTGTCGACTCATTGCGGATTGCTTTCGGTGTTTGCTCGCGAACTTGTTGCACATCGCCGGTAGTGGATTCTGAACGCTGCATGGGCTCTTCTGCATGCCCTCCTGCAGTATCGCCCTGTAGGGAAACCACCTCTTCACCTGTTGATATTCTATCGGCTTCACTAACGGTTGAAGTGGTTGCTCCGGTAGCCGGTGCTTCCGATGTACTTGCCGCCATACCAATAGTGGCATCAGCGCTGTCGGTGGACAAGACAGTACGCTCCTGCAAATCCATCGACGATGCGGGCAGTGCGTTGCGTTGCACGGTTATTGGAGCGGACGTGAAGCGGTTCTTTTTTTCACCCAGCGCCATATGCAGACTCACACCGCATTGCCAGTTCATGTCATTGCGGTTGTCATCTGCTCCCCGGTTACCACTTCCCCTTCCACTTGGATTGGTGGGATAACTATCCAATAAATTCGATGGATACACTCCGCTTACATCATCTATGTAATCGGAAAAATAATATTGCGCGCCGGCAGTGACATCCAGGCTCCATCTATCGGATATGCGCCATTTCAGTCCCACACCGGCAGGCACCATCCATGTTGCAGTAGCATAGGCTTCACCTTCTGTGCGCAGCGGAGCCAGAGCTGTTTCGAACACGCCATCCTGCATAATTGCTGCTGCATCACCTGCCCCCGGATCGCTTGCCAGCACCTGGTTTTCCGTGTAGTAATAACGGGTACCATCTGCCTGGTATAAATCGCCGTATGGCTGAAAGCTGGCATATCCTACTCCTGCATAGAGAAAAGGCGATAAGGCAGCCCTTTGAAAAAGTACATAACCATTATCGGCATACCAGCGCAGTTGCAGACTGGCAGATTGCACTGCTGTACTGCAGTTGAGTGCACGGGTAAAATTGGAAGCCGCTGCATCGTAAGCTTGCTCATTGACTACCAGGTCATTGGCCAGCATTCGGGTTTGCTGTAATTGAAGTGCCAGCGAGAAACTGTTGCCCCAGGATCTTTCCACCAGCAGTGAGTAATAAACGTTCTGGTTCTCACTGATACTTTCAGTAGTAGGCAAATCGCCGTACAATGCTGCCCATCCGCCGCCGGCGCCTATACGCCAGTCATAGATATCCCTTTGAGCAAAGGAGCTTACAGATATTAATAACCCAATTATAAATAATAGATGCTTATTCATTTCAGTCCCGGTTCAGTCCTAACCACAGATCAAATTCTACACTCGCACCCACAAAAGGTCGCAGATAAAGTGAGTTGAGGCTGACATCCAGACCACTTCCACCTCCTTCCTGCAACAGGGTCATTCCCGCGTTAATACGCACCAGTTTAAAAACCTTATAGCCCAGTCCGAAATACAAGGGTACACCAATGATGGGGCCCGAGTATTTTGTATCAGAGGTCATGGTTACCTACGACAGCAAAGCCCCAACCGAAAAGGAGGTGTTGCTCCAGAACGGTGAACTGAAGGCGCGATTCCCCAGAGAGAAAGAAATACCGACAGAGGGCGCTGTGCCATACGACAGGTTCTTCAAATCGCCTTCTTCATACACACCCATATAGCCCACATTGATAGGGAGAAAATTCATGGTCGATTCAGTAGGATACTGCAATACCGACTTGCTGAAGCTTAACACCAGCAAATCGCCGTTCACATACTGGCTGGCTTCGCTGATAACAGAAGATTTGATAGCGCTCAGCTGTTCTTCTACCATTCTGTACTTGGCATTATTGACGGATTCATCCGGCTTCTTACCCACATATAGAAAGGCCTTTCTCAATTTGATATCCTCCAGTCGTTCTACCTGCTGTTCTATGATGCTGCTAAAGCCACTAAACGCCAATCCGTTTCGGTTGCGGTATTGCGACAGCCCTTCCTCCATGATAATTTCAAGGTCTTTCATTATCAGCTTCGGACTCTTGCGCAACCGGATATGCCGGTCATCGATTTCTACAACCTGTTCGATATAGGTAGAAAAGCGCTCTTCCAGAATTTGCAGAACTGCCTCCCGCTCGTTGTCTCCGGCAGGTACGAAGTAATCCAGTGTAATGCTGTAGGATGATCCGCCACGCAGACTGAAATTCACCGGTACATCGAATTTCTGTTCCATGTTGCCCGGCGCTCTCAACCATTCGGTTACGTACAGTGCATCTTTATCCATATTGCGGTAGATGCTTACTTCAATCAAATCAGCTGTCCCTAAAGTGCTTCCGCTGATCATCATGTAGCGTTCAGCAGGCAGAGGGTCTCCCTGATTGAACCAGTTCTTCTCAAAATCATAGTTAACAAACGCATATTGGGCATTGGCAACCATAGTGCCACTTAATAACAGCACAAAAAAAGATATTAAATATTTCATTGTTGTGTTTTACAGATTAGAAGTACTTCCTCTTAACCGTTGCTAACAATTTACGGTTTTTTGCTGCCATTTCAAAATCTATTTTTTCAAAATGAAGCTTGCTACGGATAAGTATATCTGCAAAAAATAACCATGCTGATAAATTGGAAGACAAACGCATAAAGCTATCTCCCTATAGTTCCATACCTCCTGCCGTCTGAAGAGCTTCAGGGGTTAGGAGTACCGGGGCACCTTGCGAAAAGGCAAGTTACTTTCGGACGAAAGCAGCAATAAGCTTAGGCAAATAATGGGAAAGTGCTGGCAAAAGCCTGCACCTCGGCACCTACCTGTTGGATATTGGTTTCATTATCGGGATTGCTAATCAGGCGATCAATCCAGTCAATGATGCGCACCATATCTGCTTCCCGCATACCACGGGTGGTTACTGCAGCGGAGCCAATACGGATACCGGAAGTGATGAATGGCGACTTATCGTCGAATGGAACCATATTCTTATTGATGGTGATATGCGCTTCTCCCAGTATGCGTTCTGCCTTTTTACCGCTGATATCTTTATTGTGCAGATCAATCAGCATCAGGTGGTTGTCGGTGCCACCACTGATGATGTGATAGCCGCGCTGCGTCAACTCATTGGCCATGGCAGCGGCATTGCTGATTACCTGACGGCAGTAGTTCTTATAGGCATCGGTAAGCGCCTCGCCAAAAGCTACTGCCTTGGCGGCGATTACATGCTCCAGTGGCCCGCCTTGTACGCCCGGAAAAACAGCACCGTCCAGCAGTGCACTCATCATCTTTACTTCTCCTTTAGGCGTAGTCAACCCATAAGGATTTTCAAAATCTTTTCCCATCAGAATCAGTCCGCCTCTGGGACCCCGAAGGGTTTTATGGGTCGTGGTAGTTACAATATGACAATGGGGTAGTGGATTGTTCAGCAACCCTGCAGCAATAAGGCCTGAGGGATGCGACACATCGCCCAGCAGCAACGCTCCTACTTCATCGGCAATGGCACGAAAGCGGGCATAGTCCCAGTCGCGAGAATACGCTGACGCACCGCAGATAATGAGCTTGGGTTGCACCGCTCTGGCTTTCTCCGCCACCTTATCCATATCTATCAAACCGGTGGCTGCTTCCACTCCGTAAAACTGAGCGTCGAAATATTTGCCCGAAAGATTGACCGGCGATCCGTGGGTAAGGTGTCCGCCATGCGCTAAATCAAAACCGAGGATGGTATCGCCCGGCTGCAGGCAAGCCAGAAAAACAGCTGTATTGGCCTGTGCTCCGCTGTGTGGTTGCACATTGGCCCACGCAGCGCCAAACAATGCACATGCACGATCGATGGCCAGCTGCTCGGTCATATCCACAAACTGACATCCACCGTAATAGCGGCGGCCGGGATATCCCTCCGCATACTTATTGGTCATAATACTGCCCATGGCCTCCATCACCTGATCACTCACATAGTTCTCGCTGGCAATCAATTCAATACCATGGGTCTGGCGTTCTTTTTCTTTGGCTATAATATCAAATACAACTTGATCTCTTTGCATTGCGACTGTTTGAACGCCAAATTTAAGGATTCGGACGATAGTTTGGGCGTTTAATCGTCATCTTCTGTTCCCACTCGAACAGGTTGTTGTACGGTGGGGTCATTCTTCCGAATTTCACTGTGCCTTATTTGTCCGCCACTGTAACCTGTTCGCATCATTCCTCCGGATGCAGCAATGGTCACAATTGCTATGGGCAGCAATCTATAACCTTTAGCCCTTTGCAGCCATAGCCAAGCCAGGAGGGCCAGTCCACCTGCAATCATGAGCACTATCATACCAATGTAAGCGGCATCTTCATGCTGATGAATCAAAGAACCGCTAAAACCCGGGAGGTTTTCTACGGCTTCCTCTGCGCCTTCGCCCGTGGAGTTCGCCAGTATGCCGGATAAACCCGCGGCTACCATTACCAGCAAGCTGGTTTGCGCAAATTTTTGTTGACGGCGCATTAAAGCCAGTAACAACATACATGTGGCGGCCATACTCAGTACAATAGGAAAATGATTAACGAGTAAGTGCCAGTGTGGATCCTGAATTTGCATAGTTGTAGTATTATTAATAAACCGGTTTCAACCCTGACGGTGTCATAACCAGTCTTCTGTTGAATAATTCATCGTCGTTCAGTCGGTCGGTGTAATCATTGTAGCGGAAGAAATGCTCCAGCTCTCTTTCCAAAACAATTGTTTTGCCATCCGGAACGCGCAGCAGTACATCAATCTCCTGCTCCCGCCAAAGGTCATCTTCACCCAGTCTGATGGAAGAAGGAAGCAACAGTATAGAGTCTTGCTGCTGCACGGGATAGTAGAGTTTCTCTGCCCGCGTTTTGGCTTTATCCCGGGTGCTTCCCCTCGCCGACCGTAAGAGTGTCATATGAAATAATGAATCATCTGAACGCACCACTGAAAAATCAATATCGCGAAAGACGATGGTATCATCGTTCAGAATGACGAGGTTATTCCAGTCCTTGCCGAAATACGCATGCCGGCTGTAGTAATCGTCTTCAAAGGGGTCCAGTCGCACCACCATGAGTTCTGCTTCAGGTGCACTCAGCTCTAGATTGGTAGAGGTGCGCCCTTCCTGTGAAAAGTCATTGCCCAGCTGTACACCGATAAAACTGATTACGACAATGCAGGCTATCCAGAGCACCAGCATGGTCCAGTCGAAAACTTTAAAACTGACACGGATATTCAGCAGGTATTTTATACCGCGCACCAGCAATACTGCCAGTGGAATGGCGGCCAGGGAAAGACCTGTCAACAGCGCCAGATTGGCATCCCTTGCGGTTTCGAAAAGGTGACTCAATACATAACGGATTTCGTCACCTGGCGTTAAGCCTTTAACAAAATAAAAAATACTGATGGCCACCAGTGCTGCCAAACTGGTTATTACAATAAAGAATACAAATATTTTGAATATAAAAGTAAAGAGGGGTTTAATGGCTCCGGCAGTTTCCTCCAGGGCAACTCCCACGGAATTCTTGGCCTTATTGACATTTTCAGACCGGAAGGTATCGCTGACTTCCTTGCCGAAAGCATTCGCCCTTTCCGTGAATTGCTGCGTGCTGGTTTTGATAGTGCGTTCTATGTTGGAAATATTTACCCGTTCACCGCGCATTTCCAGTCGCTCGGTTGTGGTCTTTGCTTCGGGCATGATAATCCACAATACTATATACAACAGCAATCCTGTGCCTCCGAAGAAGAATACCGCAACGAACAACAGCCGAATCCACAGGGGATCGATATCGAAATAGGCACCGAAACCGGAACAGACACCGCCCAGCATCCGGTTTTCGCCGTCTCTGAAAAATCTTCTGCTGCTGCGTCTGCCTGTTGAAGCATAGGAGGTATCCGGCTCGGAAGCATCAAAAGCTTCGGGCTGACCCATGATATTGATAACGTGCTCCACATCCGACATCATGATGGCTTTACCGGCATTGGCCGTTTCACTGAAAAGCTCAGCGATGCGCAGTTCTATATCGTTCAGTATCTCCTTGCCACCTTCTTCCTGTTCATACTTTCTTCTGATAGCAGAGAGGTATTGATCTAACTTCAGGTAGGCTCCCTCGTCGATCTGAAAAACGAGGCCGCCAATATTCACCTGGATTAATTTATTCATTGCTCAATTTAAGTTTTAGGGTTCAGTGTTGGGGTTATTGTTTAGGGAGACCCGGAACGAGTATCCATAATATGAGGTAAATCAACAGACCTGCTCCTCCCACAAAAAAGGATACCAGGAATGCCAGCCGCACCCAAAGGGCATCAATATCAAAACGGTTGCCAATTCCGGAGCAAACACCACCTAAGAAACGGTTGTTGGTGTCGCGGTAAAAGCCCGGGAACCTGGAACCTCCGGTGGGGCCGCTTTGAGAGTAGGTATCGAAATCCTGGGGCCTACCCATGGTATCTATGACCCGGTTTACCATTGTGGCATTGACAAATGCCTGCTGACCTTGCTGCTCCTGCAGAAGCTCCGCAATACGTTGCTCCATATCGGAAAGTATTTCAGCCGCATCAGCGCCTCTTTGGTTTCTTCTAATGTGCGACAGGTACCTGTCGAGATTGCGGTAGGCAGGCTCTTCCATTTGAAAAACTGTACCGCCAATATTTACTTGCAATATCTTGTTCATGTTGCTGGGTTTTTAAGGTGTTGGGTATTGACTGTTACGGCATGTGCCAGCTCCAGCCATGTCTTGTGCAATTCGTGGAGGAATAATCGTCCGGTATCTGTGAGCTCATAGTATTTGCGCGGTGGACCGGAACTGCTCTCCACCCATTGGTAACTGAGTAACTCCATGTTCTTGAGCCGGTTCAACAGCGGGTAAACTGTTCCCTCCGCTACCAGCAACCTGCTCGTCTTGAGCTTGCTGATAATATCGGAAGGATAAATTGCTCCTTCACTGATGATGGCCAGCACACAGAATTCCAGTACTCCTTTTCGCATTTGGGCCTGTGCATTTTCTACATTCATAAGGCAAAGATATAGCATGATATAGTACTATGCAATACCAATTACCATATTTAAGCAGGTAGCAGGCGTTAAAGTGTGTTAAGCTATACCCTGTAGTGGCATAACTCATTTAAAACCAATAAATTGTAATTTTTACTTAGCCCAGTAGTAAGCCCAACTTTTCACTTTTTTCCCTGCATCGAACCAGAATAACTGGCGATAGGCCGGGTAAATAGCTACCTGGCAATCCGATTCGCGGGAGATGCGATAAGCGTCGCCATAGGCTTTCAACATTTGTTCGAAACTGTTGCCGATGCGCAGTCCGGCATCAGTAGATGCAGCTTCACCGGGCAGGAGCCGGGCGAGCTTCAGGGTACGGAAGGCAGCATTGGAGAAACGGAACTTGATTTCCATCACAACCATATTGCCTATAGTGTCTATGAAGAGTATGCAGTTATTGTCGCGGGTGTCTGTGCGATTGCTGCGGTTGGGTGTTAAGCCGGCAAAATAGTCCATCAATAGCTGTCCGTCCACTGTAGTAGTAATATCACTCATAGCCGGAATGCTCAACTGCACAGCAGTGAGGTTGCCGTTGGCCACCTGTAAATTGGCGGTGGCAGTGGCACTACCCTTCCGCTCAGCAGCCTGTAATAACCGGATAGCAGCTTCCGCATCGCGCTTAACCACCAGGGCCAGCCCCTGTAATTCGTCGGGCAGCCAGGAGGGTGTGGCGCTTTCATCCATCTCGTCCAGTAAATCAGTGAGCGAGCCAGCCTTTCCGGTAAGCGCATAAACGATACCGATATTCACCATTGCCGGGAAATACCCTCCTTCCATTTCCAGTGCTGCTTCAAAGTAGCCTCTTGCCTCTTTGAGCAAACGGGCAGCCTCATCGGGTAGGGCAACGCCGCTTCCTCTGGAGCCGCTGGCCTGGTACAACACTGAACCTGTTTCAATAATCAGTGGCCATTGCAAAGCTGCGATGGTATCATTCATATAAGTGAGCGCTTCCATCACCTTCACCACACCAATATTATTCAGCATCTCTCTGGTTCTGATATAATTATCGGTAATATGTGAGAAAAAGGAGGCCGCTCCTCTTAAATAGGTAAGTTGTTCGTTGCCTTCAGAACCGGCAGCTAAATGCAGCAGCATGATGGCAGTTTCATAGGCAGGAATCAATGCGCGCACTTCATTGGCTGCAGTACGTGCAATCTCTTTGCGATCATCCAGATTGGGATAGTTCTTCAGCTTGTAAGGCAGTTCAAACCAGCGGTAAATGCTGTCTATTACGGCATCTGCTATCAGGGCGGTGGCGTATCCTGCATTGGTGGCATAAAAAATTCCGTACAGATCTGCCTGGGTTTCCTGGTATTGCAGCTGCAGGGTATCGGCATCTATCCGCGCCAGATCTTCGCCCCATTGTTCGTCTGCATATGGTAATGCAAACTGACCGGCCCAGAAGTGCTCATTGTAGTAGTGCATGATTTCATGCGAAAGTACATGGGCTAAAGCCGCTGAAGAATCGGCACCAAAGCCGCGCATTTTGTCTATCAACTGATAGCTGATTTGCACCACGCCATCTGAGCCTGTAACGGCAATCATTCTGGCATTATTGACAATTTCGAGTCGTGGAGGTGAAGGAAAGTCGCGGTTAATGGCCCCTACAATCTTATCGAAAACATCATGCGCGTAGGTGCGTGCCTGCTGGGCCTGGACCCCGCCGGAAAAGATAACGGGGAACAAAATCAACCCTATTATTACTAGTAGCTTTTTCATTGTTCCCCGTTATATAGATTATTTACCTGATTGAATTTGAAGATCACCTTTTGCCTGTCCGCTGCTCAACTGTGAGTTGTTCACAGAAGTACCGGGAGAATAGGAAGGTGTAATCTGCCGCATATATACGCCTTCAGAATAAACCTGTACAACCATGTTTTGACCACTGATTACCAGCACATAGCCATCCAGAGTTCCTTTGTCGTATTCAGCAATGGCTATCAGCCCATCGGCGTATTTCCACATGGCTACACCGTAGCTGTAACCTTGCTTCCAGTTACCGATTACTTTGGTGCCATCAGCGTAGGTCATAGTGCCGAAGCCATCTTCCACACCATCTTTAAACTCACCCTGGTAGCTGCTGCCTCCTTTGTATACCCGCTTTCCTTCTCCAAAGAGACAATCACCATCCAGACAGTCGGCACTGGCATACAAGAGCGCAGAAGGTTCAGGGGCACTGTATTCGCGCAATGCTAATAGGGCTTTATCCGCAGCATAGCCATATGTTTGACCGGCGATCATTTTTCCGTATGACCAGCTACCGGCATCTACCTTGCCATCTTTGCGAATCAGCATACCATTGCCATTGGGAGCATCATCACTCCATTCGCCCACGTAGGTATCGCCGTTGGGATAAACCATAGTACCCAGACCTTCCCTGACATTGTTCTTCCAGGAGCCTTCGTAAGTACCACCGGAACTAAAGGTATATGCGCCGTATCCTATGCGGGAAAAATCAGCACCCAGAACACCATAGTAAGTATCGCCATTGTTATAGGTCCATTGTGCAAAGCCTTTTACCAGCTTATCGTTCTCGTACACACAAGTACCGTATTCTCCATTGGGCAGATAGCGGGTACCTTCCCCATTGCGCATGTCGTTTTTCCACTGACCGGCATATACCTCACCGGAAGGCCAGCTGTAGATACCGTAACCGTTGTACTTGCTACCTGTGAAGTTACCTTCATAGCGTGCACCACTTTCAAATTGCATTACACCATATCCGTTGCTGCAGTCACCACTTACACAACCTGTTTCCGCCATTGCTTCCAGGGAATAATTCAATCCCAGGTCAATGTAATAAGCTTCGTACATAATGGTAGCAAGATCGTCGTACTTCACCCAAACAAATCCTTTATTTCCCCATATGTCGCCCCATGAATTCATGATTTCATAGGCACCGCCATATTTATTATCGTCATAGCCTACTATGGTCATCGCGTGCATCTGGTGCATACCTTCGTTGCTCAATACAGCTGCACCCCAGTTCTGACGTTCCTCGTAGGTAGGCTCCCAGTAGTTGCCTTTTACGGCAAAGAAAGACTGTGGAATAAACGCACCAAATACAACAGGACTTCCGGTAGTAAGAGCTGCCTTAATATCGGTATGATCTGGTTTTGCCTTGCCATTCAGGTAAGTGGTTAAGGATGCGGCCGTCATGGCATCGGGCATACTGGAACCTTCATTGTACAGAATGTAGGCTTCATTGATTTTAAAGTTGGCAGCATCGTTGAGCAGGGAGCTTGTAATTTCTGTGCCGCAACCAATAACCGGTGCATAGAATTTCTTCGCTCCTGTTTCAATCAGCAGCAAAAGGGAAAGTGGAATAGAACTTCCGGAAGAACAGGAAGCATCTGCTTTAACCTGATTGTATACAAAATAAGGACAGAATGCCAGACCGGTAATCATATTGCGATTGACCAGCCCGAGGTTAAATGCGTAGGCTGTTGTAAAAGCTGAATAAGCTACTGCCCAGGAAGTACAGGTTCCGTAGTTACCCTGATTCTTTACGTAAGGCGTGTGGGCTTTCAGCGAAAAGCTTTTGGGCAGTTCACCTGCATAGCCTTTGCCGCTGGGCTTCTTATAAGTGAATTCCGAAGCGGCGATGTCATCGAACAAAAGTCCGGTGCCATATTGTGCAAAGCTTTGGGCTGAAATCAGCAGGCAAAACAGCATCCAAAAAAGATTTTTAGTTTTCATAATTGTTTAGTTTTACTAGCTAGATGTGGTTTTTAATTATTTTGCACAGCATACAAAGGTTAAAGTTAGTTAACATCTAGGAATCCTCTCATATGCGCTTCTTAAACATAGTCTTTTATTTAATGGCTTTTTCATGCTCTGTCGCGGCTCAGACCAGTGGCATGGAATACCTGAGGGAGTGTGACCGCCTGGTTACAGAAGAAGATTATCCGGCAGCGCTGGAGGTTTGCCCGGTAGAAGCACTGCAAATGATGGAGGCTCCAGAAGTAGGCGATACCGCCAAGGTGTTGCGCCTGATGGAGATTTGTGATGTGCTGTACCTTGCCGGATGGGTAAGTGAATCGGTACCCTATAATGTAAGTGCTGTGAACTATGCGCTGGAACACCTGGGCATGGGTGAGTACGCCTTCGTTACACTGGAAAATCTGTTTGCGCTGGGTCAGCTGACCGGTGATGGTGAACTACTGCTCGAATCCGGTAACCTCTTAATCGAGGTGGGCGAAGCCATAGGCTATGCCAACAGTGAATCGGTGATGCATACGTATTATCTGATGGGAACAGAGTACAGCCTCCGCGACCAGCTGGCAGAAGCAGAACAATACATACAGCGTGCACTGGATATCTCCCTGCGCATAACAGGTCAGCCGGACTCCAATTACGCCAGCATGCTGGTGAGCCTTTCGGAGGTGTACAGCGGCTATCTGAAGTTCGCCTTATCGAATAAATTATGCTACCAGTCTATAGCTATTCTGGACAGCCTCGGTATCACTGCGCCGGATATACGGGTGAATGCCCATACCATGATTATGCTGAATGCATCGAATACGGAAGACTTTGAAACTATGGTCTCCAGTATTTATGCCATTCTGGAACTGATACCCGAACTGGAACCGCTGGACCAGGCAGCTAAGTTCATTGGTATGATTATTCCGCTGGTGAACTACGATTTGCTCTACGGCACCGATAACTCCTTGAGTGAAGGGCTGGATGACATCGCTAAAAAGTTTACCTACATGCTCGATACAGCCAATGCTGACCCCATCTTCATCAGCTCAGGTTACATGGCGATTGGTAATATGTATCTCTTGCAGCGCATGTACGATAGCATGTATACCTATTATAATGATGCGGCCCGTGTTTTGGAATCGCGCTACGGACAGGTGAATACCATTTACATGAACGTGTTAAACTCCATGGCCATGTGTGCCGAAAAAAACGGGGACATCGAGCATGCACAGGCGCTGGTAGCAGACAACCTGTTGCTGGTCAGAAAGTTTCTGGGTGAAAACTTCACTTATCTGAGTGAACAGGAACAGGCGAATTTGCTCATCGATTTCGACTTCATACGCGATTCATATATATTTTTCTTTTTGCGGCATGGCGATGAGTTTCCGGAAATGCATAAGGAAGCTGCCGATTTTGGTCTGCAGCTGCAAGGCATTCTGCTGCGCAATGTAGCCGGTTTGCGCAACCGCGTCCTGCAGCAGGGTATCGGTGACCCAGCACAATTCGACCGATGGATTGCACTGAAAGAAAGAGCTGCAGCCCTGCAACTTGAAGATGAAGCAGCTTCTGCGGCACTGCTGGCAGAGGCGGAAAAAATTGAGAAGGAATTCAACTTCCAGCTGAAAAACCTGGAACCGCAGGCACAGTCCGGATTTTGGGAGCAACTCCGTGCGGGTTTACAACCCAATCAGGCAGCAGTGCAATTTATTCGCTACGAACACAACGGGTATTTCGAGCCTTACACCGATGGCTACTTTGCCCTGGTAACACTATCCGAATCGGAGGCACCGATGAAGGTTAATCTTTGCACCGATGAAGAACTGGGGGCCATTCTGGAAAAGCGCGAAGGAGAAACCACCAGCGATTATGTGCAACGCCTGTATACCCGTCCCGACCCCGACCTGCCGGAAGACTCGCTGTACTTTTCCGGAGATCGCCTGTATACACTGATCTGGGAACCGCTCGAAGCAATATTATCCGGCATTGACACCATATTATACAGTCCTGTAGGGCAACTCAATAAGATAGCCTTTCAGGCACTGCAGTACAGGTGGGAGGACCCCTTGCTGAACCACCACGTGCTCATTCAACGCCGCTTTCTCCCGGAACCCATGCCGGCACCACAAACGTTCAGCAGCATTACCGTGGCAGGGGGCATACATTACAGTCCGGGAACCCAACCGGACGAAGAACAGCTGGCAGAAAACCGGGGCGACAGCTGGCTGCCCCTGGGAGGCACCGTGACAGAATTGAATTTTATCCGCCAATTGAGCAGCAAAAAAGGAATCGCCTTCAGGGCTCTGGACGGAGATGATGCCACAGAAGAAGACTTCCGCGACGCCCTGACGCAACAACCCGAGATACTGCATCTGGGTACCCACGGTTTTTTCCTGCCCAATACACCGAGCGATAGTCTTTCCCCCGGCGCTCCGGGGTATGCATTCAAGGTATCCTCCAACCCGCTACAGCGAAGTGGCTTGCTGCTCACCGGTGGGAATGACAGCTGGCAGAACGGCACCACAGGAGACAATGATGGCATACTTACAGCTTCAGAAATTTCCAATATGAATCTGCTGAATACGAAACTGGTGGTCTTATCGGCATGCGAAACCGGCTTAGGTGATATTCAGGGTGATGAAGGTGTTTACGGCTTGCAGCGCGCATTCGCGATGGCCGGGGCAGGACAACTGATTATGAGTTTATGGAAGGTTCCGGATCAGTATACTGCAGAATTGATGCAGCTATTTTACAGTGCACTTTTTGAAGGGAATACACCCCTCCACAGCTTGCGCATGGCACAGCAGACACTGGCGAAAAAAACAGGACCTTATAATTGGGCTGCTTTTGTACTAGTGCAGTGAAGTGTGTTGCTTCACAGTAAGTTCAAAGCTTCGGAAGGCAGCTCTCAGCTCTTCAAAAAGTTGATGGAAAATCAGGGCTTTTTCACCCAGTGCAGCATGGTCGGGCGCCGCTGCCTGTTGCCCCGCAGATGTCCATTCTATCCATTGACGCACCTGATGGTCGGCCAGTTTTAATTCGTGCTCCCATTCATCTGCCACTTCTCTTTGGCGGATGAACTGGCTCTCAAATCGTTGTACATGTGGCATAATTTCCTTCTCCTGCGGAACTGCTGCGATAGCTTCCAATTGGCCCTCGAGTATGCCTACCTCATCTCTGACCCACTTCACTGTTTCCCGCCAATCGTTGATGTCTTTGTGCCAGACTGCGGCCACTTCCATATAATTGTCCATAGTTGTAGTATTTAATACTTACAATGTTCTGCAAAAATGGACGGGAAGCGCATAATAAATGTCGTGCTGAAAGGTAACAATTATCACCCCTTCCCTAAAGGATAATACTACTGTCAGTAAGCCGCTAAGGCCTCCATAGTGGTTAACAGGCGGCTCGAAGCAAGGAAGTTCTTTTCGAGTGGGATGGCAAAGGGCACAGGGGTATCGAGACTGGCGCATCGCATCACCGGCGCATCGAGATAGGAAAACAAATGCTCGCTGATCCAGGCGGCAATCTCGGCTCCTATGCCTCCAATCAGGGTATCCTCATGCACAATCATCACTTTACCTGTCTTACGCACTGCAGCTTCTATGGCCGCATAATCCAGCGGCAGCAAGGTGCGCAAGTCCAGGATCTCTGCATCCACTGCCAGATCGCGGGCTGCACTTACCGACCAGGGCACGCCCATGCCATAGGTAATGACGGTGAGCTCTTCGCCCTCCTGCACTGTATGGGCCTTTCCAATAGGTAAGGTATAGTAATCATCCGGAACCATTCCGCTCACACTGCGGTACATGGCCTTGTGTTCGAAAAACATCACCGGATTGGGATCTTCAAAGGCACTTAACAGCAACCCCTTAGCGTCGTGGGCTGTGGAGGGGTATACGATTTTCAAACCCGGTGTATGGAAAAACCAGGCTTCATTGCTTTGGCTGTGAAACGGACCGGCACCAACACCTGCACCGGTGGGCATGCGGATGACACAATCTACATGCTGCCCCCAGCGGTAATGCATTTTGGCCATGTTGTTGACCACCTGGTTAAAGCCGGAGGTAACAAAATCGGCAAACTGCATCTCCACCATGCTTTTCATGCCTTTGATACTCAAACCAACCGCGGCACCTAAAATGGCCGACTCACAGATGGGCGTATTGCGCACACGGTGCAAGCCGAATTCGTCGGCAAATCGCTCAGTTATTTTAAACACTCCCCCATAAGCAGCGATGTCCTGACCCATCAACACCAGGTTTTCATGGTGTTTCATAGCCAGCCACAATCCGTCCGATATGGCATCTACCATGCGCTTTTCAGTACTGGCCTCTACACGCGGTGGTTGTTCTATCTGTTTGAAAGGATGGTACACATCTGCCAGTTCTTTTTCTGAATCCGCTACCACCGGTGCGGCAGCGAAACCTTCCTGCACGGCAGTATTGATACGGGCAGAAAACTCACTCCTGATGGTTGTAATCTGCTCCTCAGTAAGTATCCCCGATTCCAGTAACCATTGCTCATAATTCCGCACCGGATCCTTTTGCGCCCACATGTCCATAAGTTCTTTGGGCACATACTTGGTACCGCTGGCCTCTTCATGGCCACGCATGCGGAAGGTTTTACATTCCAGCAACACAGGCTTTTGCTCCGCAATACACCATTTGCGCAGGTCCATTAACTGGTGCGCCATTTCCAGGATATTGTTACCATCGGCTATTTCAGCACGCATACCATAGCCTTTTCCCTTATCTGCGATATGCTCACAGCGGAATTGCTCGCTGGTAGGAGTCGATAGGCCGTAACCGTTGTTCTCTACAATAAAAATGACCGGAAGATCCCACACGGCTGCTACGTTTAGCGCTTCATGGAAGTCGCCTTCGCTGGTGCCACCTTCACCGGAAAACACCACCGTCACTTTCTGCTCCTTTTGCAGCTTGCATGCCAGTGCGATACCATCGGCAAGAGCCAGCTGGGGACCGAGGTGAGAAATCATACCCACAATGTGGTAATCGTTGGTGCCGAAATGAAAACTTCTTTCCCTGGCTTTGGAAAATCCATCAGCAGCTCCCTGCCATTGCTTGAATAATTTAGGCAGCGGTACACCTCTGGAGGTAAACACACCCAGGTTGCGGTGCATGGGCAAAATATATTCATCCTTGTCCAGCAGCCACCCAGCAGCAACCGCAATGGCTTCCTGACCTATGCCACTGAACCATTTGCTGATGCGTCCCTGGCGCAGCAGGTTGAGCATCTTTTCCTCTATCATGCGCGGAAACAGTAATTCCCGGTATAGGTCTAGCAATTGTTCATTGCTGAGCAAATGCCGCTGGTAATGAAAGGCAACGGGAGCAGTGGTAGACATAGAAGAAAATTTAGGACAAAGGTAGTGCTACGATCACTGCCAAAAAACCAAATCGACTAATCTTTTATTGCAATTATTGTAACCCGATCGCCGTTTCTTCCCGTAATTTTAGTGAACGGATAATTGATAAGGTGAAACAGGAACTTGATTCTGTAGGCCAGACTTCCATCCTTCAGATTCATTTCCGATGGGGACTTGATATCATTGTAAATGGTAATCTTTTGGAATTTTCTTTCCATGATACGCCGTGCAGTGGCGGTGGTAAACTCGTGAATATGGTAAGGATTATCAGCCAGTTTTCGCCGTTTGCCCGACAGCTGCAGAAGCCTTGTTGCTACTGAAGTAGAAAACAAATTAAAGGTAGAAGGGACCACCAGCACAGCGACACCACCCGGTTTCAGCATGTCGTAAATCTTATCGACAACAATGCCCGGATGGAGAAAATGCTCGAACACGTCACCCCCATAAATGGCATCCCATTGGTTGTATTCAGCAGATAAATCCATGGTTTCAAAATCACCTTTATATAAATCAAAACCAAACTTTTCTTTAGCCCGCTTATTGGCAGCATCCGAAATTTCCAGACCCGAAACGGTCATGCCCATTTGTTGTGCCGCATGTAACAGATGACCCAGAGCAGCACCAATCTCAAAAAGTGACCGGGCATTCGGATGGGCCCTGAGTACCGTATTCCTGATTCTATCCTGCAATTGACCTACCGGCATGGCGTCCTTTAACTGCTCATAGGTAATCTGTCTTTCTTCCAGACCATGGTGACCATGATCAAAGTAATCATCTGAATACAATTCATTCAAATCTTCCGGTGTCGGTTTAGGCATTTGACAGATGAGTCCGCAATTCCTGCACTTCACCAGGTTGAACTCCTTATTTTTCCATAAGTAATAATATGGTAGTGGAGAGAATTCAAGCTCTCCGCATGCCTGACAATGTTGTTCCAATTATATTACGTTAAATTTTCTATAAAATATTTTATCATCCATTTGCACCTTCACGATGTAGGTACCATTGGGAAAGGTGGAGATGTCGAAGATCCGGACTGCGTTGTGCGATACTACCTCCATCAACTCCTGACCCTGCATGCTATAAATGGAAATAATAGCATCTGCAAAGGGTGTTTCCAGCACTATGTATTCATTTGCAGGATTCGGGTACAAATGAATATCATCAATCGGCAGGGGTTCCTCAATGATGGCAACCGGAATCGTGTAACATAGTTGCAATTCGGGATAGGTTTCCGGATTGATATGATCACTCGATGCAAATCCAAGTCGCCGGTAGGTGGTTTCCGACTGCAGGCGCAGCATGAAACCATAGTTTTCCGTGTCCAGCATATCCTGAACGAGCTGGGTTACATCTATGTCCAGAAAATCCTCATAACCGGATACTGCCGCGCCGTGTTCCACCTGGTGGGTAGCAGTCACAGCGGGTTGATTGTCCCAGGTGATGCTCGCTTCATCCCAATCTTCTATCACCCTTCTTATGTAAGATGGGTTATCGCCTGAATGCAATTGTGTATCGGGGTCATCCAGCGCAAACAGGCTCAATCCGGCGAATTCCAGCACGGCATCCACCGGCAGCGTATCCAGGTTAAACCGGATGAATGATCGCTGAATACCCGACTGGCCATCCCAGGTCCACGCATTGGCCCTGTTCTCATCATGGGTACCAAAATTTGTATTCGGATCCAGGCTCCATACTTCTGCATCTATTCCATACTCCGCCCCGGGTTTAAGGGTAATACAAGTGTCGCCTGGTGTTTGTACTATGGTAGTATCCTGAGGAGGTAAATCTGTTAGGCAAAGCAATAATTCAGGATAACTGGATGGATTGATATGATCGCTTGATGCAAATCCCAGTCTACGGTAGGTAGTTTCATTCTGCAGACGCATCATGAAACCATAATTTCCATATTCCACCATGTCGCGAACCATCTCTGTTACATCCATGTCCAGAAAATCTTCATACCCCCAGGTAGCCGCATCATGTGTAACCTGATGTTCAATGGTTGATTCCGGTTGATTATCCCAGTTAATAATCATCTCACCCCAGTCTTCAGTAACTCTTCTGATATAGGATTCATTATCGCCGGAATGGAGCTGCGTATCCGGATCATCCAGACCAAACAGGCTCAACTGTGCAGAAGCTACATACTTATCCTCCGGGATGGTATCCAGATTGAACCTGAAATAAGAGCGTTGTATACCAAAGTTCCCACTCCATGTCCAGGCATTGGAGCGCAATTCATCATGATCGCCAAAATTGACAGTTGGCTCCAGGCTCCATACTTCTGCATCATAACCTTCTGCGGGTCCCGGCTTGAGCAAGAGGCAGGAATCTTCCGGAGTTATAATAATGGTGGTATCCTGCTGTCCTCTGGGTTCCCAGCATAGTTGCAATTCGGGATAGCTTTCGGGATTGACATGATCACTTGATGCAAATCCCAATCTTCGATAGGTAGATTCATTCTGTAATTGCAACATAAAGCCATAATTACCGAAGTCAATCATATCCTGCACCAGCGCCGTTACGTCCATGCCCGTGAAGTCTTCATAACCCCATGCAGCAGCATCGTGCAGCAGCTGGTTTACACTTGTAGTAGATGGCTGATTGTCCCAGTTGATGTCCCATTCATTCCAATCTTCCGTTACTCGTTTGATATAGGAGTCGTTGTCACCGGAATGCAATTGGGTGTCAGGGTCATCCAGGCCAAAGAGACTTAACTCTGCTGCTACCAGTTCCATGGTATCCGGAATGATATCAAGATTAAACCGAAAGAAAGATCGTTGTATACCGAATTCACCGCTCCAAGTCCATGCGTTGGCCCGCAGTTCATCGTGATTTCCAAAATTGGTTGTTGCCTCCAGGCTCCACACTTCTGCATCGAAACCATCATCCGAGCCCGGCTTTAAAGTAATGCAGGTTGCCGTGTCTGATTGAGCGTTCACCAATCCAATCCCCAATAAGAAAAGAAGTACCGGGAAGGTTTTCATTAAAAGCGTGTATTGAGTCGTTGCTAAAGTAGGCATATTTCATTCGCCATGCAACTCCACCCAGCGCTTGCTGAACGACTTCGGAGCGAACTTCAGCGATTCACGGTGTTTGCCCCAGCTGTTGCTGAACACTACCGACATGCCTACGGTTTTTACCCATGCACCGCCACGGTCCATCAGTTTCCTGCTTAGCATTCCCCTGCGCCAGACACTCCATGCTGTCTTTTCCACAAAGGAAGTATTACCCGATTGCACGGCTTCATGCCGGTTGAACAACAGCAGGTTGTGAAGGTTGATTTTTACAGGACAGACCTCTGTACAATTGCCGCATAAGGATGAAGCATAACTGAGGTGCTTGAACGAACCCATATCTTTAAAGTGCGGGGTGATAACGCTGCCAATCGGACCGCTGTAAGTAGTGCCATAGGCATGTCCGCCAATATTCTTGTACACCGGACATGCATTCAAACAGGCGCCGCAACGAATGCAGTACAATGCTTCGCGCTTTACTGCATCTGCCAGCAATTTACTGCGGCCATTATCGAGCAATACCACGTACATTTCATCGGGACCATCAGTTTCCTGATCCCGTCTGGGCCCGGTCATAACTGTGTTGTAGACGGTTACTTTCTGACCTGTACCATAGGTAGCCAGCAAGGGCCAGAAGGTAGAGAGATCATTGAAACTGGTCAGCATTTTTTCTATACCAACAATTACAATATGTGTTTTGGGGAAGCTGGTGCTTAAGCGGCCATTGCCTTCGTTTTCTGTGATGGCTATTCCGCCTACATCAGGCAATATAAAATTGGCGCCGGAAAAACCTATGTCTGCCTGCGTGTACTGGTGCCGCAATTTTTCACGTGCAACCAGGGTAAGCTCTTCTGCAGTCAGGTTGATATCGGTTCCCAGTTTCTCAGAAAAGAGCCGGGCTACATCTTCCTTGCTCTTGTGCATGGCAGGCGTTACTATATGATAGGGCGCTTCACCATCGAGCTGCTGTATGTATTCCCCTAAGTCCGTTTCCACACTCTCCACACCGTGCTGGGCCAGAAATTCGTTGAGGTGAATTTCCTCCGTAGCCATACTTTTGGCCTTCACCGCCTTGCGGGCTTTTTTAGCCTTTACTATTTTGAGAATCTCCTGCTGCGCCTCGTTTTCATCATTGGCCCAGATAACCTTGCCGCCGTTAGCTGTAAAGTTTTGCTCGAACTCCACCAGATAGCGATCCAGGTTTTCGATAGCCTTCCATTTGATATTCTTGGCCCGCTTCTTCACATACTCCAGATCTGCATACTGCTGTTTTCCCTTCACTACTGTTGCATCGTACTTGCCAATATTGAAAAGTAGCTTGCGCTTATGTTCTTTGTCGAATGCCTTGGCTTCACTTTTAGCTAAAAAGGTATGTAGCTGAGAACTCATGGGCGTGTATTGGTGATAGAAGCAAAAATAAACCAAATTCAGGGGACTTCTGATGCAGTAAAATTTCTTGGCGGCAAACTACCTGCCTATAACGAAGGTTCCTACCTTTGGCAGAGAAATTACGCGCGCTGAGCACAAGCACCATTGTCCGTCAATCCCCTCACAATGTGCGCCCTATAAAACAGTGTGTTGCATTTTATCGTAAAGGTAGCCTATGAAACAAGTGGAAAAATTTCATATATTCCTGCTGTTGTTGCTCGTGCCATTAGTGGGTCTGGCAGCGGGAAATTTCCAAACCACCACCACTGGCTGGCACCTTGCCGGAATTCGGATTGAATTCTACTTGTTTGTGATGACACTGGTAGGAATAGCCTTCTTCCACGAAAAAGCACTTTTTATTGCAGTCACCGGATTGGTTTCCATTTTCCTGGTGCGCATGTTCTCCACCCCTTTTGACCCTGCCGAACACCTTTCCAATGAGTGGGAAATCCTGCTGAATCTATTTGGGCTATTACTGGGTTTTGCCCTGCTGGCCAAGTTGTTTGAAGAATCGGGTGTCCCCGATCGCATACCGGCCATGCTTCCGGGCAACTGGACCGGCCCCCTTTTATTGCTGATGCTGGTGTTTGTCATGTCGAGCTTTCTCGACAATATCGCAGCAGCCATGATTGGCGGTTCCATTGCTTTGGTCATCTTTCGGCAAAAGGTACATATCGGTTACCTGGCAGCTATTGTAGCCGCCAGCAATGCGGGAGGAGCGGGTTCCGTAGTGGGCGATACCACTACCACCATGATGTGGATTGATGGAGTTGCTCCCGAAATTATTCTTCCGGCCTATCTGGCGGCTATTCCTGCTTTTCTCATTTTCGGCACACTGGCTTCCCGTCAGCAATTCAAATTGCAGCCGGTGGTTAAAGTGCGCAACGAAAAGCAACATCCTATCTCGTGGAAGCAACTGGGTATCTGCCTCCTTATTCTGGCGGGTGCTATTTCCACCAATATTCTGCTGGACTTCCCGGCGCTGGGTGTATGGATTGCATTGGCCATCGGTGCCCTGCTGGTAAAAATGCCCTGGGGAGAGGTTCGCAACTCGCTGCATGGTACTTTCTTCCTGCTGGCAGTAGTTTCCTGTGCCTCCATGATGCCGGTAGAGGAATTGCCCGAAGCCTCCTGGCAATCTGCTTTTGCACTGGGATTAGTCTCTTCCGTTTTTGACAATATTCCACTTACCAAGCTGGCGCTGGACCAGAGCAACTACGACTGGGCTTTGTTGGCCTATGCAGTCGGCTTTGGCGGTTCGCTCACCTGGTTCGGATCATCGGCAGGCGTTGCCATTACCAACCTTTTCCCCGATGGACGCAACCTGAAAAAATGGATTGCCTCCAGCTGGTACCTGGTAATTGCCTATGCTGTCGGATTCCTATTTCTGTTCCTACTCTTAGGCTGGCATCCACATTACCACAACTAATTTCCCCTTCCTTCCGGGTAAGTTGCCTGATTTATGTGTGTTTAAGGCAAGTGTGCGTATCTTAGCCGCCGCTAAACCGATACTTCTAAAAAAATGAAGAAAATTCTGGCGGGCGTTTGCGCCATTCTCCTTCCCATGATCGTAGTTGCTTCATCAGGAGATGCCCCATCCCAAGGTATTGCCATTGCAGGCATTCGACTCGAATTTGTATTGTTTGCCCTTACCCTTGTAGGTGTGGCACTGTTCCACAACCGGGTGCTGCTGGTGGCAGCCACAGGACTGATTTCCATTCTCGCCCTGGAGCTGTTTACTACAGATTTCAATCTGGTGCATCACCTCGAACATGAATGGGAAATCCTGCTCAACCTCTTCGGATTGTTGCTGGGCTTTTCGGTGCTGGCCAAACACTTTGAAGAATCAGGGGTACCGGATAACCTGCCTAAAATACTGCCCTCCGGCTGGAAGGGTGGCTTTGCACTGCTGGTGCTCATTTTTATCATGTCGGCTTTCCTCGACAACATCGCTGCAGCCCTGATCGGTGGTTCTATTGGTCTGGTCATCTTTCGCGGCAATGTGCACATCGGTTTCCTGGCTGCCATGGTTGCTGCCAGTAACGCAGGAGGTGCCGGCTCGGTAGTAGGAGATACTACCACTACCATGATGTGGATTGACGGGGTAGCTATCGAAGATGTAGTGCATGCTTTTGTTGGAGCCATTCCCGCCTTGTTTGCATTCGGCATCATCGCCGCCAAGCAACAAGATCGCCATCAACCTATTATAAAGGAGGTAAATGCCATCGTCAAGCCTATCGATTCAAAGAAGCTGCTCATTTGTGTGCTAATCCTGATTGGTGCTGTTTCCACGAATGTACTCCTCGATTTCCCTGCAGCAGGCGTTTGGGCGGCTATTCTTATTGGCGCCTTTATTACAGAGACCCCCTGGAAAGAGATTCCAACGGCCCTGCCCGGTACATTATTCCTCTTATCACTTGTTTTGGCCGCATCCATGATGCCGGTGGACCAGTTGCCTGCCGCTTCCTGGCAGTCTGCCTTTGCACTGGGTTTCATCTCATCCATATTCGACAATATCCCGCTTACCAAACTGGCACTCGATCAGGGTGGCTACGACTGGGGCGTGTTGGCCTATTCCGTAGGATACGGTGGTTCTATGGTCTGGTTTGGCTCCTCCGCCGGCGTGGCCCTGTCCAACCTGTATCCACAGGCGAAATCAGTAGGGAACTGGGTAAAAAATGGATGGCATGTTATAGTAGCCTATATCATCGGCTTCTTCATTATGCTCTCCATTGTCGGCTGGCATCCTCATGCTCCGCACCGCGATGGAGATACAACCCCTGCTGCTGAAAGCCACCACTAACCATTGCTTTTTCCGGCTACGTGGGTTATTGTGTAAATTTATGGCCCATAACCGCAAAGCTTGGCATTACGCATATTCAGATCACCCAAAGACGCTGAAGTACCCGACGAGGTACTGATTGCGCAGTATAAGACCAGCGGTGACCTGGCTGTGGTCGGTCAGTTATTCAAGCGCTACGCCCATCTGGTGTATGGTGTTTCCATGAAATACCTGAAAAATGAAGCCCTGGCAGAAGACCTGAGTATGCAGGTTTTTGAAAAACTCATTACAAGTCTGAAGGAACACGAAGTCAACAACTTTCGGCCCTGGTTGCACATGGTTACCAGGAACGAATGTCTGATGCTGTTACGCAAGGATAAGCAAACAACTGTAACGCCGCTGGAACCTTCCAGAACAGAAGGTGAAGATGAGGTTATGGAATTCGCAGCAGAAGATCATCTTGATGATGTAACCTGGAAGGAGGAGCAGCTGGAATTGCTGGAAGAAGCCATCCGGGAACTTAATGAGGAACAAAAGATGTGCATAGAACTGTTTTACCTGCAGAAAAAAAGCTATCAGGAGGTAGCCGAAGCTACTGGTTATGATTTGAAGCAGGTAAAGAGTTACATTCAAAACGGAAAGCGTAACCTGCGCATATATATGGAACAACGCAATGCTGGATAAATACTACCATACCAAAGATGTGTATTATACACGCGAAAAAATGACGGCCTATTTGCGGGGCGAGCTGGAGGACTATGAAACGAGGGCCTTTGAAAAGCTGATGGCTGAAGACCCGTTCCTGCAGGAAGCACTGGAAGGTATACGCCTGTCAGGTCTGGCATCAGCAGAAAAACACCTGGAACGCCTTGATAAAAAAACAGATATTCTCACCGGTGTTAAAAAGCCAGTAGTCTTTTCTCCCTTATTGCGCAATGTCTCTATGGCGGCTATGCTGCTGATATTAATGGGTGCATCCTACTTTATAATAAACCGAATGAATGATGCCGCCTCCCGGCAATCAGCAATGGAGGTGACATCGCCAGAGGACAACAATACAACTTCACCTACCACCACTCCACAGGACGATAGCCTGGTAGCGGAACCGGGCAATAACGGCTCTTCTGCAGCTGCGCCAGTACAGGAAGATCTGGCAGAAAACGAAACCTTGGCTCCACCCGTTACTCCGGAGGAGAGCGAGCCGGTACCGGCAGCCCAGCGCGAAGAAGTACTATCTGAAATAGTGATGGATGATTCAAACAAGTACATCGAACTGGATGTCGAAGATATGGTCCAGGATGAATCAAGCGCGGTCACCTATACCTATTCCCCTCCCGCAACAGTCACGACTACCCAAAAAAGCACTGCTGCTGAAAGCGATAAAGGGTACCTCTCCGGAACACCAGCAACTGATGCCAGTGTAAATGAAACTTATGCTGTGGTAGAAGAAATGCCGGAGTTTCCCGGAGGAGAAAAAGCGATGATGCAATACTTTGCAGAAAATCTGCGCTATCCGGCACAGGCAAAAGACAGCCGCATCAGTGGTATAGTTTACATACAGTTTGTAATTACAGAAACCGGAGATATTATCAACTCCAGAGTGCTAAAAGGAATTGGCAGCGGATGCGACGAAGAGGCGCTTAGGGTTGTGAATGAGATGCCGCTATGGAGTCCTGGCAAACAAGGTGGAGTGAAAGTGAAGGTGCTCTATACCTTACCGGTTAAATTCTCCCTGGATTAACTATTATTCGCCGGAACCGGAAAGGGATTTGATTTGCTCTTTGATGGACGATTTGAGACCTTCGGAGCAACAGCGTTTTTCTACCCGCTTGGCGATAAAATCCTTTAATTCCCTTTCAATATTGTAGTGATCGAGGCAATGCTTGCACCGTTCGATATCCGTAAGGAAAAGGTCGGTCTCTTCTTTGGTAAGCTCACCGTCCAGCACCAGGAAAACCTGCTGTACAAATTTCTTACAATCGTGTTGGGGTAGAGCTTTGTCCATACTCAACGCTTTTCTTTATAACCTTCATCTGCTGCATACTTGCGCAATTTCTCTTTCAAAATATTCCTGGCTCTGTGCAACCGGGACCGCACAGTTCCAATAGGTATATTGATGATACTCGCAATCTCTTCATAAGAGAAATCTTCCACGTCGCACAGCAGAATCACCGTTCTGAAATCTACCGGCAATTCATTCAAAGCACGCGTTACCTCATCGCCTATCAACCCGCTGAACATCTCCTGACGGAGGTCTACATAGGTGGTAGTGCTGTCCTCATCTGCATCATTGTAACCACTGAAATCTTCATAGTCAACCCTGGTAGGTTGTCTGGTCTTCTTGCGGTAGTCATTAATGAATGCATTCTTCAGGATTTTAAACAACCATGCCTTGGCATTGGTTCCTTCCTGATATGAATCAATAAAGCGATAAGCCTTTAAAAAAGTTTCCTGTACCAGGTCATTTGCATCATCTTCGTTATAGGTAAGATGAAAAGCAAAATTGTAGAGCGCATCCATCAACGGAAATAACTCCTGCTCAAACAAGATGTCCTTTCGTCGTTTATCTGAATGCTCTATATTCACGGTGCCAAAAATAGAAAAATATCCTCCACTGATGGCATCCCCGGAAAAACAGCAGAAGAATAAAGGAAATATTTACATTTAACGCGATTTGAGAATACTTCTGATAGTTATACAATACCTGCCCCACCGACTTATTGCAGCACTCGCCATTGCAGGGCTGATGGTCGGACTGGTCACCACAAGGGTAGTGCTGAGTGTAGCATCGATAACCATTGCCTGCAATGCCCTGCTGCATCCTAATGTAGGAATGCACTTCCGCGCATGGTATTCCGACAAAGGCAAAATGCTGTTTACCCTGCTGTTCGTTGTTTACCTGCTCTCGGGTTTGTATTCCAGTAATATTCCTGCATGGTGGTCGAATACTCAGAATAAATTACCCCTGCTGGCCATCCCTTTTGGTTTTACCTATGTAGAAAGCCGTTTCAAAGGATGGCACTATATCTGGCTGTTTATATACATTCTAGTAATGACCATAGCCGGAATAACAATAATGGGCAACTATGCTTTGCATTATGCGGCCATCACCGAAAGCATTCGCTCCGGGAATGCGATTCCCACGCCCATGAACGATCATATAAGGTTCAGCACCAGCCTTGCCTTTTCCTGCATCGCTGCTGTTTACCTGTTGGGGAAGGCAACCGTTCAAAGCAACAGATGGTGGCGCATCACCCTAATAATCGCTCTGATAGTACAATTGGTCATTGTGCATTTTCTAGCTGTCCGAAGTGGTCTTGCCACCATCTATGGTGCAGGCATGCTGCTGGTATTTCACACCATGTTCCGCCGGGGAGGCATGTGGAAAGGCCTTTTGTCTATTGGCCTGCTGCTCAGTGCGATGGTACTCGCTGTCATACTGATAAAACCACTTAATAATAAATATAAATATTTTAAGTACGAATGGGAGCTGATCATCGCAGGCGAATACAAGGAAGGGCACAGTGATGCTCAGCGGCTACTCAGCACTTTATACGGCTGGGAGGTGGCGGAAGACAACCTGCCCTGGGGCACAGGCACCGGTGATATCAGGGAAGCCATGACGGAGCACTACCGGACCCATCCGTCAACCGAAACCCTTACTCCGGAGCTGCCACACAACCAGTTTGTGTATACCCTTGCTGCTACGGGTATAGCAGGATTGCTGGTCCTTATCATGGCCTTTTTCTATCCCTTAACACAAACCTCGATGCGAAAAGACTGGCTGGTGCAGTCTTTTCTACTACTGCTGTTCATTAGCTTTATGACTGAACACGCACTGCAGATTCAAATAGGTATGACTTTTTCCATGCTGTTCTCCTGTCTGCTACCGGTAGTATTGCGGCCCGATCAAAAGAAAGCCCTTTGAAAAAGATAAGTGCCATAATCACCAGTTATAATGAAGCGCCGAATATCGAAAGAGCGCTGCAATCATTATCGTGGTGCGATGAATTAATCGTGGTGGATTCCTTCAGCGATGATGGCACTTTCGAGATAGCCCAAAAGTATACCGATAAGGTTTGGCAACGGAAATACATCCACCCTGCTGACCAGAAAAACTGGGCGATTCCGCAGGCAGCACACCCGTGGATTATACTACTTGATGCCGATGAATGGGTACCTGCTGATTTGCAGGCAGAAATCCGCAGCTGGCTGGCCACTCCGGAAATACCCTATGTGGCATTCTGGATTTACCGCAACAATCATTTTATGGGGAAGCGCATTCGGTACTCGGGCTGGCAAAGGGACAAAGTAATCCGCTTCTTTCAACGGGACCTGTGTCGCTATCCCGATCAGATGGTGCATGAAGAAATCATAGCTTCGGGTCCGGTTGGAAAACTGAAAAACAGACTGGAACACAATACTTTCCGCTCGCTGGAACATTTCCGGGCCAAGATGGATCGCTATGCAGCCTGGTCAGCAGTGGATAAGGAACCCCGTACCGGAAGGATAACTGCCTACCACATGCTGGTAAAGCCTGCATTCCGGTTTTTCAAACATTTTATCCTCGACCTGGGTTGGCTGGATGGTTACCGCGGTTACCTGATCGCGCAACTCAACGCCCGTGCCATTCGCATGCGCTACATCAAAATGAAAGCTGCGAGAAATGCAAACAGCGGTACTCACTCCTTGTAAAAAGGATAGGTGTTGTTTAATTCATTGGCGCTTACATGCAGAAAGTAGACACCGGAAGTGGTAATGTACTGCCCTACCGGTATGCCTATATTGGCAACAGGAGGTTCGAAGGCAACAACCGTTTCAAACACCTTCCGACCGGTAACATCGTAGATGACCATATCAAAGATTCGGGGCGAGGCAGCTGTAATTTTTACGGTGAGTGTTCCCTGCACCGGATTCGGCACCACCAGTAAATCGAGTGTAGCGGCATCCGATATCAGGCAGCCTCCGTTATTGAACTGGTACAACTCTTTTTTCTCCAGCGTGCCACACACCAGATCTGTAGCAAAGTCGGCTGTTAGTTCCACCATCAGGGTGTCGTTGATAGCCGAATGATCGGCACCTTCATTGGTAACCAGGTGATAGGGCGTACCTGCTATTTGCAGCAAATCCGCCAGATAACGAGCACCGTAGTACTGGCGATAACGTATCGGTGTATAGCAACTGAACAAAGGTGCTTCTATGTAATCAACTATATTGTCGCAGGTGCCGTGCGCCATCAATGCCGGCAAGGGTTTTCGGGCTAAGAGCTGGGGCTGGTCAATCGCCGCAGATTTACCTACGAGCGCCTGGATTTCGGGGAGGTGATTATAGAACGTATTGCCGCTGCTGTCAACAGGTCCCAGTGCCTCGTAGAGATAAGCCGGATAATCTGCCTGTTCTGCCAGCGCAGCAGTAAATGCCACCGTAGCGCCCACACTAAATCCTGAGAGTATGACCATCTGCGTGTCGATGCGCAAAGTAGCTGCGTTTTCATACAAATACCGAAGCGCAGCGCGCACATCCTGATCTGCCCGGTACCGTGCTAATTCCAGACTGAGCGTGTCACCCTGACAATTACCATCCAATTTATCCCAGCCTTTGCGGTAGTTGATGCAGGCAGTTATAAAACCGCGACGGGATAACTCATTTCCAAACCACACAGGACCTTCCAGATCTTTATTGCCTCCCAGCAGAGACCCTCCATGTACATATACTATCAGCGGCCTTCTTTCCATCTCATCGTAGGCACTCTTTGGACGGTACAGATCCAGGCGCAAGGTTTCTGTATTGCCTTTACTGTTGATGGCTGTTCCGTATTCCAGGTTGTAAAGCACCTCCCGCTCCTCATCTGCAAAATAACTGTTGCTGAAAGCACATTCCTCCACCTTCGCAGAAGACTGTGCGGAGGCTGACACCATTGCCAGCATCAAACAGATGGCCAACCCTACCTTCATCAAAATCTTGTATTCTCAGCCCAGGCTGCTTTTTCGGGATAATCTGTAGTAAAATGCAATCCCCTGCTTTCCTTTCTCAGCAATGCTGCCCGCGAAATCAGAAAGGCTATGGTAATCAGATTGCGCAATTCACACAGTTGCGGCGATAAAGTAGTGCTGTGGTACAGGCGTTCCGTTTCTTCATACAACAAATGCAGGCGCTTTAATGCCCTGTCTAAGCGCTCATTGCTGCGCACGATTCCCACGTAATTAGTCATGATATCTTTCAGTTCGCGCAAGCTTTGGGTAATAAGCACCATCTCTGTGGGATCGGTGGTGCCTTCTGCATTCCATTCGGGAATACCCTCCTGTATGTCAGCTGACTTGATTTGTTCTGAAGCGTGCTCAAAAATTCGATGGGCAAATACCAGGGCTTCCAGCAGGGAGTTACTGGCCAGGCGGTTGGCACCATGCAGTCCGGTACAGGTACATTCTCCACAGGCGTAGAGGTTGCGGATACTGGTCATTCCATGGGCGTCAGTAGAAATACCACCGCACAGATAATGCGCAGCCGGCACCACAGGTATCATATCTTTTAAAATATCATATCCCTTCTCCTTACATGTGTTGTAAATATTCGGGAAATGTGCATGCATCTCTTCGGGACTGATACTAGTACAATCCAGCAAAACAAAATCCTCTCCCGAAATTTTCATTTCATTGTCAATGGCACGGGCAACAATATCGCGCGGCGCCAGGGATCCCAGATGGTGGTATTTGTCCATGAAGGCTTCTCCCTTGCTGTTCTTCAATACAGCGCCGGCACCTCTTATCGCTTCTGTAATTAAGAAAGACGGAGAGACACCGGGATCGTATAACGATGTAGGGTGAAACTGCACAAACTCCATATTCGCAATACGTCCCTTGGCGCGGTACATCATGGCAATGCCATCACCTGTAGCAATAACAGGATTGGTAGTGCTTTTATAAACCTGCCCTGCGCCGCCGCTGGCCATCAGTGTTATCCTGGAAAGAATTTTCTCAATATTGCGACTCTTTTTATCCAGTAGATAAACTCCATAACAGGTAATGTCCGGTGTGTGCCGGGTCACTATCCTTCCCATGTGATGCTGGGTAATCAAATCAATTACAAAATGATGTTGCAACAAAGTAACATTCGGCAGGGCGTGTACCTCTTCGAGCAGTGTTTTCTCAATTTCCTTACCGGTTACATCCTTGTGATGCAACACCCGGTTGGCACTGTGTCCGCCTTCCTTACCCAGGGCATAATCGCCATCCTTATCCTTGTCGAAATCGGCCCCCCAGTGAATGATTTCGCGAACCCGTTCCGGCCCTTCTTTCACCACTATCTCCACGATGCTTTCATCGCATAGTCCATCTCCTGCAACCAGGGTATCTTTAATATGCGACTGATAACTATCGCTGTCAAAATCCCAAACCGCAGCTATGCCTCCCTGGGCATATTTGGTATTGGTTTCATCCTGTTCGGCTTTGGTAATGATGGTGACTGTAAGATCGGGGAACTTCCGTGCCATCTTTAAGGCACAGGTTAAGCCTGCAATCCCTGATCCAATCACTAAAAAGTCTGTATTTTGCATGCTACAGCTAAGTTACTCGTTAAAATGCAATGTACCTCTTCGAACATATGATACGCTACAAAGTTGTTATTACCGGAAAGGTTCAGGGCGTGTTTTTTCGAAAATATGCTCTGGAAAAGGGCCGCGAACTGCAATTGACGGGGTGGGTCTGCAATCAGCCGGATGGCTCGGTGTTAAGCATGGCTCAGGGTACCCCGGAAGCGGTGGAAGCATTTATAGAATGGTGCCGGACTGGCTCTCCTTCAGCAGCAGTGGCTGCCGTTTATACAGAGGAATTACCTGCAAGCTCTCTGCCTGCCTTTCACATACGCAATTAGTCCTGCCCCTTGCGGTAGGCATAGGTAGCATCCAGCGCTTCATAAAAACTCTCGCCATATTTGCGAACCAGTGCGTCTTTTACAAAACGGTATACCGGTACCTGCAATGAAGCGCCGTAACTGCACGCAGGGGAACAGATATCCCAGCGTTCATAGTTCAAGGCATCGTAGTCTCCTACCTTGGTAATGCGGATAGGATAGAGATGACATGATACCGGTTTCATCCAGTCGATTTTTCCATCTCTGTAAGCTTTCTCTATGCCGCACAAAGCGGTACCTTCCTCGTAGTATACATAGGCGCACGGACCATTATTCACTAATGGTGTTTTCAGTTCTCCATCGCTGTTGGTAATGTGATAACCTTGTTGCTCCACCGCAAGCCTTCCGGCATCTGTGATATACTCTTTCACCACGGGATATACGCGCTCCAGTTCTGCCAGCTCCGATTCCTCCAGAAAAGCACCTTCGTCTCCTTCCACACAGCAGGCGCCTTTACATGCATTTAAATTGCATACAAAAGCTTCGTCCAGGATTTCTTCGCTGATCAGTTTTTCTTCAATGATAATCATATGGCGAAATTACCTTCTTCCCAACAAATACACAGCCGGGATTTTTTCAGGAGCAAAATGAGATTGCTTCCACGACTGAATGCTTTGGGTGCGAATCATTTCGGAAGGACCGCTGATACCTATAGCTACGCAAAGCAAGGTATCAGGGGCACAGGTTTGTAGTAAATCATTAAACATAGCCTGGTTGCGGTAGGGTGTCTCTATGAACAGTTGGGTAGCCTTTTCCCTTTGCGCCCGTTGCTCCAGCTCCTTGATCGCCTTTCGCCGCTCCTGCTGCTGCACCGGCAGGTAGCCGTGAAACGAAAACCTTTGACCTTCCAGACCGGATGCCATGAGCGCCAGAAAGAGCGAAGAAGGTCCGGTTAAAGGGATGACCTTGATGCCACGCTCATGGGCACTGGCAACCAGAACTGCTCCCGGATCGGCTATGCAGGGAACGCCGGCCTCCGACAGCATACCGGCATCGCGCCCTTCAAGGATGAGACGGCACATAGCATCTATCTCCATATCGGTGCTGTCTTTGTCCAGCCGAACCAAATCCACTTCCGCAAAATCACGGGTATACCCTGTAGCGCGCAGATAGCGGCGTGCTGTGCGCTCCTGCTCTACAAAAAACAAATCGAGCTGAGCGGTAATGGTATGCACATAACCGGGTACCACTTCGGGAGCATCGGGATCAATGAGGGTTGGAATCAGGTACAGCCTGCCAGCATTCATATATTTTTTTCAACTTTGTAAGACATGAAGGTACTGAAAGATTTCTACACGCGGGAAGATACACTGGCCCTTGCGAAAGAACTTATCGGTATGGAATTGTGTCATGCACATCCCGACGGGCTGACAACAGGTCTTATAGTAGAAACCGAAGCATATTGCGGAATAACAGACAGAGGTTGCCATGCATGGGGTGACAGACGCACCGAAAGAACAGAAGTCATGTACCGACAGGGTGGGTTGGCATATGTCTACCTGTGTTATGGCATACACCAGATGTTCAATGTAGTAACCCACCGGGAGGGTTTTCCGCATGCTATCCTGATACGTGCCCTTGAACCCCTGGCAGGATTGGATTTGATGCAACACCGACGACAAACCGATAATAGAGAAAAACTCTGTTCGGGACCGGGCAATGTAGGAAAAGCCATGGGTTTTAGCACGCAACAATCGGGACTCTCGCTGGAAGGCGATACCATTTGGATAGAGCGACCATCGTCTTATGCAACCAGAGATATTACGGAGAGTCCGCGGGTAGGCATGAACTTCGATGGCCCGTATAAAACCGTGCCGTGGCGGTATCGTTTATCCGGGTCGCGTTTCACTAGCAGAGCCCGATGATGTAAGGAATATTGGAAACACTATTGTTTTTGTCAAACGCACCCTTCCGGCCTCATCCATTGCCTCCAGTAGTACGGTTCCATCCTCTCCTATTTCCATCCACCCGAAATTGATGCCTTCATAATGCTCGGAAGATGCAATGGCATTGGTATATCGCTTGCCGGGTCGCTCGGTGTGGGTAACCCCGCTGGCAATAAGCTCATGCACCTCTTTTCCCAGCACATGCTGAGTGTTGATTTCAGCAAAGTGCTTATCACCGGCTATTATTACAAAAGGCTTCTGAACATCCTGTAATATATTATATAATTTTTTCCTTTCTAAAGGATAATCACTCCATCCTTCATTCTCATTGTCATTAGACAGAACAGAAGTGCCGGAAACCAATACCAGCAAATCAGCCGCCGGCCGCCTGAGTTCCTGCTCCAACCATTCCCATTGAGCCGCACCCAAGAGATGAGCATCCTTAGCCGGTTGTTCTCTGAAATACCGGGTATCCAGTAAGATAAGAGAATACTGCAGCGAACCTGAATGTAAATGATACGACCTGTATATGGCTGCGCTATCCGGAAAATCTGCTGGAGCAGCACCCATAAAGCGCCGAAATAAGTTACTGCTCTCCGATTTCCATGTATAGTTTGCACCACCGTTATTCCGTCCAAAATCATGGTCATCCCAGATACCGGTTACTGGAACTGATTGTGCCAGTAATCGGTAAGAATATTGTTGCTGCAGCCGTGCATATTTATGGGCTATTTTATCCAGATTATTTCCCGGCCATGGTATGGGACGGTCGGGATAAATGATATCACCTGTCCATACAAAGAGGTCGGGCGACAGGTTAGCAATAGACGTAAATACGCCCGATTGTCGATTATCGTTATTACACGATGCAAATGCAATCTTTTGTACCTGTTCCGGAACTTCCAGGTGCGGAAAATCGACGGTGGAAGGTTCGAGGTAATAAAAGTTGCATCCTGTAAGATGGGTGAACAATGCCAGCAGGTAAAGCACCAAAACACGAAGGGAAAATTGGAGGTACTTAAGCGGGTTCAGAGGGTACTTTTGTGCATCCATAAAATCTTCACAAAAGTATTTTCCTTGTCTATGCCTACCTTTACCCGGAGTATATATTAAGGGAAATAAAACGTAACCGCAGTACTAAATCTTGTTACCCAATATTGCTTCAACATCAATTGATTATCAATTAAAACTATTGGTGTATTATCAGACATACAAAATATTACTATTCAACATGTATAGGTGTACAGTGAACCGGAGAGATGGCAAAGGGTAAAAAACGGCAGCAGTACATAGTGGTTTTACGCACCCTGGAAGGTGACCTGGTATTTTATCCCTATCGCGTCAACAAGTTCATTCTGCCGCTGATAGGCCTGGGCTTGATGCGGGTATCCGGATTTGTGCTGGGCCTGCTGATTGGTATTGCCCTCGATTGCCAGTTCATCCCCAAAGCCAGAGAGCGCCGCATGCCGGACCTAAAAATTGCTTTCCTGATGTGTGGCGTTTATGTCATGCAGCGCAACAGCGGATTTGAAAGATTGCCGGTACAAGAAATTATAAAAAGATTTAATCTGTTTCTCGGCGAGACTTTTATCAAACCAAGGCTGCGCTTTCTGGAAAGCCTGAGCCACCAAAGGATACAGATTGAAGCAGCCTGCGATCAAATCAGAGAACAGGCCAGTATGGCAGAAAAACAATGGTTGATCAACGCGCTGCGCACCATGAACCAACATCCCGAGCTCAGTCAGCGCATGGGTGAAGCAACCATCCGGCAAGTTGGTGAACGAATTGGACTGGTGTACCGAAGTCGGCAAAGCCAGCAACAGACTCGCCCATATACTCCACCACCTGTCGACAGAGAAACACAATTGCTGGCACAACTCGGATTAAAAAAAGGCGTGGACAGGGAAACAGCTAAAAAGGCGTATTACGCGCTGGCCAAACAATACCATCCCGACAGGAACAACCATAGCCCGGAAAGCGCGGCTCGATTCAGAGCAGTGAAAGAAGCCTGGGAGGCTTTGCAACAGCTCAAGGGATGGAAATAAGGAATGTAGGGACAAAAAAGGGACAGCTTGTAGGCTGTCCCTGGTATGATTTAAAACAGTAATTACTGAGCCAGATAAGCCTTCAGTGACTTATTCCTGGAAGAAAAACGCAATTTGTTGATGGCATTGTCCTTGATCTGGCGCACCCTCTCACGGGTAAGTCCAAATTCCTCCCCAATATCTTCCAGTGTCATGGCATATGGTACGCCAATACCGAAAAATAATTTGATAACATCGCGTTCCCGTTCTGTCAGGGTAGAAAGTGTTCTTTCTGTCTCTACTTTAAGGGAATACGTGTAATTCAGCTGTTCATCTGTCTTTTCTACCTCGCGGTTTTCCAGTACATCGAGCAAAGAGCTGTTTTCACCATCATCGAAAGGTGCATCCACAGATACGTGGCGCATGCTAACGCTCATGGTGTTTTTAATTTCATCAACTCCCAACTCAAGACATTCTGCAAGTTCCTCTGGTGTAGGTTCCCTTTCATATTGCTGTTCCAGCTCAGAAAAAGCTTTGTTAATCTTGCTCAGCGAACCCACCTTATTCAGGGGCAAACGCACCAGTCTGGATTGTTCTGCCAGGGCCTGCATAATGCTCTGGCGAATCCACCATACCGCGTAAGAAATGAATTTGAAACCTTTGGTTTCATCAAATTTCTGGGCAGCCTTTACTAATCCCACATTCCCTTCATTAATGAGGTCATTGAGGGTAAGACCATTGTGCTGGTACTGTTTGGCTACAGAAACCACAAAACGAAGGTTGGCTTTTACCAGCTTTTCCAGTGCATCCTGATCGCCCTGCTTGATCTTCTGGGCTAACAGTACCTCTTCCTCAGCGGTAACAAGGTCAACCTTGCCAATTTCCTGGAGGTACTTTTCGAGTGATTCACTTTCCCGGTTGGTAATGGATTTTGTAATCTTTAACTGGCGCATAGAGCTATTTGATTTAGTGGGAAAAAACTGTCCGCAGACAGGCAAAGTAGTACTTATACGTACGAACTACCTTAAGGTTTCAATATTTATATCTTTTTTTTGAAATGGGTGCGCAAAGGTAAAATTTGACACGTAACACCGCAAATACATATCATTTTCCTACGTGCAGGGCTTAATTTTGTTGTCATTACGCTCATAAAAGTTGAATATCATGCTCTTTCATAGAATAATCGCAGGTCGGGGAAGGCACCTATATATCGCTATCGTACTGATTCTCATAGCACGCACACCGGTTGCTGCGCAGAGTTCCGTTTATGAGGCAGACTGGGAATACAGCGGTGATATTGCTGTTTCTGCTTTCGGATGGGCGATGTGCGTTGCCGGCGATGTGAACGGCGATGGCTACGAAGACCTGCTCGTAGCTGCTATTGACCATTCTGAGCCTGTGGAAACCGAAGAAGAAGAAGGAAAGCTCTACCTGTTTTACGGTGGGCCCGATGGATTGGCAACAACGCCCGCATGGACCTATCAACCCAACGATGATCTGACGATACTGGGTTTCGATGTGGCTGGTGGCGACCTGAATGGCGATGGCTACAGCGATATCGTTGCGGGAAACCTGCAGTGGACAGGAGATATTGCAGAACAGGGAAAAATTTCGCTGTGGTACGGTGGTCCCGATGGTCCCGGTGATGCACCGGACTGGGAATTCCTGGGTGATCAACCGCAGGGACTGATGGGCAGTGGTGTGGCGCTGGAGGGAGATATCAATAACGATGGATATAACGACTTGTTTATCTCTTCCAAAATGTACGATAACCCGGAAGAAAATGAGGGTAAGGTCTGGATGTTCTGGGGTTCGGCCGATGGTCCGGTCGGTCCGGTATGGAGCTGGGAGCCCAATCAAAGCGGCACTATTGCCGGCTTCCCGGTCAACTATGCCGGAGATGTAAACGGTGACGGCTATGACGATGTGGTAATAGGTGCGAACAACTATACCAATACTTTGAACAGACAGGGCATGGCAGTGGGTTTTTACGGCGGTGCCGATGGGCTGGCAGAAAGTCCTGACTGGGCCACCTACGGGGAAAACAAGAAAGATTACTTCGGACACTGGGTAGACGGTGCCGGTGATGTAAATGGCGATGGATACGATGATGTGATTGTGTCTGCCATTCTCTTTGAAAGAGACTCCCTGCTGGGAAGCGAAGGCGCGGCCTATGTGTTCCTTGGTGGTACCGACGGTATCGCCACAGATTATATCTGGCGCGATGAGGGCAACCTTATGAATACCCAGTTTGGCTACTGTGTTTCTTCTGCCGGTGACGTGAATGGTGATGGTTACGATGAAATTATAGTCGGCTCCAAATACTGGGAAAACACAGCATTCAAGGAAGGCAGCGCTGCCGTGTACTGGGGCTCTCCCTCCGGTCCGGAACCAGACTACTGCTTCTTCGCTGAAGGACAGCAGGATTCCGCTTACCTGGGGCGACATGTAGATGGCGGTGGCGATTTCAACAATGATGGCTACGCCGATTTTCTGGCAGGAGCCTATCGTTACAGCAATGTATATGAGCAAGATGGAATTGTTTACGCTTATTACGGCAAACCCAGGGAAGCGGCGTTTCACCTGGCGGCAGAAAATTATTGCATCACCGAGGTTGACCCTTTGCCCATTTACGATGGACTTGAGGGGGGACTGTTTGCCGGGAGCGACGGATTGGTGATAGATGTCGCTACAGGGGCGATAGACCTGTCGGCAAGCACACCGGGCACCCATACTATTTACTACACCTTCGAAGGATTTTGCACGCAAACCGACAGCACCTCGCTCACCATTTACGAACTGCCGGATCCCGGTTTCAGCTACAGTGCCGATTTCTACTTCAACAATGAAAGCAACCCTACACCCATATTGTCAGATCCCGGTAGCAGCGGTGAATGGTCTGCATCCCCCGACGGACTGGTCTTTGCCGACCCTGTCAATGGTACGATTCAATTATCGGCGAGCATACCCGGTACCTTCGTGATTACCTATACTACCTCGAATGCAGCATGTACAGCAGCAGCATCGTTCGAAATAACCATTGAGGAAGCCTGCCTGTCCACCGTAACACCGGTGATTGCCGGAGTAACAACATCAACAGTATCGCTGGAATGGGAAGCCGGTGCTGCCAATGTTACGGGATATAATATATGGGTCATAGCTGACGGAGATACTACTTATATTGCCGATTGGTCCGGCACGTCCATTACCATTGACGGACTGGCACCCGGAACCGAATACTCGGTGTTCATTCAATCAGTTTGCGGAGCTTACACCGCTCCGGAGGGAGATGCTATTGCATTCACCACTACCGATCAGGTTGGGACCACAGAAATCGCTGCGATGGGTGTTGAGGTATACCCCAATCCTGCGGGTGACCTGTTGTACATAGATGCACAATCCCTGACCACCAGCGAGGCCTATATAGAAATATTCAATATGCAGCAACAACTGCAGCAGCGATTAACACTACCTGCAGGAGCGCTGCATACATTGCCTTTGCAATTGGCACCGGGAAATTATCTCCTGCGTGTCACTGCCGGTTCGCAAACGGGAAGTACCGTACTTACTGTGGCTCAGTGAACCACATCCTTCTTGCAACAAGAGTGAAGGTTCTCGTACGCGGCTTCGTCAGCAGGGACTTCATTGGCGTCATAACCAGCTAAAGTGATGGCTGCAATGATGTTTTGCGCGTTCAATGTGGTTGCGTCATAACGCACAGTCACCGCCATGGTCTTTAAATCGAGGTAGGCACCTTTAACACCTTCCAGCTTATTCAAGGCCCCTTCGATGTTGGTCTTGCACATTTCGCATACAGCAGATGTCTGAATGACTATTTTCTCATTCTTGGATTGCGCGGAAGCCGTCAGGGTTATACCTAATGACAGCAACATCATAATAACTACTTTTCTCATTTTTTTTTAATTTATTTAATTCTTAATCTGATTCCACCATAAAAACGCCTGTTCATAATAGGCGCATAAATTACCGAAGCATCAAATAACGGTCCAAAAGGATCAGATGCCCCTAAAATAGCATTTTGCTGCGTATAGCTGGTCATGTTTTCACTACCCACATAGAGTTCCAGCACATCCCAGCGCTTTGTCACCTGACCCATCATCATAATGTATTCAGGTGCTCTTTCAGGAAAGAATTCCGCATCAGGATACCCTTCAATATTCGGAAGCTGTGCCGAACCAAAGTATTGCGTAGTGAGGTCAAAAACCCAACCTTTTCTCTCCCAGTTATAGGATAGGTGCAACATTCCCCTATGCGGACTCACCATAGGAACCGGCCGCTCCACACCATTGAAGGTAGAGCGCACATCGGCATACCGATAGGCGATACGCATCTCCAGGTGGAGAAAGGGCTGCAACATCCATTCCAGTTGAGAGGCGTTCGACCAGGATCTGCCCTGCAGGTTATAAACCTGAATGGCAGCAGGATCGCTGTACCGGTCCACCACCACTTGTTCCACAAATTCTGTTCTGTAAAAGTCGACCGTGATGGTGCTACTTCTCAGGAACACCGGCAATCGCTGAATAAAAGTTGCCCCGTAACTCCATGCTTCTTCAGGTAGCAAATCCGGTGCAATCTCAAAGTCCCTGGAACTCACCAGCATGCTGCCATTTTCTGCCCACACATTCGCTACCCGGTAAGCTTTACCTGCTGAAACACGCACGGTGGCATCCGGTGTTACATTGTATTTCATATGCAAGCGGGGGGTGAGGAAAGTTCCATAGAGATTATGAAAATCACTGCGGAAACCCGCGAGCAAGTTGAAATTTTCATTCAGGTTGAGATGGTATTCACCAAAAACACCCGGAACCAATTCCTGACGCTGACGGATATCTTCCCGAAAAGATTCATCAAAATCATTGAATAAAAAACTCGCCCCTGCTTTGACTGTATGGTTGGTATTCATCACATATGTCTGCCCAAGTAAATCGGCCTTAAAGTAATATTCCTGTCCTTTATATACATTTCTTCCATATACAGATTGCTGGTCGTGCACAATGCCTGACATGATCAATCCTGCCGAAGTATTAGGCCTGTTGGCCACCAGACCATTTTTCCAGGTAGCCTCCCAGCGATTGGTCTGCACCTGTATCCCATAAGCCTGTTGTTCTGTAACATCTGTATCCGGATTAAAGTCAAGCTGTCCGCCCACCAGATCTTGTTGAACATACTTCACAGAGAGCTGGCTCTGCAGTCCTCTCTTACCTGTGTAAGCCCATCGGTTGAGAAAAATCTGCGTATTGTTTTGAGGCATGTCCAGAAAGCCGTCGCCATTGTGATCAATAGGTGTATGGTTCTGAGCTGTGTGCGCCAGAAAAGCTGTACTTAGCCTTTCACCCACCTGGGTGCGGGCATGCAGGTTCACTTCCCATCGACCATTGTTGCTGCCAAACAGATTAAGGAACAACCGTTCCCCTTCAGCATCCGGCTTTTGCAATTCAGCATTAATGGCTCCTGTGATGCCCTCGTATCCATAGACGACTGAGCCGGTGCCCTTGGTAATCTGGATGGACGAAATCCAGGTACCCGGGATATAGGTAAGTCCGTAACCGGAACTCAACCCCCGCACCGCCGGTGTTCCTTCAGAGGTTATCATAGCGTAGACGCCGTCCAAACCGAGCATGCGTATGGTTCTGGCACCTGTAACTGCATCACTGAACTCTGCATCCACCGTTACGCTGGTTTCAAAACTTTCACTGAGGTTGCAACAGGGAGCTTTCAGCAATTCTTTTTCACCCAATACCTCCATATTAATGGGACCATTGGTAACAATGCTGACGGCATTGCGTTCGCCAGTTACCTGCACACCTTTCAACTCATTTCTGGGATAAAGCACCAACGTTGATGCAAAAGCAGTCGGGTTGCCTGTAAACTGAAAAGTGTCGGGCAGATAACCCACATAACTCACCCTGACCATGGGTTGACTATCACCGGGTGTCTCCAGATGAAAGCGACCATCGATATCCGTCACAGTACCTACGCCACTGGACAACCAGACCAGCGTAGCGCCTATCAGTGGTTCGCTCGTTCCATCAGGCAAAGCACCCGATACAGAGCCTTCCCACACCTGTGCACGCACATGGAAAGAAAGGAGCAATAAAAATGATATTATATATTTTTTCATGATTCTTGATTTTACAGTTATTATTCGGCATTCTATACCGGTAAGACTGTAATATCAAATCAGAAAAACACTGTAGAGAACCTGTGCATCAGGCGGACAGAGGGGAGGAGCTTCCTTCTTCGGATAGGTCGCTACCGCAACAGATGGAGCAGGCACCTGGAAAAATGTAGAAAAGAAAGGCAAAGGTATCAGGACAGGACCATCTACCAACACTTGCGCTGGTGCGGCAGTGGCCGGTAACTCCAGCTTCAGCAGAACGTGATTGGTAGTACAACAGCCATCCGTCATGGTGGCATCTGCCGAGGCCGGTGTAGAACAACAAGCATCTATGGCTGCCATAGAAACTTCAGATAGCCCGCTGGTACTGCAGGTATGAGAAAAGACATTGAATCCCATACTGGCCGATAAAACGACCAGCAACATGACCATTGCCATTACTTTTTGGGATAAAGCTCTCATCTGATATGTAAAGATACCTGTTTTACAAAACTTTGACCGACTGACCCGCGTTATTGTAAGTGAAGTCACGAACAATTGCGTTCTGAACAGGTAACTTTGATACAATAACGCTCCTAACCATGAAAAATTCCATAAATATCTTGGCTGTAATTGGTTTTACAAGCCTTATGATGGTTTCCTGCACCAAAAAAGAAGGATGTATGGACCCCAATGCCACCAACTTTGACGCAACGGCTGAAAAAGATTGTTGCTGTGAATATGCCACTACCTTTGATCTGAAGCTGAACCTGGAATCGTATGTAGGCCCGACCGCACTTGCTGAAGGAGGAACCTATAATGTTTACGGAACGGAGGTACAGTTCGATCTGGTGCAAATGTATATTTCGAATGTGCGGTTTGTAGATGCTGCCGGGAACGAGGTAGCTTCAGACAGCTATCAGTTGGTTAAACCGGAAAACAGCGAATACAGTGTGGGCAGTTTCGAAGCAGGCAATTACACCAAGCTGCGCTTCGATGTGGGCATAGATTCTGCAACCAATCACGCAGATCCTTCCCTTTATCCTTTAAACGATCCGTTAGGACCACAATTCCCGGCCATGCACTGGAGCTGGGATGCGGGCTATATATTTATCAGGATAGATGCCAAAGCAGACCAGGATGGCGATGGTACTACGGAAACAGCATTTGAAATGCACATTGGCAGAGATGTCAACCTTCGGACGGTAGAGCTCGATTTACCTTTAGATGGTGCTGCCGGCAACAGCTATACTGCCAATATCAATATCAACTGGTTGCAGTTTTTTAACGGTGTAGACCTGGGCGGCGCGCTTACTACCCATACGGGCGATAACCCTGCGCTTACTGCTATTCTGGTGGAAAATATAACAGACCTGTTCAGCATAGCAGAATAACTGCGGATGAGTACACCGCGCTACGTTCATATCATATTAACAATGGCAGGCCTTTTGGGTCTGTTGTTGTCTGTAGACGGGTGTACCGAAGACAACCTTTTTGAAATGGGAGGTATTTCCACTCTGGACATACCTGCCAACTTTCCGGATATGCCGGTTCCCGATGATAACCCGATGCTACCCGAACGCATCGAATTAGGACGCGCGTTATTTTTCGACCCCATTTTATCGGTAGACTCAAGCGTATCATGTGCCTCCTGCCATAAACCGGAATGGGCCTTCACCGACCACGCTTCTTTCAGTGCAGGAGTGGAAGGACGTTTGGGCTTTCGCAATGCACCTACTCTGGCCAATGTTGCCTGGGCTCCGGTAATGCTCATGGACGGTGGCTCTCCCACCCTGGAACAGCAGGTATATGTTCCGCTGGAAGATCCCCATGAAATGGACTTTAATATGGTATTGCTCACCGAGCGACTGTCGGCCAATACCTATTACACACAGCGCTTTCAGGCTGTATTTGGTACTGCACCCGATCCTTTTGGAATAACCCGCGCGCTGGCTGCCTATCAGCGCAGCATCATCAGCGGAAACTCCAGATTCGACAGATATGCCCGCAAAGAGCCGGGTGCAACGCTGACCGAAAGTGAAGAACGGGGTAGAGAGCTGTTTTTTAGCCCGGAACTGTCCTGTTCTTCGTGTCATAACGGCTTCCATTTCACGTCCTGGGAATTCATCAATAATGGCCTGTATACCGACTACGGACTCGACTCCGGTAGAGCGCGGATTACAGCACAACCGAACGATGTAGGTAAGTTCAGGGTACCTACGCTCCGCAACATCGCCGTCACCTTTCCCTACATGCACGATGGTAGCCTGCCGGATCTCGAAGCAGTTATTGACCATTATGACAATGGCGGACAGGGTCACCCCAATCAGGATGCACGCATTAAGCCGCTCGGACTTACTTCCGAACAAAAGACTGATTTACTGCATTTCCTTTATACACTTACCGATAATCAATTCTTAAGAAATACTTCATTGGTAGAGTAGTTAACTTTGTAGCATGCGCGGGAGAAAAATAGTATGGATATTGTTGTTGGCAGGCTGGCAAATGACCGCCTGCGAGCGCGATATGCCCTTGCCCGGTCCCACACCACAATATACTTACGACCCTACACCTTACAATCTCGAAAAACCCGTCGGGCTGCCGGCACTGCCTCCGGATATTTCGGGCAACCCTTTGACCCGCCAGGGTGTTGAGCTGGGAAGACAGCTTTTTTATGATCCCATCTTGTCGGCCGACAGCACCCTTTCCTGTTCCGGCTGTCACAACCCCGCTTTCGGCTTTACTGATAACGGATTGCAGTTCAGTATAGGTATCGACAATATCAGTGGCAACCGCAATGCCATGCCCATCTTCAATCTGGTCTACAGCCAGCTGGATCCCGGCTTTATAGGATTCTTCTGGGACGGAAGAGCTCCCACGCTGGAGGATCAGGCGTTGTTGCCCATTCAAGATCCTATAGAAATGCACAATACTCTGCCGAATGCAGTAACAGCTTTGATGGCAGAGGAGCGGTACCGCAAGGGTTTCTATGAAGCTTTTGGAGCAGATATCATCACCTCCGAGCTTATTGGAAAAGCCATTGCTCAATTTATGCGCACCATCGTATCAGGCAATTCCAAATTTGATCAGGCGTTCAACGCTACCCCGGGTGTCTTCCTGAGTGAAAAAGAGCTGCGCGGCTGGCAATTGTTCAACGATAATGATGGTGGAGACTGTTTTCACTGTCATGGTATCAATGGCGGTTTATTTACCGATTTTCTTTTCCGCAACAACGGCCTTGATAATGCAGCAGCCTATACCGATTTCGAAGATGCCGGCCTGGGAGGCGTAACGGGAAATCCCGAAGACTACGGACTGTTTAAAACCCCCAGTCTGCGCAATATAGCGCTCACCGCACCTTATATGCACGATGGTCGCTTTGCTACTTTGGATGAAGTACTCGAATTTTACAATTCGGGCGTACACGATACCCCTTTTACCGATCCGTTCATGCAGAAGGCCTATCAAGGTGGTGTTCAGCTGAGTGCAGCCCAACTCGATACGCTAAAGGCATTCCTGTTGACATTGACAGATATGGAACTGGCCACCAATCCTGCATTTCAAAACCCCTTTGAACCGTAAGCCCCTGCATGGAAGATTTTACACATGAATTCGTGCCGCTTGACTTCGACCCCCGCTGGGTGCGTTTGCTACAACGGATAAAGGATCAGTTCGGCAAGAAACCTACACTGGAAAGCCTGCTGTTTCTGATTGGAATGAATGAGGTGGGAAAGCTGCAGGAAAAGTATTCCAAAGAACAAAAGCAGGAACTGATGCACGTGGCAGTTTGTCGCCTGTTGAGCTACAATGGATACTATGTGCATATTGCCACTGATGCAGACGGATGGCCGCATTTTGAGCAATTGCGCTCCATGGATGACATGGATATTGAACAACAGGAAACGTTGTTGAAGACGAATATTATCCGTTATTTTGACGAATTAGATAAAGCAATAGTATGATCATAAGAGCGCTTTTACCCCTTCTGTTTTTGCTGGCAGCCTGCGGTTCATCGAATGAGCAGACAGGTAATACGAACGCCCCGGATAACGAGCCTGAGGCAGCAGTGGTAAGCACCCAAAACGAACAACAAGAGATGGAAAATCAACCTGAGCAAATGGTAAAAATCAGCACTCCTTATGGCGATATGCTGATAAAACTGTACAACGAGACACCGCTGCACCGCGACAATTTTATCAAACTGGTAAAAGAAAGCTACTATAATGACCTGCTCTTTCACCGGGTCATTTCAGATTTTATGATTCAGGGCGGCGACCCCAACAGCCGCAATGCTCAGGCAGGTGCACCACTGGGCACCGGAGGTCCTGGATATACTGTACCTGCTGAATTCAGGAAAGGGCTGATACACAAAAAAGGAGCGCTTTCTGCAGCGCGCCAGGCTGATCAGGTAAATCCGCAACGTGCTTCATCCGGATCGCAGTTCTATATCGTACAGGGCACAAAACAGACCGACAGCGATTTGAACATGATGGGTCAGCGCATGGGCATCAATTACACCGATGCTGAAAGGGAAATTTACCGCACCATCGGTGGTACACCATTCCTCGATCAGCAGTATACTGTATTCGGGGAAGTGATAGATGGTCTTGATGTGATTGACAAAATTGCCGCTGTGAAAAAAGACAGCCGCGATCGTCCACTCGAAGATATCAAGATGACCATGGTAGTGGAAGAATAATCTTCCTTACTCCACGACTTCTATTGTTGTAATTTCCAGTGGTATTCCCACCAGTCTTACATTGTTGGGAATATTGCCATAGAATCCTGTAATAATAACCGGAAGGTTATGCTGTTGAAAGGAAGCCGGTAGGATGGCAGGCAGGTAACGGGTGGTTCCGTTATCGGTTTCAAATACAAACAGGGGCGGATCTTCTGAATACTTTTTGATGATGCCGGCCTTTTGGTCAATTGCCCCAACCGGTTCGAAAGGGTAGAGATCTTTCATGGGCTGTTGCACGGCATCGGCATCGAACTTCTTCTCTTCATAGGCAATCATATCTGTGATGCGCAACCGTCGGCTGCCGTCGTTGCGTGATATGCGTGCCATACCTGTAACTACAACCGAAAGATTTTCTACCTTAAAGTCATCCGGTAGGTTATCGGGGAGATAGGCGCGTTCTATATCTTTTTCCTTGACATATATGAACCAGCGTCCTTCGGTGGACCGGATTACACCTTCCATTTCTTCCATTCTAACCACCGAGTCTTGTGGTGCCTTCGTCTTTTTCGACTGGGGATCCATGGCATCGGTAGCAGTATCACTCGCTCTGTATAGTCGCTTGATGCTGCTCAACTGCAAGGGTTTTCCCATCATGCGGACATTGGCGGGTATCTTACCTAATACACCTTCAAACACTACGTCTATTCCCTCCTGTTGCATCTCCTCCGGCAAGTTCAGGGGTACATAATCGATGTAGTTACCTTCCATGCCCTCGCGGAGTATCCAGGTCTCGCCCTTTTGGGTTACACGTGCAATGGTAAGACCTTTTTCTCCTGCAGGTTCAAAAGTGAAGTTCTGGGCATTCAGGCCCAAAACCATACCTGTTAAGCATAAAGCAGTAAATAGCTTTTTCATACAGCAATGATTAATCTGACTAAAAGGTAGCGAAAATTATGCCATGCACGCGATTTCAGTCGGTAAACTGAAACTGCTCGAGGAAATAGCTGGCGTTGGCCGATTCAACTGATGAAGCGCTGCCACCCACCAGATATTGATACACGGCATTGTTATCGATAAAGAAATGCATCTTATAGACTTCTCCGCTATTCAGTTGCAACAACACCTCCCTTCCCGCATGCTTACCCTTTTTAATTTTATCGACAGAAAGAGCCCTGCCAAAATACTGCCGTTCGGCATCGGCAATCAAGTCTTTATAGAATGCTTTATCCCCTTTGAGTTTATAGCCTGAAGGATACACATTCACGCTCAGGAAATAGGAAAGCTGGCTATCAAATTCTGCAGCATTCAGGGTAGTGATGCGCAAGGGACCGTATTGGGTGTTGATGGTCTGGTTATCAATCAGCGGTTGTCGCGGAAAGTAGCAACTGTAACCAGCGTCGGCATGCAGGAACCAGTTACCGCTTTTGCCACGGTCGAGGCGGAAGCTGCGCAGGAATTCTTCTGCATAGGTATCATAGGGTTTATCACCCGGGCCACCGCATAGCAACTGGTACAGTACATTGCCTTTCAAAATCAGCACGGAACGAACAAAAAAAGAGTCGTTCACTGCCACCAGAAAAGCACGACCTGTGTACTCCTGATCGGATAGAATGCGTTGCTCGAGCAGGTCGCCTTTCCACTTTCTTACAGAGCGGTAAACAAAGTCATCGAAAAACGGCGCTTTTTGCTCCGGATTAAAATTAGGCGGATAGATGGTATAACCAACTGAGTAGAACAGATCGGAACGCGCATGATTGGTACTGGCGGTATTGGTTTTTATAGGACCATTGATGGAGTTGGTGGTGCTCTCTTCCCAGCTTACATTTTCCGGAAATTTTATATTAAAAAATGCGTCATTTGATCGAAGGTCGTACCATTCGTCCAGGAATGCTGTATCAGCAGCGAGATAATCATAACGGTCGCCAAAGGGATCGGTGTAGGCTTTGAAAATAGGATTGCTTACCTGCTGCTCACACACCTTTATCCACCTGTTTTCGTCCGTAGCCGGCGTAACAGCATTGGTGAAAAGCAAATCGCCGGGAAAATCATCTGCTTCCGGTTGTTCTTCCACAATACCTACTTCAGTAGTGGTTCCTGCAACATCTTGCTTCTGGTCTTCTGCTATCTGAATAACCAATGATGCATCTGCAATCGCCGCATTTCGCTGGCGCAGCATTGCCAGCAGTCCGCTTTCACCGCCGAGTCTTTCGACATTGACTACAAACAAAACGGATTGTCCGGCTGCCAGTTGCTCCATTTTACTGGCCAGCAATTCATTTATCTGCCGCTGTAAAAGGATATACTCGGGATGCTCTGCCTGTTCAACGGCGCGCGCTATACCATTGAGGTCCTGCGCAAGGTACAGCTGGAGCTTCACCTTCTCGTATTGTTGATAGGCGGAAAAATTATTTACATAATTACTTAATATATCGGCCTGTGTTTCAAAAGGCACTGCCATCATCAAACTGGTCAGCTGCCGAATATTCAACATGGATAAGACCGGCTTAATATTCTTCCTTGCCGAATCAAACACCTCATCGCGATGAAAATCTCTGCTACCTGCAAGAAAGGCATTTCTAAATAACTGCATGGTGTACAGGGGAGTGAAGTTCGCATAGTCGGCAACTTCTTCCTGCAGTTTATCGAGAATAAAGAGCTCGTAGCGGATATTATCGTCGCGTTTTAAATAGCGCTTCAGATTATTTTCAGTGCTGTTAATCTGCAGCAGCCCTGCTTCCTGTTCAAGCTCGTACCGTTCGGGCAACCATTCAAATGCTACGGTATTAACCTCTTTCATTACAGCATTAAGCGCGGTGCTTACCGGTACATCCGGACTACCTGCGTTATCCAGAATGCCAAAAATATAAGAGCTGTTGCTACTTCCCGCAGGGGTATATTCCAGCAATAAGGACTGTTGACCACGAAGGTGGAAGCCTGTAAGCAACAGGGCGATAATCAGGCAAGCATTTCTGAAAGGTATAATCTGCATCATTACGAAACGCAAAGTTACCCTAAATATCGTTTCAGCCTCAGCTTTTTACTGCACCTGCAGCGGCCTGTATGAGGTTTTCAGCCACCTTCAGCACAGCGGCGTATTCTTTGAAACCTGTTAAATCCAGAGCGGACTTATAAATAGAGGGTACGAACATTTTCTCCCGCCAGGGATATGCAATGAATAAGTATTGTTGCACGAGTGAACATCTGATGCCCGGTCCGTAGGTGGCCACCAGATCTGTCAAAACGGTCTGCACTTCCTTTGTGAGGAATTGTTGCAGTAATGTATTGTCTGTGGCGTACACTGTAAACGATGCATCAAACTTCTCGTTTCCCGTAGTAACTATTTCAGGCTGAAGGATATTGATGTCACGGCGTTTTTCTTCGAAATAGGCCGCCAGATGCTCATCATTATCGCTCACGATATACAGTATATCCTGGTTGTCCGCTCCTATCTCTGCCCGCAATAACAATCCTCTGAAAATGGTGGTATAGGTAATATCTCCGTTGGGGTGACGCTCCATATTGCGGGTATGGAGCTGGCTCATTACCACTGGCGTGGAACCTACATTACCTTCCAGCAATCCTTCTCCTGAATAATCGTCAACGGGTCCGGGAATGATGCCACTTTGCAAAAGTTCTTTTTCGCCGATGTAGCGGTTACTCTGGTAGGCAGAAGCTTCCATCAGGAGGCCTGCCATCTTTTTATTCATCACATTCCGGTAGGCACCGGGAAAATCGAAGCGCTCCCTGCCCCGTCCAAAAAGTACCCCATACAAACCGAGGAAAACGAGCAACAGCACCAGAATGAAAAAGGGATTGAATAACAGCATTGCCCCGGCAAAGGATGCCAGCAATGCAAATAATATGTATGCTAGTCGGAGCAGCTGCTTTACCCTGATAATTTCCAGGTTGCGCAGTTCCGGCAGCAGTTCTTTTTGAAAAAAAGTCTCTTGTTGATCAGTTACACTCATGGTTGGGATTCCGGTTCACTGCTCTGTTTTTCAGGATGGGGAGCTTCCGGCGTAACGTTTTCATGGGATTCAGTGCCCGGCTGTGTTGCTTCCTGTTCCGGATGATGGGCAAAAATACTGCGTTGAAACAGCAACACCGATAAAACACCTAAGGTGATGGCGCTGTCGGCTATGTTGAATACGGGTCGGAAAAAGAGAAAGAAATCACCGCCAATAAATGGCAACCACTCAGGATAATAGCCCTTCAGCATTGGGAAGTAAAACATATCTACTACGTGACCGTAAAAAACAGGCGCATAGCCTCCCTCTTCCGGAAATAATGTTGCCACCTGGTAAAATGAATCATTGAATATTACACCATAGAATATGCTGTCGATAATATTCCCCAGTGCACCTGCAAAAATGAGGGCTATGCTGGCGATTAATCCCTTGCTTGTTTTATGGCGGATAAGTGATACCAGGTAGTACCCGATGAAGCCGACGGCTATAATGCGAAAAAGGGTGAGCAACAGCTTGCCATAATTGCCCCCCAGTTTCATACCGAAGGCCATCCCCTCATTCTCAGTAAAATGGATGCGCGCCCATGAAAATCCCAGAATGCCGAACTCCTCTCCCAGCTGTATGGAAGTTTTGATGTAAATCTTCAGCAGTTGATCAATCAATAAGACCAGAAAAATTACCAGTAAAGCGAGGGTTGATCTACGCACCTTAGCTTTGATTTTTCTTGGCTTCTATACTTAATGTAGCGTGCGGAACAGCTCTCAGTCGTTGCTTGGAAATCAGTTTTCCTGTTTCCCTGCAAATACCGTAGGTTTTATTCTGTATGCGGATTAATGCTTTCTCCAGATGAGAAATGAACTGTATCTGACGGGCAGCCATCTGACTGAGGTATTCTCTTTCAGCTGTGCTGGTACCATCTTCCAGTCCTTTGAAGCGAAAATCAGAATCATCTCCTATCTCTCCTGAGCGGCTAATTTGTTCCTGGAGGTACTTCAGTTCGCTCTTGGCATTAGCCAGTTTGGTATTGATCAGATCCCTGAACTCTTCCAGTTCCTTGTCTGAGTACCTGGTTTTTTCTTTCTTATTGCTGGCGGCTGTATCGTCCTCATCGTTTCCGGTAGGCTTTAGCAAACGACCTTCCTGACGGGTAGGGACCTGCTCGTTGGCAACATTCGTTTTTATTCTGTCGAGTTCTTTTTTAGAAACTGACTTGGTAATCACTTCTGTTACGAGGCTTTCCGCTTCTTTTTTAGCTTCTGCCGCTTTCTTCCTTCCCCTGGCTTTGCTACCTGCCTTGGCTGAAGTGGTTCTTTTGGCCGTTTTGGGCGCCGCCTTTTTTGTCTCAACAGCTTTGCTGGCTGTTGCCTTTGCCGCTTTGGGGGCTGCCTTGGTTGTTTTAGCTACCGCTGTCTTTTTGGCCACCGTTTTCTTAGGTTGGGGTGTGGCTTTTGCAGCCTTGGTTTTTGTCGCTTTAGGGGCATCTTTTTTCACTGCTTTGGTCACCTTGGGTGCCGCCTTTTTCGCGGTAACTTTTTTAGCTTCGGTTTTAGCCGCTTTGGGGCTTACTGCCTTTGTGGCTTTCTTAGTCCCGGCTACAGGTTTGGCCGCAGCAACCTTTTTGGTGGCTGGTGCTTTCTTGGCTGCAGGTTTAGCAGCTGAAACCTTTTTGGGCGCAGCGACCTTCTTAGGAGCTGCTTTCTTAGCTACTGTTTTTTTGGCTGCAACTGTTATTTTAGACTTCGCAGTCGTTTTCTTCGCTGCTTTTTTAGGAGCAACTGCCTTGGCTGCCTTTTTAGGAGCCGCTTTGGTGGCTGCTGTTTTCTTTGCAGGAGCCGCTTTCTTTTTAGGCGTTGCGGTCTTCGAGGATGCTGATTTAGCTGTTGCCTTTGTCTTTCCGCTGGTTGATGGTTGCTTACTCTTTGCCATACAATTCAAATTTTTTGTAGAGATACCTCGATCTTCTGATCATTCACCTCCAAAGTTTCAGATGGGCTGAGTTCCCTGACTACTTCGATTCTTGCCGCCAGAATTTCGGTGCAAATATAATTTTTATAACTCAGTATCGACTTTTCCATTTCCGGCCCTGCCACTATCGATACTTCAATCTTATCGGTAATGGCCAGGTCCATATCCTTTCTCAGCTTCTGCAGACGGCTTACCAACTCCCTCGCATCACCTTCCTGCTGCAGTGCTTCCGTAATATTGACATCTAGTGCCACCGTCAGGTCACCGGCCTTCGCTACCTGCCAGCCGGGAATATCTTCCGTTACCACCTCCACTTTGTCAATACCAATAATATAGGTCGCACCATTGACATTTAGTTCCATTTCCCCTTTTTGCTCGAAAAGGGCAATGTCCTCCTGGTTCATTTCCATCAGCTGGGCTGAAGCAAATTTCATATCACCTCCCAGCTGTGGCCCGAGCAATTTAAAGTTTGGCTTGACCTTCTTGGTGACCATGCCCTGCATATCTTCGATGAATTCAATCGATTTGATATTCACCTCAGCAGCGATAATATCGCTGACACGCAGTATGCGTGCTTTGATTTCAGGAGACAATACCGGAATCAGTGCCTTTTCCAGCGGCTGACGCACCTTGATATTCATTTTTTTGCGCAGCGCCAGAATAGTGGAGGAAATATCCTGCGCTAATTGCATGGCTCCTTCCAGTTCTTTATCGATGGCATTGCTGTCTGCCGCAGGAAAGCGCGTTATATGCACCGACCCCGCCTGGTCCCCTTTCAGGTTGCGGTACAGGAAGTCGGAGAAGAATGGTGCGATGGGCGCCATCAGCTGTGCTATCGTCTCCAGACAGGTATACAGGGTTTGATAAGCAGCCGATTTGTCTGCCGATACCTCACCTTTCCAGAAGCGCCTTCTGCAAAGCCGCACGTACCAGTTACTCAGTTGTTCCCCGACAAAATCTTCAATCAGCCGACCGGCACGGGTGGGCTCATAAGCCTCATAAGATCTACCCACTTCATCTACCAGGGTATGCAGCTTGGATAAAATCCATCGGTCGAGATCGGGTCGCTCTTCCAGCGGCACCATTTCATCAGACGGGTCGAACCCATCCACATTGGCATACAATGCGAAGAAGGAATAAGTATTGTAGAGCGTGCCGAAGAATTTGCGCTGGGCCTCTTTCAGCCCTTCCAGGTCGAACTTGAGGTTGTCCCAGGGCTGGGCATTGGTAATCATGTACCAGCGGGAAGCATCAGCACCATAATTATAAATGGTATCGAACGGATTAACGGTGTTGCCCAGTCGCTTGGACATTTTGTTGCCGTTCTTATCAAGCACAAGTCCGTTGGAAACTACATTCTTAAACGCCACGGAATCGAACAGCATGGTGGCAATCACATGCAGTGTAAAGAACCATCCGCGGGTCTGGTCCACTCCCTCCGCAATGAAGTCGGCCGGAAAAGCATTTTTCCATTGCTCTTTATTTTCAAAAGGATAGTGCCACTGCGCGTAGGGCATGGCTCCCGAATCGAACCAGACGTCTATCAAATCCTGCTCCCGACGCATGGGTTTCCCCGAAGGCGACAGCAACACAATTTCATCTACAAAGGGTTTATGCAAATCAATCTGAAGCAATCCATCTTTAATGGTATAGCCCAAATCTTTATTGAAACCAGCCTCCAGTGCTTTGGTATACAATTCCGTCAACTGCGCTACAGAGCCTATGCACACCTCTTCCGCGCCGTCTTCTGTGCGCCATACAGGCAGGGGCGTTCCCCAGTACCTCGAGCGGCTGAGGTTCCAGTCCACCAGATTCTCCAGCCACTGAGCGAATCGTCCTTCGCCGGTGCTGGCAGGCTTCCAGTTAATAGTTGCATTGTTTTGAAGCAGTTGCTCCTTTACAGCGGTTGTTCGGATAAACCAGGAGTCCAGCGGGTAATAGATGACCGGTTTATCGGTCCGCCAGCAATGCGGATAGTTGTGCTCGTATTTTTCAACCCGGAAGGCCCGGTTTTCTTCTTTCAACTTGATGGCAATAAACACGTCGGGGTTTTCCCATTCCGGATCATCCTTGTAATTCTTCACATACCTGCCGGCAAGTTCCCCTGCAGCTTCTGTAAAGCGACCTTGCTTATCTACCAGGGTAAGGGCTCCTATTCCGTTCTGTTGTGCTGTCCGAAAGTCATCGGCGCCGAAGCTGGGTGCCAGATGCACAATACCGGTGCCGTCTTCTGTGCTGACGAAATCGGCGGCCACCACTACAAAAGCTTTACCTTCTTCAGGTTGGGTGTAGGGCAGCAATTGTTCATACGTTATGCCCTCCAGTTCTTCTCCCTTCATTTCACGCACCCATTGCCAGGGCAAGTGTTTATTCCAGCCTTCGTTTTGTTCGAGCGGCTGATCGCGCTGTTCTTCCTTGAAGAAATTGTAGAGCAAATCTTTGGCGACAATAACAGAAACCGGAGCACCTGTATACGGATTCAGGGTATTCACCTGTACATACACAATCTTTCTTCCGACAGCCAGGGCTGTATTGGAGGGAAGTGTCCAGGGTGTGGTAGTCCATGCCAGGAAGAAAACTTCTGTGGCAACGTTTTTTCGCAACCACTCCGAAGCTGCATTGTCGGCTACTTTGAATTGCGCCACAATGGTGGTGTCTTTCACATTCCGATAGCATCCGGGCATATTCAGTTCATGGCTGCTGAGACCTGTGCCCGCAGCAGGTGAATAAGGCTGAATACTATATCCTTTGTAGAGATACCCTTTTTGGTGCAACTCGCTGAGCAGGTACCAGAGTGTTTCTATATAATTGTTATCAAACGTAATATAAGGATCGTTCAGGTCTACCCAATACCCCATGATGCGCGTTAGCTCATCCCACTGATCCTTGTACTTCATGACTTCCCGCCTACAGATGGCGTTGTACTCTTCCACGCTTACTTTCTTGCCGATATCGTCTTTATTGATACCAAGCAGTTTTTCCACGCCCAGTTCTACGGGCAGTCCGTGGGTATCCCAACCGCCTTTTCGGTCTACCTTAAAACCCTGCATTGTTTTGTAGCGACAGAACAAGTCCTTGATGGTGCGGGATATGACGTGATGGATGCCGGGAGCTCCGTTGGCAGAAGGAGGACCTTCATAGAAAACAAATGCGGGTGCACCTTCTCTCTCCGATAATGATTGCTCAAATGTTTTTTCCTCCTCCCACAGGGAAAGCATCTTCTTATCCAATTGGGGAAGATCGAGTTGCTTATACTCTTTGAACCGCTGTTGAATATCCTTTGCTTCCATGATTATTTTTTCTTGTTGTCACTTCCATTTTCCGACTGGATAAGATCAGCGAAAGTGGGTTTGTCTTTTGCATAGCGCTTTTTATGCAATTGTTCCAGTTTCTTATCGAATGTAAGCAGTAAGGTAGGCAACAACAGCAGGTTGGTAAATAAGGCTACTATGAGTGTTACAGATGTAAGGATACCCAGGTTCTTGGTTCCTTCGAAATCGCTGAAAGTAAAGATGAAAAAGCCAAAGAACAGGATAATGGAAGTATAAATCATACTCATTCCGGTTTCGTTGAGTGCAGTACGCACCGTTTCCCTTACATCAAAACTATGGCGAATGAGTTCCTGTCGGTATTTAGCCAGGAAATGGATGGAATAGTCCACCGCTATCCCAAATGCGACGCTGAATATGAGTACTGTTGAAGGTTTGAGGGGAATATTGAAATACCCCATCAGTGCTGCGGTAAACAGTAATGGTATCAGGTTGGGAAGCAGCGCCAGCATCAGCATGCGTGCAGACCTGAACTGGGTGGTCATGATGATAGCAATGATAATAAGCGCGAGGCTTACACTGCCCAACAGACTTTTAATGAGATAATTGAAACCTTCCAGCGCCACGACACTGGTTCCGGTAAAACTTACATCATATGCATCCTTTTCAAATATGGAATCTACCTGAGGACGAAGTTGAGCAATGAGTTTGGGCATGGAGTCCGAGCCTATGTCAGCCATTTGAAGGCTGATGCGTGTTTTGGTTCCAGACGGGTCGGTGAATACATTTCTGGTGAGGTTGGATTCGCCGGTATTTTGCAGGAAGTCTCCTACTTTACGGTCATTGCTTGTCAGTCGTGAAAAGTCGGGCAATGCATAGTAACGCGTGCTGCCGTTGTAGTAAGCCTGCCGGGCGAACTTCATTCCATCCAGTATAGACAGGGAAGTAGAGAAGCATTCGTATTCCGACAATACCGTCTGCAATGCAGCAATGCGTTGTAATGTCGAATAGCCTGTAACTTTCGATTCCATGGTGTCGGTTCTGTACACGAACACCGTATCGTAGCCCACTATGGAATCTTCCACATGCATATCCATGCGGGCATGAATGACAGTATCCTTCACCCGTGCATACTGCGGCTTTTTGGTAATCATGATTTCAAAAGGCAGTACACCATTGAATTCAGATTCAAAAAACATCTGGTCTTTGTATACATCGGTAGTATGGGAAATATCGTCCAGAATAAACCCTGTGGAGTGAATTTTCAAGACCCCCGGCACAACAAAAATTACCAACGCAATAGCTGCTCCGAGTACTATTCTGTTGTGGTGAAAGGTCCACCGGATTAGTTTATCGATAATAAAATGGAAACCCTTGTTGTTCAGGTGATTGGTGTCGCTGGCCCGCGGCTTGGGCAGAAAACTGAATATGACCGGAAGGATGATGATGGATAACAAGAAGGTAATTACAATGCTGATGAATGTAATTAATCCGAATTCGGTAAGCATGGAAACCCCGGTAAAGTAGAATACACCAAATCCCACAGCCGTGGTAAGGTTGGTGAAGAACATCGCATAGCCCACCTTTTCTATAATGACCGTTAGGGCGCGGATCTTATTACCGTGCCGGCGAAACTCTATATGGTATTTATTGAGGAGGTAGACGCAATTGGGTACACCTATCACAATGAGCAGGCTGGGAATAAGACCGGTGAGCAGGGTGACCTTGAATCCGATGATGGCCATTAAGCCCATGGAAAACACCACGCCGCTGCCAATAATCAGCAAGGGAAATACGACGGCTATCCAGGAACGGAACAAAACGAACAGCACCAAGACAGTTACCACTACCGCCAACAGCAGGAACATTTGAATTTCTGCCGAAATCTTGGTGAGTTGAAAATGGCGGATTATCGGCAAACCGGTATAATGCAATGCCGTGGATGTCGATGCTTCGAAAGGCCGGGTAAGCGCATATATGTCGTCTACAACCGTTATCCTCCGGACAGAAGAAAGGATATCCCGATCCAGCGAAACCAGCATGAGGAATACATCCTCTTCCTGGTTGTACAACCTGTTGGTATAAAATGGCAGGTTGTAAAACTCCTCCTTAATAGAGTCCAACTCCGCCTGACTGGCCGGAATTTCGTTGAATAAGGGCGCCACATTGAATTTGCGGGCAGTGTTGTTGCGCACCAGCCGAACGGACTGCGGCACAGACAATACGTTCTGCACATTCGGAACCTCACCAATGGCTTCCGTGAGTCGCGTCCATTCCCTGAAAAAGTCCAGCTCAAAAAAACGATCGGTTTGTACGGCAATGACAATCAGATTGCCCTCATCGCCAAACTCCTTTTTAAACGCCTCATAATCCAGATTGGCCTGTGCTTTATCGGGAATGCTCTTATTCAGGTCATAGCTTAACTGAACCTGCAGCGTCTTAAAGACCATAAATGCGGTCAATAGAATCCAGGCCGTCAAAAAAATGACGCGATTGCGAAGAATAATCCTGGAAATGACTTGCCACATGTTGCTTGAAAATGACCGCAAAGATAAGAAAAACTGCACCCGTAAATGCCTGAAAAGGCTGCGAAAGGGCTGTTCTTTTCTCAAAATATACCAGCTGCGAAGCCGTTATTAGCAGTATTTGATGAACTTTGCAGGTATGTACAGGATGCTGGCCTTGTTGCTGTTGTTGTTGCCCTCTTTTCCCAACACCTATGCGCAGATAGATCCGGAGATGGTGGCCCTGGGAGAATGGAAGGCCTACCTTCCCTATGGTGGCATCCGCTCCATCGCTCTTTCCGACAGTAAGATTTATGCGGCTAACGGTCTGAGTGTATTCAGTCTTGACAGAGAGGACAACTCCTTCGACAGGCTGCATAAAGCCAACGGCCTGAATGACGTAAACGCGGTGGGTGTTTACTATGGAAGCAGCCAGAAAACACTGGTTATCAGCTATCTCAATGCCAATGTCGATTTTATTATCGACGGAAAAATTGTCGGTTTTCCCTTCATCCGAACCTCCACCATATCAGGCAGCAAGTCGGTGAATCACGCCACTTTCAAAGGCGATTCCGTCTACCTGTCGACAGGCTTTGGTATTGTGGTGTACGATATCGGGAAAACCCAGAGTCCTGCCACCTATTTTTTCAATAATGTCTCTACCGGCTCCTTTATTAAGGTCAACAGCACAGTCATTTACAACGACTCTATCTATGCCGCCACCGAAAATGGACTGTACCGGGCGGCGTTGAGCAATCCCCTGCTGGAAAATTTCAGCAACTGGACCAGCATCAACGATACCGAAGGCCTTACCGATGGAAATGCCCGATTCGTAACCGTCTTCAACGGACAGTTGTATGTGGTAATGAACGATAATGAAATTTACTACCGGGATGACGACGACTGGCTGCCCTTCCTGAGCGAGCCCGAATGGAATATTACCCACCTGGATGCTTCAGAAGAACAACTGATGGTCATTCTTAGCCAGGGAGACGCAGAAGTTCCCGATGCCTTCGAATTACGGAGTTATGATGCGGAGGGCAATCTGGAGATACTGGATACCGATGACAGGGTTTCTGCACCCTTGCAGCTGCTACAGGATGCGGATGGTGTTTACTGGATAGCGGACAGCTTTGGTGGTTTGGTGGCTCTTCAAAATGGAAATGTCACCGTTTCTGTTCCCAATGGACCTTCGAGTGCCGAGGCCTTCGATATGGAAGCCTTTAATGGCAAGCTCTGGGTTGCACCGGGTGCCATCAACGCCTCGTGGCAATACACCTTTAACAAGAATGGTTTTTTTGTGCTGGATTTCGGCTACTGGAACAACTACAATTCCTTCACCTATCCGGCGCTCGATACCGTATTTGATTTTATTACCATGACCCTGGAAGCCAGCACCGAAATTGCCTATTTCGGTTCCTTCGGCGGTGGGGTGGTGCGTTTTGACAGAAACACAGGAAGCCTAGAGGTTTTCGATCATACCAATACCGGTAGCAGCGGATTGCAGGACTTAACCACCGATGACCCCGGAAGTTGCCGGGTGGGGGGCATGCAGCTGGACGTAAACGGAAATTTGTGGGTAGCCAACTACGGTGCGGCCAATCCGCTGGTAGTGCGTAAAAGCGATGGTACCTGGAAAAATTTTGACTGCGACCTGCCCAACAGTGCCGGTAATCAGACGGGACAGATTGTAATTGATGACTTTGACCAAAAATGGGTGCAACTGCCCAAAGGCAACGGCATATTGGTGTACAATCACGGCGCAGACATTGACAATACTGCCGATGATGAAAAACGTACCCTCAGCATTGGTGCCGGCAATGGCAACCTGCCTGTTCCGTTTGTCAACTGCCTGGTTAAGGACCTTGACGGGGAGATATGGGTGGGCACGAATGAAGGCGTTTCCATTTTTTACAATCCCGGATCCGTTATGCTGGGAGGAGCCATTGGAGATGCATCACAGCCGTTGGTGAACCTCGGGGGCTTCAACGAGTTCCTGCTGGGTCGTGAAATTGTGAACTGTATTGCAGTTGATGGCGCCAACAGGAAGTGGATTGGCACGAACAGCGGTGTATTCCTGGTATCTGCCGACGGAACCGAACAGCTGCTATTCTTTAACGAAGACAACAGCCCGTTGCTTTCCAACATCATTCTCAGCATTACCATAGATGGCCAAACCGGTGAGGTATTTTTGGGTACAGATAAAGGAATATCCTCCTACCGCGGCACTGCTACCCAGGGAACCCTCACACATGGCAATGTCAAGGTTTTTCCCAATCCTGTACGCCCTGAATATACCGGGCAGATAGCCATTAGCGGACTGGTGAACAATGCACAGGTAAAGATTACCGACGGTGCCGGACGACTCATCTTCGAAACCGTTGCCCTGGGCGGACAAGCGATATGGAATGGTAAAGGTTACGGTGGAAACCGCGCAGCTACAGGCGTTTATCTGGTCTACAGCACCGATGATACAGGCAAGGAAGACTATGTAACCAAAATCCTTTTTATCCAGTAAGCTCATCCTGTCTGTTGCTTTTTCTAACTTTAGGAATGCGTTTTCAACTCACACTTTCCTCTATTGCTATTTTGCCTTTGCTTTGGATGATGGGAGCCTGCAGCGCACCTGACACCACCGAAGAATGGCTGACAACCGAACACGCAGGTGTATACGCCAGTTTGCCGGCAGGCGTCAACGCTGTTCCGGCAACCCCCTTCAACAAGCTCTTTACCCGCTACGGTGATGGATGGACAGGTGGCGATGCGGTGTATTCCGTGCCACTTCCCGACGGTCGCATTATCTGGGCCTTCGGCGATTCCTTTTTGGATACAGTCTATCCCGACCGCTCAAGACCCCCTTCCCCGCTTATTCGCAATACCATGATGTTGCAGCAAGGTAAAAACATGACCACCCTGCATGGCGGAACACCTGATGCACCGGCAGCCATGGTAGATACAGATGACCCTGACAACGAATGGTACTGGCCGCTGGACGGCACCGTTCAGGATGATATTTTATATATGTTTTATGCTTACTTTATTCGAACAGGAGGAGGTGCATGGGACTTTCAGTATGTCCGAACAGAACTTGTAGCTTTTCAGCTGTATGACTTTTCCATTCTGTGGCAGGAACCCGTTTGGGAAGCACCCGGCATTATTTTCGGTGTGGCCATCATGGAAACGGATGAATACACCTATATCTACTCGACAGATGACGAACCATGGACCAAACATGCCCACTGTGCCCGGGTGCCCGCAGGTGATTTTCTTGCCCCCTGGGAATTTTATGATGGTGCCGGTGGCTGGTCTTCCACCTTTCCCGGTGAAGCGGGATGGATGACGAAAGGCAGTGGCGATTTCGGTGTGGATGTAGCAGCTTCTTATTCGGTCTTCTATCACGAGGGGAGGTATCGGCTGCTAACGCAGGAGGGATTTCTGGGACCTGACATTCACAGCTACGAATCACTCGAACCTTATGGCCCCTGGAAAGGCAAGCAACTGGTGTATACTACACCGGAAGCCGGTGGTACACTGTTCACCTATAATGCCCTCTTGCATCCACATATCACCAGGCCGGGATCTTCCGCTATGCTGGTTTCCTATTGCGTTAATACCAACAACTTTTTTGAATTATTCAGCGATGCAGATGTTTACCGTCCGTACTTCTTCTGGCTGGATTATCTGGACTGATACATCAAGCATCACAACATGCTGCACCATACCCGAGGCATTGTACTTCGCACGACCGACTACAGCGACAGCAGTATTATAGCAAAGGTGTATACCGAACAACTGGGCATGCAGACCTATATCATCAATGGTGTGCGCTCGGCGCGCTCGAAAGGTAAAGCCTCGCTCTATCAGCACGGGAACCTACTGGATATGGTAGTGTACCACCGCGATACAGGAGATATATTTCGCATAAGTGAAAGTAGCATGGGTTACCTGTACCGTCTAGTTCCGTTTGATATTGTCCGCAGCTCCCTGCTTTTATTCTGTGTGGAGCTCATTACCCGCTCTGTGCAGGAGGAAGATGCCAACCCCGAACTCTTTTCCTATATATGGGAGCAACTGCAATTGCTCGATGATTCAACAATCCCGACCGCTCATTTTCACCTGCAGTTCATGATAGGACTATCCCTCCACCTGGGCTTCGCGCCATCTACCGGTGAGGGCACCATATTCGATTTGATGGACGGGGTATTTTGCACTGCCATTCCCCGGCATACTTATTACATGGAGGAAACGCTATCGGAGAAGCTCAAGCTATTGCTCCATGGCTCACCAACAGGTCATTACGCCATCAACCATCAGCAAAGAAAGGCCCTGTTGCATTACCTCATTACCTTCTTTCAATTGCATATACCCCATTTCGGTGTGATGAAATCCCCGGATATTCTGGAAGCGGTATTCAGGGAACTGTAACCGGAAGATAAAGCTCCCAGTCGCCATTCGCATAGGTCAGATAGTAGCTTACACCATGGTAAGAGATGGGATGTCCATTGTTATTGTGCAGGCGATTGCTGATAATGCCATCGGGACGTAGCCGGCTGTTCTCCAAAGGTTGCGTTGCATTCTCAACCATAATGGCATGCATGGCAGGTCGGGATTCCTCCTGCATGACCCATAAGGGATATTCCCATGCATCTCCCGACAGCGCCAGCCCTACTGTTTGCATCTGCTCTCTTTGAATTATTCCGGAGAGTTGCAAGAAAGTACTTTGCAGATCGGGGTTATTTTTAAAATACTGGGGATAGCTGTAATGTAAAAAGATGCTGTCTTTGCCGATGAGTGGTCTGGACTGATTCCACCATAAAGGAATCATAGCCGTGCCGATGAGGAGAAAAAGTATGACCTGTGCAGCGCGCCGTGAAAATTCGGAAAGCAACAGTCCTGCTGCGGGTGCTGCCATTAGCCAGATGGCGAGGTGCAGGCGGTTATGCCATACCTGCCACTTCAGTAAAACAGCAAAAACTATCAGCATGCCCAAAGCTATCCACGCCGTGTGCCACAATGGCGACTGGCGGTACTTGCGTATACTGTAGAAAAGTGCCAGTAGCCAGATAAGAACGTGCAGGGGTGCACCTGCATAGTCCTCATGCGGACTGTACATACCCACTTCAAATGCCGGACTGGGGCCCCAGTTCAGTCGGGGGTCATGTAAATCGATACCCCATAGTCCATGCCATTTCGAGGTACCCCAGGTAAGCGCGCGATTGACAGGAGGAAGCGGCGTGCGCATTTCCATCATCAGGTTCTTACTCACCCCGGAAACAAGGGGCCGGACGCCATACCATTCATTCTGGAGGGTGGCATCCTTTCCGGTAAAGTCACCCGTTAATGTGTAATTTCTCTGCCAGTGAACACCATTGACCAGCAGCACTATGCATCCTCCAATCAATAGCGGAAAGACCATTTTCCACTTTAAATTTTTCCATATATTGAAAGCATAGTAAACCAGTAATGGCAAAACATACAGGTAAGCAGTCCCCTTCGACAACAGGGCTAAAGCCACCGCGAGTGCTAACCACCACCACCATTTTTGTTCTTTGGGTTCACGAATGGACAACCGAACCATTAACATCGCGCTCATCAGGAAAAAAGCCACCACCAAATCATTCTGGGTACTACTGCTTTGCAGCATTGCCATAGGCAGTGTTGCAGCAAACAATACAGCCAATAGCGCCGTGCGGGTGTTACCGCCATCTATACGGACCAAACTCCAGATGGCGGCCAGTGTCCCTGTAAATGCAATCCATTGCACCATGTTAGCCGACTGGTCGCGCGAGAAACTGGTAAACAAATGCAGTATCCAGTATTCTGCCAAAGGTGGTTGTGTTACCTGGCGGATATTGTTCGTAGCATAAGGCGCCACCGTTCCCTGTTGCAGCCAGTATTGCACACGGGTAAGGTGATAGGTCATGGAATCCCAGTTATTCGGGTGGGCGACGAGGGCCACCAGCAGCGTACCTGCAAGGATTACCGCCAATGCCATCCAGCCTGCTTTTTGCTCCTGGAAGACCGGGACCAAGCCCTTCCAAATGCGGGAGACGGATGGTCTGTAGCGCATGAACAACAGCAGCATGAAAAAAGTGTAAATCGCCCATACGATTATTATACCCTGAGCATCTATCCGGTGCATACGACTGAGAACCTCTGTACCCAGTAACTGAAATGCCGACATCAGCAGCAAAGTCCGAACCAGCGCCAATGCCCTGCCGGCCTGTTGCCCCATCAGTACAAAAGTGCCTAAAGCGGAGATGAGTATTAGTAAGAGCTGCATAAGATTACCTATCCATAAAGCTCCAGGTGGATATGATCTTTATCGTAGCCCATATCTGCCAGCCGGTTGCGCGCTTCATCTACCATATTTTTCCAGCCGCATAAATAGAAATGCATATCACGTTGCCCTTTCTCACAAATATTTTCATATATGTCATGCACATATCCAATATGGCCTGGCCAAGCTTCTTTCTTCACCCTGGACAATGCGATATGAAAGTGGAATCTCGGCTGTTGTTCGGCGAGTTCCAGTAATTCACGGTGGTAGAGTATATCAGCTTCTGTGCGGGTACCAAAGACCAGATGAATATCCGCATCGGGCCAGCCTGTCCGGTGCAGGTGCATGACCTGAGAGTGGAAAGGCGCAATGCCCGTGCCGGTGCATACCATGCAGATGTCGCGGGTTATTTGTTCCGGCAATGTAAACGTGCCCAGCGGTCCGCGGAAAGTAACTTCTAATCCAACATGACCTTCAGAGAACAAATAGGATGTTCCTGCACCGCCTTCCAGCAGCACAATGACCAGCTCGAAACAGTTGGTTTTCGCCGGAGGGGAAGCGATAGAATAGCTTCTCAGGCGCTTGCTGGCACGCTCGTGAATAGGAAGGTCGAGGGTAACAAATTGCCCCGGGACAAAGTCAAAAATGCTGCCGTCGGTAATTTCGAAGCAAAACCGCTTGGTATTGCTGGTTACATCGACAATCTTGGTAATAACAGCTGTTTGCCAGGGTAGTAGTGCCATTGGGCATTGTTAAGCTACAAGTTTAGTTAAAATTGACGGAACAATGAATGATTTTCATCAGTGAGGTGGCTGCACACACGCAACAATAAATTAATCGCAGTGCTGCATATACTTCCGTATTTTTGCATCGCCCGATGGATGTGCAAGAGATAATTGCGGGGTACCGTACACAGGACAGTCGGATAGCCGACATACAGCAACAGTTGCAAAATAACCCCCGGGTGCATTTGCATCTGAAGGGAATTCCCGGCGCATTACTTTCCTTTCTGGCAGCAGCATTGTACCTGGAACGCGGTGGTAACCACCTGTTCGTGCTAAACGACCGGGAAGAAGCTGCTTATTTCCTCAATGATTTGCAGAGCCTGTTGCCGGGAAAAGATATTCACTTCCTACCCGACGCCTTCAAAAAACCCGGGTTTTTCGACGAAGCCGACGCCAACCACATTCTGCAGCGCACCGAAACCATCAACCGACTGCTCCATTCCGATACACGGGGAGAACTGCTGGTCACCTATCCGGAGGCATTGCCCGAAAAAATTGTTCAGGCTACGGAGTTGGAGAGAAGCACCCTCCACATCAAAAAAAACGAACGACTGGATGGTCACTTCATCATTGATGTGTTGCTGGAGAATGGATTTGTGCAGAGCGATTTCGTATACGAACCCGGTCAATTCAGCGTACGCGGTGGTATCATCGATATCTATTCATTCGGCAACGAACTGCCGTATCGAATTGAATTGTTCGATGACACGGTAGAATCCATTCGGATATTTGAACCTGTATCTCAGCTGTCACAAAAAAATGTAGCGCAGGTAACGATAGTACCGAATATCCAGACCCAGTTCAAGACCACCTCCAAAGGCTCTTTACTTGACGTATTACCCGAAGGCACCGTGGTTTGGTTTCGCGATGCCAGCTATACCGGCAATGCCATGCAATTGTACAGGGAGGCTGCCATAGAGTGGTACGACCTTGCCAGGGAAAAAGGTCTGCTGCCGGAGGAACACCCCTTTCGCCTACAGGCACCGGATAGCTTGCTGTGCACCCTGGAGGAATTACAAACAGGACTGGAACGTGCACCCCTTATTGAATTCGGACTGAACAACACCCTCAGTGACAGCATCAACATAGATTGCCACGCTGCACCGCAGCCCCTGTTTAACAGGAACTTTGAATTGCTCATTTCCAACCTCGCAGAAAAACATAAAAGCGGTTACCGCATTGCGTTGTTTGTTTCTCATTCCAAACAGGTAGAACGCTTCTATCAGATTTTTACAGATTTGAAAGCGGGCTTCCCCTATGAAGCATATCCGAAAACATTGTCGGGCGGATTCATAGACCACGACCAGAAACTGCTGTGCTACACCGACCATCAGATTTTTGAACGCTACAATAAATACCAGCTAAAAAGCGGATTTGCCCGCAAGGAAGCCATCAGTATCAAAGACCTGATGCAATTGCAACCCGGCGATTATGTTACCCATATCGACCATGGTATAGGTGTATATGCCGGTCTGGAAAAAATAGAAGTGAACGGACACAGCCAGGAAACCGTGCGGCTGAAATACAAAGACGGTGACCTGTTGTATGTCAATATCAATTCACTGCACAAGATTTCCAAATACACCGGAAAAGACGGTACACCTCCCAAGCTGAACAAGCTGGGCAGCGATGCCTGGGAAAACCTGAAACGGAAAACACGCAAACAGGTCAAGGACATTGCGAAGGATCTCATTGCCCTTTACGCCAAACGCAAAGCTTCCAAAGGATTTGCTTTCTCGCCCGACAGTTATCTGCAAACCGAGCTGGAGGCTTCTTTTATTTATGAAGACACCCCCGATCAGGAAAAAGCTACTGCAGATGTAAAAAGGGATATGGAAAAAACCTATCCCATGGACCGTCTGGTATGCGGCGATGTTGGCTTCGGCAAAACAGAAATAGCCATAAGAGCAGCTTTTAAAGCGGTAACAGACGGTAAACAGGTGGCAGTACTGGTACCTACCACCATTCTGGCGATGCAGCATTTCCACACTTTTTCGGAACGATTGAGTGAATTTCCCTGCACCATCGATTACCTGAACCGATTCCGTACCGGTAAGGAGAAGAAGGCGGTGCTGGAAAAGCTAAAGGAAGGAAAAGTGGATATCCTGATTGGCACCCACTCCATCATAGGTAAATCTGTCGAATATAAAAATCTGGGATTACTTATTCTCGATGAAGAGCAGAAATTCGGCGTAGCAGCCAAGGAAAAACTGCGGGCATTAAAAGCACATATCGACACCCTGACGCTGACGGCTACGCCCATTCCGCGTACTTTACAATTTTCCCTGATGGGAGCCCGCGATCTTTCCATCATGAATACGGCACCACCCAACCGGCAACCGGTAACTACCGAGCTGAAAACCTTCGATGCAGATTTCATCCGCGATGCCATTTACTTTGAAATTTACCGCAACGGACAAGTGTACTTCGTGCATAACCGCGTTCGCGATATTGAAGAGATTGCGCGCCTGATCCGACAGGTTTGTCCCGATGTTCAGGTGGGTGTAGCACACGGGCAGATGTCGGGCGAAGAGCTGGAAGACCATATGCTCCGCTTCATCGATAAGCGATACGACGTATTGGTTTGTACCAATATAGTTGAAAGCGGACTCGATATTCCCAATGCCAATACTATCATCATCAACAATGCGCATTTCTTCGGACTCAGCGATTTACACCAGTTAAGGGGTCGTGTGGGTCGCTCGAATAGAAAGGCTTACTGCTATCTCATCGCACCTCCATTGTACACCCTCCCCGATGACTCGAAAAAACGCCTGCGCACCATAGAGCAATTTGCCGAGCTGGGCAGTGGTTTCCAGATTGCAATGCGCGACCTGGACATCCGCGGAGCCGGTAACCTGCTGGGTGCCGAACAAAGTGGTTTCATCACCGACATCGGCTACGATACCTACCATAAAATTCTGGATGAAGCCATTCGGGAACTGAAACAAACCGAATACAAAGAGCTGTTTCAGGAAGAGCTGGAACAGAAAATGGATTATGTCCAGGATGTGCAGATTGATTCGGATCTGGAAATGCTGATTCCCGACAATTACATCAACAACATCGCCGAAAGAATGTCGCTGTACACGCGACTCGATAATATTGAGAATGAAGCCGGTCTTACTGCTTTTGCCGCCGAATTGAAAGATCGATTTGGTCCGCTTCCGGGCAGTGTGAAAGAATTGCTGGAGGCGGTGCGACTCAGATGGGTGGCGAAAGAACTGGGCATGGAACGCATTATATTCAAATTAAAAAAACTGCGATGTTACTTCCCGGAAAACCAGGAATCTGCCTTCTATGAGTCTGCTTTCTTCCAGCACTTGTTGCAGTTTATAGCCACCCAAAAGGCCAGCATTCACCTCAAGCAAACCAGCAAGCACCTCCTCATTGCCCTGGACCAGGTGCAGAGCATGGACCATGCCCGTGCCTTGCTGGAACGCATCCGGACCGCTGTACGTGAATCCATGGAAAATAAGTAACTTAACACCTCTAAAAGAATACCATATGTCTGCATTGATTGCCTTGTTACTGTCGGGATGGTTGTACCAGCAGCCTGTTCCTGAAAATTGTCCCGAAATCTCCCAAACCTATGCCGAAGGCACCAGTTGGGATTTCGTACTCACTGATGACAAAGGTGCTGTCTACAAGACTTACCAATACAAGGTGGAGGAAGTGTCGAACGAAAACGAAAGACTGGTTTATGCTATCAAGTACACCACGCTCAATAAAAAAGGCAAGGAGGAAGACAAAGGCTACCGCAATATTATTGCCGCCGCTGACCAGTACCTGGTGAATATAGAAACCATGCTGGTCAACTACAACAGTGATAAAGCCAACTATATGTCGCTTTCCTGTAATCCCCAACCGGGCGATGATGTACCCGATGTGCGCAAGGTAACCACCTATACCGTCGACAACCTCGGACAAAAAAGCTATGTGTCTAATAAGGTAAACCTGACAGACATAGAATATGGTGAGCGAACCACTATTACTACAGCACTGGGTGAACTGGACTGCATCATGCTTACCTATAAAGTGTCGTTCGACCTGCAGGATTTTACTTATACCGACTGGATTGACAGTTCTTTCCGCACCGTAAAAAGAGAAATACTGGATAAAAAAGGAAAGCTGGCATTTACCGGAATGATTACCACCTATTCGAATTAACCTCAATAACTATACTATGAACAAATCAATTTCTTTTCTTTCTCTGCTGGGTGTCCTTGTATTGTTAAGTGCATTCAGTTCCGACAATTGTGAAGGCTATTTTCCCTACAAAGAAGGAACGCGACTGGAGTATACCAGCTACGATAAAAAAGGCAAGGAAGAAGGCAAGATGATCATGACCCTTCAGGAGAAGAAAAGTACAGATGCGGGGTTGGAAATTACCATGGCCACAGAAATCGTTGACGAAAAGAATAAAGAAGCACTGAACGGAAGTTTTGGCATTCGCTGCGAAGGCGATAAGTTTTATTTTGATATGAGTAATATGATACCTGCCGAGATGATGGAATCGATGGGCGAAATGGATATGGAAATCACTTCCGATTATCTGGAGTTTCCTGCCAATGCAGTAGCCGGACAGACTCTGCCCGATGGCACCATGACCATCAAAGCAGGATTGAATGGTGTAAATGTGATGAATATGACGGTGCTGGTAACCGACAGAAGAATTGACGGCTTTGAGCAGGTAACCACGCCTGCAGGTACCTTCGATTGCATGAAGTATTCATTCACCACCACCACCAAAATGATGTTCACCGTTACTTCATCCTCCACCACCTGGCTGGCAAAAGAAGTGGGCAACGTCAAAACCGAGAACTACGATAACAAAGGCCGTCTGGAAAGTTCCAGCGTGTTGACCGCTGCCAGTTTCTAAGCAATGCGATTCTGTTGCATTACAGTAATCTGGATGCTGGCATTTGCCTGTAAGCGACCTTCGGAACAACCGGTAAAGGCTGATGCCACCGTACTGATAGACGGACAATTGGCGGTGGTTCCCAGTATGTCTCTGGAAGGAGAGACTGTGAATACCAGTTCCAATATATTTATCCTCCGCGGTACGCAAGATACTATCTGGATTTTCGGTACGGGCTATGGCGATGGCAACCTGCACTGCGACGATTGCAATGATTATACCTTTTACCGCGGTGCCGATTTCCGCACTGTTGCAAATGCTATTGACGATGCCCGCCGGGTAGATAGCATACTCATCAACGAATGGAATTTAGATCGCAGCAAGGTAGTGGTGCAATTTATCGCACCTCATTTTCACGCCGATCACCTGAACGCAGAATTTGTCAGTGCTGTTTTTGATTCATTGGGCTATGCTGCCCCCACAGGTAAAGCCATTTATGTGCACCGCAACGATTCCGCAGGAGCAGTATGCAATACACCCTGCTGCGGAACAACCCCTTGTCCGGACAAAGACAATCCATACTACGCCGCTCCCTATCAGCCGGCATGGCAGAGCGAACAGCTCAGTTATTTCAGTTTCTTCGGTTCCACCAATGATACCTGTAACCAGGTTTTAATGACCATTACCTCCGCTTCCGGCCAATGGCAAATCTGTAAAGGAACCGCCCGATCCGATGGCGGCCACACCGATGGAACCGTCAATTTGCAAAACATATCTCTGAAAACACGTATAGCAGGCACCCTCAATCGCCCGCAATGTGATGTGCCCGAAGGATGGCAGACCCTTGTATGTACACGGCAATACCCATTGGCGGAAGAGGTAGATTGACATAAATCATCCCGTCCTCAGCAAGTTTCTGTCTACCTTTACAGCAGCAACAACTACTATGGACAACAAAAATCTCCACCCGGAAAGCCTTATGATGGGCTTTGGCTATAAGCCGGAACTCAGTGAAGGCTCTGTAAAATGCCCCATTTTTCAAACTTCCACTTTCGTTTTCAAGACCGCAGAAGAAGGAAAGCGCTTTTTCGAGCTCGCCTACGGTTTGCAAAGCGCAGAAGAAAATGAAGTACCGGGTCTCATTTACAGCCGGCTCAACAATCCGGACCTGGAGATACTGGAAAACCGCCTATGTCTTTGGGACAAAGCAGAAGACTGCGCAGTGTTTGCCTCCGGCATGGGCGCCATCACTACCGTGATGCTGGAGTTCCTCAAGCCGGGCGATTTGTTGTTGTACAGTTCGCCGGTGTACGGTGGTACTGATCACAGTATCAACCATGTGTTGCCCAAATGGAATGTCGGACATGTAGAGTTTGATGCGCGCATGACCAAAGAAGCGATTATTGAAAGGGTGGAAGCATCTACACTGGGGAAACTCTCTGTCATATATATTGAGACACCTGCCAATCCAACGAATGCGCTAATTGATTTGCAGATGTGCCGGGAGATTGCAGACTATTTTTCAGATGAAGATCAGAAAGTGATTGTAGTTGTTGACAACACGTACATGGGCCCCCTCTGGAGTCACCCCTTACAGCACGGCGCCGACCTCGTTGTGTACAGTGCCACAAAATACATTGGTGGCCATAGCGACCTGATTGCTGGTGCTGTTTTGGGAAACCGGGAAATGATGACCCGTGTGCGCGGCCTGCGGACATTCATGGGTAACATGTGCAGTCCCTTTACGGGTTGGCTGCTAATGCGCAGTCTGGAAACACTGAAACCGCGGATGGAGTTGCAAGCTTCCAACGCCACACATGTAGCAGATTTTCTGCTGGCACATCCGAAGGTGGAGAAGGTGTATTACCTGGGTCATCTTGCTGAGGGAACCGAACAATACCGCATTTGGAAAAAGCAGTACAGCTCCAGCGGAGCCATGCTCAGTTTTGATATTAAAGGTGGAGAAGCAGCGGCCTTCCGCTTCCTGAATGGTTTGCGTTTGATCCGACTGGCCGTATCGCTGGGTAGTACAGAATCGCTGGCGGAGCATCCTGCTACTATGACGCATGCCGATGTGTCACCGGCCGATAAACAACGACATCATATTACAGATAGTCTGGTGCGTATTTCGGTAGGCGTGGAAAACCATGAAGATATTATCGCTGATATCGCACAGGCGCTGGAAAAAGTCTGATTACCTGCGGTACACCCTACCCATCCATCGGGGTATGAATATCAATCCCATCAGGAGATAGGGATAAAACGAAACCATGCGCCACATCAGGGCCATAATGGGCACCAGACCGGGGCTGGTCAAGTCGCACATGAGGGCGCTGAAACTGATTTCCGCCACGCCCGCCCCACCGGGTGTTGCCGGTATTAGTGTAATCATCCAGATGACAGCCTGCCGCGCCATTACCACCAGCCACTGCAGATTGTCTGCATTAAAAAAGGCCGCTATTATGCACAGCGAGATAAAAAAGAGCGCCATCCAGGCCACGAAGGTGGAACCAAAAGCTTTCAACCAGAATACAGGACTTTTACCTTTCAGCTCCAGCGATGTTTCCAGAATATCCTCTCCGGTTTGAATGGCATCGTCTCTCCAGCGCCGCAGAAACGGAAGCCTGAAAAAGCTGCTTAGGAAAGACTTGAAAGCGCCGGCATTCACAAACAAACCATAAGCGAGTCCCAATACCAGGATGAGATAGAATACATAGGCAAAATAATAAATTATTTCAATATCATGGAAAACCCGCATGAGCGGTAAATCACTTTGTGAGCGACAGCCTGCATCTTTCGCAAACATAGCATGGCGGCTGACCAGCAGGGTAAACAGCGGTGCCAGAATGGCAAATAGCGCCTGGTCCAGAAATACGGTCAGCATACTGGTAGTAGCACTTTTACCCACTGAAATTTTCTCTTTTTTCAACAGGTATACGGCAACGGCAGCACCTCCTACAGTCGAAGGCGTAACAGCAGAACTGAACAGCCACAATGTGATGACCTCGAAGCTCTGTCGCCATGAGAGTACATTACCGGTTATATGCCGGATGCGGTACATGTAAGCCAGGTGCCTCACACCCAGCAAGAGATACGCGAGAACTATCAGGAACAGGGAGCTGGTGGTCCATGTAATGAGGCGAAAGGAATCTATATCGAAAGATACATATATAAGATATCCTGATAATAAAAAGCTCAGCGCCAGCACCCCAATAATATTGCGGTAGCTGAATTGCTTATTTATGGACTTTTCAGAATCGGAATCGCTGTTGTGGTGCTTTTGCATATCAGGATGCCGCTCCTTCTCCTGCGTTGTTGATGCTGACCCAGAACTGGTTGAATCCATCTCCTACCAGCAGGTCAATTTTCTGACCCTGTATCAAATCGAGAATGGAGAGAAAACGAAATATGGCCTGATGGCGGTCTGCGCAGCTCGTAAACAATTCGGCAAAATCTACCCTGCCACTTTTCCGACACACATCCAGTACTGTTTTCCCTTCGTTTTCCAATGTATAGTTGTACTGGAACACCACGTGTTCTACCGTTTCGGGCTGGTTGCGGTAGCGTTCCATCACCTTTTCAAACACCTTTAACAGCGTGAAGAGGTTCACCGAACTCAGTTCCATTTCATTCGAAAACTGATGGGCCAGCAAGGTGTGTTCTGCTGCAATATTGCCCCTTTGCATTTTATGGCGACGCTCGTCTTCCATGCGGCTGAGGTCTTCCAGTACATCTTTGTAGCGCTTATACTCTACCAGTCGGTCTACCAGTTCTTTCCGCGGATCGATTTCGTTGCCGAACTCATCCAGTTCCTTGCGCGGCAGCAGCATTTTTGCCTTGATGCGCATGAGGGTAGCCGCCACCAGAATGAACTCACTTGCCACCTCGATATTCAGCTGGTTCATCTGCCTCAGGTAATCGAGAAAGTCAGAAGTGATGCGCGAAATCGGAATGTCGTAGATATCGAGTTCATCCCGTTCAATGAAGAACAGCAGCAGGTCGAAAGGTCCTTCGAACTGGGGAAGTTTTATCTCAAAAGTCTCGTTAGTGCTCATACCTTACAGAAAGCTCGAAGTTAGAGAAAAAAGCGCTTGCTTAATTAGCTACTTCACTCATGAATTTGATGTGCATCAGCTGCACTTCTTCATAACTGAGCCCTTCTTCCTTCAATTCACTGTAGGCTTCCCGCAGGTCACCACTTTGCATTTCCCGGAAATAGTCCATGACCTCTTCCTGCAAATCTTCTTCAATGATATCATTGAGGTAATAATCGAGGTTCAGCTTGGTGCCACTGTACACAATGGTTTCAATTTCCTCTATGAGCTCCACCATCTTCATACCCCGCGTCCGGGCAATTTCATCCAGGGGCAGTTTCTTGTCGATGCTTTGAATGATATGAATCTTATGTACGCTCTTATTGGCTACCTGCTTCAGTGTGCTGAAATCGTTGGGCCTTTCAACATCGTTTTCGTCAACGTATTTCTTAATGGCGGCGGCAAAACGCACACCATACTTTTCGGCTTTTCCTTTGCTTACACCCGAAATTTTCGACAGTTCATCCAGAGTAATCGGGTATACGGTTGCCATTTCTTCCAGTGAAGCTTCACCGAATATGACGTAGGGCGGCAACTGCTGTTCTTTCGCCAGCGACTCCCGTACTTTCTTCAGGATATCGAATAGAACAGGATCGAGGACGCTCTTACCACCGGTGTTTTCCATCTGCACATCGTTCGCCTCGGCTTCATAGTTGTGGTTCAGGGAAATCATGATACTCCTGGGTTTCTTCAGGAATGCCCTGCCTTCGTCTGTCAGTTTAATCAGTCCGTATTGCTCTATATCCTTGTACACCAGCGAATTAATCAAGCACTGGCGCATGATGGAATTCCAGAAGTGCTCGTCTTTTTCCTTCCCGGCTCCAAATACGGGCAGTAAATCGTGCTTATAATTGCCAATTTCTGTGGTGCGCTTGCCCATGAGCAGGTCTACCAGGTAGGGGATTCCGTTGTTCTCATTGACTTCATGAGCTGCCTGTAAGGCTTGCTGCACGTATATTTTTCCTTCTATCCGCTCTTTCGGTTTCAGGCAATTATCGCAACTACCACAATTATCGGAAGGATAGCCCTCGCCGAAATAGTGCAATAAAAATTTGCGGCGGCAGACTGATGTTTCTGCATAAGCCGCTGTTTCTGCCAGCAACTGAGCACCCATTTCCCGCTCTGCCAGCGGTTTATCGCGCATGAATTTTTCCAGCTTCTCAATGTCCTTGTAGCTGTAAAATGCCACACACTTTCCTTCCAGTCCGTCGCGACCGGCACGACCGGTTTCCTGGTAATAATTTTCTATCGACTTGGGGATATCGAAATGTATGACGAAGCGCACATCGGGTTTGTCGATACCCATCCCGAATGCAATGGTAGCGACGATGACGTGCATGTCTTCCATCAGGAACTGGTCCTGCACCTGACTGCGGGTGGCAGCTTCCATTCCCGCGTGGTAAGGTACTGCCCGGATGCCGTTCACGTTCAGGAGTTCGGCAATCTCTTCGGTACTCTTCCGGTTCAGGCAATAAACGATGCCCGATTTACCCTGGTTTTCCTGTACGTACTTGATGATTTGCTTAATAGCCAGCTCCCGGCTTCTTTTCGGACGTATCTCGTAGTAGAGGTTGGGGCGGTTGAATGACGACAGGAAGATATTCGGGTCTTCCATATCGAGGTTCTTCTTGATATCGCTTTGCACCTTGGGTGTTGCCGTAGCGGTGAGGGCGATGATGGGGATTTTGGCATCAATCTGCCCAATCATGTTTTTAATCTGGCGGTACTCGGGCCGGAAATCGTGACCCCACTCTGAAATACAATGGGCCTCGTCCACTGCGATAAAAGACACCTTGATGCCCCTGAAAAACTCCAGATTCTCCTCTTTTTTGAGGGTTTCTGGTGCTACATACAGCATTTTGGTCTTTCCTTCTGACAGATCCGACTTCACTTTTTTGATGGTGGTGCGGCTAAGCGTAGAATTCAGAAAGTGGGCAATATCGTCGTTGCTGCTATAAGATCGCACTAAATCAACCTGATTCTTCATCAGGGCAATTAAAGGAGAAATGATGATGGCAGTACCTTCCATCATAATGGCGGGCAACTGGTAGCAGAGCGACTTACCCCCGCCGGTGGGCATGATTACAAAAGTATCGCGTCCGTCGAGCAGACTCTGAATGATTTCCTCCTGATTGCCTTTGAATGTGTCAAAACCAAAATACTCCTGCAGCGCCTCTTTAATGGCCAAATTACTCGTCAACATGTCTTCAATACCCAGTTATAAAAGTGTTAAATGAACCCTACTTAGGAAAATTGTGCAATTTCGCATTTGCTAATCCGTACTATTTCTGTTTAATGTTGTTCGGGTGATTAAATATACCGAATAAAACGACAAGTCTTAAAAATTAGTTAGTCGATGATGGATAATATTTATGTTGCGATAATGGCGGGAGGCATCGGTAGCAGATTCTGGCCGGAGAGCAGAGTGGATAAACCCAAACAATTCCTGGATATCCTGAATACCGGTGAAACCCTTTTACAGACCACCTTTCAGCGCTTTTCAAAAATAGTTGCCAAAGATAACATTTACATTGTTACCAATGAAGACTATGTCCCGCTGGTGCACGAACAGCTCCCGGAGGTGCTGCCGGCCAATATTCTGGCTGAACCGGTGCGCCGGAATACAGCTCCCTGCATTGCTTATGTAAGCCATAAAATAGCCGATCGCGACCCGAACGGACTCATGGTTGTAGCCCCCTCCGATCATTTGATTCTGAACGAACAAAAGTTCCTGGAGTTCACCATCAAGGCGTTGGAACATGCTGCTGAAATGGACCACCTGATAACCCTCGGCATACATCCAACACGACCCGACACCGGCTATGGATATATTCAATACACAGATTATGAAGCGGCTCCCGGCATTCACAAGGTGAAAACCTTTACGGAAAAGCCCAATCTGGACCTGGCCGTTACCTTCCTGAGAAGCGGTGATTTCCTATGGAATTCCGGCATATTTATCTGGAGTGTTAACAGCATTCTGCAAGCCTTTGATCAACATCTGCAGGACATGCACCAGGCGTTCTGGCAGGCGCGTAAATTTTTTGGGCAGCCCGAAGAACACGCAGCCATTGAAAAAGCATACAGTCTCTGCACCAATATTTCCATCGATTACGGCATCATGGAAAAGGCCGACAATGTATATGTGATGCCTGCCAGCTTTGGATGGAGCGATCTGGGAACCTGGGCATCCCTATGGAATAATTTCAACCGCGACTACTGGGGCAATGCCGTGAAAGGCAAGAAGGTGATGATTTACGATAGCAAAGACTGTATGGTTATGGCTCCCGATGATAAGCTGGTCATTCTGCAGGGGTTGGATGAATACATTGTAATCGATCAGAATGATGTGCTGTTGATTTGTAAAAAGGAGCATGAACAGGAAATCAAGAACATTACGGCCGATGTAAAACGCCGTTTGGGTGACCGGTTCCTGTAGTCCTGACTTTAGCCGAATAGAAAATGCAGGCATAACAGTCAGGCATACATACTAAGGCTATGTGGAATAGCCATTAATATTCATTCCTCCTTTACATACACAATGCTGTCGGATGACAGGGTTCGCAACATGACACCTCCCTCACCCGGTTGCTCAATGGTATAGGTCTCATTATGTTGCAGCATACTTATGTACAAAGTATCTCCCTCTAATTTCCATTTCCCTTTATCATCCGAATCCAATCCCCCGGCATAATAGTTCTTATATATTTTTCGCACCCTGCCGAATCGCTTTAGAATTAGTGATGTCGAAGTATAGGTCTTGGGTAAAACGGAGATGGTAGTACTGTCGTTGATAAGCTGTTTTCTACCCGGCACTCCCGTTGACGTAGTATAGATGCCGCGTATTTCCTTGGTGCCAATGGTTTGCCCTGCAGCAAAGTGTATGGTGAATAAGCTACTTGCAATAAATAAAAACAAATATTTAATAATCATTAATAATTTATTTATACGTCCTGGTTGAACATTTAAGATTCACAATGTATGCAACCGGAATAGGTCAACTTCTTCCGGAATTACATTTCGGAGTACCTATTGAACTGCACTTGAAAAAACAGGCCGTGGACACCTCCACTTTTTGGTAAATGTGCTTTAATTATTCCTTATTGCATATACCCTTCTACTGTCATTGTTATTGCTTTCCTTCTTTTGTCGTATGTAACCGACAGCTTTTCGCCATGCAGGAAACAGAAAGAAGCTTCCACAACTCCGTGGTCCATTGTGACTTGTCCCGATTGCTCACCCCAATGCTCACTGAACCCAAAGGTGGCAGGTGCATAATAGCACAAGACGGATGGCTCATGGGCGAAATAATCCCCTGTCACATTGCCGACCAGAGTATCTACCAACTTTCCCTCCCACAATACGAAGGTTGTATCTGTGCTATGGATGGTCTTCCATTGAGCTTGCCCCGTCCTGGCATCCTGATCGGCAATGAGTTCAAACTGACTGCAAGGGTTGATCCTGATGGTGTAGGATTGACCGGGCTTAAATCTGGCGTAGGTTGTATCACCATTCCGGAAGGTGCTATCCATGGAAAAAATAAGGCAGTCAAGTGCTTTCGACGAAGTCTTTATACGATGGCTTTCGTTATCGGGTGCCAATAAAGTTCCATTCACGTTGAAGTAAAATGATTGACCAGCCCACCCTTCCTCCAGCAGTTCGAGTCTGTCAAACTTAATAGTTACATAATGGTCTGTGCTGAGCGATTGGAAACCACTCAGCAGTACTACAACTACAGTCCAGATGGGAGACAGGCGCTTCATATGATAAACTTAATGATTTTTATCCGTTTGCCTTGTATGGAAGGAAACATGAGTCTCCCCCCAAGTCAAAGTCAAAGTCAAAGTCAACGTCATCTTTAACGTCAACATCAAAGTCAAAGTCCTTGTCAATGTCAAGATTCTCATTCATTCCCATTGCATCAATATAACCCCTAACTTTACGCTATGCATTCGCCTTATACGCTTCGTTCCAAACTGCCACATAGCATCAGCATTTTCGCCCGGATGACTGCACTGGCGAACGAGGTGGGCGCTGTTAATCTGGCGCAGGGTTTTCCCGATTTTCCCCCTCCACAGCAATTGGTCAATCTGGTGGCAAAAGCCATGCGCAGCGGACACAACCAATATGCTCCTATGGCGGGCGTTCCGGAATTGCGTGCTGCCATTGCGCACAAAACAAAAGCATTGTACAATGCCGAAGTCAACCCGGATACTGAAATCACTATCTCTGCCGGTGCTACTTATGGCTTATTTGCTGCCTTTCAGGCCTTACTGCATGAAGGGGATGAAGTCCTGATATTCGAACCTGCTTACGACAGCTACATACCCGGTATTCAGCTGGCAGGTGCCGAGCCGGTATTTATCGCTTTGCATGCTCCTGACTACCGCATCGACTGGGAAGGGGTGAAGAAAAAAATCAATAGCCGCACCCGTGCCATTGTACTCAATACACCGCATAACCCGAGCGGTAGCTGCTGGAAAAAAACAGATATGCAGCAACTGGAAAAACTGGTGGAGGGCAGCGATATCCTCATCATCAGCGATGAAGTGTACGAGCATATCACCTTCGGCGGTGTACGGCATGAAAGCGTGCTGCGGTATCCCAAACTGGCGGCCCGCAGCATTGTCATATCATCCTTTGGGAAAACCTATCATAATACCGGCTGGAAGATGGGCTATGTCATTGCGCCGGAAGGCATCACCCGTGAATTCCGCAATGTACACCAGTACCTGCTGTTCTCGGTAAACACACCCATGCAGTATGCTCTGGCCGAATTCCTGACTGCTGAGCCGCAACACTACCTCGAACTGCCTGCCTTCTATGAAAAAAAACGCGATACGTTCCTTAAACTCCTCACAGGATCACGGTTCACCTGGCAACCGGCTACAGGCACCTACTTTCAGTTGCTGGACTACAGTGCCATTTCGGACAAAGACGATATGAGCTTTGCCACGCAACTGGCCACAGAATATAAAGTGGCTGCCATACCTTTGAGTCCGTTCTATAGAAACGGACAGGAAGACAGGGTGCTGCGCTTCTGTTTTGCCAAAAGCGATACCATATTGAAAAAAGCAGCAGATATATTATGCAAGATTTAAATATTACACTGATACAGTCTGACCTGGCATGGGAAGATAAAGTGCGCAACCTCGCCATCTTTACCAAGCACATACGGCAGGCACCCGAAACAGATATCATTGTGTTACCCGAAATGTTCAATACCGGGTTTTCCATGAATGCCGCCGAGCTGGCTGAAGCTCCGGACGGGGAAACGACCCAGTGGATGCATGAAATGGCAGCGGCTCAGAATGCCTGTGTATGTGGTAGCCTAATTATAGAAGAAGAAGAGCAGTATTTCAATCGACTGATCTGGATGTACCCCGACGGTCATTATGAAAAATACGACAAGCGCCACTTGTTCAGTATTGCCGGAGAGGATAATGTTTTTACCCAGGGCTATGAACGCCTGCTGGTAGAAGTAAAAGGCTGGACCATTTGTCCGATGATTTGTTATGACCTCCGCTTTCCTGTATGGTCGCGCTTCCGAAACGATTACGATGTTTTACTATATATCGCCAACTGGCCCGAACGCCGTGTTTATGCCTGGCAACAATTGCTCATTGCGCGGGCTATCGAAAATCAATGTTATGTAATTGGTGTCAACCGCATAGGTGCTGACGGCAACACCGTTTACCACAGTGGTCACAGTGCTGTACTCGACCCGATGGGAGAGCGGACCTGGGAGCTGGCACATGAACGTGCGGTATATACCACTACCCTCAGTGCAAGGCACCTGGAAGACATCCGTACCAAGCTACCGTTCCAGAACGATCGGGATATGTTCAGTGTGAATGACTGATATCTCCTGCTAGTTGCGCGACGGAAAAATTCCTGAAGTGGCTATGATGTAATGCATGCCCAGGCCTTTCACGCCATTCTGATCACCCCTGCCAATCTTCACTTCTGTTCCCGGTGTGAGGGTATTGTTGGCATTGCTGAATCCGGCACCAACGGGCACCGCACCGCGCAAATCAGGAAGCGCAAAGGTGGTACGGCCATCGCCGCCATAGGTAGTACCTATAATAGAGAACAAGGCAGAATATTCTGATACCTGCAATAACTGTCCTTCGCAAAAAGCCCAGCCCCTGGGAGTGAAAGTACCTGCAAATAACTTCACCTCACCCAGCATAGCATCCTGGGCGTTTGACTGATAAACGAAAGACCCCAGCACCAGGGCTAGCAGAAATAATTGCTTTTTCATAGTGTACATATGATTGGTGAACAGGATTGAAGATAAAGCAAAATCCTTCCAAAAAGACGCAGCGCGGCAAACCAGTGCAGTTTCGCTCCGTTCACTTGCAGTGTTGTGGTACTAAACATTTATCCACAAAGTGCTGTTTCACTAATTCAATACCGATACATGCATACCATTTCCAAGATGAATGGTCAGCTGAATGGCTGGCGCCTAGATGACAACGACCACTTTTCCAACGCGATAGATACCCCCATGAAGCCGGGTGCCTTCCTGATGAGCGACGATGATAAAATTGCGCGCATTCGGGAGCACTTCACTGCCATAATGGATACCTTGGGCCTCGACCTGAATGACGACAGCCTGAAGGATACGCCCAACCGGGTAGCGAAAATGTTCGTCAAAGAAATTTTCAGCGGACTTAATCCCGAGAACAAACCGGCCATCACCTTATTCGATAATGTATACCAGTACAATCAGATTCTGGTAGAAAAGAACATCTCCTTTTCCTCTACCTGCGAACACCATTTCGTGCCCATTCTGGGAAAAGCACATGTGGCCTATATCAGCAGCGGCAAAGTAATTGGCCTGTCTAAACTGAATCGCATAGTGCAGTACTACGCCCGTCGCCCGCAGGTGCAGGAGCGCATGACCAACCAGATTGGTGAAGACCTGAAGGAAATTCTGCAAACAAAACACGTTGCGGTTATTCTGCACGCCGACCATATGTGTGTGCACACCCGCGGTGTGGAAGACCATGGCAGCAGCACCATCACGTCTTTTTATTCCGGCAAGTTCATTAATGAAGGTACCCGCACCGAGCTGCACCGTCTGCTGGGAATGGATTAAAAATTACCTTCTATTTCCGGATTCTTCCACAGGGCAGATACTGCAGGTGAAAAAATACTTTCCTATCTTTCCCACAATTGGATACCATGAGAATTAGCATTTTAGGAGCCGGAAGTATAGGCCTTGCCACTGCCATCAAGTGGAGAGCAGCAGGACACGAAATTACCTTCGGGGTGAGGGATGTGCAAAGTCAGAGTGCTTATGAAGCAATAGGGGAAGGTTTTTCTGTTCTCCCGTTTCAGGACGCCATGGCTAACCCGGAAGTGGTATTGTTCGCGGTCGGAATGGGAAAACATGATTATCATAGATGCCACCAATCCGGTGAACACGCCCACTGATCCCTTTAATTCAGGAGCACAAGCCATAGCAGCATGGACCGGCGGCAAGGTGGTAAAAGCCTTCAATACCACCGGTGTTGCCAATTTGCGCAACCCCAATTACAATGGTAAGGCCATCGAGACCTTCATTTGTGGCGGCGATGCTGCTGCCAAGGCAACAGTGACCCAATTGGGCGAAGAGCTGGGATTCCGGGTTGTGGATGTAGGCGGTCTAGCCAATGCGATGCTCCTGGAAAACCTCGCTAAGTTGTGGATTACCATGGCATACCAGCTCGGAAAAGGCCCCCACTTCGCTTTCACCTTGTCGGAAAGGTCCAAACCGGCCTGATTGTTTTCTTAAAAATTCTTCAACCAGCATTCATTTGCGCTCGCGCCATCCCGGTGCCTCGCTACTGCGTCGTGGCAATTTCGCCCACTGTTAAAATCTGTGAAAAATTTGGTGGTTAATTTGAAATGATATTATTTTGATATCAAATTAAATCAACATGACAACCGATAAAATTGTAAAACCAGGATCAGGGTACTTATGGATTCTCATTTTCTTTGGCTCCATTGCCGCATTTGTATACCTCACAGCACAGGTACATCCGCTGTTTGCCATTGGCTTTATCATGCCTTTTCTGATTATGTTCGGATTCATAGTCGTCAACCCGAACGACAGTAAGGTACTGGTACTGTTCGGCGATTACATCGGTACGGTGCGCGAAAACGGCTTTTATTGGGCGAATCCTTTCTACTCCAAAAAGAAGGTCACCTTGCGCGTCCGCAATATCGAAGGCGATAAAATCAAGGTGAACGATAAGGAGGGAAACCCCATTATCATTGGAACCGTTATCGTCTGGCAAGTGACCGACAGCGCCAAAGCGAGCTTTGAAGTAGACAACTACGAACATTACGTTAAACTGCAGAGCGATGCAGCGGTGCGCCACCTGGCAGGTTCCTATTCCTACGATCATTTCGACGATGAGCAAAAGGAGATCACCCTGCGTTCGGGCGGCGACCATATCAATGCCGAACTGGTGAAAGAACTGGAAGAACGCCTGGGTCTTGCCGGCGTCAGGGTGATTGAAGCCCGCATCACGCACCTCGCTTATTCTGAAGAAATTGCAGGCGCCATGTTGCAGCGCCAGCAAGCCTCGGCTGTGGTAGCAGCCCGCACCAAAATCGTAGAAGGCGCAGTTGGTATGGTAGAAATGGCCCTCGATATGCTCAGCAAACAGCACATTGTAGAGCTGGATGAAGAGAAGAAAGCGGCTATGGTCAGCAATCTGCTGGTTGTCCTTTGCTCCGACAAAGCGGCCAACCCGGTAGTCAACGCCGGAACCTTACACCACTAAAAACGGTATCGTATGAGTTTCGACGATTTTAGGGAAAAACAGTTTATATCAGATGTATCTGTCAAGGTTCTGGTGCTTTCGTCCGCCATTATCACCATTGTAATGGTAGGTGCCATTATGTACAAGGACTATCAGGCAGGCAAGGATATCCGCGAATTACAGCAGGCTTTAGCCATTATTCTCGTGGTGGAAGCATTGGTTTACTTATTGATTTTTCGCAGCCCGCTGAATACCCGTGTAGGAAAAGAAGGCATTTTTGTCAGCTACAAGCCCTTTCTGCTGAAAGGAAAGGTGTTTCCATGGAACGAAGTTCAAAGCTGGCAGGTCAGGCAGGTCAACGCTATGCGGGAATTTGGCGGCTGGGGCTACAAAATGACGCTGAAACGCAGGAAAACAGGTTTGATCATGGGCTCCGGCAAAGGTCTGGAAGTGGTGCTGACCGGTGGTAAAACGTGGGTCATTACTACAACTAACCCCGAAATGCTGGAAATCAGCATGCGAAAGTATGCTGCTGATAAAGAAGTGAAAGCATGAGTCAGCCCAAAAAACCATTTGCACTTCGACTATCCGCTGAAATGATGGCAGCGCTGGAAAAATGGGCCAGCGATGAATTCCGCAGCACCAACGGACAGATTGAATACCTGCTGCACGAGGCCCTGCGCAAAGAAAACCGCCTGCCGGGCAAACCATCCTCCCGCAATGGCAGTCAGCCGGGCGACAAAGATTAGTTGTTGGTTATGATTTTAGAATGTTGTAAATTTGCAACAACTTCGAAAGAGGGGGCATTTTGTCCCCTCTTTTGTTTCTGTATATGGAAAAACTGTCTGAAAAGATTGCCGTATGGGTGGCTCCCAAGCTGGAGGAGCTGGACTGTTTCCTGGTGGATATTAAAATCAATCCGGCGGGAAGCAAGATAGAGGTATATATTGACCGGGATACCGGACTGCAGATTGAGATGTGCGAGCAGGTAAGCCGCTTTCTCGAGTTGCACCTGGACAATGAACCCGGAGTGCCACCCAAATACATACTAGAGGTCTCTTCACCCGGAATGGACAATCCTTTCAAGGTAGAAAGACAATACCTTAAAAACATTGGCAAGACAGTGGAAGTCCTGCTGACCAATGGTGTTAAAATGGAGGGTATGTTGGAACAGTACCATCCCGATACCATAGTGCTGAAGCAAACTATTCCGCCGGCCAAAAAAGGACAGGCACCTTCCTTTGTGGAAGCCACACTTAACATGACTGATATTAAATATACTAAAAAGAAAATTTCATTTTAAATACTACGACCATGAACAGCGAACAATTGGTTGAATCGTTCAGTGAATTTAAGGATGTAAAAAACATTGACCGTCCGACATTGATGAAGGTACTGGAAGACATCTTCAGGGGTGTAATCCGCAAGAAGTACGAAAGCGATGAAAATTTCGACGTCATCGTCAACACCGAAAAGGGTGACCTTGAAATCTGGCACCGCAGGGAAATTGTGCCCGACGGCGAAGTGGAAAATGTCGCCTCCCAGATTGCATTGAGCGATGCACTGAAGATAGAACCCGATTTTCAGGTGGGGGAAGAGACCTATGAAGAAGTGAATATTGAAAGCTTCGGAAGAAGGGCTATTCTCACCATTCGTCAAACGCTGGTGCAAAAGATTCTGGAGCTGGAGAAAGACGAAATTTTCAAGAAATACAACGACCGCGTTGGCGATATCGTAACAGGAGAAGTTTACCAGGTATGGAAAAAAGAAGTCCTGCTGCTCGATGACGACGGTAACGAACTGATATTACCTAAGCATGAAATGATTCCCTCTGACATTTACAAAAAGGGAGATACCCTTCGTGCTGTGGTAAAGAGTGTAGATTTCCGCAACAACAGTCCGCTGGTTATTCTTTCCCGTACCTCTCCTCTGTTCCTGGCTAAATTACTGGAGCAGGAAGTACCGGAAGTATTCGATGGCCTTATTGTCATTAAAAACATTGTACGTGCTCCCGGCGAGCGCGCCAAAGTAGCCGTTGAAAGCTACGATGACCGCATCGACCCGGTAGGTGCCTGTGTGGGCATGAAAGGCAGCAGGATTCATGGTATTGTTCGTGAGTTGCGCAATGAAAACATTGATATCATCAATTTCACCAACAACCTCACCTTATTGATTCAACGGGCACTGAGTCCTGCCAAGATCAACTCCATCGACCTCGACACAGAGCGCAGAAAAGCAAGTGTGTACCTGGCACCCGATCAGGTTTCACTGGCTATCGGAAAGGGTGGACTCAATATTAAACTGGCATGCCAGCTCACCGAGTACGATATCGATGTGTTCCGCGATACAGATGAAGAGGACTTTGATGTGGATCTGGATGAATTCGCTGATGAAATTGAAGAATGGATCATCGATGAATTCAAGAATATCGGTTGCGATACCGCCAAGAGTGTCCTCGCTTTGACAGTAGATGACCTGGTACGCCGCACCGACCTGGAAGAGGAAACGATTCGGGAAGTCATGAAAATTCTAAAAGAAGAATTTGAAGAAGATGAATAACATACTGCCACATGGCAGGATAATTATAACTTTGTAATCAAGAACAGGGTGCGCAGTACCTTACAGGAGGCTCACCATACTTATATATGCCGGAAGAAAAGACCATAAGAATTGCAGCTGCATCACGCGAGTTTAACGTGGGTGTGCAACATATCGCGGAATTTCTGCAACAGAAAGGCTTCGATGTGGACGCCAAGCCTACTTACAAGCTCTCGGAAGAAATGTACGATCTCCTGATCAAGGAATATTCCAAAGACAAGGTGTTGAAGGAAAAAGCCGATCAGGTGAATATAGGCATGGCCCGTCAGGAATTGAAGTCGGAAGAAGCGCCACCTGCGCCTGAAGTAAAAAAAGCTGCACCTGCTAAAGAAGAAATCAAGGAAACGCCTCCTGTGGTGGAACCCGTAGCAGAAAAGAAAGAGGAAGAAGCACCCCCTGCCAAAACCGTTGCTGAAAAGACGGAACAACCCGCTGCGGAAAAAACAGAAAAGGCTACCCCGGAAAAAGCCGTCGAGCAGCCTGAAGAGGAAGCCACAGAAGACGACGTTATTCGCGCCAAGAAAGGCAAGGTAGAAGGACCGAAAGTACTGGGCAAGATTGATGTGGATGCCGGTAAGAAAAAAGGTGCTAAAAAAACGAAGTCGGTAGAACAACCGGAAGAAGTTGCTCCGCCTGCCGCTGAGCCGGTAGCTGAAGCCAAAACAGAAGCACCTGCGGAAACACCTGCCGAAGAGCCCGTTAAGGCGGAAGACGATAAGAAGGCAGCACCGGATGCAGGTCCGGAGATGATAGAGACCCAAAAGGTAAAACTGACCGGTCCGAAAATCATGGGCAAAATTGTATTGCCCGACCCAAGAGAGAAGAAGACAGAGAAGAAAACAGATGCCAATGCCGATCGCAAGAAACGCAAACGCATCCGCAAACCCGAAAGGATTAATGTAGACCGTGTGCGCGAAGATCAGCGCCGCGACAACAGAGGTGGTGACAACCGCAACAACGACCGCAATAAACCACCGCTGGATCCCGAAGAACAGCAAAGACTGATTCAGGAACAGGTGCGCTCCACGCTGGCTAAGCTCGGCGCAGGAAAAGGCCGTTCGAACAAGTCGAAAATGCGTCGCCAGAAACGCGAAGAAAGGCAGGAGGAAGAAGCATCCATGCCGACAGAATCCGATGTGTTGCACGTAGCTGAGTTCACCAGTCTTTCCGAATTGGCAAGCCTGATGAATACCGCGCCTTCTGAACTGGTTCAGAAGTGTTTCGATATCGGTACCATGGTTTCCATCAACCAGCGCCTGGATGCGGAAATCATCGAATTGCTCGCTGAAGAATTTGGCTTCAAGGTGAAATTCATCAACGCGAGTGAGGATGAAGAAGAAGAAGAAATTGAAGATACACCTGAGTCACTGGAAGGACGTCCGCCTATTGTAACCATCATGGGTCACGTTGACCATGGTAAGACATCGCTGCTGGACTATATCCGGGCTTCCAACGTGGTTGCCGGTGAAAAAGGTGGTATCACCCAGCATATCGGTGCCTATGAAGTGGTAACTGAAGGCGGCAAGCATATTGCCTTCCTCGATACGCCCGGTCACGAAGCGTTTACCGCCATGCGTGCCAGAGGTGCCAAACTCACCGATATTGCCATTATTGTTATTGCTGCTGACGATCGCGTGATGCCGCAAACCAAGGAAGCCATCAGCCATGCTCAGGCAGCCGGCGTACCCATGGTATTTGCCATTAACAAGGTCGACCGCCCGACAGCGAATCCCGAAAAGATAAAAGAAGAACTGGCACAGCTCAATATCCTGGTAGAAGACTGGGGAGGCAAGTACCAAAGTCAGGATATTTCGGCCAAATCCGGTTTGAACGTAGCCAGTCTTTTGGAGAAAGTATTGCTTGAAGCAGAACTGCTCGACCTGAAAGCCAATCCGAATAAACCTGCTGTTGGAACTGTAATTGAAGCAGCGCTCGATAAGGGAAGGGGTTATACCAGCAATATCATGGTGCAGGAAGGTACCATGAAGATTGGCGACATGGTAGTTGCCGGGCCTTATTTTGGAAGAGTGAAGGCCATGTTCAATGAAAGGAACCAGAAGGTAACGGAAGCGGGCCCCTCTACCCCATTGTTGCTACTCGGGTTGAATGGCGCGCCACAGGCCGGTGAACGCTTCAAGGTATTTGCCGACGAAGACGAGGCCAAAAATACTGCCAACCGCAGGATGCAGATTTTGCGTGAGCAGGGCATCCGGACACAAAAGCATATTACGCTGGAAGAAATCGGACGAAGAAAAGCGCTGGGTACTTTCCGCGAATTGAATATCATTATCAAGGCAGACGTGGATGGTTCATCAGAAGCACTCACCGACAGCTTAATGAAGCTCTCCACTGAAGAGGTACAGGTAAATGTAATCTTTAAGGGTGTAGGTCAGATTACCGAAAGCGATATCATGCTGGCTTCTGCATCTGATGCAGTGATTGTAGGCTTCCAGGTGAGGCCATCCAGTTCTGTTCGCCAACTGGCAGAAAAAGAAGGTGTGGAAATCCGCCTGTACAGTATCATTTACAACGCCATTGAGGAAGTGAAAGCGGCCATGGAAGGTATGCTTGCTCCTAAGGTAGAAGAAAAGATTACCTGTACGGTTGAAGTGCGTGAAGTCTTCAAGATATCTAAAGTGGGTACCATTGCCGGCTGTAATGTTCAGGAAGGTAAAATCACCCGCAACACGCGTATACGCCTGATCCGCGATGGTATTGTAATCCATACCGGTTCACTCGACTCTTTGAAGCGCTATAAAGACGACGCCAAGGAAGTTACGGCAGGTATGGATTGCGGTCTGAACCTCCACAACTACAACGATGTGCAGGTGGGCGATATCATTGAAGGGTTTGAAGAAGTAGAAGTGAAGCGGAAGCTTTGATCGTGTAAGCGCACATTCATCTGCAGCATAACAAATTGAACGGTTGGTATTGATACCAGCCGTTTTTTTATTCAATCCTCCCGGGTGTTGAGGAAGAAGTCGGTTTCGAAAGGCAAGGGATCGAAAGCATTTCCCTCTCTTACACTTTGCAGGAATGCGGTGATCAGTTCCAGCTTCCATTGCAGCAAATTCAGATTCGATCTTTATTGTCAGAAGGAAAGTAGGAGAGGACACCAACTGCGTATTACAAATGCTAATCAAATCTGCACGCCCATTCTCAGTCCCAGCTCGAAGCGATGGCGGTTGTAGGGAAAGAGGTCCTGGTTGATGAGTGGGATATCGTATCCGTAATTGAACAGCATCATACCCGACCACTTGCGCATTCGAGGCCAGCGCAGCGCAATTCCTACGTTAGGTGTAGTCTGCAATCCTGTTTCTTCAAAAACCAGATAGTTGAGTTCCCAACCGGTAGTGGCATACAAAGGGGTGTTTTTAAGTCCATAGAAAACCGATTCTGTTGCTGCTCCTATGCTCCAGTATCCTTCATCAAAGAATTGGCTCTGTACGCCCCAGTAACGCCAGGATCCGTTTCTGCCCCGACCGAAGTACCTATGGAATTTATAATAACCCAATCCGATTCCGTAAAATGGCATATTACCATTTCGAATGCTGTTAACAGGTTCTACGACTACGTACTCACCTGTCTGATCAAAGTCATAGGTAGGCTGTATCATGGCCACTTCTCTCCTGCTCAGTCCGCTGGAAGCAATCCAGCTATCGAGTTCCTCCATATCCATATCGGCTATATAATCGTATCGATGCTGTTGGTCAATTTCCCTTGCCACCTGCTCTCCGGCTGTTTGCTGCACCAGGTAACCCACGGCACAGATGTTTCCATAATCATCTATGAAGCAAGGGCGACGGCCCGGGTATTTCTCATTCACGGGGAAAGCTCCCAGGGAGACATACTCTTCCAGTAAGGAGATCATGGAAGCCCGGGAAGCAGAAAGGTCCGGTGCATAAGTATCAGGTGCGTTCCGCAGTTCCTCCAGCACATAGAGCAGGTGGCGACGGATCTTTTCCTGCTCACTCAAACGCGCATACGCATCCTCCGAAAGATCGGACGCACTGGCGTAGCCGATTACGGCATTGATGCTGCCTCTTTGATCAGGGTCGTCATTGGAAGTGAAGAGCGGAAGCAAGGCAAGGAACAAGTATAGAATGGACATAGAATAGGGGGTTTTTACAAAGATGCATGCCAAATAGAATTTCCATACATTGGAAATGACTTATTTACTCCCCGGCCAGCTGTTGGATATCGGCAGGATCGATTACTTGCTTGTTATAGCCATCGCGTACTATGTGGATCATAGCCTTTCCCACCTGCGTGGTAGTAACAACTGAACGAGGCGAGAGCCATCGGATGAAATACAACAACCACCCAAAGCTCATGATGAAGAAACGGTAGAGTTTACTGCTGGGAGTTATGCCTCTTAAAGGAATGATGGCTCCGGGCCTGAACATATAAGCATGACTGAATCCCAAGGCCAGCAGGTCATTCTCGGTCTTTCCCTTCACCCTGGCCCACATGCTCCTTCCCTTTTCGGTGCTGTCTGTTCCCTGGCCAGACACATAGGTGAACTTGCTGTGTGGATTCGCCGCCAGGAATACCTCTGCCAATGCCATGGAAAATGCCCAGGTCATTCGGGTATAGTCATCTTCCGACATGCCGGCAGCGCTTACACCCATGCAATGGAAGCAGGCATCATAGCCGGTGAGCTCTGCCTGCACAGGCCTGAAATCGGTAAAGTCAGTATGCAGCAGTTCTTTCAGTTTCGGATGGGTCATAGAAAGGCTTCTTCTTCCCACCGACAACACCTCCTCCACATCCGGATGGTCAAGGCATTCCAGTAACACACCTTTCCCCACCATGCCGCTTGCACCGGTCACTACTACTTTCATACAATTATATTAAATAAGAGATAATATTTCCTCCACGTATTTCCTGTCATTGCTCAGACGTGGCACTTTATGCTGGCCTCCGAGTTTGCCTCTTTGCTGCATCCATCTGTAGAAGGTACCCGTCGGAGCGATATGCACCACAGGTAAAAGCAGGGCCATGTCCTTATGGCGCTTGGCCTCATAATCGCTGTTCACTTTTTGTAAGGCAGCATCGAGTTCCCGTACAAACACCTCTTTATCTGCAGGTGGTTTTTCGAATTCTATAATCCACTCGTGTCCGCCTTTGCCGGTACCCTGCATATACACCGGACCTGCTGTGTACTCTTTCATCACAGCACCTGTCAGTTTACACGCAGCATCTATGGCCTTGTCGCTGTTATCAGCTATCACCTCTTCACCAAAAGCATTGATAAAGTGTTTCACGCGACCACTGATTTGAATCCGGTGTGGGAAGAGGGTGGTGAACCTTACCGTATCGCCGAGTTTATAGCGCCACAGGCCGCAGTTGGTAGTAATAACTACGGCATAGTTCTTTCCTGTTTCCACTTCGCCCCAGGAAAGTGTTTTCGGGTCTTCGCGGTGCATCTCTTCTGCGGGAATAAACTCGTAGAACACACCGTAGTCGGGCATTAGCAACATATCGTCGGCATCGGGACGATCCTGAAATGCAAAAAATCCCTCTGAGGCATTATAGGTTTCTACATAGTGCATACCGTCTCCTCTTATCAGTTCCTTAAACTGATCGCGATAGGGCATAAAACTTACGCCACCATGAATGTAAAGTTCCAGTCCCGGCCAGATATCGCGCAGGTTATCGGTACCTTTCATTTCAAACAGACGCCTGATTAAAACGATGGTCCAGGTAGGCACTCCGGCAATATGGGTAACATTCTGCTGAACGGTATGCTCAGCGATTTTTTCAATTTTCTCCTCCCATTCGCTCATCAGGGCAATGGACAGTTTGGGTGTTTTTACCATCTGTCCGAACAAAGGCATGTTCTGCATCATTACGGCACTTACGTCACCGTACTTGCTGTGTTCGTTCAACTGGTTCACCTGATGGCTTCCGCCCATAACCAGTCCCTTCCCACTGAATAGCTTGGACTCGGGATGGTGGTGGAGGTACATCGCCAGCAAATCACGTCCGCCCTGATAGTGGCAGTCGTCGAGGGCCTCTTTGCTGACAGGAATGAACTTGCTTTTATCACTGGTGGTACCGCTCGATTTTGCAAACCAGTTGATGGGTGATGGCCACAACACATTTTGTTCTCCGTTCATCACACGCTCTATCCAGGGTTTCAGCGTATCATAATCCTGCACCGGAAAGCGGCGCCGCAGATCTTCCAGTCCGGCCACTTCACCAAGGCCAAATTGCTTGCCGAAGACTGTTCCCTTGCCCTGAAACATCAAATAGCGGAACATGGCCTCCTGGGTTTCCACAGGATTGGTGGTAACGTGCTCTATCCGCGATAACTCGCGCTTAAAGTACCAGGTAGCGACGGTGTGTAAGAGGTTCATAAGGGTTACAGGGTGGAACTAAGTTACGGCATTTGGTCGGATGGAGGGGCATCTTTTACAGCAGTAACTATTTTCCGCCGCAACTCGAAATTCTGGCCGAGGTAGACCTTGCGCACCTGTGGGTCTGCTGCCAGTTCTTCCGCACTGCCTTGTTTCAATATTTTACCCTCAAACAAGAGGTAAGCCCTGTCGGTGATACTGAGTGTTTCCTGCACGTTGTGATCGGTAATCAGCACACCTATCTTTTTAAACTTCAGGGTTTCCACTATGCTCTGGATATCCTCCACGGCAATGGGATCGATACCGGCGAAAGGCTCATCGAGTAATATAAACTTCGGATTGGTAGCCAGTGCCCGGGCAATTTCCGTGCGCCTGCGTTCCCCTCCCGACAGCACGTCTCCCATGCTTTTCCGGATAGGGTGTAACCCGAATTCGCCTAAGAGGGATTCGAGTTTAGCTTTCTGTTCCTTGCGCGACAACGGTGTCATTTGCAATACAGCGGCAATGTTGTCTTCTACGCTCATTTTTCGGAATACACTGGCCTCCTGTGGCAGATAGCCCACACCCATTTGCGCCCGCTTGTACATCGGCAATTTGGTAATGGGTGTCTGATCGAGGAACACCTGCCCGCTATCGGCTTTGATCAAACCCACAATCATGTAGAAAGAGGTGGTTTTCCCGGCGCCATTCGGACCCAGCAATCCGACAATCTCTCCCTGATTCACTTCAACGCTCACGTCATTCACCACCACGCGTTGCTTGTATTTCTTAATCAGATTTTCAGCTCGTAATTGCATTATTGGGCAGCTCTTATATCTTTAACATTCAGTTGCAAAGATACTTGTCCGTTGAAATGATTTTCTTCAATATAATAGGCCAGATCAAATGGATAGCCGGAATGGACATAGGGGAAATGCGTGGCCTGCTGGAAAGCAATGCCATTGGCCCTGTTGCGACTCTTATCTCTGATATCCAGTTTCAGGTGGCCATTGCCTACTACCTTACTGCGGCCATTGCAGGTCAGCTGGCCGGTAAAGAAAAGGGGTGGCATATTCTCCGGTCCGAAGGGTGCGAACTGCCTTAATATATTGTAAAATTTATTATTGATATCCGATAGCTGCAGTTCCGCATCAATATCAATCTCCGGTATCAGTTGTTCGGGCAGAATGGTAGCCTTCACTACTTCTTCGAATTTATTTCTGAAAGGTTGTACCTGTTCGGGTGCCATGGTGAGTCCTGCAGCATACATATGACCCCCAAACTGTTCCAGGTATTCGCTGCAGGCACTGATGGCCTCATACACGTCAAACCCTTTAACCGAGCGGGCAGAACCCGCCACTACCCCATTGGAGCGGGTGAGCATGACCGTAGGCTTGTAGTACTGGTCCATCACTCTGGAGGCCACGATACCAATGACACCTTTATGCCATTCGGGATTAAAAAGTACGTTGGTTACCCGTTCGGGTGTCAGCGGGTCGAGCTCCAGCATTTCCAGTGCTTCACTGGTAATCTGCTTATCAATTTCCTTGCGGTCGAGGTTATGGGTCTGCAATACATCGGCATTGTCCTTTGCAAAAGCATCGGTACTGGATATCAGCATCCTTACTGCCTTGCGGGCATCGTCGAGGCGTCCGGCCGCATTGATGCGGGGACCCAGACCAAATACAATTTTTGATATGCTCATCGGAGCCTGCAGGTTACTGACTTCCATCAGCGCTTTAAGACCCAGAATCGGATTGGTATCTATTTTCTTTAAGCCGTAATAGGCCAGCACCCGGTTCTCGCCTGTAATGGGAACAATATCGGAGGCGATGCTCACCGTTACCAGATCGAGCAGGTTATATACATGTTCCATATCCCAACCCTGGTGGAGGGTAAGGGCCTGAGCGAGTTTGAAACCCAGCCCGCAACCGCTGAGGTATTTGTACGGGTAGGCGCATCCCGGCTGATGCGGATCCAGCAATGCCACCACTTCAGGCAATTCCTCTCCGGGAAGGTGGTGGTCGCAGATAATCATATCGATAGATTTTTCTGCCGCATACCTGGCCTGCTCTATAGCTTTTACTCCGCAATCGAGCGCAATAATGAGGCTGCAATTGTTATCGGAAGCATAATCAATTCCCTGCATGGAAATGCCATAACCTTCCTTGTAGCGATTAGGAATGTAGTAGTCGATATTGGGATAAACAGGATTCAGGTAAAGGAACATCAAGGCCACTGAGGTGGTGCCATCTACATCGTAATCGCCATAAATCAGTATGCGTTCTCCTGCCGACATGGCTGCCACAATTCTGTCGACAGCCTTATCCATGTCCTTCATCAGGAAAGGGTCATGCAGGTGTTCCAGTTCCGGTCTGAAAAAATATCTGGCTTTATCGTATGTATCAATTCCTCTGTCGACCAGCAGCTTACACAGTACGGGATGAATACCCAGTGCTTCCTGTAGCTGCATAACGGCATTGTTATCCGTTTCCTTAATCACCCATCTTCTCTCCATTACATTTGTTCTCTATTGCTCTACTATAATCTTCTCTGTCCATACCAATTGACCAACAGGATTGCTGATTTGCAATAAATACAGTCCTGCTGGTACTGTTTCCAGGGAGATACTTCCGGTGGATTGTGTGGGTTGTGTAAGGGTGCCTGAGATAACAGGACGCCCCAGTACATCTGCTAAGCTATAAAAATATTTGGTTTGTGCCGGCAGGGGTCCAATGGTAATGTGGGTAGTTGCCGGATTGGGATATACAGCAATGAATTCGGTAGCATTCCCGTCCGGGATATCCAATGCCGAACAATAGTTTTCCAGGGTGAGCATAGCCTGATAGACGTTCAGTCTGCCACCTGTAACCGTGATGGTATCGAGGTCTTCCACAGGGTCTACGCTTTCGAACAGGAACTCGCGCAGCAATAATGCAGCTGCTCCAGGGTCTTCCCGATAGTCGTCGATGAAACCCTCGCATGCCGATGATAACATCAATGCTACTGCACCGGCCACATGCGGAGCCGCAAAGGATGTTCCGCTCTTATACGAATAAGTATTATCAATATCTGTAGAATATACCAGGGCACCCGGAGCACCCATATCAATATTTTCTATACCATATGCCGAGTTCGACTTATTGTCATTCTTATTGAGGTTATTGACGGCGATAAGAAAATCGCTCGGACAAGTAGTAGGCATATCACCTGCTACATCCACGTTGATATTGGTATTGGCTGTAGCCCCCACATTGATAATGCCCTGCTGCCCTAAAGAGTCGTACATGGCACACCACAGCGGGAAATCATCGGGCATGGCAAAATCAACTCCAAAAGAGGCATTGGTAGCAACAATAAAACTTCCTTCTGCACCATCGGTATCGTTGTACAGTTTTCTTTCCGTCCAGATATACCCATAGGCTTCCACCACATTGCTTTCGAAAATAGGTCCAATCCCAATGGAAACCGGCAGTACTTCCATATACCAGTTCATGCCGGCAATGCCCAGGAAGTTATCTCCTTTGGCACCAATAATACCCGTAATAAATGTTCCGTGCGGAGAGAGTGGTATGTTATCACTGTCTTCATCACTGTTCCAACCATCGTAATCGTCGATATAACCGTTGTTGTCATCGTCGAGACCGTTGCCGGGAATTTCGTCCCAGTTTTTCCGGTACCTCAAATCATTGTGTCCCAGAAAAAATCCGTCGTCTACAACTGCTACCACGATGGTATCACCGTCTACGGTCCAGCCTCCGGTACTGATATCCCATGCCAGCTCCATGTCGACATCTGCATCCTCCACACCGCCGGTAGAACCATCGTTATAGAAGTTCCACTGCAGGTTGAAGAAGGGGTCATCGGGGAAAAATTCGCGCAGCTGCACTTCATGGTCTATCTGGGCAATGGCTACCGCGGGATGTTGTTGCAGTTGGGAAAGCAGCATCTCCGCCGATCCTTCTACCACCGTGCTATGCAGGCGCCAGATATGGAACGGGGTAAAAACAGTTGAAATACTATCCAATTCAGGGAAATCCTGCAGAAGACGTTCCGGCGCATGACCCGGGTGCAACTGCACCATTAACTGCACCGGGGTCGACTCTTGTCCCCTGGCCGACATCCCACTTGCAATCAGCAAACAAGCCATCCATATCCATCTCTGCCACATAAACATAAATTTACATAATAATACGCCGGGTTGGGGGGCTTATTGCTTGACCCAGATGCTGGTGCAGGCATCTGTACTGGAACCGGCGGTAATAACATATTGCCAGTACAATGTGTCGGCTGCAGGGCTTAGGTTACCAAACCCCAGAAAATCCACACCACTTTTAGTGGTATCGAGCACTACCAGTTCGCTGAAGGTGCCTTCGAGCGGAAGGGTGAAAAGCGCCGAAAGCCCGAAATTGCTGATATTTCCAACTGTAATAGCCGCATCGGGGCAATCGCAATCCTGTATCAGACCTGTATAAGTAAACACACCACTATCGCAGGAGTCCGTGGCGGCATAGCTCAGGCCGTAATAATCGTCCGGACGTAAAACGATATCGACATTGCGAAGCGCTTCAGCCCGATTACCTGCAGCATCTGTAGCTACGTATTCTACTGTGTAGGAGCCATAACGCCAGATATCGACGTTGTTCACTATGGTAATGAGGTCTTCGTCGTTGCATTCGTGGTTGTCAATAACGTCGTACCCCGGTTCCTGCCAGGGAAAAGTGCGATAGTGCACGGAAGTGGTATCCTCTGTAAGCAGGATTCGGGGAGGTATATCATCTTGCTTTTGGCAAGCACTGAAGATCATCAGAAGAACCGGTAGGAGTATCCTTCGCTGCATGCAGTAAAGATAAGCAGCCCGGGCTAAAAAAAACTGCCCGGACCATATGGCCCGGGCAAGTTTGTTACATGTTTCAATAGCTTAGTTCTGATCGATGTCAACATCAGAGCAGGTAAAGCTGCTTGATCCGTCATCGAAAGTGTAAGACATGTTCATAGACATGCTTCCGTCAATACCACTTACCAGTTCACCTGATGCAGTACAAGAGAGGGAAGGATCTGTAGCATCTGTTCCGTTGATGGTAACTACGTCGTTAAGGTCGCCGGAAACTTCCATATCGAATACAGTTTCTCCTGCAGAGAAATCGCCCAGGTTGGTTACACGCAGTGTAGTCGCGTTGATTCTTTCAATCTGGATTTCGTAAGCCGGAATAGAACCTGCGCAGTTTTCAACTACTGTGAAGAAACCTACATAGTTTTCTGTGGTTGCACGTACCCATACATCGCGTTCTTCCACAGCAGTGTTACCTGCTTTGTCAGTTACGGTATAAGTAACAGTGTATTTTCCAACTACGCCGGTATTCACACCACTTGCATCGGTAGAGATATCTGCAGAGATATCGCCATCTTCGTTGTCAGTGGCAGTTGCGCCTGCTTCTGTGTAGGCATCACCCAGATCAATGATTTGAGGATTGTCGCCTTCCAATACGATACTGGGAGCTGACAGGTCGTCGTCACCACAACCAGTTACCATGAACAAGCCTGCGCCGATAAAAAGGGCAGGAATTAATAATTTGAATCTTTTCATTACTTTAAATTTAAAATTAGAGTGTAAAATTAGCGTTCGCTATTGAGTTATTCGTACTTTTGTTTCCAAATATTGTTCCAACTCTAAAACAATGACAATGAAAATCAGGAATCTAGCTATTATTTTTTCTTTAGGTCTGTTTGCAGCATCCTGTACAGATAAAGCCGCTCAGGAGGAGATTACCAAAATGAAGGCTGATATGGCAGCTGCTGACAGTTTATGTCAGGCAGACAAGGCTATGCTGATGGATTCCATCGCCAAAATTCAGATGATGATGGATTCTATTATGAACCCACCTAACAGAACTTCATCCGGAACTGGCAAAGCTACCACAGGTGGCACTACCGGCGGAACTACCACTACCACAACCGACAAAAACGTTAACGATCGCGGCAAAGTGAACGTCGTTGACAAAGACGTGAATGAGCGCGGTGGTGATGATGGAAAGACCGTGAAAAAAGACATTAACAAACGCGGCGGCAACTAATAGTTGTTGCTTTCTAACAAAAACCCGCTACTCATGGTAGCGGGTTTTTTTATAGGTTGAACAGCCGTTCAGCTATTTGTGGGAGGTATTCCGTTGCCCATTTTTCCTCAATTCCGGGCATTTTGAGTACATCTGTCAACACTTCATCCTGCCTTGTGTACTCTTTTAGGGCTTCTGCATAAGGATGGTGGCTGAAACTCACCATGCTGTACACCGGAATAAACCGGTCGGGATAGACCTCACTGACCTTGGCAGCGATTTTTCTCTTGAACAGAAATTCGGGATCGGCCACCAGGTCGCGCATTTCCACAAAATTCAGCAGCGCCAGATCAGCAATTCCATCTGCATTGGGTTTCCTGCTTTGCTGATAAGCCGGCAAAATAGCCGACCAGTCGTGGTTATGCGCCTCTATCAGCTCGTCCAGCACCGAACAGTCTTCAAATCCGCAATTCATACCCTGTCCGTAGAAAGGCACGATAGCATGTGCCGCATCTCCGATGAGCATATTATTCCCCACTACCCAGGGGAAACACTTCACCGTCACCAGAGAGCCTGTCGGGTTGTTGAAGAAATCGTAAGCCAGAGTGGGCATAATAGGCAGGACGTCGGGGAAATAGGTTTTAAAGTATGTTATCAATTCCGCTTCGCCGGTAATACTATCCAGCCCGCCTTCTCCTTTATAGGGAGCAAACAGGGTAACAGTAAAGCTGCCGTCCAGATTGGGTAGGGCAATCAGCATAAAGTTCTTGCGCGGCCAGATATGCAGGGCGTTCTTTTCAATGAGAAAGCTACCGTTCACTTCATCAGGAGGGATGGTGAGTTCCTTGTAACCGTGCGTTTCATATGACTGGCTGTAATTGAACTGGTCGGTTTTCATCATACTGTTGCGCACCATGCTGAAAGCGCCATCGGCCCCAATCACCAAATCAGCGTCCAGCGGATAAATTTCATCCTCTTTCAGATTGAGCATCATGGCAGGTCCGTTTCCTGTATCCACGCTTTCTACTTTCTGCTCGAAATAAAAGGGCACTCCCAGTTTTTCGGCGGCTTGCAGCAGCTCCATATTGAGTTGTCCCCTGGAAACAGAATTGATCGCCTGCCCTTCCTTGCCGTAGGCCTGGTAGGTGAGTTGTCCGTCGACGCTGTGCATCATCCTGCCGTTCATGGGAATAGCCAGTTGGCGCACGGTAGCTTCCATGCCTATTTTCTGCAATGCCTTCCAGCCTCTTTCACTTAGTGCCAGATTGATGGAACGACCACCAACAGCACCCGTTTTCCGCATATCCGGACGGCGTTCGTACACTTCAACTTCGTATCCTTTTTGCTTGAGATAAATACTGAGCATAGACCCTACCAGTCCTGCTCCCATGATGGCAATTCTTTTCACCTGCATCTTACAAATGTAAACAATGG
>ERZ888423.37-NODE-37-length-117493-cov-9.934161_pt1 | contig 117493 bp, 124 predicted proteins | sample MGYA00520523_ERZ888423 | MGnify/ENA primary metagenome ERZ888423 (study PRJEB32303, sample SAMEA104408611) | aquatic metagenome | biome: Brackish water; feature: Pelagic; material: water | place: Baltic Sea | collected 2014-06-08T10:24:00 | depth 30,27 m ...
TGATCAGCGGCCCGCGGCGTGGCGATACTATCCATCCTCACGGCAATTTATAGTAGCAAAACACATTCTCCCCTGCAGCAGGTTCCACCACCTGCCAAATCGCCGGCACGGCGGGGCGGTCCGTCGATCATCCGGCGCCTTTGGCTTGATTCCGGATACGCAAGCACACTACCGTCCGCACATGGATATCCTCCCCCCACTGCGCTCCGCAATCGGCAACGCCAATGTGCTGACAGGCAAAGATACCGCGAAATGGCAATCCGACTGGATGGGCGTTTATGCGCTTGATCCAATCGCCGTGCTGCGCCCTGCCAATACCGCCGAAGTTTCAGCGATCATGGAAATCGCCCACGCCAGCGGCACACCCGTCGTCCCTGTATCGGGCAACACCGGACTTGTCGGTGGCACGCAGGCGAAAGGCGCGCTGATGCTCTCGTTGGACCGGATGAACGCGATCCGCGAAGTCCGCCCAGCGTCACGCATCGCAATCGTCGAGGCAGGCGTGATCTTGTCCGCCCTGCATGATGCCGCCGCCAGTCACGACTTGATCTTCCCGCTGACCTTCGGTGCGCGCGGTTCGGCGATGATCGGCGGGGTGCTGTCCACCAACGCGGGCGGCTCCAACGTCGTGCGCTATGGCAATACCCGCGATCTGTGCCTTGGCCTCGAAGTGGTCCTTGCCGACGGACGGGTCATGGATCTGATGAGCGAGCTTCACAAAGATAACTCCGGCTACAACCTGCGCCACCTGATGATCGGGGCCGAAGGCACGCTGGGTATCATCACCGCAGCTGTCATGAAACTTCACCCCAAACCGCGCGCCTATGCCACTGCGATGGTCGCCGTGCCGTCAATTGCAGACGCCCTCGCCCTGCTGAACACCATGCAAGACGCCAGCGGCGGCGCGGTCGAGGCTTTTGAATATATGCCGCGCAACTATATTCAGGGCCACATCGACCAGATCGCTGGCGCGCGCGAACCATTTGACGCCCCCTATGACGTGAACATCCTGATCGAGGTCGCCGCCACCGCCCCGCGCGATGCAACCCCTGCCACTGACGGGCGCATTCCCGTGATTGCACTGCTCGAAGACACGCTTGGCGCGATGCTGGAAAACGGCACGCTGCTGGACGCTGTGATCGCCCAGAACGACAACCAACGACAACAAATGTGGGCACGTCGCGAGGCTGCTGCTGAAATCACCCACGGGGTGACGCCCTTTGTCGACACCGACATCGCGCTGCCACTAGATAAGATCGCGACCTTCTTTGACCTGATCACACCGCGCCTCACGGCCCTTGATCCCGACGCCACACAGCTGACGGTAGCCCATCTTGGCGACGGCAATATCCACTTTTCGATGTATCCGACGTCAACTGATCCGGCCTTGCATGACGCAATGATGGAAGCAGTGGAAGACGTGGTGCAAACCCTGCGCGGCAGCTTTTCCGCCGAACACGGGATCGGCACCTCAAAACTGTCGTCAATGGCGCGGCGTAAGGATCCGGTGGCGCTTGATGTGATGCGCGCCGTTAAGGCCGCACTTGACCCAAAGGGCATCCTCAACCCCGGGAAAACCCTGCCTAAGCCTTAAAGAAATCCGGCCCCGCCTGCGCCAGCAACCGTGCCGCCATCGCGCGGCCGATCTTTGGCCCATCTGCAATGGCACCCTCGGCAGCGTCGCTGTAACACGCACTTCCGTCAGGGCGCAAAATCTCGCCGCGCAAGCGCAACATATCGCCGTCCAACTCGGCCAGCGCGCCAATCGGTGTCTCGCATGACCCGTCCAGCGCCGCGAGAAACGCCCGTTCTGCCGCCAACCGCTGCGCTGTCACACCATCATGGATCGCCGCAAGCATATCGCGGGCACGGGTATCATCCGCGCGCCGCTCAATCCCGATCGCACCCTGCGCCACCGCAGGCAACATATCGTCGACCTCAATCGCACAGCAGGGCACGTCATCCATGCCCAGCCGGTTCAAGCCCGCCATGGCCAAAAACGTCGCCTGCGCCACACCGTCATTCAGTTTGCGCAAACGGGTCTGCACATTGCCGCGAAATTCAACCACGTTCAGATCAGGGCGGCGGCTCAGCAGTTGCGCACGACGGCGCAAGCTCGACGTGCCCACAATCGCACCTTCCGGCAAATCAGCCAGCGCAGCATGGTGCGGCGACACGAACGCATCGCGCACGTCCTCGCGTGGCAGATAGGTATCCAGTAGCAACCCCGCAGGCTGCTCCACAGGCATGTCTTTCATCGAATGCACAGCAATGTCGATGAACCCGTCCAACATCGCTTCTTCGATCTCTTTGGTGAACAGCCCCTTGTTACCGATCTCCTTGAGCGGACGATCAGCATCAATCAACACGCGGTCATCGCCGCTGGTTTTGATCACGACAATCGCAAAGGCATCATCAGGCAAATCAAACGCCGCCATCAAACGCGCGCGCGTCTCATAGGCCTGCGCAAGCGCGAGCGGTGATCCACGGGTGCCGATCTTCAGCGGTTGGGCGGGGCTGGGTAAATCATTGGTCATAAGTGCCTTCTAGGGGTGCACAATGTGGCTGACAACCGCATTGACAATCCCTGCGTCACTTGGGACCACCATCCAAACGACAGGAGCCCCCAATGACGCAGCAGAAACCACAGCAAAAAACCATCCTTCGCGCCCTCGCAGGTGAAACACTGCCGACCCCGCCAATCTGGATGATGCGTCAAGCCGGTCGCTACTTGCCCGAATACAAAGCCACCCGCGCGCAAGCCGGCGATTTCCTGTCGCTCTGTTATAATCCGGACCTTGCCGCAGAAGTCACATTGCAACCGATCCGCCGCTACGGGTTCGACGCAGCAATCCTGTTCGCCGATATTCTGCTTCTGCCCCAAGCGCTTGGCGCTGACCTGTGGTTCGTCACCGGCGAAGGGCCTCGCCTGTCGACAATCACAACCGCCGACGAATTGCGCGCCCTGAAACCTGTTGGCGATATTCACGACACCCTGTCGCCAATCTATGAAACCGTAAAAATCCTGTCGCGTGAACTGCCCGCCGAAACCACCCTGATCGGCTTTGCCGGCGCACCTTGGACCGTCGCCACCTATATGATCGCGGGCCAAGGCACACCGGATCAAGGACCAGCCCACGCGCTCAAGGCCGAGAACAAGGCGGTATTTGAAGCCCTCCTCGACCTGATCACTGAAGGCACGATCGACTACCTTTCAAAGCAAATCGAAGCAGGGGCCGAAGTCGTCAAACTGTTCGACAGCTGGGCCGGATCGCTGCAAGGCGATGATTTCGTCAACTACGCCGTGAAACCTGCCGCGGAAATCACCGCGGCCCTCAAGGCGCGCCACCCCGACACACCGATCATCGCCTTCCCGCGCGGTGCGGGTGAACGCTACGCAGGCCTGCACGCGGCAATCGGTGCAGACTGCATCGCAATTGATGACGGGATCACTGCCCAATGGGCCGCCGCGAATGTGCAACCCGATGGCTGCGTCCAAGGCAACCTGAAATCATCGCATATGGTAACGGGCGGCGACGCGCTGATCAGCGAAACCCGCCGGATCGTCGATGCCCTCTCGAACGGCCCGCATATCTTCAACCTCGGGCACGGCATCACACCGGACGCCGATCCTGAAAATGTTCAACTCATGATCGACACGGTGCGCGGCTCAGGGGCCGCCACCTGAATTCTTCTGTTCAAAAATACTCAAAAATGACGGGATGGCGGGCGGGGCGTTTTGTGGCCACTTGGCCGCAACAGCGCCGCGCCGCCATCAAACCTTAACAAACCGCCACCGAGCGCCGCATTAACCCCGCAAAAGCCTTACGCGACCCATACGCTTTCCATACGGTTTCCATACGCTTTCCAGACAGCAATTTCCCAACACACACACGCGTTAACCCACGATTCGCCGCGCGGTCGCCACGCCAGCCAATCGCCCGTTAACTCATCACACCCATTTCGCCATTGGCGGCAAGCTCATCAGCACCGCATTGGCGTCATGGCCGGTCTCTAATCCGAACTTGGTGCCGCGGTCATAGACAAGGTTATATTCTGCATAAAGCCCCCGGTGGATCAGCTGTGCATCCTTGTCAGCCTCGCTCCATTCCAGATCGCGACGTCCTTCAACACAGGGGACGAACGCCGGCAGGAACGCACGGCCAATATCTTGGGTCAACGCAAAATCCGCCGCCCAGTCGCCGGTGCAGTAATCGTCCATGAAAATGCCGCCAACGCCACGCGCCCGGCCACGGTGAGGGATAAAGAAATACTCGTCCGCCCAGTCCTTGAAACGCGGATAATGCGCGCCGCCATGCAGGTCCAGATGCGCCTTTTGAACGGCGTGAAAATGCGCTGTGTCCGCGGGGTATTCAATGCAAGGGTTCAGGTCTGACCCACCGCCAAACCACCAGGCATGCGGCGTCCAGAACATCCGCGTGTTCATATGCACGGCAGGCGTGTGCGGGTTTTGCATATGCGCCACAAGCGAGATACCGGACGCCCAAAACCTCGGATCGTCAGCCATCCCCGAAAGCCCCTTGCGCGCCGCCATTGCAGTCTGCGCGCGCGGCCCAAGCGTGCCATAGACTGTCGAGATATTCACCCCGACCTTTTCAAACACACGGCCACCACGCATCACGCTCATAAGCCCGCCACCTGCATCGCTGCCATCATCGCTTGCACGGGTCGTTTCACTCACATCGAACCGGCCGGCAGGGACATCGCCAAAAGGCCCAGTCGTCTGACTGTCCTCAAGGGATTCGAACGCTGCAACGATCTCGTCGCGTAGCGTTTTGAACCAGGCAGTGGCCTGCGCCTTTTGCGTTTCCATTGCGCCTTCAACCATGCCCCTGGCCCCCTGTTATTGCATAACAAAAGCGAATATCATCCATTATCAGTAACGACCACAGATGAATGATCAAGGACCTGCTCATGCGCGCTTCACTTCTACTTTTACCCCTCATCGTCCTTGCCGCTTGCGCCACGCCACGTGAACAATGTGTCGGCCAAGCCACCCGAGAATTGCGCGTCATCAACAGCCTGATTACAGAAACCCAAGGCAACCTGTCGCGCGGCTATGCCCTTGTAGTACAACAAGATGTTCGCGTTTTGCGCACAATGTGCGAAGGTACGAATGAAGACGGTTCAACCTTCCACTTTCCATGCGAGGAAACCGAAACCTTCACCCGCAACGTCCCTGTGGCGATTGACTTGAACGCCGAACAGGCCAAGCTGCGCTCCTTGCAAGAGCGTCAAGCACAAGAACAACGTCGCGCGCAGACCGCAACACAGCAATGCATCGCGATCCATCCAGAGTAATCCCAAAATAATCAGTGCGCGGGTGCTACGACCGGATCAATCAGCGTGCGCCCGCCATCCACCGTCACAATCTGACCCGTCACAAAGCCGGATGCGTCAGACGCAAGGTATTGCACTGCATCCGAAACCTCGCCCGGCCCCGCAATCCGGTGAAGCGGCGTGTGGTCGATAATATCATCTCGAAACGCATCATTGTCGCGCAGGCTGTCCTTAAGGCTCCCGCTCATCACCGATCCAAAGGCGACCGCATTGACGCGGATACGCTCGGGCGCAAGCGCCACGGCAAGCGAGCGTGTCATCTGGTCCAACGCAGCTGTGCTGACTGAATAAGCCAGCAACTGCGGATGCGCCCGCCGTGCCGCAATTGATGACAGATTGATGATGGACCCAACAGGGCCCTCGTCTTGATCTTCGGCCTGTTTGATCATGCGCCGTGCAGTGGCCTGACTAAGCCGCAGTGACGTCATCAGGTTCTGCTGCAACAGCATTTCCACACCATCTTCGTCAGGATCCAAAGCATCAGCGACAATCATTTGGCGCGATGCATTCACCAGGATATCGACCCTCTCAAAGGCATCGATTGTCGCCGAAAGCAGGTTTGCGATCGTCAGCTTTTCCCGCAGATCCCCAGCGAAGATACGAAACGCATCGCCCTCTGAGCCTTCGCCTATCTCCTTGGTCAAAGACCCTTCGTCCATGTCGGCAAAGACAACATTCGCCCCTTCAGCCAAGAAATGGCGACCAATGGCAAGGCCGACGCCATTGGCAGCCCCTGTCACAATGGCGGTCTTGCCAGCGATCGAAAATGACATTGGGTTTCTCCTGATTCCCGAAGCGACAGGCTACGCGATATTAACGAATGGGGCGAGAGGCATGAAAAACCTTGAACGCACCGTCTTTTGCAATTTCCGCCACCTCGCGAAATGCCGCCGCGAGCGGGGCTTCGTAAGGAAGCTGGCGATTTGCGACCAGCCACAATTCGCCACGCGGTGACAGCATAGCGGCCGCAGCAGTAATGAACGCGCGGCCCAGCGCAGGTTCCGCCGCGCGGCCCGTATGAAACGGTGGATTGCAGATGACGTGGTCATAAACGGTCTTGGGGCGGAACGTTGCCGCATCCGCCCAATGAAACGCTGCGCGTGGATCTTGCACGTTTTGGCGCGCGCAATCCAGCGCCAGCACCTCCGCCTCGATCAGATCAAGCGCCTTGATCCCTGCGCGGTCTAAGACCTGCGCCGACAAATAGCCCCATCCAGCACCAAGGTCGCCCACGCGACCCTTCATCTTGGGCGGAAGATTCGCGACCAGCAGGGCCGACCCACGATCAACCGACCCGTCGGAAAACACACCCGCAGTAGTAACATAGCCGTGCGGCCCGGACGCAGGTGGGGAGGCTATCCAATCGGCAAACTTGTTGGTGGCCCGGAACCAGAACAGACGGCCGTGCGCTTTGGTCACGCTGGCCACGTCACCCAGCCGTTTGCGCGCTTCTTTGAAAAGACTATCGACGCCATCAGTCTTGTTGCCGTCCACGATAATCAACCCACCGGGGGCCAGCGCACAGGCCCGCGCAACCATATCCCGCGCAAGCGCCTTGGAGCGTGGCACGACAACGACCACCGCACTTGCGGAAGGCGGCATCTCGGAGGTGACCGTCATTCCAGCGGTTGTCCAATAGTCGAAATCGGGGCGAAACGGTTGGACCACATGCACGCGATCATGAGGCAATTCGCCCAAAACATACATTGCGGGCGGGCGCAGCACGGCAACCGTGCCATCTTCGGGCAGGATCAAACCACCATCAATGGCAGCGCTAAGGCGAGAAACTGTCATATGAAATGGCCCGCGGGCCTATTCCTTTTCCAAGGTGCATTGCAGCGGATGCTCGTGACGTCCGGCAAAATCCATCACCATAGCGACCTTCGTCTCGGCGATCTCGTGGCTGAAAACACCAACAATCGCCAACCCCTTTTTGTGCACCGCCAGCATCAACTCAAAGGATTGGGCACTACTCATCCCAAAGAACCGCTCAAGCACATGCACGACGAATTCCATGGGCGTATAATCGTCATTCAGGATCATGACCTTATACATCGGTGGGCGCTTGGTTTTTTGGCGCGTTTCAAGCTTGACGCCGATGTCACCATCGCCGGCATCGTCGTTCTTGGCCATCATATTGAAATCAGCGCGCATCTTCGTCCTGCATACAATTCTCAGACCGCTTTATATAGCCGTGATGGCCCACATGAAAAGGGGCCGATTTCCAGGAGGCTATGTTTAGGTCAATCGAGGCGGCTTTCCAATGGCCCTCCCAACGAATATGCAACGCCGACGCCAAATCTGACTGAGCGCCCTATTTCCGCCGCATTCGCCTATGTAGCGGGCGAAACTGGTTCACCCCCCAAATGTGCAGCCAGAGAGTTGGCAGTGACCGCAAAGTCTTTAAAATTAGGGTATTTTCGGAATCGGCATCTCGTGCTAATGTTAATTATTAAAAGGTGTCAAAAAAATAGGCATCATGAGGCAGAAGACGAGGCAGTGTCGTGAAACGACGTTTAGGCAACCCAGCATTCACTGGGATATTACTCCTGTTTGTAATGTTCATGGCGGCTTTGGCCCCCCTGGCCAGTCGCGCTGCGCCCTATGCGGCGATGGTCATGGATGCCCGCACCGGCGAAGTGCTGCATTCGCGCAATGCCGACACGCGATTGCATCCCGCCTCGCTCACTAAAATGATGACGCTCTATCTTGCCTTTCAAGCGATCGAGAACGGCGAGATCACGCTCGACACCGAGATTACGATCACATCACTTGCGGCTAACGAACCGCCCTCGAAACTGGGCCTGCGCGCAGGGCAGCGCATTCGCCTGCGCTATTTGATCCGCGCCGCAGCCGTGAAATCAGCCAATGACGCCGCCACCGCCATCGGCATCGCGCTAGAGGGCAGCGAAGCCGCTTTTGCACGCCGCATGAATCGCGCCGCCGAGGCGATGGGCATGACCCGCACCACGTTCCGCAACGCCCACGGGCTTACCGAAGCAGGCCATCTGTCGACCGCACGCGATATGACCGTGCTGGGCCGTCACGTCATCTATGACTTCCCACAGTATTATAACCTGTTCTCGCGCCGCACCGCGGATGCAGGAATTGCCACCGTCAGCCACACCAACCGCCGGTTTCTTGACGCCTATCCCGGCGCCGATGGTATCAAAACAGGCTATACCCGCGCGGCCGGTTTTAACCTTGTGGCATCTGCCGAGCGCGGTAATGAACGCATTATCGCCACGATGTTTGGTGGATCATCGACAGCCGCGCGCAACGCCCGCGTGGCCGAATTGATGGATATGGGCTTTGCCCGAGCCCCGTCCAGCGCACCCCTGCGTGAGCCAAGCGAGCCAAGTTACGCAGCAATCGCCTCTGCCGACACCGCAACCCCAGACGCAGCCGGAACGGCAGCCCGCACAATACGCGTCAGTGGATTGGTCACACGAAGTTTGCGACCGATCGCTCGCCCGGCGCCAGAAACCGCGCCAGAACCCGAATTGTTACTGGCCAGCGCTGCTGACATCCAAGACGCCGTTGCCCAAGTGATCGAGGCGCAAATCGAAGAAATAGCCGCCGTCGAGGCCGAAACTGCGGCCCCCACGGCAACCCCAGCCCCACCTGCACGTCCCGCAGACCTTGTGATGGCTTCGGCTGATACGCCCGTTGTAGAACCATCGGTCGCAACCCAGCCCGAGATCGTGACCCGCATCTCGACGTCTGGTGGTCGCCACTGGGGCATTAACGTCGGACGTTACAATTCGCGCTATCAGGCCGAACGCGTTTTGCTGCGCGTCGCCCTGAACGAAATGAGCACGCTTGACGGTTCCCTGCGCCGCGTGAACCAATCCTCTCGCGGTTTTGATGCCAATTTCATGGGGCTAACACGTGAAACTGCCGATCTTGCCTGTCGTCGCCTTCAGGCTCGCGGCACAACCTGTTTTATGATCGGGCCATAGCCCAAACCACTTGCCTTTCGCCCCCGCCCCTTCCCTATTAGGGGCCACACGAAAGGAAGCGAAATGGCGATTCTGGAACTGCACGCGCCCAACTTAATGGCGCATCCAACAAGCACCCCCGACAGCTATGTCGAATTTCATCGGATCTTTTGCGTCGGGCGCAACTATGCTGAACACGCCCGTGAAATGGGCAGCGACATGTCGGAACCGCCATTCTTTTTCATGAAACCGGCGAGCGCCGCCGTCCGGACGGGCAGCACAATCCCCTATCCCCCTGCAACTGAAAACCTGCATCACGAAGCCGAACTTTGCGTGCTGATTGAGCGTGAAGGGGTCGATATTGCCCGCGAGGATGCCCTATCGCACGTCTGGGGATATGCCGCCGGAAACGACCTGACCCGCCGCGATATGCAGGCCGCGGCCAAGGCCGCGCGCCGTCCATGGGACATGTCCAAGGGCTTTGATAAATCCGCTATTATTGGCGATGTGCACCCCGTGGCGCAGGTCGGGCATCTGCAGGATGCACGGATCACCTGCACCGTTGATGGCGAGGTTCGCCAAGACGCCAGCACCGCTGATATGATTTGGCCCGTGGCCGACATCATCGCCTATCTGTCGGGCCTTGTGACCCTCCAACCGGGGGATCTGATAATGACGGGAACGCCTGCGGGTGTCGGAGCCGTGGCCAGGGGACAAACCTGTGTGGTCGAAATTGCAGGCCTCAGCCCCGCCGCCGTGAAAATCGACGGCTAGGCGACCTCGCCTTCAAAGGCGGCCTTCATCAGCGCGCGGGTGTAGTCGGATTGCGGTGCGTCGAAAATAGCTGTCGCGTCGCCCGCTTCGACGACGTCACCTTGCTTCATAACCATGACTTTGTGCGACAAGGCGCGCACCACTTTCAGGTCGTGACTGATAAATAGATACGCCAACCCGCGCCGCGCCTGAAGATCGCGCAGCAGCTCGACGATCTGCACTTGGACGGTCATATCAAGCGCGCTGGTCGGCTCGTCCAGCACCAGCAAGCGCGGGCGCAAGATCATGGCGCGGGCAATCGCGATACGCTGGCGCTGACCGCCGGAAAATTCGTGCGGGTAGCGATCCATAAGAGCGGGATCAAGGCCGACCTCACCCATGATCTCGGCGACCATATCGCGTTTGTCACGACCCGGATCAACACCATGCACGCCAAGTCCTTCGGCAATGATCTGTTCAATCGTCATGCGCGGGCTCAGGCTGCCGTAAGGATCTTGAAACACGATCTGCATGCCGCTGCGCAACGGACGCATCTGTTTGTCGCGGAGCCCCTGAATGTCTTGCCCCAAGAATACGATCCGGCCTTCAGACCGAATAAGCCGCATCATCGCCAACGCCAACGTGGTCTTGCCTGATCCGCTTTCCCCGACAATTCCGACGGTTTCGCCCGCCCGCACAGTCAGGGACGCGTCATTCACGGCCTTCACATATCCCACAGTGCGTTTCAACAACCCCTGATGGATCGGGAACCAAATCTTGAGGTTAGCGGCCTGCACCACCACTTCGGCACCCTCGGGCACTGGCAGCGGCTGTCCTGTGGATTCAGCAGCCAGCAGCATTTGCGTATAGGGGTGGCGCGGATTGGCGAACACATCTTCGGTCGTGCCCTGCTCGACGATCTCGCCGTCTTTCATGACGCAAACGCGATCAGCGATCTTACGCACGATGGTCAGATCGTGCGTGATGAACAGCAGGCTCATCCCCTCGCGGTCTTTCAGATCCGCCAGCAGGTCCAGAATCTGCGCTTGAATGGTCACATCAAGCGCGGTTGTCGGCTCGTCTGCGATAAGCAGCTCCGGCCCGTTTGCAAGCGCTATCGCGATCATCACACGTTGACGTTGCCCGCCTGACAGTTGGTGTGGATAAGCGCCAAGGCGCGTTTCAGGGTCGCGGATACCAACCTTAAGCAGCAGTTCGATAATGCGTTTGCGCACCGCGTCACCGCGCAAGCCCTGATGCAATTCTATGCTTTCCGCCAGCTGCTTTTCTAACGTGTGCAGCGGGTTCAACGACGTCATCGGTTCTTGGAATATAAAGCTGATGTCATTGCCACGCACACGCCGTAAATCATGTTCCGATGCGCCGATCATCTGTGTGCCGTTATAGGTGATAGAGCCATTCACCGTCGCGCTGTCGCCCAGCAGTTGCACCGTCGACAGGGCTGTGACCGATTTTCCCGACCCACTTTCGCCGACCAGCGCAACAGTCTCGCCCTTGCCGACGTTGAACGACACACCGCGCACGGCATGGGTCACCTCACCGTCCTGACGGAAATCTACGGTCAGGTTTTGGACATCCAGCACGGTTTTCATGAGAACGTCTTTCGCGGATCAAAGGCATCGCGCACGCCCTCAAAGATGAACACCAGCAGCGACAGCATCACAGCAAAAGTGGTGAATGCCGTAAAGGCGAGCCATGGCGCTTGCAGGTTTTGCTTGGCTTGCAGTGTCATCTCGCCCAGCGATGGCGAAGAAGACGGCAACCCGAAGCCAAGGTAATCAAGGGATGCCAGCGTGGCAATCGTACCTGTGATAATAAACGGCAGCATCGTCACGGTCGCGACCATCGCGTTGGGCAGCATGTGGCGGAACATGATTTTGCGGTCACTGACGCCCAGCGCCTTGGCCGCACGGACGTATTCCAGATTGCGCGCCCGCAGGAATTCGGCGCGCACAACCCCCACAAGCGAGGTCCAGCCAAAAAGGATCGTCAGTAATACCAACAGCCAGAAACTTCGACCAAGAATGGCGAACAGAATAATAATCACATAAAGCGTGGGCACGCCTGACCAAATCTCGATGAAGCGCTGGAGTACAAGATCGGTCCAGCCACCAAAATAGCCCTGAATCGCACCGGCAACGATTCCGATCAAAGACGCAAAGGTTGTTACGATGATTGTGAACACAATCGACAGCCGAAAGCCGTATATAATCCGCGCCATCACATCGCGTTTCGTATCATCGGTGCCGAGCCAGTTGTTTTCATCAGGCGGCGACGGAGCCACGCCGGGCACGTCCACGATCGTATCAAAGGAATAGGGGATCGGCGACCAAAGGATCCAACCTTTCGCGAAATCAGCGGTGTCGATGCCCGTGGTCGCAGCCGCAACAATCAACCCTTCGGGATCGTCAAAACAGTCCTCAAGCCCGCCGCTAATGATCAAGCACTGCACCTCGACATCGCCGTAGTTCGCAACCGTTGGAAAGTCGCCACCATAGTCGCGTTCGGAATAGAAGCTGAACACCGGCATCCGGATTTCGCCGCGATAGCTGACCATGATCGGTTTGTCATTCGCTAGGAATTCCGCGAACAGGCTAAGGCCGAACAGGAATACAAATATCCAAAACGACCACAGCGCACGGCGGTTGCGTTTGAAATTTCGCCAGCGGCGTTGGTTGAGCGGTGACAACGCCATCAGCCGCGCCTCTCGAAATCAATGCGCGGGTCGATGAGCACATAGGTCAGGTCGGTCAGAATACCGACGACCAAGCCGATCAACGAGAACGTAAACAATGTACCAAAGATCACCGGATAATCGCGGGCAATCGCGGCCTCGAACCCAAGCCGGCCCAAACCATCCAGCGAAAAGATCGTCTCGATGATCAATGAACCGCCAAAGAACACGCCGATGAACAGCGCCGGAAAACCGGAAATCACAATCAGCATCGCGTTTCGGAACACATGGCCATAAAGGACGCGGCGTTCAGTTAGCCCTTTGGCCTTGGCCGTCATGACGTATTGTTTCTTGATCTCGTCAAGAAAGCTGTTCTTGGTCAGCAACGTCAGGGTAGCAAAAGCGCTGATCGTGCTGGCCAGAACCGGCAAGGCGATGTGCCAGATATAATCTTTGGCCTTGCCGAACCAGCTGAGGCTTTCGAAATTATCGCTGGTCAAACCGCGCAAGGGGAAGGTCTGCCTGCAGGTCGGGTTCAGGTCGTAAAACCAGCGGGCGTTTTCGCGCAGAATGTCCGAAATCCCGAAGGGGAACCTGAAACAATTGCCCCCTGCGAACAGCACCAACAGGATGATCGCAAACAGAAAGCCGGGGATCGCATAGCCGACGATAATCGCACCGCTGGTCCATGTGTCAAAACGCGATCCGTCACGCATTGCCTTTTTGATGCCCAGCGGGATCGAGATCAGATAGGCAATTAACGTCGACCAAAGGCCCAGCGTGATCGACACGGGCATCTTTTCAAGGACAAGATCAAACACGCTGATGGATCGGAAATAGCTTTCTCCGAAATCAAAACGCATGTAATCCCACATCATATTGAAAAAGCGTTCGATCGGCGGCTTGTCAAAGCCGAACTGTTTTTCCAACTCGGCGATAAATTCCGGAGATAGCCCACGCGCGCCTGCGTATTCGCTGTTTGCTTCAGACCCGAAATCAACGTCACCACCGCCGCCCGCGATGCCCTCGAACACATCACCGCCGCCTTCCATGCGGGCGATAATCTGTTCAATGGGGCCACCCGGAACAAATTGCACCAACGTGAAGTTGATGATCATGATCCCCAGCAATGTGGGAATGACCAGCAACAGCCGTCTGAGGATATATGCGCCCATTTACCTGCCCGTCGTACGGTTTTGCTCGTATCTGGCCCTGTTATCGCAACGCGCCAGCAGCGCGCAGTTCTTCGGCCTTTTCGGCGTTATACCACCAGAAATCGAGCTCGCCTATGGAATAGGGTGGCAATTCTTCGGGACGTTCGAATATGTCGTAATAAGCCATCCAGCGGTTTCCCAGATACCACGCCGGAGTGATGAACCGCTCAGCGCGCATAATACGGTCAATTGCGCGCACGGCGGCGGCCATTTCGTCATAGGTTTCGGCTGCTTCGACAATTTTGGCCAATTCATCAACCGCCGGATGCGAGAATCCCGCAGGATTGAAAACATCGTCCACGTTTTCTGAACCGTATTTCTGCGCTAGGCCCGACCCTTCTTCGAGGCCCGAATTATACCCATCATAGATCATTTCGTAATCAAACGTCTGGCTGCGCAATTGATATTGTGCAGGGTCCACACGGTTATAGACGGCATCGATGCCCAGCCGTTTCAGGTTGTCGATATAGGGCATGATAATACGATCAAACGAGGGGCTGACACTCAGAAATTCAAGCGCGAACACCTCGCTCGCGTCGTTGCGTAACATCCCGTCATCGCCCGCGACCCATCCCGCATCTTCCATCAGCGCAAGGGCCGCACGCAGATTGTCACGATCCAACTGACGGTCTCCCGAGGTATGTGGCATGACGACAGGATCAGTCAGCAAGGCAGGATCAATCAACGCAGCGACAGATTGCAGCAGCTCCAATTCGCGGCCTTGGGCAACATCGGTTGCTGCAAGTTCACTGCCTTGCCAGAAACTTTCGCGTTGCGCGAATAGCCCGTATTGCAGCGTTTCGTTGGTCCACGTGAAGTTATACATCAGGCCCAACGCCTCGCGGACGCGAACATCGTCAAACTTCGGATTGCGCAAGTTAAGCAGAAATCCGGTCGCGCTTGGCACCGTGCCAACAGGCACAACGTCGCGGACGACCCATTCATTGGCCAACGCGGGGAAGTCATACCCAGTTGCCCATGTCAGGCTGCTGTTTTCTTGACGAAAGGTATATTCGCCCGATTTGAATGCCTCGAATGCGATGTTCGTATCGGCGAAATATTCCACACGGATGGCGTCGAAATTATAGTGGCCCACGCTTAGCGGATGTTCGGCGCCCCAGTAGTCAGGGTTGCGCGCATAAATAATCTGGCGCGGCGCGTCATAGCTCTCGAGCATGTATGGCCCGGTGCCTGGCGAAATTTCAAAGCGGGTCTCGTCTAGGTGTGCGCCGGTTTCTTCATACCACGCGCGGCTCCAGACGGGTGTGCTGGCTACCAATGAAATGAGGCCCTTGCGCGGAATATCATCAGCAAAGACGAATTTAACGGTGTAATCATCCAGCGCCTCGACCGAAGCGATAACCTGTTTGACGTAAGAACCATATGACGGCGTGCCCTCGTCGCGCAGCAATTCGTGGCTAAATACCACGTCATGCGCCGTCATCGGTGTCCCGTCAGAAAACGACACATCACGACGCATGTTAAAAACAACCCAATCCTGGCTTTCGGGGTATTGGATTGTTTCGCATAGCAGACAGTATTCTGATCCGACTTCATCAGCGGTTGCCGCCATGATCCGCTCATAGCCAATAGTCGAATAGGCCCCCGGAGTACCCCGTTGGGTCGCGTATGGGTTCATGCTGTCAAACGCGCCCTGCGCCCAAACGGCAATCTCGCCGCCCTTTGGCGCATCGGGGTTCACGTAATCCAGGTGGGCAAAGTCTGCCGCATATTTCAATTCGCCAAAGTTTGAGAACCCGTGGTTGGTGATGATCGTTTCATGGCTGTCAGCAAAACCCTGCCCCGCCCAAAGCGCGCCGCCAATCACAATCGCGGCGCCCGTTAGCCATATTCGCGCGTCGTCCTTGGCTGGAGCCGTAACACGGGCATGGGCTTGGCGTTGATCAGGACGATGCATAAAATTCTCCCTTTGGGCATAATCGTTGAAATGAAGCTAAAGGTGCTAGCGTCAAACATTCAAGTTGAGATTACGTGATCGCGAGGTGATAGATGGTATTCGCACCCTGATTCACAACGAAAAAGGCCGCCCCAGCAGGAGCGGCCCGAATTCGTCGCGATAATCGCGCGGTTAATCGTCGATGCTATCCAGATAGGCGATCAGGTTTGCGCGGTCTTCAATCTTGCGCATGCCATTATAGCCCATCGCGGTGCCCGGCGCGAAACCTTTGGGGTTTTCAAGGAACTGGTTGAGGCTCTCTGGGGTCCAGACGTCCACAACCAATTCAAGCGCTCCAGAGTAGCTATATCCTTCGGCTGTATCGACCGTACGGCCAACCACACCATAAAGGTAGGGGCCGGTACCGTTCTGGCCAGCCTCAAGTGCATGACAAGAGCGGCAGTTACGCCACAGACCTTCACCTTCAGTTGCATCGGCCATGGCATAGATTTCTTCAAAGGCTGGACCTTCGTCGACTACAACGTCGCCATCCGCATCATCGCCTTCGACAGTTATCGAATAGGCTTGGGCATGTTCATCGCCGTGGCCACCGCCGCTATGATAAATTGTTTCTGCGGCCCAACCGCCAAGCAGATATACTAGAAGCGTGCTGCAAACAGCGCCTACTATTTTCGTCATCGTCATTGTGTCGAACATGTCGCGTTCCGTTTCGATCAAAGGTTGGCGAACATGTATCCGCTTCCCTGCCCATGTTGCAAGGTGTAGCACCGCGACGAAATGCCCATTTTTGGGCCAATTGGGAAAGGTTGCCGGAATGTCTACCAAAATTGCCTTTCAAGGAGAGCTGGGCGCCTACGGTCATCAGGCCTGTGCCGAGGCCCGCCCTGACCATGAACCCTTGCCTTGCGATACATTTGAGGACGCGATCGAGGCCGTGCGCAAAGGTCATGCCGACCTTGGAATGATCGCCGTTGAGAATTCGACCTATGGCCGCGTGGCCGACGTGCATTCCCTTTTGCCCAAAAGCGGGCTGCATATTGTCGACGAAGCTTTTGTGCGCGTGCATATTAATTTACTCGGTCTGCCTGATTCACACCCATCGGACATCAAAACAGCGCTTGGTCACGTGGTGATTCTTCCGCAATGTGCGGGCTACCTGCGCGAAAATAATATTCGGGGGCGGGTCAGCTCTGACAATGCCCGCGCTGCACGTGATGTTGCTGCCGGTGATGACCGCACAGTTGCCGCACTTGCTTCCGAACTCGCGGCGGATATCTACGGCCTCAAGGTGCTAGCGCGCCATATCGAAGACCATGACCGCAATACAACCCGCTTTTTGATCATGTCACGCGAACCCGATTACAAGAAACGTGGCGATCACGGGATGATGACCAGCTTTGTGTTCCGTGTGCGCAACATTCCTGCCGCGCTTTATAAGGCGATGGGTGGTTTTGCGACTAACAGTGTGAACATGACCAAGCTGGAAAGCTATATGGTTGGCGGGCACTTTACCGCCACGCAATTCTACGCGGAAATTGAAGGCCATCCCGACGATCACAATGTGCAATTGGCGCTGGACGAGTTGGACTATTTCACCGACCACCTGCATGTGATGGGCGTCTATCCCGCCGCCGCGCGCCGTCATGAAGTCTTGCGCGAAAAGTAACGCGCCGGTTGCGAGGGCCTAGATGGCCTTGCGAAACTGGTCTTCGATGCCCTCGGCGAAATCCGCCACCCTTAGGGCCAAACGCTTGTTCATGTTACCTTTGGCTAGTGACATCGACTTGAGCAGCAACTTCGCCGCAAGCGATTTGGGCGTCAGCTCAATTTCTACATTAAGACGTGTTCGACTGCGTGAAAGCGGCACAAGTCCAACACGAGTCACACCACCGATGCCCTTTGAAACGATGTCCGCAACCAAGCTGTTGGGGGCATCAAATTCAGCCAAGGTTGCCCGAAGTGAGCGTTCCTTACCACGAAATTTGAATGCAATGTCCCAAGCCGAGCCGACTTGTGGAATTTCGAATGTATCAACACGGCTCACTTCAGCACCGCGTCGCAGCGCTGAACGCTCAAAGCTGGGAAAATCAGACACCGCATTGAACACGCTATCGATTGGCGCTTCGATGTCTTCCTTGGTGATTAGTTTCATGCCCGTTATGCCCTTTTTTTGTTATCGTGCGCGCCTAACGGTGCAATGGGCCGATTGTCGCGTTAATCCAGACTATCCGCAAGCCAGTTGCGCAATAGAAAATGCGCAATCGCACCTTCGCGTGCGGGTTTGATCGTAGGGTGTCGCCCTGAGAAGATTTGCAACATCTCCTCGCGGTTGATCCACAAGGCGTCTTCGATTTCGATCGGGTCGATTGTGATTTCGTGCCCTAGGGCAACACCGCGACAGCCAAGCATAAGTGACGCCGGAAATGGCCACGGCTGACTCGCCAGATAGTCCACATCGCCCACGCGCACACCCGTTTCCTCGAATACTTCGCGGCGCACCGCTGCTTCGATGGTTTCGCCAGGTTCGACAAATCCGGCCAGCAAGGAGTACATCCCTTCTGGCCAGCCGGGCGAGCGGCCCATCAGGACAGAATTGCCAAGGGTGACAAGCATGATCACAACAGGGTCGGTGCGCGGAAAATGATGCCCGCCGCAGCTTTTGCAATCGCGTTGCCACCCGGCCATTGCCATCTGGGTTGGAGCACCACAGCGGGCGCAAAAAAGATGACTATCATGCCACTGAAAGACTGCCCGCGCAGTTGCTGCCAGTTCTGCTTCGCGGGCCGAAAATCCCGTCATGGTTGCGCGCAATTCGGCAAATCGGTGATCAAGCGGGAGCGATGGGTAGCGCTGCTCGCTTGGATCAAGAAATTGATCAATGGTACTGTCGTCAAGATCATCAGGGATCCATACCGAAAGGTCACAAGCAAAAATCGCGCGCCCCTCCGAGCGCCCAAGAAAAACCTCGTCTTTCGCAGCATCCGCGAGTGCTGGATGGTCCATCGCAACAAGCGCGAGCGTTCCAGACCCATTACCCGATAAGAGCGGCTTGCCACGCCACAACAACACCGCGCGTGTTGTGGGATCGCTGCGTAGATCTGCAATTTTGGCAGCGTCGCCCCGCACCTCGGCCGCGCGATCAAGCCCGGAGCCACCAAATGTCACCGTTTCTGCGTGTTTCATAGGTCACACTTTGCACGCCATTCGCTTTAGCGCAATTCAAGTCGTCGCAGGTCGATTGCAATCACGCCTAGTCTCCCTATGGTTGTATTTAGTTTGGCAAATTACCTACGCAGGGAGAACACCTTTGAGCGCCTTTGCTACGCTGCGCATTCTTGAAACTACGGACCTGCACGTCCATCTGCTGCCCTACGACTATCATACAGACCAACCGAACGCTGGGGTCGGGCTATCACGCACCGCGAGTTTGATTCGCAAGCTTAGAGCGGAAGAGCGCAATTGCCTGCTGTTTGACAATGGTGACTACCTGCAAGGGACGCCCCTGTCAGATTTCGTTGCAAAGGTTTCTGGCATTCACGAAAGCAGCCCCCATCCTGCAATCGCTGCGATGAACACTCTTGATTATGACGCCGCAAATCTTGGCAATCACGAGTTCAACTTTGGCCTGGATTTCTTGCTTGATGCGCTGGCGCATGCGAATTTCCCAGTAACTTGCGCGAATATCGCACGAAACCTTGGCGAGGAACCGACGCAAGACGACACTTTAGTGCGGCAATACCTGATGCTGGACCGCATGATCAGGGATGATCAAGGCGCTTCGCATCCTATCCGGATCGGCGTCATCGGGTTTGCCCCACCACAAATTCTGCAGTGGGACAGTCACCACCTGCACGGACAAATCACCACCCGCGATATTGTCGAAACCGCACGCGCGCTACTTCCACGGCTTAAGCAAGACGGCGCGGATATCGTGATTGCTCTTTGTCATTCGGGCATCGGTGCGGAGGTTCGCAGCCCGATGATGGAAAATGCCGCCGTCCCGCTGGCAGCTGTTGACGGAATTGACGTAGTCCTCGCGGGACATACGCATCTTGTCTTTCCCAGCGATCAATTTGCCAAGACCGACGTCGTCGATCCGTCGCGTGGCCATTTGCACGGAAAACCCGCCGTGATGGCCGGTTTCAATGGCTCACACCTTGGGGTGATTGACCTTTGCCTGCGCCGCGACGACGGACAATGGCGCATTATCGGCGACCACGTGCGAGCAATACCAATCGCGCGTCGAAATCTGGCGTCCAACACCATCGAAGGGCTTGTGCCTTGTGATGTATTTGTGCGTGACGCTGCGACCTCAGCCCATGACGCAACAATTGCCCATGTTCGCCAACCAGTCGGGCAAACCTCCGTGCCGCTGCAAAGCTACTTTTCGCAGATATCCAATGATGCAATCCTGCAAATCGTTGCTGATGCCCAACGCACCGCAGTCCAATCTTTTTTGACAGGCGGACCACTCGCGGATCGGCTAATTTTGTCAGCGGTCGCACCATTCATGGTAGGCGCGCGCGGCGGCCCTGACCATTTTATTGACATCCCGGCGGGACCATTGGCGCATCGCAATGTCGCCGAACTCTACGTTTATCCAAACACGCTTAGCTTGCTGGAATTAACTGGCGCGCAGCTACACCTTTGGCTTGAAAGATCCGCCGGCGCATTCGCACGAATCACCATTGGCAATGACAACCAGCCCCTGCTGGACCCCAATTTCCCCTGCTACAATTTTGATGTCATCGACGGGCTAACCTATGTGATCGACCCGTCAGAACCGTCGCGTTTTGATGCACAGGGTGTCGAAATCTGCGCCGATGCGCGCCGGGTTCGTGATATCCGCATTGATGGCGAACCGATCATTGAGGACCAATCATTTCTGGTTGTAACAAATAGCTATCGCGCAGGTGGCGGCGGCAGTTTTCAAGGGGCCATCGCTGGTCACGCCCTTGCCACTGGTAAGGTCAGCGCCACCGACGCCTTGATTGACCATCTGCGTAAGACTGGTGATTTAGCGGGGCATTGTACACGTACATGGCGTTTCGCTCACCTTCCCGACACGACTGCACAATTTGAAAGCGGCCCGCAGGCGCGCAACTATCTGCGGGGCCAACATAGCAGACCGCGCAGTCAGCTATGTTGGCCCCGCAGATAACGGTTTCGCGCAATTTTCATTGCGCTTTGACGCGGCATAGGGACAATAGATAATCAAGATAAACCCATAGGGATCGACGTATGCGAAGGCTCTTTTTGGCAATTATCGTGCTGGCAGCTGTCGCTGCCTATTTCTCCAATCCCAGTCAGACTCGGATCAATGCGCAAATCGACGCCATGCTGCAGACCGCGATCAATGATGAACGACTTGACGATTTGTCAGATCCGGCGGCCGCGATTGCCCTGCTGGCATGCAAGACAGATGTCCAAATTTGTGCGCAGATGCTGCGCCATGGGTTTGAGCTAAACTTTAGCGATCAAAAGCTGTTCACAACGGTGCGCGCAACGGGGTTTGGCAAGGCCGTCACCTGTTTTGCTGCTTACACAAGGCTGTTTTGCCCCGGCGGTTTGAACGACGCCTAGCATCCCTTGCGCGACGCCGCCCGCCCGCCTATATGAGGGGCGAGAGGTTGGCGCGGGCAGGCGCCTCGCCAACCTGGTCAGATCCGGAAGGAAGCAGCCACAACGAGCCCCGCTTGGGTCGATGTCCAGCCTCTCACCTACCGCGCCTTGTGCGCTCTGCCCTATCGGGCCACGACAGGAGGATATCCATGATTGCATTTTTATCCGCCGGTCGGGCCGTGGCGCATTCCTAAGGGAAAAACCCAATTGCCCGCTTTGATCCCTTTTCCTGATCTTGGGCTTTTCCAATGACCGAACTGACATTGACCAGCCTTGGCTGGACCCCTTTCTTCGAATGCCAACGCGAAGCCGGCGAGATCGGCACGCCGGCGCGCGTTACTGCTGTACACCGGGCCAGCGTCACCGTTCTGGGCACCGATGGCACCGCTACGTTGCTCCCGCCCGAACAGGCTGGCAATTATGCGGTCGGCGACTGGCTGCTGCACGACGGAACAGTTGTGACCCGCCTGCTGAATCGCCAAACCGAAGTATCGCGCCGCGCCGCAGGTGAAGTCGCCATGCGGCAGCTGATCGCCGCCAATGTCGACACCCTTGCCGTGGTTACAAGCTGCAACGCGGATTTCAACGTGGCCCGGCTTGAACGCTATTTGGCGATGGCCGGAGCGGCAGGATGCATGCCGTTGATCGTATTGACCAAAACGGACGAAACCGATGACGCTCAATCCTATATCGACCGCGCACAAAAACTGTCATCATTGGCCTCCGTCATCGCGATAGATGCGCGGGATCCAGAAGACGCCAAGCGCCTTTATCCGTGGTGCAGGAACGGTCAGACCCTTGCGCTAGTGGGGTCATCCGGCGTCGGAAAAACAACACTGCAAAACCTGCTGACAGGCATCCAAGAGGCAACCCAAGGCATGCGCGAAGACGATGCAAAAGGCCGCCACACCACCACCAGTCGCGCCCTGCGCGCAACCCTTGCAGGCGGTTGGTTGATCGACACTCCAGGCATGCGTGAATTGCGCCTCGCCGACGCTGCCGAAGGGATCGAAGTCGTATTCGGTGACCTGAGTGAGATCGCCAGGCAGTGCAAATTCAGGGACTGTGCCCACGAAAGCGAACCGGGCTGCGCCGTTCAGGCCGCCATTACCGCAGGGACGATTGATCCCGACCGCCTTGCTCGCTGGCAAAAGCTGGTCCGCGAGGATGAACATAACAGCGAATCCGTGGCCGATGCCCGCTTACGCCAAAAGAAATTCGGCAAGATGGTCAAAGGCGCAATGTCCAAGAAACATGGCGGGCGCGGGACCTAAACGCCCAGCGCCCAGTCCATCTGTTCGCCCGTTTCTACCGCACAGGGCCGCACCGCGCGCACTCGTTTTAGGGCTTTGCGCCCTTCCTCACCGGCCGCGATCATTGTCCTTAAACAGGCCATGCCCGACCGTCCACAACCCGCACGGCAGTGGACCAAGACGCGCCCGCCCCGCCCCAAGATCGCCAAGGCGCGATCTTCAATCATGGTCCATTCTGCATAGCCACCGGGCACCCCGAAATCCGCAATCGGCAGATGGACCCATGCAATTCCGCGCGCCGCAAGGTCGTCAGGCATCTGTGCCGCCGCCAGTTCGTCCAGCGTCGTCATCGTGACAACCAACTGCGGCCCCCACGCCTGCAAAGCCGCCAAATCCTGTACATAATTCCCGCCGCGTCCCGGCATCGACGAAATTGCCAAAGTGCCGCCGCCAACCGGCAAAGCGTAAATTTCAAACTCTGACTTTTCCAACCTGCAAACCACCCCGCGATGCCTGTGGACCTTAGCCGCGCTCCGCCCTACCCTAACAGCCAAATCCGAATCCAGAAAGCCCACATGAGCGCAGACGCCCCCAAGCCCGCCTATCAAGTTCTGGCGCGAAAATACCGCCCAGAGACCTTTGCCGATCTTATCGGGCAAGACGCGATGGTGCGCACCCTGCGCAATGCCTTTGCCGCCGATCGCATCGCCCAGGCGTTTATGATGACGGGTATTCGCGGCACCGGCAAAACCACCACCGCGCGGATCATCGCCAAAGGGATGAACTGTATTGGCACAGACGGCACAGGTGGGCCAACAACCGACCCTTGCGGCAAGTGCGAACACTGCACGGCCATCATGGAAGGCCGCCACGTCGACATCATGGAAATGGACGCGGCATCTAACACCGGCGTCGCCAATATCCGCGAAATAATTGATTCCGTGCATTACCGCGCCGCTTCGGCCCGCTACAAAGTCTACATCATCGACGAAGTGCATATGCTGTCCACAGGCGCGTTCAACGCCTTGCTAAAAACGCTCGAAGAACCGCCCGCGCACGTCAAATTCATCTTTGCAACGACCGAAATTCGCAAAGTTCCCGTAACAGTCCTGTCGCGCTGTCAGCGCTTTGATCTGCGCCGGATCGAACCCGAAGATATGATCTCGATGCTGAAGCGCATCGCCGTAGCCGAAGGGGCCAATATTGCCGATGACGCGCTTGCCCTGATCACCCGTGCCGCTGAAGGGTCCGCGCGCGATGCACAATCGCTGCTGGATCAGGCGATCAGCCACGGTGCTGGCGAAACGACTGCCGATCAAGTGCGCGCAATGCTGGGCCTGGCAGATCGTGGCCGTGTCCTTGACCTGTTTGATATGATCGTGCGTGGCGACGCGGCTGGCGCGCTGACCGAACTATCCGGCCAATATGCTGACGGGGCCGACCCGATGGCGGTGTTGCGTGACCTCGCTGAAATCACCCATTGGATAAGCGTCATAAAAATTACGCCGGACGCCGCCGATGATCCGACGATTGGCCCTGACGAACGAACGCGCGGGCTGGCCATGGCCGAAAAACTACCGATGCGCGCGATGACCCGCATGTGGCAAATGCTGCTGAAAGCGCTGGAAGAAGTTGCGATGGCCCCCAATGCAATGATGGCCGCCGAGATGGCCGTGATCCGCTTGACCCATGTGGCCGACCTGCCGACACCCGACGATCTGGTACGCAAACTGCAAGACGCGACGCCGCCCCCATCAGGTGGCCGTGGCGGCGGACGCCCTGCCCCAAGTGCCGGTCAAAGTGACGATGTGCGCGCTGCGACACCCGCGCCCACGCTCTCAGGCCCCACAGGCACGTCATCATATGGCGGAGCACAGGTTGCTATTGCCCTCGCCGAAGACAATCTCGCGCGTTTCGCCACATTTGGATCGGTTGTCGAACTCATTCGCTCTCATCGCGATGCAAAGCTGCTGGTCGACGTCGAAAACGGCGTCAAACTGGTCGGCTACAGCCCCGGTCGGATCGAATTTGAACAGGCCCCTGATGCGGCCGCTGACCTCGCCCAGCGTCTTGGCAAACGCCTGCAAGCCTTTACGGGTAATCGCTGGGCGGTCAGCGTCACGTCGGGCGGCGGCGCTCCTACAATCGCGCAGTTGCGCGATCAAGCCGATGCGCAACTGCGTATCAAAGCCCAAGCCCATCCGCTGGTTCAAGCCGTCATTGCGCAATTCCCGTCGGCGCGCATTACCGAGATCCGCTCGCCCAAAGACCTCGCAACCGAGGCCGCCGAAGAGGCCTTGCCAGAGGTCGAAGATGAGTGGGATCCTTTCGAGGATAGCTAGCGCCCCTTGTGGTAGGCCCCGCGAGTTCGTATCTCAATTCAAACGCCGCATTCAGGAGACAGACACGATGTTCAAAGGTTTAGGCCAAATGGGCGACATGGCCAAGATGATGAAAAAGGCGCAGGAAATGCAGGGCCAGATGGCCGAACTGCAAGAAGAAATGCACAACATCATGGTCGTTGGCGAAAGCGGCGCGGGCTTGGTCAAAGCGACCTGCAGCGCCAAAGGCGAACTCAAGGCCCTTGATATTGATCCGTCGATCTTTTCCGCTGACGACAAGGAAGTTGTCGAAGATTTGATCCTTGCAACAATCAAGGACGCACAGCAAAAAGCCAGTGATAGGGCGCAGACTGAAATGGCGAAACTGACCGAAGGTCTGGGCCTGCCTGCAGACATGAAGCTACCGTTCTAGATCGCGGATGACCCAAGGCACCCAAGACATCGACGACCTGATCGCACTGATGTCCAAGCTGCCGGGGCTTGGGCCGCGATCAGCGCGCCGCGCGGTGCTGCATCTGATCAAAAAACGAGGACGCTTGATGATCCCACTGGCCAATTCCATGCAAAAGGTCGGCGCGACGGCACGCGAATGCCTTAACTGTGGCAACATCGGCACCGGCGACATCTGCGACATCTGCACCAGTGCCAAGCGCAGCAACGGACAAATCTGCGTCGTCGAAGACGTGGCTGACCTTTGGGCGATGGAGCGCAGCGGAGTCTTCAAAGGGCGTTACCACGTTCTTGGTGGCACACTCAGTGCGCTTGACGATATCGGCCCCGAAGAACTGCGCATTCCCAAGTTACGCGACCGGATCGCGAGCGAAGAAATCAGCGAAGTAATCCTTGCACTTGGTGCTACAATTGACGGGCAAACCACGGCGCATTACATAGCCGACAATCTACCCGGTGTGACCGTCACCTCACTGGCCCAAGGTGTGCCCGTCGGCGGTGAGCTTGACTACCTCGACGATGGTACGATCACGGCCGCGCTAAACGCACGCAAGGCGCTTTAGCCAGAAAGACTATCGCATTTCAGATCCGAGAGTTCGGGGATCGCACACCAGCCCATTTCACCGTTTCGGCCAAGGTCAAAGAACGTACAGCCGTGCATCGGGATAAAAACATAGGTTAGGTCGTCGCTGGGCTGGATAACACCACTGACGGGCGCGCTGGCGTGACGGCCCGTATGCAATTCGATCGCAGGGCCGCGATAGCCGATACACATGCTCTCAAAGTCGTCCGCGATAGGCAGGTCGATCATCGCCATCCGCTGGGCAATATTGCGGATACGCAAACTTGTGCGGGTGGTGTCAACATCGCAGCCCCACTCCGCTTCCATCGTGCGCACAAGCGCAACAATTTCAGCCTCGGACGGATCAGGCTCCGCGTTCCCGACAAGACAATCCGAATTGTCAAAAATCGCCCGCCCAAGCGGCGATTGGAAACGCTGTCCCGCATGATCAAACACCAGATTACCCGTGAACCACAATTCGTCACAAATCTTGACGGCCTGCGCAGCACCCGCCCAAAGAAGGCTAAAAATGACAGCCAAACATCGCATGACTTATCCCTTCTTGTGTTCAAATACACTCCCGCCGAAGGCTCCAATCCTACCACACTCAAAGCGGCTGATCACCTTGGCAAAACCGCGCGCCACAAGCCAATCCCAGAACGAAACAAAGCCCCGCAGCCATCGGCTGCGGGGCCTTTCAATTTGATCAGACCGACGATGATCAATCCTGATCGTCGTCGTCGTCGTCATTGTCGGGGAGGTTAAAGAACGTGTCCTTGTCAGGCACTGATGTGTCTTCGTCGTCAGCGTCCAAATCTGTGGACAGGCTGAATGTTTCAAGCCCTGCAATCGACGAGGGCATCTTCGGCTCGTCAGGCATACCAAGGCTCTGCTCTGTGCTGACCAGCTTACGGCGCTCGTCGTCGCTCATCGCGCCGCCTTCTTTGGCCTTTTTGAGGTTAGCTTTTTGAACTGCCGCGTCCAACTCGACCTGCTTACACAAGCCAAGGGCTACTGGATCGATCGGGTCGATGTTGTTGATGTTCCAGTGGGTGCGTTCGCGGATCGCCTGAATGGTCGGCTTGGTCGTGCCAACCAGTTTGGACACTTGCGCGTCAGTCAATTCGGGGTGAAATTTGACCAGCCAAAGGATTGACGCGGGACGGTCCTGACGCTTGGACAGAGGCGTGTAGCGCGGGCCACGGCGTTTTTCTTCACCATCTGCAGCCGGGTTATGCACCAGCATGAGCTTATATGCCGGGTCTTTCTCGGCGGTTTCAATCTCGGCTTGGGTCAATTGCTTGTTGGTGATCGGGTCAAACCCTTTGACGCCCATGGCGACATCACCGTCGGCGATGCCCTGCACTTCCAACTCGTGAAAGCCGCAAAAATCGGCGATCTGCTTAAAAGTCAGCGTTGTGTTATCACACAGCCACACGGCGGTGGCTTTCGCCATAATTGGTTTATCAGACATCGGGGCCTCCTGTTCACATGTCTTTCCCGACGCCGATTAGGCATAGCTTCTTTAAGCCCTTGAAGGGGCGGACCGCTTGGGCCGGGTTCTCATTGTCGGGGAACTTGCATTGTATATAGTCGCGCCGACCCAAAGTGAAAAGATCAAAATGTTACGCTTTCTTTTGCCCCTACTTATCTCGGCAACCTTTGCCCGCGCCGACGGCGCGGCGGGCGAATTTGATTACTACGTCATGTCCTTATCGTGGTCCCCGAACTGGTGCAGCCTTGAAGGCGATGCACGTGGGTCGCCGCAATGTGCCGAGGGGGCTGATTTCGGTTGGGTTCTGCACGGGCTTTGGCCACAATATGAACGTGGATGGCCAGATTATTGTCCGACAATTCACCACAATCCGACGCGCGGGGATACTGCTCAACAGGCCGGCCTTTTCGGGTCCGGCGGGGCAGCGTGGCACCAGTGGAACAAGCACGGTCGCTGTTCGGGACTGAGCGCTGAGGACTACTATGCTCTTGCCCAAGTTGCGTTTGATCAGATCACAAGGCCTGCCGTATTCCGCCGCCTCGAAGAGGCCGTAACATTGCCTGCCGCATTAATCCAAGAAGCGTTCATGAATGAAAACGAAGGATTGGACGGCGATGAAATCACAATCACATGCCAGTCCGGGATGATCCAAGAGGCCCACATTTGCCTGACCCGCGACCTTAAACTGCGCAGGTGCGGGGCAGATACGATACGCGATTGTACGCGCAATGATGCGTTGTTTTCGCCGATCCGTTAGGATCAACGCACAGGGTTATTTGCCCTTTTTAGATCCACCACCTGTCGGGATCTTCTCAAGATCGCCGTGGTCCGCATCGGGCAGCGGCGTGTCGGTCTTGGGGCCTATGCTATAATCTTTCTTGGACATTATTGTTTTATTTTAACTACTTGACAGATTCTCAGGCGACATATGCGCCCAAGGTCACGCCTCCAGCATGGGAATCTGATTCTCCCAACGCCGGCGGTGCCGCGATTATGATGACACACGAAGAACGATCTTTCCGATATGCGCAGAGCTTTCCATGCGGGCATGGGCAGCAGCAGCATCCGTCAGCGCAAATTCGCGGTCCATCACCGGCGCGATCGTCCCCGCAGCAAGCAACGGCCAGACCTTCGCCCGCAATTCATTGGCAATCCACGCCTTTGCCAAATCGGACTGGGGGCGCAACGTGCTGCCCGTGATCGTCTGGCGACGCATCATCAATGGGGCAAAATTCACCTCGACCTTGGGGCCTTGCAGGAATGCGATCTGAACAAGCCGTCCGTCTTCGGCCAAGGCACGCAGGTTGCGCGCAATATAGTCGCCGCCGACCATATCAAGGATCACATCAACCCCTCCTTGGGCCTTCATCACGTCAACAAAATCCGCATCGCGGTAGTTTACTGCAATCTCGGCGCCCAACCCCAAGCAGGCCGCGCATTTCTCATCGGTTCTGGCGGTCGTGAACACCCGCGCACCAAAGGCCCGCGCCAGTTGGATCGCCGTGGTGCCAATCCCGCTTGATCCACCATGCACCAAGAACCTCTCGCCCGCTTGCAAGCCACCGCGCATAAACACGTTGGACCAGACCGTGAAGAATGTTTCGGGCAGGCAAGCCGCGGTACGCATGTCCATGCCATCAGGCACTGGTAAGCAATGCACCGCAGGCGTTGCGACGTATTGAGCGTATCCACCACCAGGCAGCAGGGCGCAAACCTGATCGCCGACAGCCAAATCCGACACACCATCACCAAGGCTGACAACCGCGCCCGAACACTCCAACCCCGGCAGATCGCTCGCGCCTTTGGGCGGTGCATAAAGACCCGCCCGTTGCAGCGCGTCGGGGCGGTTAACGCCAGCATAGGAAACCTTGATCACAACCTGACCGTGACCCGCCAAAGGCATGGGCCGGTCCGCCATTTGCAAGACTTCAGGGCCGCCAGCGGCAGTGATTTCAACGGCGCGCATTATATCAGTCATACATCATCCTGTGGGGCCCAGCGTCCCGGTAGATCATTGGGGGCTATGTGATGGGGCGCTTGAACATGCCCGAACAGTCGCCCTAACGGGCCAAGCACGGGGCGTAGTAACGGGTTGTCGCGCGCCTGCGCTTTGGCTTTTTCAAACAGCATGACGTTTTCGATCCGGCGGTCGATGAATTCGTCTGTGGCGACGCCATCCGCGCTTTGATCGCCCAGCCAGAATAATACGACAGACCCGTAAACCGCACTTAGGGTCGCGCGTTTCGTGTACCAGTTGATGTCGCGCGACGTATCACCAAGCGTTGTCCACATCGCATCAGCGGTTCCCCAGATCAGACCTGCGCCGATGGGAGCCATATGCGGCAACGCAAACAGGGTCGTGCCACGCCGCACCACCTCTTTGTCCCCCACTACGGCCAGCCGCAGCCGGATCGCGGTCGCAACCTTGTCGCGAAAACGCATGTCGGTCAGATCGGTTTCGGCCAGACGGGCAACCATCGCTCGATTGCCGTTTTCGTGAAACAGAACGGCCAAGTCCACGGCCCCGCGCGGACAGGCAGCGCGCGCCGCGCCCGCATCAAGTCCCGAATCACCGACCGCTACGTCAAAGGCGGTTTGCGACCAGCCATCAAAGGCCACATGTGGCACGATCGCCTGCAAAAGCGTAGATTTGACGAGATCAAGTGTGGGGGATGTCATGGCAGGGCTCCTTGCTTGGTGCCAGTGTAGACAACCCGAGGGGGCTTTGCTATATCGCGGCTTCCTGCAAATCCTTGCAACTCCAGACTAGAAAGGTGGTGAAAACCACATGCAGGTTAGTGTTCGTGAGAACAACGTCGATCAGGCGCTCCGTGCTCTGAAGAAAAAGCTCCAGCGTGAAGGTGTCTTTCGTGAAATGAAGCTCAAGCAGCATTTCGAGAAGCCCTCCGAGAAAAATGCGCGCGAGAAGGCCGAGGCCATCCGCCGTCAGCGCAAGCTGGCTCGTAAGAAAGCAGAGCGCGAGGGAATGCTCTAAGCACCCCTTTCGACTGAACGCTTTAAGAATAGGAAACCCCCGTATGCCAAAGGCTGCGGGGGTTTTCTTTTGCTAGACCGGAAGCGCTGTCGTGCTGACTACGGTGCGCAGCGCGAAACTGGATTGCATCGTCTGCACACCCGGAAGGCTTGCCAAATGGCGGCGGTGGATCGCAGCGAAATCGTCAGTATCAGCGGCCACGACTTTCAACAGGTAATCCGCGGCTCCGGCCATGAGATGACATTCCAATACATCTGGTATTCGCGCGACAGCCTTTTCAAACGCATCCAAAACTTCGTCGGCTTGGGCGGACAAGGTAATTTCGACAAAAACCGTGGTCTTGCGGCCAATCTTGCGGGCATCCAGCAAGGCAACGTAGTCGCGAATGATCCCTTCTTTCTCAAGGCGCTGCACGCGACGGTGGCAGGCCGAAGGGGAGAGATTCACCTTTTCGGACATCTCGGCATGGGACATGCGGCAGCCCCGCTGCAATGCCTTGAGGATTCGCCTATCTATTTGATCAATTTCCATTTCTCGCACGATCCTCCGACCTTTTGACGCATCCACGCTCGTTTCTAAGCGAGTATACCATCAAAATCAGCAAAAATCACACAGTAATTTCGATCTCACACGCCCATAGTCCACGCAGTTCAGGGAGGACACAAAATGCACATCGGTTGCCCAAAAGAAATCAAACCACAAGAGTTTCGCGTGGGCCTAACGCCCAACGCCGCCGTCGAGGCGATTGCCAACGGTCATCAGGTTACGGTTGAAACCAACGCAGGTACCGGATCCGGCTTTCCCGACGAGGATTACATCGCTGCTGGCGCCAATATCGTCGGCACCGCCAAAGAGGTGTTCGACACCGCTGACATGATCGTCAAGGTTAAGGAGCCGCAGGCCGGTGAGCGCAAGATGCTGCGCGAAGGCCAAATCCTGTTCACCTATTTGCACCTTGCCCCTGACCCCGCCCAAACCAAAGACCTGATGGAGTCCGGCTGCACAGCTATCGCCTATGAAACCGTCACTGACCGCTCCGGCGGCCTGCCCTTGCTCGCCCCAATGTCCGAAGTTGCGGGCAAGCTCGCTCCGCAGGTCGGCGCTTGGACGCTGCAAAAGGCAAATGGCGGACTCGGCGTGCTAATGGGCGGCGTCCCCGGTGTTGGCCCTGCGCGTGTTGTCGTTATCGGCGGTGGGGTCGTAGGCACCCACGCGGCCCGCGTGGCCGCCGGAATGGGCGCGGATGTGACCGTGCTTGACCGTTCGCTGCCGCGCATGCGCTACTTGGATGATGCCTTTGGCGGCACCTTCAAGACAAGCTATGCTAGCGCCGGCAACACAATCGAACTTGCCCGTCAGGCCGATATGATCATCGGTGCGGTGCTGATCCCAGGTGCCGCTGCGCCGAAACTTATCAGCCGCGCGCAACTGTCCGAGCTAAGGCCGGGTGCCGTAATTGTTGATGTGGCAATTGACCAAGGCGGGTGTTTCGAAACCTCCAAGGCGACCACCCACCAAGACCCGATCTACGACGTTGACGGCATCATGCATTACTGCGTTGCCAATATGCCCGGTGCCGTAGCGCGGACGTCCACAATCGCGCTTGGCAATGCGACGATGCCGTTCATGTTGGCACTTGCCAACAAAGGCTGGCGCAAGGCCTGTGAAGACGACGAGCATCTGCTGAACGGCTTGAACATCCACGCTGGCCAGCTGACATATTACGCCGTCGGCAAGGCGCTTGGGATTGATGTCTTATCGCCGCAACTCGCATTGAAAAACTGAACGACGGAGAGCTAAAGGGACAACGTATTAAGGGTTCGTAACCTCATTTCGGAGCCTACTATGTTGTCCCGCTATTCCCCCTATCTGCTTTGGGCATTCTTGCCCTGCCCGCTATCGGCATTCTAAACGATGTCGTAACCAGCGCGGACGCCCGCGTATGCATCGCCTGCTGCACCCCACGGGTGAATTCGCTGCACGGTTCATGATCATTGGCATGATGGCCACCCCGCTGATGTATTTGTTCAAGGGCTGGTGCGCGCCGCGTTGGCTGGTCAAGAACCGGCGTTATTTCGGTGTCGCTGCCTTTGGGTATGCCGCGCTACATACCGGCTTTTATCTTGGGTCCGAACCTTGGGCCACAGTGGTCTCTGATTTCACAAAGCTCGATATCTGGACCGGCTGGTTGGCGTTTGTCATCTTCATCCCGCTGGCGGCGACGTCGATGGACTATGCGGCGCGCAAGCTGGGTACGGCATGGAAGCCGCTACAACGCTGGACCTACGTGCTGACGCTGATGCACTGGGCGTCCTTGCATGACTGGCGCAGCCCATGGGCCGCCGTCATCCATTTCGCGCCACTGGCCCTACTCACACTTTATAGATTGTGGTACGTCTATCTGCGCCCCCGCCGTCCGACAGCAGCCGCAGCCTAAATGCAAAATGGCCCGCCGTATTAGGCGGGCCTACTCGACGATGAACACCTGTCCGGTCAGGCACCCTTCGACGGATTTGCTGAAGGCTTCGCCAACGGCATGGTCGCTTACGTGATTGTGGCCGCGAAAGAACCCCTCATATTTCGTGCGTGATGCTTCCAGAACTTCGGGGCTGACAGCGTTGATACGGATGCCGCGCGGCATATCAACAGCGGCCCCCGCGACAAAGCCGTCAATCGCTCCGTTCGCGGCAGCGGCAGCCGCACCACCCTTGATCGGATCACGGTTCAACACGCCGCTGGTCAGTGTGAAAGACCCACCGTCAATGACGTGCGCGATCCCTGCTAGCACCAGATTGATCTGCGCCATCGCCTTGCCGTCGATACCGATCATGGCCTGTTCAGGTGCCATGTCCTGCACTGGGCCAAAGTGACCGTGGCCAATGGCGCAGACAACTGCGTCAACCTTGCCGACCATTTTGTACATCGTCTGGATGCTGGAAAAATCCTCGAGATCGACGGTGATATCGCCACTTGATCGACCCGCTGTGATGACGTCATGGCGCTCCGACAGGGCCTGAACGGCCGTTTTCCCAACGGCGCCTCCCGCTCCGATTATGATGATTTTCATTGCTTTATCCCTTTTTGCTGGACCAAGCCTATCGTTGCATTTGGCATCAGGCCACCAGAAACGAAAAGGCCCACGAAACTGGCGGGCCTCTCGAATTGTATATGTAGAAACGCTTACTTTTTCAGGGTGTCGCGGATTTCCATCAAAAGCTCTTCCTGCGTCGGACCTGCTGGCGCGGCGGGGGCTGCTTCTTCTTTCTTTTTCATCTTGTTGACCGAACGGACCAACATGAACACCACGAATGCGATGATCAGGAAGTTGATGATCGCCATGATAAAGCGGCCATAAGCAAACACCGCTGCGCCTGCTTCTTCGGCTGCACCAATCGAAGCATATTCGCCTTCGCCCAGCAGCGCATACATGCCGCTGAAATCAACGCCGCCCATGAACAGGCTGATGATCGGGTTGATCAAATCTGCCACAAGGCTACCGACGATTGCGGTAAACGCTGCGCCGATGATGATACCAACGGCCATGTCCATGACGTTGCCCTTGGCGATGAAATCTTTGAATTCTTTAATCATGTCTTTGTTCCCACTGAGTTCCCTGCGCGCCGATCTGTCGTCAGCTGCGCTTGTGCGCACAGTCATACTGTGAAAACCGCAGAGAACGAGGGGGTTTTTTGGGCCCGCTTTCCCCCTAAGTACAGGCTACAGCACAGCCAAAGGAAAAAGCATGACTGATCTTTCGCAATTCCCCATCACCGCACGGTGGCCGGCTACACGCCCCGATATCATTCAGCTATATTCCTTCCCGACCCCGAACGGCGTCAAGGTATCGATCGCGCTTGAAGAACTGGGGTTAGAGTATGAACCCCACCTTGTTACCTTGGCCGATGCTGACGTGAAATCAGATGCGTTCCTGTCCCTGAGCCCAAACAACAAAATTCCAGCAATCCTTGACCCCAATGGCCCCGACGGGCCAGTCACACTATTCGAGAGCGGTGCTATCCTGATCTATCTGGCAGAAAAAACCGGCCGTCTGTTGGGGAAGACTGCCAGTGACAAAGCCCGCACAATCCAGTGGCTGATGTTTCAGATGGGCGGCATTGGGCCGATGTTCGGTCAGCTCGGTTTCTTCTACAAATTCGCAGGTGCCGCGATGGACGACCCCACGGCACGTGACCGCTACATTGGCGAAGCCAAGCGCCTGCTGGCCGTGGTCGAGCGGGAACTAGACGGCAAGGACTGGATCACCGGTGAATTCAGCATCGCCGATATCGCACTGGCCCCATGGTTGAATGCGCTGGATTACTACGAGGCGAAAGACGTCACAGGGTATAACGGCCTGACCCACGTGCCCGCCTATGTAGAGCGGTTCTTTGAACGACCGGCGGCGGTAAAAGGGCGCAACATTCCTGCGCCCTCCTGAGTGCGGTGTATGGGGTGGGTTGTCCCCTGCCCTATTTGGGCAACACCCCGGTCAGCACATAGCGCAGGATTTCAACGACCTGCGCGGGCTGCTCGGCGACAGCCAAGGCGGCGGCGTGGACTTCCTTTAGCGGGTGCTGTTGGTCTGGCTGGCTAAGGATAACCAGCGACTTGCCGAGTGCTGCGGCATATCCCGCATCAAATGCTGCGTTCCACTGTTTGTATTTTTCGCCAAAGCGCACAACGACCACGTCCGCATCTTCAATCCCCTTGCGGGTGCGGATCGCGCTGACCATGGCGCCTTTGTGGTCGTGCCAATACTTGTTCGGCTCTTCCCCAAGAATCGCAACGCCGCAGTCATCGCTTGCCGCGTGATCTGTGACAGGGCTGTTGAACGACACATCGAGCCCCTTGGCCCCATCAATAATTTGTTCACGCCAGTCCGTGTGAATTTCGCCTGAAAGATAGACCTTCAACATCCCAATTCTCCGTTTTGAGTTCGGCTGTTGGTATCACACTCTCCGCGTGGGGTTAACGCTTGCGCGCAACAATATAGCGGTTCATTTCCGGAAAACTGCCAACTTCAATCAGATCGAAACCGGCAAAACGGATCGCACCCTCGTGTTCGGCAAAGCTGAACCTCGCCACATAGGGCGCGATGCCCAACATCCGCATCAGTGGAATCATTGCCGCAAAAGCAAACCGTTTGAGCCCGATGGAAGGTTCCGACAAACACGGCGTTTTCGAAATGAACGCGCCGCCAACCGGCAGCTTGCGGTAGATATCGGCATAGATTTCTTCGCGGTTGCGCACCAAATGAAAGATGTTGAACCCCAGGACGACATCCACAGGTTCCGGCGCATTCAACGCATCGCTAACTGCTGCCACACGAAAGCTGGCGTTTTTCACCCCCCCGGCCTGCGCCTTTTCGGCCGCGATCTTGACCATCTCGGACGAAACATCTGTGCCGATAATCAGCCCGGCATCAGTGGCAAGTTCCAGTGCGGTTGAACCACTGCCGCAGCCCATCTCTAACACCGTATCAGTCGCCCTAAGATAGCTGCGCGTGCGCTCGCGGGTGTATTCATAAGCCGACAGATCAGCGATCTTGGAGGCGGCATATTTGCGGGCACGTTTGTCCCAGAATTTAGCTGATGTCATTTTGTGTCCCTCTTTCGAAGCACCCTACATTTGCATGGATACGCTGTGAATTGACGAAATCCGCAAGGTCTTTATACATTTACGTATGGATCATGCCAAAACCACCCCCGACTGGACCCACCTGCGCGCATTTCTTTCAACGGCAGAAACAGGCTCACTGTCAGCAGCGGCGCGCGCTTTGTGTCTGACGCAACCCACCCTCAGTCGCCAGGTGGCCGCCCTTGAAGACCAACTGGGGGTGATGCTGTTTGAACGCGTCGGGCGACGGCTAGACTTGACGGACGCAGGCCGCGAATTGTTGCCCCACGCGCGGGACATGGGGCTGGCGGCTGAACGTGTTGCCCTATCAGCAAGCGGCCAGCGGTCCGAAATCAGCGGACAGGTGCGGATCACCGCAAGCGATATAACTGCGGCGATGTTCCTGCCCAGCGTTGTTGCGACCCTGCGCAAGATCGCCCCGCAACTGACCATCGACGTTATCGCCAGCAACGATATCCAAGACCTGATGCGCCGCGAGGCGGATATTGCCATCCGCCATCAACGCCCAGATCAGCCCGACCTTGTGGCCCGCCTCGTGCTTGATGCGGTGGGGCATTTCTATGCCGCGAAATCGTACCTTGATAAACGTGGCCGCCCCACGAGCCGCGCGGATCTGGCCAGCCATGACTGGGTGTCGTTCGGCGATGCGAACCGCATGGCCGAATACTTGGTTGCGATGGATATTCCGCTGACCGTTGATGTGTTCAAATCATCCTCGGAAAACGGGTTGGTGTCATGGGAATTGGCGCGTGCCGGTCTTGGGATATGTCCGATGGACGACTATGTCGCCGCAAGCGCACCCGATATGGAAGCCGTGATGCACGACGACCTGCATGTGACCTTTCCGATCTGGCTAGTCACGCACCGCGAGATTCACACCAGCCCACGGATCAGGCTGGTGTATGATCTTTTGGCCGAGGCAATCGCTGCACGTTAACCGCGTAGCGTGCCGCCCGTGGCTTTGGAAACTTTCTCTATGATCGTGGCACTTACTGCTTCGATATCGGCCTCTTTCAAAGTCGCATCGCTGGGCTGAAGCCGGACAGTGATCGCAAGGCTTTTCTTGCCGTCACCAAGGCTGCCGTCGATAAATTCATCAAACACGCGCACGCCATCAATTAGCACTTTGTCAGCACCAGACGCCGCATTCACCAGCGTCAGCGCATCCACGTCTGCATCGACAACAAATGCAAAGTCTCGTTCGACCGCTTGCAAATCAGGGGCGATCAATGCGCCGCGACTTGCGCCCACATTGCGCGGCAACGGCACCGCGCCCGGCCAAATCGTGAATCCGACGGCGGGGCCCTTGACCCCCATTACAGTCAAAATCTTGGGGTGGATTTCACCAAAAATGCCCAAAATCTTTTTCGGCCCCAGACATATTTTTCCATGACGTCCAGGGTGCCAGCTATCGTCGACACCGCGCATGATCTGCACCTTGGCGGGTGCACCGATAGCGGCAAGAACGGCCTCGGCGTCTGCCTTGGCGTCGAAAATATCGACAAGACGCGATGATCCGTGCACGTCTTTGGGGCCGGTGCGCCCGATCAACAGGCCCGTGACTAAGCCGTGTTGCTCGCCCGGTTCGCCACCGCTGAACGCATCACCGACCTCGAATAGGGCCATATCCGTGAAACCGCGTGCCTGATTACGTGCTGCGGCCTGCAATAGACCGGGCATCAACGCAGGGCGCATGTGTGACATTTCGCTGGAAATCGGATTACCCAGCATCGTAGCATCATCACCGCCACCAAACAGCGTTGCTGCCGCCTTGTCGATAAAGCTATATGTAACGCATTCGTTGTAGCCCAGCGTCGCGCAGGTCCGGCGCGCCATCTGCTGGCGTTTCTGCATCGGCGTCAGCACCGGGGCAGGCACGCCCGCCTTCACACGGGCAAGCGGTTTGCCTTCCAGTTTAGTCAGGGACGCAATGCGCGCGACTTCCTCGACCAGATCGGCCTCGCCTTGCACATCGGGGCGCCATGACGGAACATGGGCCATATCGCCTTCCATCACAAAGCCCAGGTCGGTCAGGGTTTTCCGCTGGGTTTCCGCAGGGATATCCATGCCAACCAATGAAGAACAGCGCGCGGTATCAAGTTTGTAAGCGCGCGCGAAATCAGGCTGTGCGCCAGCCATGACAATCTCGGACGCCTCGCCGCCTGCATTGTCCACGATCATCCGCACCGCATGTTCTAACCCTTCGGGAGTGAAGGCCGCGTCGATGCCGCGCTCAAAGCGATAGCGTGCGTCCGAGTTAATCTTGAGCGCGCGACCGGTGTAAGCGGTGTGGATCGTGTCAAAATACGCAGCCTCGACGAACACATTGACCGTGTCCATCGTGCAGCCAGTTTCCAAACCACCCATAACGCCGGCGATGCTTTCGGGCTTTTCGGCATCCGAAATAATTGTCATGCCTTCTTGGAAAGAGTATTCCTTTTCATCCAACCCAACCAAGGTTTCGCCACCCTTTGCCTTATGCAGACGCAGCGCATTTCCAGCGATTTTGTCTGCATCGAAAACGTGCAGCGGGCGGTTCAGATCATAGGTGAAAAAGTTGGTTACATCGACAAGAAGGCTGATTGGGTGCAAGCCAATCGCGCGAAGCAGGTCTTGGAGCCACGCGGGCGAGGGGCCGTTTTTCACGCCGCGGATGACACGGCCATAAAACACCGGCGCTTGCGCCAGCGTGTCTTCATCAATCGTCACGCTGACGGGGCAGGCAAAGATCGCGGGCACAGGCACAACTGTGCGGTCCTTCATCACGCCCAATCCACGCGCCGCCAGATCGCGGGCAATTCCACGCACTCCAAGCGCATCAGGGCGGTTCGGGGTGATCGCAATTTCAATGACAGGATCGACCTTGGACGGGTCATTTTCGGCCAGCCAATCGATGAACTTGTCGCCAACCTTGCCGCTGGGCAGTTCGATAATACCGTCGTGCTCTTCGGACAGTTCCAATTCGCGCTCAGAGGCCATCATGCCATAGGATTCGATGCCACGGATTTTGCCCACACCGATGGTCGTATCAATGCCCGGCACATAAACGCCAGGCTTGGCGACAACCACTGTGATCCCTTGCCGCGCGTTGGGCGCACCGCAGATGATCTGCAACTCGCCTTCGTCCGTGTCCACCTTGCAGACCTTCAGCTTGTCAGCATCGGGGTGCTTTTCGGCATGGGTCACATAGCCAAGAGTGAACGCCTCAAGTTTCGCAAGCGGGTTCTCGACCCCCTCAACCTCAAGCCCAAGATCGGTCAGCGCTTCGGTGATTTCATCAACCGTCGCGTTGGTATCAAGGTGCGATTTCAGCCAGCTTAGGGTGAATTTCATGTCTTTGCCTCCAAGGCGCGTCCGTCCAAATCTTCGATCAATTCGAAGTGTTCAAATATCAACATCATTTCGGGGTCGTAATCGCCGTTGCGGCGAAAGAACGCTTTGTGATCCTTGCGCCAGCCCAACAGGCTGTCGTTTTCGCCCTCGGCAAGCGCCATTTCTTCGGTCACATCGCAAAACCGGACTTCCTCGACCTTGGTTGTCTTGATCACCAGCGCAGGCGTCCCATCCCAGTTGGCCGCGATATCGCAGCGGCCGGCAACAGGCATCGCCTCGGGCTCGTCCGCAAAGTCCGCAGCAGCGCCACAGGTCGCGCGTTTTTTGCCTTGGCGCACAAGTTTGATCAGGCGCTGACACAGTTCCGCGCTATCACCGAACTTGAACGTTCCGGCGCCGGGGTAGGTTTGCTGTAGGTCTTCGATGTCGTCTGTCATGTGTCGTCTTTCCATCCAAATTTATCGCGCCCGATCCGAGGGGTGGGCGAAGAGCGCCCGCCCCGTGGGGGCGGATCGGGCGCTGCGCGGCCAAGGCCGCGCTTCAGAAGTATCAATCGTCTTACCTTTTACCTAGGCGCGCCAAACCAGTATACTATCCAGCCCACCAATAGTGCAGTCAGCACCGAAAGTATGATTGTTGGAACGTTCTCAACAATATTTCCCCACCATCGATGAAGGAGGGGGCGATCAAACTCGGACATATAGTCCCAGCCCGCTGGAGTCAGCCGGACAATCTCATCCTCAACTTTATAGGAAGATTTGTTCGCGCCGGATTTCCATTCCACTTCGGAATACCCAGACCTATCGACCAAGCCCATCCTCCAAGCAAGAATAAGGTAATTTTCAAATTCGTCGCCCAAAAAAGTAGGATTGGGAAGCATAGACACCCTCATCCGCTTCGATTTCCAAACACTTGTAGAGAAAATTCCACCGGTCATTAGCCCGTTGTAGGGCATTCCATGAATTCCGGCTTCGGCTACAATTGAAAGCGATTGCGCCAAGTGTTCCTTTCGGAAACGAAAGCTCACTTACACCCCGCCTCGCACAGTCGGCACTTGCAACCCAGCGAACCCGTAGTGCCGCAGCCAACGCAGGTCTGAATCAAAGAACGCCCGCAGATCAGGGATACCGTATTTCAGCATCGCAAGGCGATCGATACCGATACCAAAGGCAAAGCCTTGCCAAAGCGCCGGGTCGATCCCGCCCGCTAGCAGCACCTTGGGATGGACCATGCCAGAGCCAAGAACTTCGAGCCAATCATCGCCTTCGCCCACTTTCACGGTGCCGCCTTCGAAGGAACACTGGATATCCACTTCGGCTGATGGTTCCGTAAACGGGAAGTGCGAGGCGCGGAAACGAGTTTTCACAGCAGTACCAAAGAAGGCCGCAAAGAATTCTTCGAGCACCCATTTCAGGTTCGCCATTGAGATATCTTTGTCGATGCACAGTCCTTCGACCTGATGGAACATCGGTGTGTGGGTCTGGTCGTAATCAGCGCGATACACGCGACCCGGACAGATAATCCGGGCCGGTGCGCCGTGCTTTTCCATATGCCGGATTTGGACAGGGCTGGTGTGGGTGCGCAGCACATGCGGCGGGCGGTCGTCCCCGTCAGCGCGGTGCATATAAAACGTGTCCATCTCGGCGCGCGCGGGGTGGTGACCGGGGATATTGAGCGCATCGAAGTTATACCAATCACTGTCGATCTGCGGGCCTTCGGCCACGGCAAAACCCATATCGGCAAAGATAGTCGTGCATTCTTCCCAGACTTGGGAAACCGGATGGATCGTGCCGGCGCGACGGTCACGCGCGGGCAGCGTCACGTCCAGCCATTCGCTGCGCAGACGTTCGTCAAGCGCAACATCACCAAGCGCGACCTTCTTTGCTGCCAGCGCTGAGTTAATCTCGTCCTTGAGCGCATTCAGCGCGGGACCAACGGTCTGGCGTTCGTCGGGCGTCATCTTGCCCAGCTCACGCATTTGCAGACTGATCTCGCCCTTCTTGCCGACGGCCTGCACGCGCAGGTCTTCGAGCGTGGCTTCATCGGCGGCTTTGCCAATAAGGTCGAGGTATTTTGATTTCAGATCGTCCATGGGTGTGCCCTTTGTCGCTTGCTATGCGAGGTAGCGAAAGGGGCGCGGGTTGGCAAGGTTTGGGAACCGTCAGGATCGCGCGATAAAGCCGACATTCAAGAAGTTGCGCAGAATCTGGAAGGTATTGGTTTCAATTTCGGCAGGGTCCATATCAGGATACGCGTCCCATATGAGATGTACGACTTCCTCAGGCGTTATCGGGTCCTCTAGGAGGTCAAGAACCCCGACGGCCGCTGCATCAAACTTTAGAAGCTTTAGGCCGTTGCAACTGGCCCCCACCCAAACTTCCCCTGCTTTGCGCAGTCGGGCAAACGCGGTGCTCTTATACGGAATGTTCGGGCTAAAATGCGCAGCATCAGGTCTTGGGCCAGGTTCGGGAAACGAAACAGGCGCCGGCGTTATGTTTGCAACCCTTGGCAGGCCGTCCAATATCAGGTCCGCAGCTTCGGATGGGTCGCTATAGGTCAGGTGTTGCGCGGGTGCTGTTTGGGTCAGTTGAATCAGCAATGACAGGGTTTCCCCTGCCAAAAGCCCCCGCGAAAAATTCTGATAGGCACGACGCCCGAGCAAGTCAGATTCTGACACGTCCGATGAGTTGGCTTTGCCGCTGTCCTGCCGATCAAGCAAGACAATTGAGCGAATTGGCAATTGGCGTCGCGCAGGCGCGACAGATGGGCCCGCGATAAAGCGGTATTGTTTATTTGCCGGTCCGGGATGGGCGTTCAGGTACGCGCGGGCATCGTCGGGAAATGTTTCGGGCACGGGAATGCGCAGGCGGGCGGCAATTCCTGTGGCACGGCCCACGATGATGCCTTCGGGATTCCGTTTAACTGGCAAATAATCGTCGGTGAATAGCTTTGCGCCACGGGCCATCAATACGGCTGCCAAAGTTGACTTTCCGGACCGACGTACCGCAGGGAACAACACCAAACCGCCATCGATTTCCAAAGCGGCGGAGTGAAAACACAGCAGATCCGGTTCCTGCGCGATCATCGCCGAGGCAAGTACGCTCACCAAATCGCAGATCGCGTTGACCTCGGTCTTATGGATCCGGTGTTTGGGGGTATGAGGCGATTGGATCAACCATGCTGCGCCATTAAACGCCAATGCCACACAGTGTTCCGTGTCGGTCTGGGATTGAATAGAAAAAGGCCAGCGCGGCAAATAGCCCGCCAGCCTTTCAATGGTCTTTTCACAATCTACCGTGCGCACCGGAGCCGTGAGCCCTCAAAGAAGATATCATTTACCGCCACGGCGTGTCTGTCAGATCTGTCAGTTGGCGATCTGCAGCCCGGCTTTGGAAAGACAATCCGCAAAGGATTCTTCGCTGACGCTAGAATCAACGCACGCCTGCCCTCGAACATCAAGATTGGGGTTGCCGGATTCCCCGACGGTTGGTCTGACCCAGTTGGGATCTTCGGCAAAACTGACAGGGGACGCCGGCGAAGGTCTGGTGGGCCGCGTTGGACGTGACCTTCTTGACGGGGCTGACGGGGCCGAAATGCTCACGGCCATGACTCCCATTGTTGGTGCAAAATAGCCAACAGCAGAGAAGCCTGCAATTTTGCCTAACGCAGCGCGGCGGGAAATTTTGGAATTTTTAGACCTAACAAGCCCTCTCAATTTGGAAGACGTATAAAACAAGTCAATCTCATAAGAGCAATTATAGATTATGTTCGGCGAAAAGTAAATGTCGATGCACGTCAAATCCTACCGGACCGACCAACTAAAAAGGCCGCCCCATTTCTGGAGCGGCCTTTCGTAAGTCTGCGTTGTGACGTCTTACGCCAAAGCAGCCTGAGCTTGCTTTACGATCGCGCCAAACGCTTCGGGCTCGTGCACGGCCAGATCGGCCAGAACCTTGCGGTCGACCTCGATACCGGCCAGCGACAGACCGTTGATAAAGCGGCTGTATGTCAGCGCTTCGTCATGGCTGCGCACCGCTGCGTTGATCCGCTGGATCCAAAGCGCACGGAAGTTGCGCTTGCGATTCTTGCGGTCACGGGTTGCATATTGGTTCGCCTTGTCGACAGCCTGCGCTGCAACTTTGAAGGTATTTTTGCGACGGCCATAATAGCCTTTGGCCGCATCAGTGACCTTCTTGTGACGACGATGGGTGACGGTTCCGCCTTTAACTCGCATATTCCGTTCCCCCTAGCGCGCGTATGGCATCATAGGCTTAATGATCTTTTCATCAGCCCTGGACAAGATTGTCGTGCCGCGTGCGTCACGAATGAATTTGGTAGAACGCTTGATCATGCCGTGGCGTTTGCCTGCCTGACCAGCTTTAATCCGGCCAGAGGCCGTCATCTTGAACCGCTTTTTGCAGCTCGATTTTGTCTTCATCTTCGGCATTTCCGTCTCCTCTTTGGGTCGGTCGGTCGCACGACTCGGCATGCCATTTAGGCCGGACGCGCGGGTTGAAGCGGTGCTATAGGATGCACAGCAATGCAAAGCAAGCGGATTTAGCGGATATACTGCCCCACGACCCGCACAAATACATCCGGGATTTCACTGATCGAATAGCTGCTGGGTTTCTGGCTGACGGCAAGGGCAATCAGCCCGCCGCCAATGAGAACCGTGATGGCAGCGGCACGCGGCGCGCGGCCATCGGCGACAGCACCCAGAATAGGCGGGATCGAAAAGACCGAGACCACCAATCCGATAACAAACATGACGTCAGGATTCATTTTGCCAACCTTTCAAACCTTATGGTTAAAGAGAGGTTACTCTGCTTCGGCGGCATAAATCAAACGTTCCTCACAGGGGGCGACGCGCAGGATGTTCGTCGATCCAGGGGTGTTGAACGGCACACCTGCCGTGACAACGATCATGTCCTTTTCGGTCGCAACCCCTTGCGCGAGGGCGGCGCGGACGGCCTCGACCACGGCGGACTTAAAGCGGTTAACATCGCCCGACATCACACAATTCATCCCCCAAGTAAGGCACAACCGGCGCGCGGTCTTTTGAATCGTAGTAAGAGCAATGATCGGCACACGCGGACGTTCACGGGCCACAAGCAGGGCCGTCGTACCAGATTGCGAATAGCAGCAGATTGCCTTGATATCAGTGGTTTCCGCAATTTCACGCGCCGCGGAAACAATTCCGTCCGCAACGCTTTTGCGATCTGCGCGACGCGACGATTCGATGATGTCGCGATACGTCGGGTCGGATTCAACCTCGCGGGCGACGTTGTCCATAGTCTGCACAGCTTCGATCGGGAACGACCCTGCGGCGCTTTCCGCGCTAAGCATGATCGCGTCGGCCCCTTCATAGATAGCCGTGGCAACGTCGGACACTTCGGCACGCGTGGGCATCGGGCTGTCGATCATTGATTCAAGCATCTGTGTCGCAACGATCACCGGCTTGGCAGCAGCACGGCACTTACGCACCAGTTGTTTCTGGATCGGTGGGACGTTCTGCACTGGCAGTTCAACGCCCAGATCGCCTCGGGCAACCATGATACCATCAGACACCGCGAGAATGTCGTCAAATGCCTTAACCGCTGCAGGCTTTTCGATTTTGGACATGATCGCCGCCCGGCCCTTGGCCAACTTGCGGGCCTCGTCCACATCAGCGGGGCGCTGCACGAATGACAACGCAAGCCAATCGACGCCCAGATCGCAAACAAACTCCAGATCCCTGCGGTCCTTGTCTGACAAAGCGGCGAGCGGAAGCACAACATCGGGCACATTCACGCCCTTGCGGTTGGACACCGTGCCCGCAACGGTCACTTCGCAATTGGCAAAATCTGCACCACAGTCTTTGACGCGCAGCTTGATCTTGCCGTCGTTGACCAACAGATGGGAACCCGGCTCAAGAGCGTCGAAAATCTCTTTGTGAGGAAGTTGCACACGGGTTGCATCACCGGGCACATCGCTCAGGTCCAGGCGGAATGCATCGCCCACTTTCAGCTCTTCTTCACCGTTTGCGAAAACGCCCAAGCGCAACTTAGGGCCCTGAAGGTCGGCCAGAATAGCAATCGGACTGCCCAGATCAGCCTCGATCTTGCGGATAATCGCATGACGAGCGCGGATTTCTTCGTGATCGCCATGGCTCATGTTCAGGCGAAACACGTCGGCTCCTGCTTCGTGCAATGCACGGATCATCTCGTAGTCATTGGACGCAGGCCCAAGCGTTGCGACGATTTTAACATTCCGAGAGCGTTTCATCTGGGCCGTCCTTATTGAGGTTTTCGCGCGCTGTTACCGCTAACGCTATTGTTAGGGTCTTATTGCGCAATTCACATCCCGCCACAACTATTCTAAATGCATTAGAGAAACATCATACGCGCTGGAACGGACATTGACCTACGAACCTTTTGAAATTGTTGGCGCTGAACGTCCGGCGAAATGGCTGCTGACCTGCGACCACGCCGCGAACACGGTGCCTGATTGGGTGAACGGTGGCGATCTTGGCCTGCACGCTGAAGACATGCATCGCCATATCGCGTATGATGTAGGTGCTGCGGGCGTAACACATGCTCTTGCTGCTTTGCTTGATGCACCCGCGATCCTTACAAATTTCTCTCGACTGGTGATTGACCCTAATCGCGGTTTGGACGACCCGACCCTGCTGATGAAAATCTACGACGGATCGGTCATTCCCGCGAACGGTCACGCAGGTGCCGATGAACTACACCGCCGCAGGACCGCGCTTTATGATCCATATCACGACGCCCTTACCGATCTTGCCGCGCGGCGCAATGACACGATCATTTTATCAGTCCACAGCTTTACATCACAGCTAAACGGCCGCCCGCCACGCCCGTGGCAAATTGGTATTCTACACGAAGGCGACGATCGCCTATCGGACCCGTTGATTGACCTGCTTCGACTGGAATCTGATCTGACGGTCGGCGACAATGAACCCTACGCGGGCCACCTGCCCGGCGATACAGTTGATCGCCATGCGCTACAAATGGGCCGTCCCAATGCACTGATTGAACTGCGCAACGACCTGATTAATACTTTCGAGGACCAGATCTCGTGGGCCGAACGCCTTGCCCCCATCCTTGAAGCAGCGCGCACTCGCGCCAACCTTTGATCCCGACAGGAGTGACCCGATGGACGCCCAGACCCAGCTTGAAATCGAAGCCGCCGCGTTTCGCCGCCTGCAAAAGCACCTGATGCAAGACCGTACCGATGTGCAAAACATCGACATGATGAACTTGACAGGGTTTTGCCGCAACTGCCTGTCACGCTGGTATCAAGAGGCCGCAAACGAACGTGATATCGACATGGACAAAGCCGCCGGTCGCGAAGCGTTCTACGGTGTGCCCTACGCCGACTGGCGCACAGCCAATCAGACCGATACTAGCCCCGAAAAACAGGCCGCGTTCAAAGTTGCATTCAAGGAAAACGTTACCGACCGCGAAGGTTAAATCGCGACCTTGCGGCTTTCCTCAAGATAGATCTCGCGTAGACGAGTGGCAATCGGGCCGGGTTTTCCGGTGCCGATCACTGCGCCGTCCAGTTCGACAACCGGCATCACAAACGCGCTGGCCGAGGTCGTAAATGCCTCGTCCGCAGCCTTGGCTTCATCAATCGTAAATGGGCGCTCTTCGACTTTCATCTGCGCCTCTCGTGCAAAGCGCAATACAGCGGCGCGGGTGATTCCGTGCAATATTTCGTGGCCCAAATGGCGGGTGATGATCGTGTCGCCCTTGACGATGTAAGCGTTATTGCTGGTGCCCTCGGTCACAGCGCCGTCTTCAATCATCCACGCATCATCGCAACCAGCGGCCATCGCCATCATCTTGCCCATGCTGGGATACAACAACTGCACCGTCTTGATATCGCGCCGCCCCCAGCGTTCATCAGCGATGCTGATCACCTTGATGCCCACCTTCGCCGTAGGGCTATCAGCAAGCCCCGGCTTGGACTGCGTAAACAGCACAATGGTTGGCTCAACATCATCGGCGGGAAAGGCAAAATCGCGGTCCGACGCTGCGCCCCGCGTGATCTGAAGATAGATAACGCCGTCAGTGATATCATTCGTGCGCACAAGCTCGCGGTGCACCTCAAGCAGGTCATCGGTACTGATCGGGTTGCGCATATCCAACTCGCCCAAAGACCGTGCAAGCCGCTTGGCATGACCTGCAAAATCAATCAGTTTGCCGTCCAGCACACTCGTAACCTCGTAAACGCCATCCGCAAACAAAAACCCGCGATCAAAAATGCTGACCTTGGCTTCGCCCTCGGGCAGATACTCTCCGTTAACGTAAACTGTGCGGCTCATGGTATGTCTCCTATCCCCAAAGGGCGACGGCTGGGGCATGCACGCCCGCTGCGTCATATATTAGTGGTTCATCACGGTCTTCGGCCAGAAGAAGCGGGCCGTCAAGGTCAACGACCTGCACGCCTTGGGCAACAATCACAGCAGGGGCCATCGCCAACGACGATCCGACCATGCAGCCGACCATCACACCATAGCCCTGATCGCGGGCGGCATCACGCAGCGCCAGAGCCTCGGTTAAACCACCTGTTTTATCCAGCTTGATATTCACCACGTCATACTTGCCCGTCAGCCCCGCAAGACTGCCACGATCATGACAGCTCTCATCGGCACAGACTGGCAACGGGCGGGCAATTTCACCCAACATCTCGTCCGCGCCCGCAGCCAGCGGTTGTTCGACCAATTGCACCCCAAGACGCAGCAAATGCGGGGCGAGGTCGCTGTAAACCTCCGCAGTCCAACCCTCGTTGGCATCAACAATAATCGGCACATCAGGCGCACCACGGCGCACGGCCTCGAGGCGGGCCATATCGTCAGGCGTGCCCAATTTGATTTTTAGCAGCGGCCGATGGGCATGCTTGCGCGCCGCTGCCTCCATCGCATCGGGCTCCCCCAACGACAATGTAAAGGCCGTGATCACCGCCTGCGGCGCGGCCAGACCAGCCAATTCCCACACCCGTTTGCCCGCTTGTTTCGCCGCCAAATCCCACAGCGCGCAATCAACCGCATTGCGGGCCGCCCCCGCTGGCAAAGCATCTTGCAGCGCTGCGCGATCGATCTCCGGCGGCAACCCGCCCACTTGCGCCGCGACACTCTGGAGCGTTTCACCGTAGCGCGCATAAGGCACACATTCGCCCCAGCCGGTCACGCCGTCACGTTCCACATGCACGGTCAACACCTTGGCTTCGGTCCTTGAGCCACGCGAAATGGTAAACACCTCGGCCAGCCGAAACACATCTTCGCGGACCGAAATCACCATGCGCATCGCTCCAATTTCATCTTGCCAAAAATATCCCCGCCGGAGGCTCCGGCGCCAGCCACGGCCACAGTCACACTAGATCGCGGCAAGCGCATCCACCAGCCGCCCTGCACCCTGACGGAACGGATCAACCGCTGGCAAACCCATGCGCAACTCGACATCGGCCAGATAAGAAAGGGCGTCGGTCTCGGACAAATGCTGTGTGTTAACGGAAACACCAACCACCTGACAGGCCGGATTGGCGATGCGCGCCAACGGCAAAACGGTATCGCGTAGCGCTTCAAGCGATTGGAGCCCGTAGCCGGGCAGTCCGCGCATGTGCGTGCGAGTCGGCTCGTGGCTCAGGATCACGGCATCAGGCTGGCCGCCGTGGATCAACGCCATGGAGACACCTGAATAAGACACATGGAATATGCTGCCTTGGCCTTCGATGTGATCCCAGTGATCGCCGTCATTGTCTGGCGTCAGCCATTCGACTGATCCCGCCATAAAATCAGCGATCACCGCGTCAAGCGGCACACCGTCACCGGTTACCAGAATGCCGGTTTGCCCCGTGGCACGAAACGATGATTTCGTCCCGCGTTTCTTCATCTCAAGGTCCATCGCGAGCGCGGTATACATCTTGCCCACAGAACAATCCGTGCCTACCGCCAGGCAGCGCTTGCCAGTCCGCTTGATCCCGCTGGCGATCGGATATTTCACCGATGGGACGCGCACATCATGCAGGCTGCGCCCACAAGCCTCGGCGACAGCAACCAGATCCAGTTCGTCGCGCAGAAGATTGTGCAGCCCGCTGGCAAGGTCAAACCCTTCTTCCAACGCCATTACCAACACCTTTTTCCAGGCCTGCGAAATCACGCCGCCACGGTTTGCCACCCCAATTACCAGCGTCTGCGCGCCAGCTGTGCGTGCTTGTTGCAGCGTCAGGTCGGCAAGGCCAAGGTCAGCGCCACAGCCCGGAAGGCGAAACTGACCAACTGCGTGATCTGGACGCCAATCTTTGATGCCTTGGGCAACTTTTGCAGCCAATTGGTCTGGCGCATCGCCAAGGAAAAGAAGGTAGGGCGTCTTGATCATGGCAATCTCCGATTCTAGTTCTCGCTATATTTGGACGTTAACAACTGCGATGTCATTTCAAATTCAGCGTCAAATCTCGGCACCTGCGCGAAGTTCTCCTGCATTTCCCTAATTCGACGCAATAAATGAGCGTAGAACGCCTGAATCGCCACAAATGCCGCGCGCGCAATGCTGCGACTGCAAACACGCCTTGCGCGCCATGGCGCAATAATCTACCCATTCACCAACCCTAAACGAAACATCATTACCGCGAGGCGCACCATGTCCTTCCGTCTACAACCTGCCCCCCTTGCCCGCCCAAACCGCTGCCAGCTGTTCGGCCCGGGATCGAACACGAAACTGTTCCCGAAAATGGCAGCAAGCGCGGCGGATGTAATCAACCTTGACCTGGAAGACAGCGTCGCGCCGTCCGACAAAGATAACGCCCGCGCAAATGTGATCGAAGCCATCAACACCATCAATTGGAACACTAAGACCTTATCCGTGCGCATCAACGGCCTTGATACCCCCTTTTGGTATCGGGATGTGGTTGATGTGATGGAACAGGCGGGTGATCGGCTTGACCAGATCATGATCCCCAAGGTTGGCTGCGCCGCAGATGTCTATGCCGTCGACGCGCTTGTCACTGCAATCGAATCCGCCAAAGGCCGCACTAAACCAATCACATTCGAGGTTATCATCGAAAGCGCTGCCGGCATCGCCCACGTCGAAGAAATCGCCGCGAGTTCGCCGCGCATGGCCGCGATGAGCCTTGGCGCCGCTGATTTCGCAGCCTCTATGGGAATGCAAACGACAGGCATCGGCGGGACGCAGGAAAACTACTACATGCAGCACGGTGACAATCGTCATTTCTCGGATCCATGGCACTGGGCACAAGCCGCGATTGTAGCCGCCTGCCGCACCCACGGTGTGCTTCCCGTCGATGGCCCGTTCGGAGATTTCAGCGACGATGAAGGCTATCGCGCCCAAGCACGGCGCAGCGCGACGTTGGGTATGGTCGGCAAATGGGCGATCCACCCCAAACAGATCGCGCTGGCAAACGAGGTATTCACCCCGTCTGCCGAAGCTGTGGCCGAAGCCCGTGAAATCCTGTCAGCGATGGAAGACGCCAAGGCACGCGGCGAAGGTGCGACGGTCTATAAGGGTCGCCTTGTTGATATCGCCAGCATCAAGCAAGCCGAAGTGATCGTGCGTCAATCCGAGATGATCAGTGGCTAAGTCCATCACGATGATACACACGGCCGGTGCCCATGTGGCCCGTTTCGACGCCTTAGCTGCACAACTGGACACCCAGATCGAACTGCACCATGTGGTGCGCCCTGATCTCCTTGAACAAGCCCAAAACGAGGGCATAACCGAGGATGTCCGCCGTGCACTTCTGGCTGAATTCGGCCCGGGCGTGACTCTGTGCACCTGCACGACCCTCGGCCCCGCAGCCGAGGCCGCTGGTGCAATCCGAATTGACCGCCCGATGATGAAGGAAGCCGCAAGCCTTGGCGGGCACGTCCTTTTGGTCGTCGCGCTCAATAGCACGCTGGCGTCCTGCCAAGATTCCCTGCGCGAATCGATCGAGGAAGCCGGAACCGATACGACCTTCGAGACACTCTTTATCCCCGAGGTCTGGACGTTGTTTGAAGAAGGCGATGATGCAGGCTTTGCCCAAGCCATCGCAGACCGTGTAACCGCGACAGTCAATGGCCATTGTGCAGTGGTCTTAGCGCAAGCTTCGATGACAGACGCGGCCGCGTTAATTGGGTCGCCACCTGTGCTCACATCGCCAAGGCTTGCGCTAAGCGCCGCTTTGGCGCGCTCGTGATTATTGGCAACTAACGCGCGTTTGCGTGCGGGCCTCTTCCAAAATGCCCACCTTAATGCTCGCGCAAGCCGATCACGCCATAAGCACAAAGTGCGCGGCAATCGCTGGCATCTTTGCGCACATAATTGGGCAGCAGGACGTGCGCCACGGCCAGCCCCTCAAAGCGGCGATCATCGCATTCCCCGTCCTGCGGATCCTCGCCACTTTCATCGCCGCCAACTATGAAGTCATATCCCAAACCTTGATCACGCCCACGTCAAAAAGAGTCGCACAATCTTCAGCGTCCAGCCCGACATATTCCCACGTCATGGTCGACGCCATGCCCGCGCCAAAAAAGCAGCGGTCGTCACATTCCACGTCGTTGGCCCATTCGCCATCGTTAGTGCCCAAATTTATGTCCTGCGCGGCCAAGGGCGCGGCCAGACCACCGGCCAGAATAAAGATCAAAGCAAAAATGCGCATAATACTCTCCATCAGAATGATTGCGCGACTCCTTCAGCCGAGGGCCTACCAATGCAAGCATGCAAGTACGCGCGCCCAAGGTGAGTTGCATCTGGCACGCCCCCAGCATTATATCAGGGCAAGCCCAAGTGGAGCGTGATGCATGACCAACTATCTTGAATTTGAAAAGCCTCTGGCCGAGATCGAAGGGAAGGCTGAAGAGTTGCGCGCCCTTGCCCGTGCCAACGAAGGGACCGACGTAGAAAAAGAGGCCAGCGCGCTGGACAAGAAAGCCGCCGAGATGCTGGTCCAGCTTTATGGCGACCTAACGCCATGGCGCAAATGTCAGGTGGCCCGCCACCCTGACCGCCCCCATTGCAAAGATTACATCGACGCGCTTTTTACCCAATACACGCCCCTTGCAGGGGACCGGAACTTTGCCGACGATCACGCCGTGATGGGCGGGTTGGCCCGATTGGATGGCACACCTGTAATGGTAATCGGCCATGAAAAAGGTCACGACACCAAAACGCGCATCGAACGCAATTTCGGCATGGCCCGTCCCGAAGGATACCGCAAAGCAATTCGGCTGATGGATATGGCTGACCGATTTGGCCTGCCCGTCGTGACGCTGGTCGACACCCCCGGCGCATATCCCGGCAAGGGCGCCGAAGAACGCGGCCAATCCGAAGCCATCGCGCGCAGCACGCAAATGTGTCTGTCGATCAAGGTGCCGCTGGTCAGCGTTATCATCGGCGAAGGCGGATCAGGCGGGGCTGTTGCATTCGCCACGGCCAACCGTGTCGCGATGCTGGAACATTCGATCTATTCAGTGATCTCGCCCGAAGGCTGCGCATCAATCTTGTGGAAAGACGCCGAAAAAATGCGCGAAGCCGCCGAGGCGCTGCGCCTTACGGCCCAGAACCTTAAGGAATTGGGCGTTTGTGACCGGATCATCAAAGAACCTGTTGGCGGCGCGCATCGTCACAAGGCCGAAAGCATCGCCGCCGTCGGCAAGGCCATCCAGATCATGCTGGCAGAAATGCAAGGCAATTCAGGCGTCGAGATGCGTGATGCGCGGCGCAAGAAGTACCTTGGGCTAGGGTCCAGGGGGCTTGCTGCCTAGGCTACCACATTTTTTCTTTTGCATATGCGACGTAGGTCTCGTCGTAGCTTTGCGCGTCAAACTCGGCCTCTTGTTCCTCTAGGAACTGTCCGGCCGTTGGTAGATCGTCAGCGGGTGAAGTCGTCCACAACTCTGATCGCATAAGCGCCTTTGCACATTGAAAATAGGCCTCTGCTATTGTGATCACGATCACAGATCTGGGGTGTTGTCCGTTCTGCTTGAAGCTGTCGGTGTTTGCCGCATCAGCGCTAAGGACCGCAGTGCCATTCACGCGAACGACGCTGGTCGAACCCGGCATCATGAACATCAGGCTAACACGCCCGTCACGCACAATATTGCGCAGTGAATCCATGCGGTTGTTCCCGCGCCAGTCGGGCAGATGCAGCGTCTTATCATCGACCACGCGCACCACGGGGCCGATGTCGCCACGCGGAGAACCGTCCGTGCCCTCTGGTCCCACGGTCGTCAGCACGCAAAACCGCGAGCGGTTGATCCATGTGGCGTAAAGCGGCGTGATACGGCGCACAACCTTGATCAGCGACCGCGGAGAAGCATCATCGTAAAGCGCCTCAAGCGCGGCGATATCCGCAATCTCAGTCATTCTATAGTCTTGGGGAATTCAAACCCCGCTTCCACCATCAGCGCATTTGAACGCGCTTCGACAGACTGCTCAAGTTGGGCCATGAATTTAGCCGTTGGCATGCCCGCTTTGATCCGCGGCATGAATTCAACCACCGCCGTTCCGGGGCTGCGATAGATGCCACGTTTAGGCCACAACACACCGACGTTAGTTGCCACAGGCACGCAGTCCTGACCCATTTCCTTGTACAACGCCCCTGTGCCAACCTTGTAGGGGGCCTTGACCCCTGGTGCGATACGGGTGCCTTGGGAGTAGATGATCAACTGCCCCGGCAGAGCAGCGCCGCTCGATACATCTGCCAGCATCTTTTTGATCGCCTGTCCGCGTTTGCCACGATCCACGGGGATGCACCCGATCCGCAGCCCGTATTGGCCAAGGACTGGCGCATACATCAGGATACGCTTCATAATGAACTTGCCACGCGGCAGAGCGCCATAAATCATCAAAACATCCATGAACGACTGATGCTTGGCCGCGACAAGAACCTCATCTGTAGGAACCTCTCCGCGCACTTCGGTTTTCATGCCGATCATCCAGCCCGCCGTCCAACACACCCAGCTACAATAGGCGTGACAGGCAGCGATCGCGCCATTACGCGAGAAAATTGTCCATGGCAGATACACAATCGCAATGACCAACATCATCAGATACATCTGCGCGTTAAAAATAAGGCAACGAACCCATTGAATAGCGTATTTCATGACTGTTCCCTCAGGGTGCGCAATGCAGCGGCACGGGTGGCAAAGAAGGCAACAATAGCGGCAAGTGGCGGAATGACCAACGGCCAAAGCCAGTGTGCACCTTGGAAACCAAGACCCGTCAAAAACCCGCCCGCCACGTCTGTGCGCGGCAACAGCATCACCGCAAGAATACCGGCGATCATGCCAACGGTGGCACCCGTTAGGGCGCGCAACGTAAAGCGGCGCACAAACGCCCGCGCGATATAGATGTCACGCGCACCGACAAGCCGCATGACGCGGATCACTTGGGCACTGGCCGCAAGGGCAGCATTGGCCGCAAGCGTGATCATCGCGCCTGTGCTGGCCGCAATCAACAGGATCGCCACAAGTCCAAGGGTGCGCAACCGCCCCGCAGCCGCCACCAGCGGTTCCCGCCAACGGGTATGATCATCCAGCACCGCACCGGGCACTTCGGCTTGCAAGCGCGCGCGCAATCCGGTGGCGTCATATCCGTCGCTGTCCTCGATGATCTCGATCAGTTGCGGGATCGGCAGCGTTTCCACAGGCAGGTCCGGCCCAAACCAGGGCGCAAGCAATGCGCGTTGCTCATCAGCCGTCAACGGGCGGGCCTGCGCCACACCCGGGGTTGTTTCCAGTACAATAAGGGCCGCACGGGTCTGCGCCGCCAACTGATCGACAGGTGCGGATATACGCAAGGTAGACGTCTGCGCCAGCTCGGCCGACCATCGGTTCGCCAGACGGCCCGTCGCCAATGACAACGCCAGCGCAAAGACCGCCAGAAACGCCATCGCAGCCGACGTGAATAGTGTCAGTCGCGCCGTGTAGCCCGTTGGCGGCACTGTGCGATCGGCCTGTGGATCACCTGCCAAGAGCGCCATGATACGCGACAAAAAAGGCATCACAAGTCCGCCCCTGCCAGTTGCAATCGACGATCCTTAAGGCGCAACACGCGGGTCGCGACCTGCGCTTTGGCCGTGCGGATCAATGACAGGTCGTGCGTCGCGACCAGCACTGTCTTGCCCATCTTGTTCAACTCGATCAGCAGGGTAAGCAGACGCTGCGACATCTCCCAATCAATGTTGCCCGTCGGCTCGTCAGCGAGGATCACATCCGGTGACATGATCACCGCACGGGCCACGGCCGCGCGCTGCCGTTCACCACCCGAAAGCTGCGGTGGCAATTGGTCTGCCTGCGCTGTCAACCCAACCCAGCCCAACAAATCCTTGAGATTTCCGCCAACTTCGGCGCCACGGCCCGCAACCGTCAGCGGCAGCATGACGTTTTCACCAACTGACAGGTGATCAAGAAACTGACAGTCCTGATGCACAACCCCGATCCGCCGCCGCGTCATCGCAATCGCATCGCGATCCATGCTTCGCGTATCCTGATCAAACACCCGAACATGACCCGCCGTTGCGGTTAGTTCGCCGTAACACAGCTTGAGGAGGGTTGTCTTTCCAGCACCCGAAGGGCCGGTCAAAAAGTGAAAAGAGCCCGGTGCGAGGGTCAAATCGACCCCGGAAAAAAGCTCTCCGCCGCCGTATGTATAGGCCACATTTTCGAGCGCGATCACAGGGTGCCCCTTTGCTTGCTGCACTCCTTCTGCCCAAAATGGAGCCGAGTTTCAATCTCACCACGCGCATATTAGTCGCAATTCCTTTGCGCTTCTGTCTTTGCCTGATAAATAATGGTAAACTGCGCAGGAAAACTGCACGTTAACGGGCGTAAGGAAAACAATATGCGGCTGATTTGCCCGAATTGCGGGGCACAATACGAAGTTGCCGACGACGTAATTCCGAATGCTGGACGTGATGTGCAGTGTTCAAACTGCGGACATACGTGGTTTGAGTACCCCGGCGCATCCGAAGCCGCCGAGGAAGGCATCGACCTGCCACCACAGCGCGACGCTGAAGCAAAGCATGACCCTGTCGTTGATCCGGAACCCGAAGAAGAACCCCAATCGGCGGATGCCGCCCCAGTTCACGAAGAGCCTGCGCCCCAAGAGACCCACACAGAGACGCAAGCCCCACGCCCCGAGCGCCGCGCGATCGACCCAGCCGTCGCTGGCATTCTGCGCGAAGAGGCAGACCGCGAAGAAGCAGCCCGTGCCGCCGAGGCTCGTCCCGATCTCGAAACGCAACCTGACCTTGGCATTGATGATGCGCCCAGCGCCCAAGACCAGCGTGACGATGAATCGCGCCACCGTATGGCCCGCCTGCGCGGCAGATCAGGGGCCATAGCTGCATCATCAGCTGCTTCATCAGCTGCCGCATCACGCCGCGAATTGCTGCCCGATATCGAAGAAATAAACTCGTCGCTACGGTCGTCAACTGAACGCGAAGGCAGCGGGCATCAGGCCGAGGCGGTCGCAGTTTCTGGACGGCAACGCAAACGCGGCTTCCGGTTCGGGTTTTGGCTGATCGTTTTGATCGCTGCCGCTTTGACCGCCGTCTACGTCTTTGAACCGCGAATCAGCGCCGCAGTTCCGCAAATCAAAGAGCCGCTGGCAAGCTTTGTCGTGATGGTAGACAACGCTCGCTTATGGCTGGACCTCAAGATGCAAGACATCCTGACATGGATCGAAAGCGCGCCCGAAGGCTAAAGCCTAGAACCGATCAAGCAGCCGCTTGAGGTAATCCAGCTCAACCTCGGGTCGGCCCTGATCGGCGGACCGGCGGCGCAACTCCTCTAGCAGTTCTTCAGCGCGGCGGTAGACATCTTCGCCTTGCAGCATGTTTTCGTCAGACCCGTATTGGCCCGTGTTGCCAATCTGGCGGCCCAGCGGGTCGCGTTGCTCCGTTTGGGTTTGTTCGGTCACATCACCCTGCTGTCCACCTTGGCCTTCGTCTGGACGGTCCGCGTCGTTTTCCGCGAGTGCACGACCGAGATTGCGCATTCCTTCGCGCAAGGCATCCATTGCTTCGGCTTGCCGATCAATCGCTTCGGCGAGATCACCGTCCCGCAAAGCATCTTCGGCGTCATCCATGGCATCTTCGGCCTGCTCAAGCGCGCGGCGGGCCTCTTCTCCTGACTCTCCGGGCAAGCTGGGAAGGCGGTCTCGCAATTGCTGCAAGCCTTGGCGCAGAGCCTCTTGACGGTCAGCAAGGCTTTGCTCCGTGCCAGCTTGGCCTTCGCCACCCGCGCCGTCACCGGCCTGCCGACCAGCTTCATTGCGGTCACCTTGGCCCATGCCTTCGCCGTCTTGCCCGTCTTGGACGGGCTCGCTTCCATCACCAGGTTGCTGCGGGGTGTCTTCGCCTTGGCCCTCTTGACCTTGGGACTGTTCACCCTGCTGCCCACGACCGGGTTGGGGTTGGTCATCGGGCTGTTCACTACGGCCCGGATTGAATTGCTCTTGCAGATCGCGAAATGCTTCGTCGTTTAGCTGCTGCTGGTCACGCAACGTATCGGCCAGCTCTTCCATTGACTGCTCGCCGGGCGTCTGGGGGCCGTCGCCACCCTCGCCCTGCGTCACCGTCAGGTTTTCCATCAGCTCGTTCAGCTGCTCCATCAGATCGGCGGCCTCGGCCATACGGCCTTCTTCCATCAGCTCTTGGATCCGGTCCATGAGCGCTTGCAGTTCGTCACGCGACACATCAAGCCCGTCACCCTCGGCCCGGTCGGGCTGATCTGTACCGTCTTCGGCAGGCTCTGCGTTCTGGGCAAGCATTGACATGTAGTCATCCATCGCTTCGCGCAGCTCGTTCATTAGTTCAGCTATTTCCTCGTCGCTTGCCCCATTGCGCATCGCCTCGGCTAGCCGTTCCTGGGCGCGGGCAAGCCGTTCACGGGCGTCGGCCAGATTGCCATCCTCAAGCTGGATGGCCAAATCCCAAAGGGCTTGGGCCATTTCAATCTTCTGCGCGTCGGTCATGCCGGTTTCTTCATAGCTCGCCAGATCGCGAATAATCTGGCGGGTCCGCAGATAAGTGGTTTCATTACGAAACAGATCACCGGGGCGATGGGACAGGGCGCGCAAGACCTGAAGCACACGTCGGTCATTATCCTTGGACCACAACAAATCCCGCCGCTGTTCAATCACCGCCTTGGCGATGGGTTGAAAGAACCGACGCCCGGGCAAGGTCATCTGTTCTGCTGGTGCCATGCCAACCTGCTCGCGTGCATCCGTCACTTGCAATTGCAGCGTCACCGGCAAGTTCGCAAGTGGATGCTCGCTCAGGTTATCAATCAGGGTTTCTTGGAAACTGGCACGATCACCCGTGTAGGGCATCGGCAAATCAAGGATCAGCGGATCAATGGGATCGGGGGCAATCGCCAAACCATAACGGCGATCAACAGCGTCAAGGTCAAGCGTGATAGTGACCATGCCAGACACGACCGCATAGTCATCCTCGGCCACGAAAGCTTGGGCCATTTGGCCATTGGCATCAGCCTCGATGGGAGCAGTGATGCTGACACTGGGGGCGGCGTCAGCAATGACAGACACATCCCAAACCGCCCCGCCCGATCCGTCGATTTCAAGCCGCCCATCCTGCTCAACCACAAAGGCCTGCTGCGCCGCACTTGCGCTTTCTACTTCACCCACGCGGCCCGACACGGTTTCATGCACGGTCAAGGCGCCCACGTCGCTATAAAGGCGTAGGGTAACGGTGCTGCCTTCGGGAACGCGCAATACCCCCACTGGGATATCGGCCAGATAAAGCGTTGGTTTGCCGGTATACGCGGGCGGTGCAACCCAGCCCTCCCAGACCGGACCCGAGGCCAGCGCAACCTCGCCATTCGGCGAAAGGTCCGCGACCGACCCTACCCGCAAAAGCGAGCCAAACATGAACGCGACCACAAACGCCAAAAGCGCAACATAACGCAAGCCATACCGATCGCGCGACGCCACACGCAAATCAGGTGCAACCGCTTTGGCGTCGCGACTGCGCGCCGCCATGCGTTCAAGGTGGGTCTGCCAGATCGCCTCGCTTGCGGGATCGCCAGCGCCAATTGCCTGTTGATCGGCAAGCGCCGCAATCGGACGCCCCGGAAGGCGGGCGTCGACCCGGGCCATCGCCTCGGCCCGTTTGGGCATTGTGAAATAACGCCCACCGCAGATCGATGCGGCAATCAGCGCCAGCACCATCACCACGCCAAAGCCCCAAACAACCTCGACTGGCAGGCGGTCTTGCCAACCCATCATCAGCGGCGCGAGCGTCGCGAATAAAACGGTCCAGAACGGCCAGAACGCCTGAGTGACACGCTCGGCCAGCATCCCTACCTGCGTGGCAAAGACCGGCACGCGCAGGTGCGCAAGGGGATCAAGGCGTGGGGTCAGTTGATCGCTCCATTTATTGTGGCCGGATCAGGATGACCCAAGCCATTCGGGAATGGTATCCCGATTAATCATTTCCTCAAAGGTAGGGCGGGCGCGGATAACTGCAAATTGATCCCCATTTACCAAAACCTCGGGGATTAGCGGGCGTGAGTTATATTCGCTCGACATCACCGCGCCATATGCACCAGCCGACCGGAATGCGACCAGATCACCTGCACCCACAACCGGCATATCTCGCGCTCTGGCAAAGGTATCTCCACTTTCGCAAATTGGACCAACAATATCATAACGCGCGGGATTTTGCCCCGGTACGGGTTCGATTACCGGCACGATATCGTGCCATGCGTCATACATCGCGGGGCGGATCAGATCGTTCATTGCGCCGTCAAGGATCAGGAAATCGCGATCTTCGCCAGATTTCACATAGATCACTTTGCTAACCATGATGCCGGAATTTCCGGAAATCAGGCGCCCGGGTTCGATCTCGATCTCGCAACCCAGATGTCCCACCGTTCGTTCGATTAACTGACCATATTCGATAGGCAGCGGCGGGGCAGAATTGGACCGTTCATAAGGAATACCAAGGCCGCCGCCCAGATCAAGGCGGGTAATCTCGTGCCCGTCTATGCGCAGCTGTCCGGTCAGGTCGGCGACCTTGCGGTAGGCGGCTTCAAACGGCTCCAGCTGGGTCAGTTGCGATCCGATATGCACATCTATACCGATGACTTTCAGGCCCTTTAGCGTCGCAGCCATTGCATAAACTTCGCGGGCCCGGCTGATCGGAATTCCGAACTTGTCTTCTTTTTTGCCGGTCGAAATCTTGGCGTGGGTCTTGGCATCTACGTCAGGGTTCACGCGTACGGTAATCGGCGCAACTTTACCCATTTCCAGCGCGACCTCGTTCAGCACCAGCATTTCCGGTTCGCTCTCGACGTTGAACTGGCGAATCCCGCCTGTCAGCGCCATGCGCATTTCATCGTGGGTTTTACCAACGCCAGAAAATACGATCCGATCTCCCGGAACGCCCGCCGCACGGGCACGGGCATATTCGCCACCCGACACCACGTCCATGCCAGCGCCTTCCTGCGCCAAAAGCGTTAGAACGGCCTGATTCGACAAACTTTTCATCGCAAAGCAAACTAGGTGATCGGCAAAACCCAAAGCCTCGTCGAACAGACGAAAGTGGCGTTGCAACGTCGCAGTGGAATACACATAAAACGGCGTACCAACAGCGGCGGCAATCTCGGCCACGGGCACATCTTCGGCATACAAAACACCGTCGCGATACAAGAAATGATCCAAATCCAAGCCTTCCATTCAGTCGGAACGCTCATATCAGATCGGCAGCAAAGCCCAACCCTTTTTGGCGAACCTAGATAACAGGCTTTGCGCGCAGGAAAAGATAAAGCGGCAAACCGCAGCTGACACCGATGCAGAACGTGGCAGGAATGGCGATCAAGGCCAGCCAGTTACGGCGCACTGCAACCTCGGCAATGATCCACACTGTCAGGGTAATCGCCGCAATCGTCAGATCCCAGACAAGGCCCGAACCCGCCGCATTGACGTGCCAGGCATCGACCATCGCCATGATATCCCAGCTATTGGTCCGAAACCAAGAAACGAAATAGTACATCGGATGGATCGCGCCCCAGATTGCAAGCGCGAGGTAAATTATCCGCAATGGGGGCATTAAAAATTCACTCCAACGGTAAAATTGCCGCCTGTCGCGGCGACACCCGCCTTTGCAGAAGGGCGAAGCGGCGGGCCATCAGCACCGCAAGCCGACAAAACTGCTAGCACAAGGATCAAACCGGAAAACTTTGTCATGACAAAACCTCTTTCCAACGGGCGACCTGCGCGCGGACCTGCGCGGGGGCCGTGCCGCCATATGACACGCGCGACGCTACCGAGTTTTCAACGCCAAGCACGTCATACACGTCTTGGCGAATTCCTTCATGCACAGATTGCATGACCTCAAGCGACAGGTCCGGCAGGTCAAAATTCGCGGCCTCGGCCTTGGCCACAAGGGTGCCGGTCACATGATGTGCTTCGCGGAACGGTAAACCCAATTCGCGCACCAGCCAGTCAGCCAGGTCAGTCGCAGTGGAAAATCCGGTGGCAGCAGCGGCGCGCAAGCTATCGCGATTGGCGGTCATATCACCAACCATCCCCGTCATCGCGGCCAGCGCCAGCATCAGATGATCAGCGGCATCAAAGACCTGTTCTTTGTCTTCCTGCATGTCCTTGGAGTAGGTCAGCGGAAGACCTTTCATCACCGTCATCAACGCCACATTCGCTCCGAAAATCCGGCCAATCTTGGCGCGGATAAGCTCAGCCGCGTCGGGGTTGCGCTTTTGCGGCATGATGCTGCTACCCGTGGACCACTTGTCCGACATTTTCACAAACCGGAACTGCGCCGACGACCAAATCACCAATTCCTCGGCGATGCGCGAAAGGTGCATCGCGCAGATGCTACTAGTGGCGAGGAATTCCAGCGCAAAATCACGATCAGCAACCGCATCCAGCGAGTTATGCATCGGCCCGTCAAAGCCCAAGGCCGCAGCCGTTGCATCGCGATCAATCGGGAAAGACGTGCCCGCCAGCGCCGCGGAGCCCAGCGGCGACAGATTCATCCGCGCCCGTGCATCCGCAAACCGCGCACGATCACGGGCGAACATTTCAACATAGGCCATCATATGATGGCCCCAAGTCACAGGCTGGGCCACCTGCAAATGCGTAAAGCCCGGCATGACCCAATCAGCGCCAGCCTCGGCCTGACCGAGCAGCGCAGCCATCAGAGCCGCAAGCGCGCCATCGGCCGCATCACACTGGTCACGCACCCAAAGGCGGAAATCGACGGCAACCTGATCATTGCGTGACCGCGCCGTGTGCAAACGCCCAGCCGGTTCCCCGATAATCTCGGTCAAACGCGCTTCGACGTTCATGTGGATGTCTTCCAGATCGGTGCGGAACGGGAAAGTTCCTGCTTCAATCTCTGACAAGACCGTGAGGAGGCCTTCCCCAATCGCCTCGGCGTCCTTAGGATTAATGATGCCTTGTGCGGCCAACATCGCCGCATGGGCCCGCGAGCCTGCAATGTCTTGCGCCGCCATGCGTTTGTCGAACCCGATTGAGGCGTTGATAGCCTCCATGATCGCGTCCGGCCCAGCGCTAAAGCGTCCGCCCCACATTGCATTCGAGGATTTGGTCATATCGGAGGTCCCATGTTTGAACTGACGGCACGGAAAATGAAGTCAGCGCTGCTTTATACGGCCCTTGCCGTGCTTGCAAATGCTGCGATGGCTGAAACCCCCGATATCGCGGCCCTGTCCGAGTTGCGGACGGGCGATATGCGCAAGCTGAATTTCCACAGCGAACCAATGCGCGGCTCCAATGTCATGTTCACCCACGAAAACGGCGAACAAATCGCGCTGGACCACTATGAGGGGCAGTATGTCGTTCTGAATTTCTGGGCCACATGGTGCGCGCCGTGCCGCAAGGAAATGCCGCAACTGTCCGCCTTGCAAGATGCTTTGGGCGGCGACACGATCGCAGTCGTCACAATCGCAACCGGCCCTAACCCGCGCCCTGCAATGGAACGTTTCTTTGACGAGATCGGCGTCACCAATTTGCCGCTGCACGCTGATCCACGCTCGAGCCTTGCGCGGGATATGGGTGTGCTTGGCTTGCCTGTGACGCTGATCCTTGACCCAACTGGTCAGGAAATCGGACGCCTGCAAGGCGATGCGGATTGGTCAAGCGAAAGCGCACTGGCAATCGTTGGGGCACTGGCAGCAGCCCGCGACTAGGGTGTGCCATAGCCCCCACCACCGGGCGTTTTCATCACGAATACGTCACCCGCGACAACCTGCGTTTCGTCGTTGCCTTGCAGCCGATCGACACGCCCGTTGACCCTTACGACTCTGTTTTCACCCAAGGCACCCGTTCCACCACCAGCGGCCCCATGAGGCGGAACAACGCGGTGCGAGGTCAGCACAGTCACCGTCATCGGCTCAAGGAACCGCAAGCGGCGCACAATTCCATCCCCGCCCTTGAATGCCCCCGCGCCACCCGACCCCTGACGGATCGAAAACTCGTCGACCCGCACCGGAAAGCGCGTTTCCAGAACCTCGGGATCGGTCATGCGGGTGTTGGTCATGTGGCTGTGCACGGCACTTGTGCCGTCGAACCCGTCACCCGCACCGGTGCCGCCACAAATAGTTTCGTAGTTCTGATAGGTGTCGTTGCCGTAGACGAAATTATTCATCGTCCCCTGACTGCCCGCTATCACGCCCAGCGCGCCAAACAGCGTGTCGGCGATGGCTTGACTAACCTCGGTATTGCCGGAAATCACAGCAGCGGGGGCGGCGGGATTGATCATGCTGCCTTCGGGGACGATCAAGTTCAGCGGCTTTAGGCAGCCTTCGTTCATCGGGATATCGTTGCCGACCAGCGTCCGGAACACATAAAGAACGACTGCGCGGCAGATCGCCAATGGCGCGTTGTAGTTCAGCGCGTTCTGCGGCGAGGTTCCAGTGAAATCCAGCGTCGCGCAACGGTTGGCATGATCAACAGCAATCGCCACTTTGATCTGGTCGCCGCTATCCAGCGGATAAGTGAATTCACAATCGCGCAGCACGTCCAGCACACGGCGCACGCATTCCTCGGCGTTGTCCTGCACGTGGGTCATATAGGCGTGGACTGTATCCAGCCCGAATTGGCGGGTGATCTTGACCAGTTCGGCCACGCCAGTCGCATTGGCGGCGATTTGTGCAGATAGGTCGGCCATGTTCTGATCGACATTACGGCACGGATATTTCCCTGACGCCAGCAGCGCGCGCGTTTCGCCGTCCCGCAATTGCCCTTGTGAAACCAACAAGAAGTTGTCGATCAGCACGCCTTCTTCGTCGATATGGCGACTGTCGGGCGGGGCCGATCCCGGTGTTTTGCCACCAATGTCAGCGTGATGCCCGCGGCTGGCAACAGTGTAGACGATACGATCCCCTTCGAACACGGGCGTAATCACCGTCACATCAGGCAAATGCGTCCCACCATTAAACGGGTTGTTCATCATGAACACATCACCATGGCGTATTTTTCCCGCGTTCTGGCGCAAGATGGTGCGCACGGATTCCGACATCGACCCAAGGTGAACCGGCACATGCGGCGCGTTGGCGACCAGATCACCGGCTTCATCAAAAATCGCACAGGAAAAGTCGTAGCGTTCCTTGATATTCACGGAATAGGCGGTGTTGGCCAGCGTCGCGCCCATCTGTTCGGCGATGGACATGAACAAGTTGTTGAAGACCTCAAGCATGACCGGATCAACGCGCGTGCCAATCGCCGTTTCGCGCTGCACGGGGATTGTGCGGCGTATGATCAGGTTGCCACCGCGCAGACATTCCGCCTGCCAGCCTTGTTCAAGGATATTAGTGCCCGTGGGTTCCGTGATGATCGCGGGGCCTTGAACGGTGTCACCTCTTCGCATGGTATCACGGTCGACCACTGGCACGTCATGCAACGCACCTTGCGACCACATGGGTCGCGTCTGTTCTTTCCCCGCGGCACCATCAGGTTCGGGCAGATTCACAGCTTCGCCAGTAGCGCCAATCGCCTCGGCCGTCAGGATGTCGATAAGTAACCGCGCGCCTTGGGGGATAAAACCGAACCGTTGCTGGTGTGCCGCCTCAAACGCGGCGGCCATATCAACGGGCGCACCAAATGGCACCGCGAGGGTCTGTTGCGCGCCATCAGGGCGAATATGCGCCATTGTCACGATGCTGATCTCATCGGCCGCAATGCCTTGCCCAGCGACTTCGGCGCAGGCATCCGTTGCCAATGTGGCAAGGCTCGCCTTGGCCTCTGCCAGCGCATCAAACCCTTTGCCAAATTGCATTTCGCGCATGGCGCGCACGTCGGCCAATCCCATACCAAAGGCGGACAAAACACCTGCAAAAGGATGGATAAAGACGCTTTCCATCCCAAGCGCATCGGCCACGAGACAAGCATGCTGCCCGCCTGCCCCACCAAAGCAGTTCATCGTGTATTTGGTCACGTCATAGCCGCGCTGCACACTGATTTTCTTGATCGCATTGGCCATGTTTTCAACGGCAATCCGCAGGAAACCTTCGGCAATGTCTTCAACGGACATGCCGCCACCGATTTCACGCGCCATATCGTCAAATTTCGCACGCACGGCATCCACATCCAGCGGCTGGTCGGCGTTAGGGCCAAAAACCGTTGGAAACAAATCAGGGTGCAATTTGCCCAGCAGCACGTTGCAATCGGTCACCGTCAGCGGGCCGCCACGGCGATAGGCAGCGGGGCCGGGATTGGCGCCAGCACTTTCGGGACCGACCTGCATACGCCCGTCACGGAATGACAGGATCGACCCGCCCCCCGCCGCGACCGTGTGGATCGACATCATCGGTGCGCGCATCCGCACGCCTGCAACCTCGGTTTCAAAGCTGCGTTCATATTCGCCCGCGTAGTGGCAGACGTCCGTTGACGTGCCGCCCATGTCAAAGCCGATGAGTTTCTCATATCCTAAATCAACAGCCGTCCGGACCATCCCGACAACGCCGCCCGCAGGGCCCGAAAGGATCGCATCACGCCCTTCAAACAGCGCCGCATCCGTCAGCCCGCCGTTAGAGCGCATGAACATCAACCGTTCACACCCGCCTCTAGACGCACCTAGGGCATCCGCCACCTGCCCGACATAGCGCCGCAGGATTGGCGAAAGATAGGCATCGACCACGGCCGTATCACCGCGCGCGATAATCTTGATCAGCGGGCTGGCCTGATGGCTAAGGGACACTTGGGTAAAGCCGACCGCGCGAGCAATATCGCCCAACGTCTTTTCGTGATCCGAAAAACGGTAACTATGCATCAAGGCAATCGCGACGGAACGGTATCCCTGAGCATGGGCCGTTAACAGCGCAGCGCGGGCGGCATCAATGTCCAGTGGCGCGACGACAACACCGTCCGCATCAAGGCGTTCATCCACCTCAACCACATCATCATAAAGCAATTCCGGCAGCTTAATGTGCAGATCAAAAAGTCGCGGGCGATTCTGATAACCAATCCGCAAGAGGTCACGCATGCCTTTGGTGATCAGCAGCAACGTGCGTTCGCCTTTGCGTTCCAGCAGGGCGTTGGTGGCCACTGTTGTACCCATCTTGACTGCACTAATTTGGCCCGCTGGAATGGGATCGCGCGCGCTTAAACCCAGCAAGGCGCGAATGCCATGGACGGCGGCATCGGGATAAACTTCGGGGTTTTCGGACAGCAGTTTATGCGTGTGCAACTGACCATCGGGTGCCTTGGCAACGACATCGGTAAAGGTGCCGCCGCGATCAACCCAGAACTGCCACATCATGTTCATCCCCATTCATTCAGATGGCATTGGATGGGGTTTCGAACCGGACCGCAAGACGCAGCATTCAGGCGCTTTGAGACTCAATATAGGTGCGCAGTTCTTCTGCCTCTTGGCGGGCAACACGCAACCCGTCCATCGCCGCACGCAGTTCGGCCTCGGTTTGGGTCAGTTGATTGGTGATCTCGGCTTCGCGCTGTTGCAGATAAGTGATCGCCTGATCACGGGTTTCTTCAGCTTCGTGCAACGACTGTGCCATCTTGTCCAACTCGCCGATCTCGGCTTTGGTCATGCGGGTAAAGCGATTCACCAGCCAGCTTGCAAACCAACCCAGACAGAATGCCACGAACAAAATGATCGCTGTGGCAATGATAAACTCAGTTCTGTTCATCGGTCGTTCCTGTCTCTTCTTCGACCGCTTCGATTTCGGCCTCAGCTTCTTCTAGCGCAGTCAGCACTTCTTCGATTGGTTCGGGCGTTATCAGGCGAAATTCGATCCGCCGGTTCGCTTCGCGGCCATCTGCGGTGTCATTATCCGCAATTGGGTCAACTTCGCCATAGCCGATTGCCGAAAAGCTGCCGGTGGGAACACGGCGCATCAGCAGCGCGACAAGGACTGCCTCGGCTCGCCGTTGGCTAAGCTGCTGGTTCATTTCTTCGCGACCTTGGCTATCGGTGTAGCCGGCAATTTCGATGCGCAACTCGGCACAAAGTTTCAGAACTTCGGCAATGTCATCCACAAGTGACTGCGCAGCTGAATCAATCGTCGCCGATCCCGGCTCAAAGGTTATCTTGCGTTCAGCAGACAGCCCAATAATTTGTGCGATGCATTCTTCGGGGGTCGGCAGGCCCGCAACCAGATCAAGTTGCTCAACATAGGTCACATCTATTTCAAACTGTTCCGTTTGGCCCAGTTTATCAATCAAGAGGCGCGAAATCCTCGCGCTTGCCTCTTCGTTACCGGTATTGCCGCGCACGGCAAGGCTGTTGGGCTCGACCACAACAAACCCATTCGACAACATCGAAAGCGCTTCGATCCCGGTAAGGACGCGGACAGCCCAATCTGCAGGCAGACCTTCAACGATACGTGTACCCATGTTAATCTGGGAGCCACCAAAACGGGCGCGCGCGTAATTCTCGGCGGTTGTATTTAAGAGTTCATCTGACAAGCGCCCACGCAGTTGCACATCGCCTTCCGGGCTACGCGTCGCAGTAAACTGCGGCGGCCCCTCGCTAGAGGCATCAGGAACCACCGGTAGGATGGCTTCAAGGGCGAAGACATCGGGAAGGTCATTCTCAAGCTCGCCAACCACGCGGTCAAATAGGCTCTGTGCCGTCCCCTGCGGCGCGACAAGCGTTATATCGGCATCCGACAGCGTCACCGTTCCGCCACCCAATTCACCGACTGCCGCAATGGAACGCGCGACGGCAACAGGCCAGGTGCGTGACGGCGCACCCAACGCGTGTGTGCAATCAGCAGATCCAGTTAAACCGACAGCGCGCGCTGCAGCCATAATGGTTTGCTCTCCAACACCGGCGCTGACAGCGCAGGCATCAAAATGGGCACCGTCTTCTTCAAGAATAAAGCGGACAGTGAATGGTGAAATCACCGGGCGTGGCGCGCTGATATTGAGCGACATACGCACATCGCTTGGAACGATGCGGCGCAATTCGGTCTCGAGGCTGATCTTTTGTTCAGAACTTTCCGAGATTGCGGTGATTTCCACCGCGCCTGGATCAACCGAAATCTTCGAGCGCGGCAGCCGCGCAAGGGCGCGCAAGGCAAAATCCATCGCTGAATCCCAGCTTGGCGGCAGAGCATAGTCTGCCGTTTCCAACAAATCCGCAACCGGCAAGCCTTCACCAGAGATGTCACTGATCTGCGCGGCAATCGCATCGCGGTCCGAGCTTGCCGGAATTAGCCCGATCAGCGACACACCACTATCGTTACGTAAAATCTCGACCGAAAAATCCGGTGGCGCGATGGCCGCCAAATCTGTCACGGTCATGTTATCAATCACGCGACTTGCATCGACCATCCTTCCAGAGATCGAAATCGCGCGGAACCGAATAACCTCTGATGCGGCCTCACCTTCAAGAATGACCTGAAGCCCATCACCAAGCACATTGGCCCAGTCATGATTCTGCTCGTTCAACGCGCTTTGAACTGCCTCGACCGAGCGGTCCTCGACGACAGCAACAGTCGCGCGTGCAGCAAAGACTGAAACGATCGCGGCAATGACGAAGGCGGCGATGGGTATGAAAATAGCGGAAAGGCGCATGGCGTCCTAGCAAACTGAGTAACTGCAAACCTCCTAAGCCCCTAAAGGCGAAGGTTCAATCAAAGGAACAACGCGACGGCGGAAAACAGCACAAGTATGATGCCAGCATCGCGATTGGACCGGAACAGGCGTAGCAGGCTGATTGAATCGTTTGCGTCAAATTGGCGTAGTTGCCACGCCATGTGCCAGCCAAACGCCCAAGGTCCGCCCAGCGCCACCACTAGCGCAAGCATGGACCGATCAATGGCCGCACCGATGACCGCCAACCCAACAAGCGCCACCGCTGCCATTAGAAACCCGCGCAACCAATGCTGGCTATTGTCGCCAAACAGGCGCGCCGTCGACTTCACACCGATCAACGCGTCGTCATCAACGTCTTGATGGGCATAGATCGTGTCATAAAACAGCGTCCACGCGATCCCGCCGAAATAGAGCATCACCGCAGGCCAGCCTAATGACCCCGTATGCGCTGTCCACGCCAACAGCGCGCCCCAGTTGAACGCAATGCCAAGAAAAACCTGCGGCCACCAAGTAAACCGCTTGGCAAACGGGTAAATTGCAACGGGCAACAACGCGAGCACGCCCAAGCCAATTGCCGCCCAGTTGAACGTCAGCAGGATCAAGAGCGACACCAGCGTCTGCGCCAGCATCCACGCCAACGCTGCGCGCACACCAACTTGTCCCGAAGGAATCGGCCTTGAGGCCGTGCGCGCCACTGAACCGTCAATATCGCGGTCGGTGATATCGTTCCATGTGCAGCCAGCGCCGCGCATCAAGAACGCGCCAATGGCACAGCCCACAGCAATCCACAGATCAAAAAACCCGAACCGTCCTGTGCTCAGTGCAGCCAATGCAAGCCCCCACCAGCACGGCAACAGCAACAACCACGTCCCGATCGGGCGATCTGCGCGGCTTAGTCGCAAAAACGGGCGTGTGGCCGCGGGGGCGAGCCGATCCACCCAGTTTCCACGCACAGCATCGGCAACCTGTCCGCTCTGCTCTGGTATCGGCGCGTGTCCGGTCATATGTTCCGCCTATGGCTTCAATTGTGCGACTCTTTGTAGACGCCCCGCTTGGCACGGGGCAAGGCATCACGCTGACGGATCAGGCGCATTACCTCGCCAACGTCATGCGGCTTGGTGCGGGCGATGTCATCCATGTTTTCAACGGGCGTGACGGGGAATGGACAGCGCGGATCGCTGCGGCCGGCCGCAAGCGGGTCGAACTGACAGTCGAAGCGCAGAATAAACCGCTTCAAATGCCCCCCGACCTATGGCTTATCTTTGCGCCAATCAAGAAAGCGCGCACCGACTTTATCGTTGAAAAGGCGGCCGAAATGGGCGCAATGCGGATTTGCCCGGTGCAGACCGATTTCACCAATTCCGAACGAATCAGGCAGGATCGGCTGCAGGCGCACGCGATTGAAGCGGCCGAACAATGTGGCGGCACCTATGTGCCCGAAGTCACTAATCTGCAAAAACTGGGCAAGGTGCTGGACGATTGGCCGGCGGACCGCCAGTTGATGTTTTGCGACGAAGCATTGGTTGGCGCCGGCGAGTTCCTTACCGCGACCACCAAAGGCCCGTGGGCGATTCTGATCGGCCCAGAGGGCGGGTTTTCCGACAAAGAACGCAAACGCCTGCATGCCTTGCCCTACGCGCATGCTGTCAGCCTTGGCCCACGCATTCTGCGCGCTGATACCGCCGCTGTGGCCGCGCTGACCGTCTGGCAACAACATTTGGGGGATTGGTGATGCGGGCCGCCGTACAGGCCGATCTGCCAGCAATCGCGGCATTTCTAACAGCCCATATCGCCACCGCAATGTTTCCCCTGTCCAACTTACGCCGGCATGGCTGGAACAGCGATGCGCCGCGTGGTGTTCGGGTCTGGCTTGCCAAAGACGCGGACACGATCACCGATGTGTTAAGCATCACCAACGAGGGCATGGTTATGCCCAATTGCCCGTCAGGCAACTGGGCCGACATCGCTGAAATCTGCGCAAACCGCCCGTTGATCGGTCTTGCCGGTGACGGCAGCCAATGCGCCGCCATAGTTTCCGCCCTGAGCCTCGGCAACGCCCCTGCAGGCCTGAACGGGCGCGAACCGCTGATGCAGCTTGAACTTGCCGATCTTGTTATTCCCGAGGGCGACGGTCAGCTTGCCGCGCTGTCCAAGAACAACCTTACCCAAATGGCGCAATGGCGCGCCGCCTTTGTGGTCGAGGCGATGGGTATCGACCCTGACAATGCCGCCGAAATTGGCGCCCGCGATGTAACCATGTTCATCGCCAACGACAGCCACCGCATTTTGTTGGTCAACGACACACCCGTTGCAATGACCGGCTTTAACGCGGCTCTGCCCCACACCGTGCAAATCGGTGGCGTCTATACGCCCCCTGAATTTCGCGGCAAAGGATACGCGCGTCGCGCCGTTGCCCTCCACCTGCAAGAAGCACACAGAAACGACGTCACCCGTGCAATCCTTGCCGCAGCCAATCCTGCTGCACAGCGCGCTTTCGGCGCCATTGGCTTTCAACGCGCGGGTCATTTTACCCTTCACCTATTCAAAACACCGCAGGTCGCCCATGGCTGAATTCATCCGTCCCGAAGCCCGCGCAGGTCTGCTGCGTTGGGCCGAAACTGCAATCTGGGTGGCGCTCACACTCTTTGGTGCGTGGCTTTTTCTGCGCGGCGGGCTGTTCTGGCAGGCCATCGGCGCAATTGTGGCGGCATCGGGAGTAGCCCTGACCGTGATCGCCGCGCGCAACGCACGGTTCCCCCAAGCAAACGATGGCCCCGGCGTGGTCGAAGTGGACGAACGCCAAATTACCTATTTCGGCCCCACAGGCGGCGGTGCCGTATCGATTGATCACTTGAACCGCGTAGAGATTGAAACAACCGACCAAGGCCCGGTTGGCAGCGACTTGATCTGGACCTTTTATATGGATGGCGCGGCCCCCCTCATGATACCCGGCAATGCAACCGGGGCCGACACATTGTTTGATGCGCTCGCGGCACTTCAGGGCGTCGACTATGAAAAGGCGATCAGCGCCGCGCATTCCACCCAGAACGCGCGCTATACCATCTGGCAAAAACCGCACCTTCAGTTGCACTAAGTTTGTGCAAACCCGATTGACATAGCCGCCCGTTAAGACCACCTCTAAACACCCAATTTGTCCAAGCGAGGCCCATCTCATGTCTATCCCACAAACCGGCGGCGGCCCGATCGAGCGGCACGAACAACTGGCCGAGTATCTGGCCGACGGTTGCAAGCCCAAAGACAAGTGGCGCATTGGCACCGAGCACGAAAAGTTCGGCTATTGCAAAGACACGCTAAAGCCGCTGCCCTACGATGGGGACCGGTCGGTCAAAGCTGTGCTGACGGCGCTGCGCGATACCTACAACTGGGCGCCGGTTCTTGAAGGCGACAATATCATCGGCCTTGAAAAAGACGGGGCAAACGTCAGCCTTGAACCGGGCGGGCAGCTGGAACTTTCGGGCGCACCGCTGGAAACCATCCATCAGACTTGCGATGAAGTGAACGAACACCTGCGTGAAGTCAAAGATGTGGCCGACAAGATCGGTGTGGGGTTCATCGGCCTTGGTGCCGCTCCGATCTGGACCCACGAGCAGATGGATATGATGCCCAAGGGCCGCTACAAACTGATGACCAACTACATGGGCCGCGTCGGCACACACGGCACTGAAATGATGTATCGGACCTGCACCGTGCAGGTGAACCTCGACTTTGGCAGCGAGGCAGACATGGTGCAAAAACTGCGCGTGGCCTTGGCTCTACAGCCGGTCGCCACTGCGCTGTTCGCCAATTCGCCATTCTTTGAGGGTAAACCAAACGGTCACAAGTCATGGCGCAGCCGTATCTGGCGCGATCTTGATCCCGCCCGCACAGGTATGCTGCCGTGGGTCTTCGAGGACGGCATGGGCTTTGAACGCTGGGCCGAATGGGTTCTCGATGTGCCGATGTATTTTGTCTATCGCGACGGCAAATATATCGACGCCTTGGGCCAATCGTTCCGCGATTTCCTAAAGGGCGAACTGCCCGCGCTGCCCGGCGAAATGCCGACGCTTTCGGATTGGGCGGACCACCTGACGACGGTATTCCCCGAAGCGCGCATCAAGCAATTCATTGAAATGCGCGGGGCCGACGGTGGCCCTTGGCGGCGCCTGTGCGCACTGCCCGCATTCTGGGTCGGGTTGACCTATGATCAAGAGGCACTCGATGCCGCATGGGATCTGGTGAAAGACTGGGACGCCGACACCCGCGAAGCGCTGCGCGTGGCCGCATCTGTGGACGGTTTGCAAGCCAAGGTCGGTAATATCTCGATGCATGACATCGCGCGCGAGGCCGTGGCGATTTCCGAAACCGGATTGCGCAATCGCGCCAAGCCGGGTGCGGGCGGCATGCTAGCGGATGAAACGCATTTCCTGAACGCGCTGAAAGAAACCGTTGAGACAGGCAAGACACCTGCCGACGAATTGCTTGACCGCTACAATGGCGATTGGAACGGTGATCTGACTCGGATTTACGGCGAGCATAGCTATTGATGAAAAAGGCGCGCCGGTTGGGCGCGCCTTTTTGGAAATTTGTGGTGCGAGACTATGCTAGCGGGTCTTCGCCAAAGCGGTTCGGACCAGCGGTACCCGGCGTCACGAACCAGTACAGCAGCAGAATGATCCCAACGAGCGGCACCAGACCGATAAAGAACCACCAGCCGGATTTATCCTTGTCGTGAAACCGGCGAATACCGGCAGTGATGGTCGGAATGATCAGCGCGAGTGACAGTAGCCCGCCGATTACCATAATTGGCCCCGATTCCATAGCCATACCCAGCTGGGTCGGCAGCGTGGCGACAAGAATCACAAACAGATAGAACCACCAGTATTCAGACCGCCGCGCGCGGCCCTGAATGGTGAGATATTTACTGAGGCAGGTGCGGATCGCGTCCCCAAAACCCATAATACGTTCCCTTCAAATAAAATTTGCATACTAAAGTGAGGCTAGCATTCGCCAATTGGATCAAGGATGCAAAACTATTTTTCGAAGGATCAGGATTTTGCGCCGATTTTTGTTTCGCTACCCGCACGCAATCGCTGGATATTGCCCCAGTGACGCAAATAGATCAGCAGCGCGAGCGTGACGCCCAGAAAGAAGATGTTGCCATATCCCAGCAGGCTTGCCCAGACTGGGCCCATCCCCGCCGCAAGCAAAGCTGCAAGCGATGAATAACGCAGGACCGCAGCTACAACTAACCACGTCGCACAAACCGCAAGGCCCACGGGCCAGGCCAGTGCCAGCACGATCCCGATATAGGTCGCAACACCTTTGCCGCCGCGAAAGCCCAGCCAGATCGGAAAGCAGTGCCCGATGAACGCCGCGAGTGCTGCAATTTGCGCTGCATCCTCGCCCGCCAAGGCGCGTGCCAGCAGCACCACAACCGCGCCCTTGCCCGCATCAAATAGCAGCGTCAGCACGGCTGCTTTCTTGTTCCCTGTGCGCAAGACGTTGGTCGCGCCAATATTGCCCGACCCGATCTCGCGCAGATTGCCAAGGCCCATAACCCGCGCAAGGATCACACCAAACGGAACCGACCCCAGCAGATAGCCAATCGTCGCCCAGAGTGTCAGCACAATGGCCGTATTTTCAATCGTCGACATCTAAGACTCCTCGGTCACGTTCTTGCCCGCCACCCAAGTGCCGATCACGCGACCCTGTAGGCGCGCGCCATCAAAGGGCGTGTTTTTGGACTTGGAATGCAGCTTAGCACGGTTCAGTAGGAATGGCGCATCAGGATCGAACAATACCAAGTCCGCAGGCGCACCAACGGCCAGACGCCCTGTCTCCAGCCCCAATCGGCGCGACGGGTTCAGCGACATGGCGCGGAACAGGGTTGGCAGGTCCAGATGCCCCGCGTGATAGAGACGCAAAGCGGCGGGCAGCAGCGTTTCAAGCGCGACTGCTCCGCCCGCGGCTTCTTCATAGGGCAAGCGTTTGCTTTCTTCGTCCTGCGGTGTGTGCATGGAGCTAATGATGTCGATCAGCCCACTGGCCACAGCCTCGACCACGGCCAGCCGATCATCCTCGCTCCGCAAGGGCGGTTTTAGCTTAAAGAACGTCCGGTAGTCGGCCACGTCCAGTTCATTCAGCGTCAGGTGGTGGATGCCCACACCCGCTGTAATATCCAGTCCGTTCGCCTTGGCCCGCTCCAGCGCCGGCAGGGCGCGGGCAGTGGTGATCTGATCCGCATGATAGCGCGCACCCGTCATTTCCAGCAGGGCGATATCTCGATCCAATCCCATGCGTTCGGCCATCGGGCTAACGCCAGGCAGACCCCGCAACGATGCAAATTTGCCGCTGGTGACAGCGGCACCCCGCGACAGGTTCGCGTCTTGCACATGCGCGATCACCAATGCACCCAGACTGCGCGCATAGGTCAGCGCGCGCGAAAAAACCTTGTTGTCGGTAACGACACGGTCGCAATCGGTGAACGCCACAGCACCTGCGTCTTTCAGGAACCCGATCTCGACCATTTCGCGCCCAGCGCGACCTTTGGTCAATGCGGACATCGGCAAAACACGCACCGCGCTATCAGCCAGCGCGCGTTTGGCGACGAACTCCAGAACTTCGGGTGTATCGATCGCGGGATCGGTATCAGGGCGTGTGACCATAGTGGTCACGCCACCCGCCGCCGCTGCACGACCCGCACTGCGAAAGCTTTCCTTATGTCGCTCACCCGGTTCGCTGACTTTGACACCAATATCAACGATTCCGGGGGCAAGGCATTTGCCGCCACAATCAAGGCCTGCCGTTGGCGCATTACCGACCCCAACGTCGGCAATCATGCCATCGCTAACCCGCAACCAACCAATGCTATCGGTTCCCGCTTCAGGATCAATCAGACGCGCATTGGTGAAATACTGGTCAGCCATATCTAGCCCCGTTGCCCCATCACTGCGCGAATTTGCGCGATGACTTTGGGCTTGTCCGCCTGAAACTTGAGCAGATGTTTATCGCCCGTGCTGGTTACGATCTGCACCGCGCTGCCAAAGGTGCGCAGGCCCGTGATATCGTCAAGCCGCGCGATACGCTCGCCCGGCCCCATCAGACGGTGGTTGGTCAAGTCCCAGCGCACCTGCAATTCGTCCGAGGCCACGTAAAACGCCCGTACAGCCACAGCTGCGATTCCACCCACAGCGCCTGTCCAAATATGCGGATTACCCGCAAAAAAAAGCGCGCCCATGCCAAGTGCCATTGCGAGAGCAGCAAGCACTATGTAGTCTTTCCAATAGGCGCCGCGGTCGGGGTGGAAACTGGCGATGACGCTCTCGCCCGCTTCCAGTTTCGCCGTTGGTGTTAGGTCATACATATCTTACCCCCCAATCCAGATCATCGCACCGACCAGCAGGCCCAAGAAAATGAGAACAACTGTTGCAATACGCCCGCTCATCGCCGCTTCCGATGGTTTGGCGCGCCCGCCAGCCATCAAGCCGTCCGCACTTTCGGCACGCAGAGGGATCATTGTCGGGATTACCTCGTCGTCGCGATAGGTCGCGATCCAACGCAGCGGCGCACGCGGGGTCAACGTTTGCGCGATCCCACCGAAAGCGGCCGAAAATACGATCACGACCGTGCCTTTGATGCCGTCAAGCAGCGCGCGATCAGGTTGGGCCGCCGCACTTGGCATCCCCAACCCTTCCTCGATGTAACCGGCCAATCCAACCCCTTCGAGTTCGGCTACATCGAAAATCTCGACTGAATCAGCGTCCAGATGTGTCGCGCCCATAGCATTTGCGAGGGGCCATGGCAGATGATCGCCATCGTTGGGTCTTGTGATCAACACCGCCACTTCATCGACAGGCAGATCAATCACAAAGACACGCACAACGCGATGTTCGTCAGCCGCGATTCGCATGGTGTTGGTCATGTCGCGGACCCCAGTTTTTTCCAGAATACAATCTTGTCTGCCCCAGCCTCGTAGAATTCGCCAATACAGACCTGCTCGGCATAGCCTTGCTTTGCATAAAACGCGCGGGTCTGTGCGAATTCCGCGGCCACGGCGATCGGTTTGATCGCGTCCATATCGGCGGCGAGGGCGGGGCGAACGCTCATGCCATCACCTCGCCCGCCTTAGCCTGCCGCGCCGCGCGCAGGTTGCGCGCCAACAGATCCATCGCGGCCATACGCACAGCAACGCCCATTTCCACCTGTTCCTGAATAACGCTGCGGTTGATATCGTCAGCGATCGTGCCGTCGATTTCGACACCGCGGTTCATTGGGCCGGGGTGCATGACAATCGCGTCATCCTTGGCATAACCGAGCTTCTCGGCGTCCAGCCCATAACGGTGATAATACTCGCGCTCGGATGGGATAAAGCCGCCGTCCATGCGTTCGCGTTGCAGGCGCAGCATCATGACCACATCAACACCGGCAAGACCTTCGCGCATGTCCTCAAAGACCTCGACCCCGAATTCTTCGATGCCGGACGGCATCAAGGTTGGCGGACCAATCAGGCGGATGCGGTTTTCCATTTTACCCAGCAATAGAATATTGGAACGCGCCACCCGCGAATGCGCGATATCACCGCAAATCGCGATGTTCAGCCGGTGCAGACGCCCCTTGGCACGCCGGATCGTCAATGCATCAAGCAACGCTTGCGTCGGGTGTTCATGACGCCCGTCACCGGCATTTAACACGGCGCAATTTACCTTTTGCGCCAACAGATCAACCGCGCCAGAATGCGGGTGCCGCACGACCAGCAGATCAGGGTGCATCGCGTTCAGTGTCAGGGCCGTATCAATCAGGGTTTCGCCCTTTTTGATACTACTTGCCTGCATCGCCATGTTCATCACATCCGCGCCCAGACGTTTGCCTGCCAATTCGAAGCTCGCTTGCGTGCGAGTAGAGTTTTCAAAGAACATATTGATCTGGGTCAGGCCCGCCAGCACGTCCGAGTGTTTATGCTCGCGCCGGTTCAGATCAACGTATTGATCGGCCAAATCCAGCAATGTGGTGATTTCGTCGGGTGCGAGATGTTCGATACCCAAAAGATGCGTCGCGCGGAATGTCATATGGCCTCCGTCCCGAATTTGATGGGTTATAGGAAGGCAGCGGCGCGGCGGCAAGGTGGTCTGCCAAGTTTCCGCTGCACATTCCCGTGCGGCGGGCCTAAACATTGGGGCATGGAATCGGCGACAGAATATTGGAACAACCGTGCTCTGCTGGAATGGCAGGTCGAAATGGGAGCGAACGAGGCAATCCTCGACGCGCCTATCAACCGCTATGAAATGTCCGCCGAAACGCCAAAGTCGCCAAAAGTTGATAACAAATCGCGTTCAACCGTTCCAGAAATAGCTGTCGCACCAAAGGTAGATCCGGTGGCCGAAGCCACGCGCGCTGCGGCGGGTGCGGCTGACATTCCCGCCTTGCGCGCCGCCCTTGCGACGTTCGATAACTGCGGCTTGAAGAAAGGCGCGCGTAATCTGGTCTTTGCCGATGGGGACGCGAGCGCGCGTGTGATGATCATCGCAGAACCGCCTGAAAAAGACGAAGACCGCGCGGGTCTGCCATTCGCCGGGCGCAACAAGACCCTGCTCGACAAGATGCTGGCGGCCATTGGCATGGGATTCAGCGATATGCCGATGTCGGTCTATGCCACCGCGGTCGTGCCGTGGCGCCCTGCGCAGGATCGCCCCCCAGACGACAGCGATCGCGATATGCTGTTGCCGTTCCTGCATCGGCATATCACGCTAGCCAACCCGGACGTGATCGTGCTGATGGGCAGCGTACCCTGTCATGCTTTACTGGGCGAGTCTGGCATCACACGCATGCGCGGCAAATGGGCCCAGGTTTTGGGCAGGCCAGCCCTGCCGATGTTCCACCCCGCCCACCTGCTGCGCACGCCCGCTGCCAAACGCGAGGCTTGGGCAGATTTATTAGCACTCAAAGCGAAACTGAAAGATCTGCAATCATGAGCCGCATCGACGAGACCCCCGAATTCCACCCCGTTCGCATCGCTATTCTGACGGTCAGCGACACACGCACTTTGGCCGAAGACAAATCAGGCCAAACATTGGTGGATCGCCTGACCAAGGCGGGCCACTCGCTTGCTGCCCGTACGATCCTGCGTGACGAACGTGATCAGATTGCCGATCAGTTGCGCATGTGGTGCGCTGATCCAGATATCGACGTGATCATTTCCACGGGCGGCACCGGCCTTACGGGGCGTGATGTTACAGTCGAAGCGCATCGCGACGTCTATGAAAAAGAGATCGACGCATTTGGCACGGTGTTCACCATCGTATCGCTGCAAAAAATCGGCACGAGTGCAGTGCAAAGCCGCGCAACGGGCGGCGTTGCAAATGGAACCTATCTTTTCGCCCTGCCCGGCAGCACGGGTGCCTGCAAGGACGCATGGGACGACATTCTGTCACTGCAATTAGATTACCGCCACCGTCCCTGTAACTTTGTCGAAATTTTTCCACGTTTGAACGAACACAAGCGACGGAAATAGGGCGCTGGGTCGTAGTAAGCTCGGAAATGCATCCAAAACGGACCTTCGCCCGTAAGTCTTAACTAAAGCCATACTGTTTGGAGGCGACACGTCATGAGATTTCTGCGCCGAAGCATGGTTGGCATCTTCCTGTTGTCCGTAACCCTCGCGCTTTTCGCTTGGGCGGGCAGCCTTGTGTACGGTGCCGTTCAAGCGCGCATAAACGCCGAACCGCGCAGTTTCCCGCAGCGCGAGCGGGTCTTGTCAGTCAACGTCGTGACGATAACACCCGAGACAATCACACCCGAACTTAGGGTGTTTGGCGAATTGCGGAGCCGAAAGACGCTTGAACTTCGCCCATCTGTCGGCGGCACAATTCTCGAGGCTGCGGATTCATTTGTCGAAGGCGGAACTGTGCATGCCGGTGACGTGCTGCTGCGTATTGATCCAGTAGATGCGCAATCCGCACTTGACCGTCTTGCAGCTGACCTTAGCGACGGGCAAGCCGAGGAACGTGACGCCCAGCGCGCGTTGGCGCTGGCCCAAGACGAACTGGCTGCGGCCCAAGATCAAGCCACTTTGCGCGAGTCCGCTCTTACCCGTCAGCGTGATTTGTTAGACCGCGGGGTCGGATCCGCCTCGGCGGTTGAAACAGCCGAATTGGCAGCCTCCAGTGCGCGCCAAGCCGTGTTGTCGCGTCGTCAGGCCATCGCAAGCGCCCAAGCAAGGATTGATCAGGCGGCGACGCGCATGTCCCGCGTTGCCATTAATTTGGCCGAGGCCGAACGCGCGCTGTCTAATACCGAAATTAGGGCGGCATTTGATGGCACATTGGCCGACGTTACCGTCAGCGATGGAGGCCGCGTGACGGCAAACGAGCGTATCGGTCAGTTGATTGACCCCACCCTGCTCGAAGTCACTTTCCGCGTATCCACGTCGCAATACGCCCGCCTTCTTGAGGATGACGGTACGCTCTTGCGCGCACCGATTCGCGCGACACTGGATGTTGCCGGGGTTGATCTGACTGCGACAGGAATGATCACCCGCGAAGGGGCCGCTGTTGGCGAGGGCCTTACCGGACGGGTCATCTTTGCCACGCTCGACTCAACTATCGGATTTCGCCCCGGAGATTTCGTGACGGTCGCGATTGATGAACCTGCCCTTGATAATGTTGCCCGCCTGCCCGCGACGGCCCTCGCGGCAGACGGGTCTTTACTTGTTGTGGGCGAGGGGGATCGCTTGCGTGAAGTGCCCGTGACCCTGATGCGCCGTCAGGGAAATGACGTAGTTATCAGCGCGCCTGAGCTAACGGGGCTGACCGTCGTTGCCGAACGATCGCCGCTCTTAGGGGCGGGAATCCGAGTCCGTCCAATTGTCCCCGGTGCCGAAACGTCCGCTCCCGCCATCCCCAAAACGATCGCGCTTGATGCCGATCGTCGCGCACGCCTGATCGCGTTTGTCCAAGAGAGCCGGATGCCGGACGAGGCCAAGACCCGCATCCTGTCACAGCTTGAGCAAGACGAGGTGCCAAGCGACGTCGTCACACGCCTTGAAGGCCGAATGGGGAGTTAGTCATGGGATCAGCCAGCGGAATCCTTTCTTATTTTACGCGCCACCGCACGGCGGCGAATCTTTTGCTAGTTGTCCTTTTGGCCGCGGGCATGGCCGCAATTCCCAAGATGCGCTCGCAGTTCTTTCCCGATGTAATTATCGATACTGTCAGCGTGTCCGTCGGGTGGTCCGGTGCCGGGGCCGAGGACGTGGATGCCGCGATTGTGCAACTGCTTGAACCTGCGCTGCTGTCGGTTGACGGGGTCACAAGCAGTACCGCTCGATCAAGCGAAGGGCGCGCATCAGTGACCCTCGAATTTGAGCCCGGATATGATATGGCGCAGGCCGCCGAGGACGTACAGATCGCGGTTGATGCCACCAGTAACCTCCCCGAAGAAGCCGATGATCCCGTTGTGCGGCGCGGCACATGGAGCGACCGCGTTACGGATGTGATCATCACCGGCCCAGTGGGCCCTGAACAGCTTGGCCGATTCGCTGACGAATTAGTGACGCGGCTTTTTGCATCCGGCGTCACGCGGTCAACGATCAACGGGGTTGCCGCACCAAGCACCATGATCGAAGTTCCCTCGCTGTCGCTCATTCAATACGACGTGACGATGTCTGCCATTGCCGCAGCCATTGCCAAGGAAGTCAGCGCCGACCCTGCCGGTGATATCGCCGGATCGTCGCGCGTGCGAACTGGCGTCGCGAAGCGTTCCGCGGATGAAATCGCCGGCATCGTTCTGCGCACGAACAACGATGGATCGACAATAACGGTCGGTGACGTCGCCCGCATCAACGTTGAAGGCGTCGATCGCGAGCGCGCCTATTTCGTTGGCGACGATCCGGCCATTTCGATCCGTGTTGACCGCTCGGATGGTGGTGATGCGATCGAACTGCAGGCGCGCGTCGAAGAGGTTACCGCAGCTCTTCAGGCCAGCCTGCCAGCCGGTGTGACGGTCGAATTGATTCGTACCCGCGCGGACTACATCACAGGCCGGTTGAATATCCTGCTGACGAACGGCGCAATGGGACTGGCACTTGTGGTTGCGCTGTTGTTTCTGTTCCTCAATGCGCGCACGGCCTTTTGGGTTGCTGCGGGCATTCCCGTGGCAATGTTTGCTGCTATCGCCTTGATGTATCTTGCGGGGCTGACGATCAATATGATCTCGCTTTTTGCGCTGATCATAACCTTGGGTATCGTTGTGGATGATGCCATCGTGGTCGGCGAACACGCCGATTATCGCGTCAGACGGTTGGGCGAAAGCCCTGTTGAAGCCGCCGAAAACGCTGCTAAACGCATGTTCAGCCCTGTTTTTTCCGCCACCATAACCACCGTGATCGCCTTTTTCGGACTGGTGATCATTGGTGGACGGTTTGGTGATTTGATCTCCGATATCCCCTTTACGGTGATCGTGGTTCTGCTTGCCTCGCTGGTCGAATGTTTCCTGATCCTGCCCCATCACATGTCGCACGCCCTGTCGCCCAGTGCGCGGGGCAAATGGTATGATGCTCCATCCCGTGTCGTGAACCGCGGGTTCGACTGGGTGCGCGAAAACTGGTTCCGCCCGATGATGGCTGGCGTGATCTGGGCCCGCTATCCGGTTATGGCTGGTGTCTTTGTGATCCTTGCCAGCCAAGTGTCCCTTTTTGTGCGCGGCGATGTGCAATGGCGGTTCTTTAACGCGCCCGAGCAAGGGTCGGTAACGGGCAACTTTGCCATGCTGCCGGGTGCGACCCGCGACGATACGTTTGCAATGATGCGCGAAATGCAACGCGCCGCCGAGGACCTGGGGGCCGAATATGAGGCCGAGTATGGCACCAACCCGCTGGATTATGTGATCGCCGAAATCGGTGGTAACTCGGGTCGCGGCATTGCTGGGTCAGACACAAAAGATGCCGATCAGTTGGGTGCGATCTCGATCGAACTCATCGACGCCGATCTGCGTCTTTATTCCAGTTTTGCGTTTGTCACCACCCTTCAGGAGAATGTGCGTCAACACCCCATGGCCGAGACCGTAAGCTTTCGCAGTTGGGCAAGTGGACCGGGTGGTGACGATATAGACATTCAACTTTACGGAGCCACCGCTGAAACCCTCAAGGCCGCGTCCGAAGCATTAAAAACCGCCCTTTCGCAATTTCCCGAAGTGTCCGCAGTTGAGGACACGCTGGCCTACGACAACGAAGAACTGATCTTGGATCTGACACCGCAGGGCCAAGCACTTGGCTTTACGATTGATGATTTGGGCCGCGTCCTGCGTGACCGGCTGAACGGCATCGAAGCCGCAACCTACCCTGACGGCCCACGCAGCGCGACGATCCGCGTTGAACTGCCCGCAGGAGAGTTGACCGCTGACTTCCTTGAGCGGACGCAGCTGCGCACTGCTGCTGGCGATTATGTGCCGCTTGCCGATATCGTTTCAGTTGACCGGCGCACCGGATTCTCCACAGTGCGGCGGGAAAACGGGATCATGCTGATTTCTGTGACCGGTGATCTGACCGATGATGACGCCGACCGCGCCGGCGAAATCACGACCCTGATCAACACCGACATCTTGCCGCAGATCGAACAGAATTTTGGGGTCAGCTCAAACCTGTCGGGGCTAACCGAGCAGGAGAACGAGTTCCTGAGCGATGCGCGCACGGGTCTTATCTTTGTGCTGACAGGCATATTTCTGACCCTTGCGTGGGTTTTTTCAAGCTGGACACGCCCGCTTGTTGTGATGGCAATTATCCCCTTTGGCCTGATTGGCACGATTTACGGCCATAACCTTTGGGGCATTCCGATGAGCATGTTTACCATCGTCGGGATGATCGGGATGACAGGTATCATCATCAATGACTCAATCGTTCTGGTCACGACGATAGACGACTACGCCAAAACGCGCGGGCTTATTCCGGCGATCATCGACGGGACTTGCGATCGATTGCGCCCTGTGTTGCTGACTACGCTCACAACGGTGCTGGGCCTCGCACCACTTCTTTATGAGGGGTCCAGTCAGGCAGAATTCCTTAAACCAACGGTCATCACCTTGGTCTACGGCCTTGGCTTTGGGATGGTCATCGTGCTGCTGGTAGTGCCGTCGCTCATGGCGATGCAACAAGACGTGAGCAAACAGGTTCGTGCCGCGGGTCGCGCGCTGCGCAGCCGTGAACTGGCCACGCGGCTACCAGCCGGAATCGCGGCGTTCGGTGCGCTTGGTCTGTTTGCTGTGTTCTTGGCACCAGTGGTCATCACAGGGGCGCCGATTGCGGCCCTCGCAGCGGCACTACCGATGCTGAATGGCGGGATGGTTATGGCGTTTGGGATGTTCGTACTTGGCCTCGCCGTTTGGCTGGTGCTGGTCTATTTCGCAACGGTCGCACTGACCCTTACGTTGCACCGGACAGCCTAGCTACCTGCAACGCATCCGCGAATATCAACGGCGCTGCCTTGCGACAACAAGGTGATCCGCACGGCTGAGCGATCAAGCGCAAAGGCACCGCCGTCCATATGGATCATCTCGGCGCGCGAAACGATGATGCCACCGGCCCGGTTCATGCTTGGCTCGGACACCCAAACCGCGTCATTTCCAGCCTCGATAACCACAGCGTCGGCAGCGCGCGATGTGGGAACACGGGTGGTAATCTGCAAGCCGTCTTCCGTTGGTGAAATGGCGCAGGTTACATTGCCCACGCCCGCCTCGGCCTGTGTTTGCGGGCGGTCAGCGAGGGCCGTTATAATCGCAACATCCCGGCTGCCGCTTGCGGGCAAGATCGCGTCAAATTCAAACAACATCGGCACGCAAATTTGCTCGCAGACGCCGATCTGAACTGCGCCACGCATTCGCACGGGTTCGCCCGCGTCACGCACGGACAATTCGATCGGAATAATCACATCACCATGATAGCCGATACTGCGCATACCGTTCTGATTCATCAATTCGGGGATCGGCCAATGGAACTGCGCAGCGTCGATGTTTTGCGATCCGTCCCACTGAAACTGCGGCGGAATGCCTGCGTCACCGGGTGCGCGCCAATATGTCTTCCAACCTGGCGCAAGGGTAATCCGAACCGCCGCCATATGCGTGCCGCGATCCGTGCGCCATCCGGGCAGGATGTCAAAAGCGGCAACGCCATCCATCGGATCGGCCGCAGCCGGTACAGACAGTGCGACAAGCGCGGCAAGGGTCAGGGCAATTCGTTTCATTGCGCCTTAGTTATGCATCAACGATGCAATGGGAAGTCACATTTGGGCGAGAATGCTGTCACACACCCCTTGCGCGTGGTCGCACTGCACCACATCTTAGGCCGTATGGAACCCGTCAGTGATACCCTTGTTGGACAACTTTTGATCGCGATGCCCGGCATGGGCGATCCGCGCTTTGCCCATAGTGTGATCTATGTTTGCGCCCACGGCGACGATGGTGCGATGGGGCTGATCGTCAACAAGCCTGCCCCTGACCTGCGCTTTGGCGACCTTCTGAAACAGCTTTCAATCCCAACGGGTGAAGGTGGCGACGGTATTCGTGTGCATTTTGGCGGACCCGTCGAAAACGGACGTGGCTTTGTGCTGCATTCGAGTGAATATCAATCCGGCGCTGGCACTTTGGCTGTGAACGACGATATCAGCATGACCGCCACGCAAGACATCCTCGAGGACATCGCCGCAGGTAAAGGCCCTGCGCGATCAATGCTGGCACTTGGTTATTCCGGCTGGGGGCCTGCACAGCTTGAAGATGAGATTGCCCAGAACGGTTGGCTGACCGCCCAAGCGCCTGCCGACATTCTGTTTGGACGCGCGAATGAACACAAATGGCGTGCCGCGCTAAAAGTGCTGGGAATTGACCCGCAGCTATTGTCTGCCAAGGCTGGGCGCGCCTAATCGCGCGGCGCAGCAGCGCGACGCAGTCGGTCATTTATTGCCGCACCCAAACCGTGATCAGGAACGGGCGATACCGCGATCCGCACGGCCCCCATCGCATCAAGCTGATGCAACATCGCAAACAGATTCGTGGCTGCTTCGACAAGATCGCTGCTCGGTGACAGGTTTAGGGCAGCATCAACATGCCCGAAGCCAAGCAAGACCTCGCCCTGTTCAACATTTGTCGCGTTCAAACGCACGGACCCTTGCGGCGCATAATGCGACACCATTTGACCGGGAGCCGTCAGCGTTCCACCCACGGGGCCGTCAATCAGCACGCCACCCAGACAAGCTGCTATCGCTTCACGTGGGACGCCGCCAGCGCGCAACAGCGTCGGCGTGCCATCACAACCGACAATCGTCGATTCGACACCAACGCCGCAGGCCCCGCCATCAACAACCGCATCAATGCGCCCGTTCAGACCGGCAATCACATGCGCAGCTACAGTCGGGCTGATCCGCCCCGATAGATTGGCCGAGGGTGCGGCAATAGGGCCGTCAAAGTCCCGCAAAAGCGCTTGGGCGATAGGATGATCAGGCGCGCGCACGGCCAGCGTGTCGAGCCCCGCGGTCACAAGCGGCGCAATGCCCGAATCAGCCCGCAAAGGCAGCACCAGCGTCAATGCGCCGGGCCAAAAAGCCTGCGCCAAGGCCAGCGCCTCGGGTGAAAAATCACACAGCGCTTCGGCCACGTTCAAATCAGCCACATGCACGATTAGTGGATTAAACGACGGTCGCCCTTTGGCTGCAAATATCGCCGCGACAGCCCGATCATTGCGCGCATCTGCGCCCAACCCATAAACCGTTTCCGTTGGAAACCCGACCAACCCACCCGCACGCAAGACATTGGCCGCGCGGGCGATGCCATCGCGATCAGATGCCAGAGTGTTTGTTTCAATTTGTGTCATGACGCTGCGTTCAAGTTGCGGGGCTGTCGGGCTGCGATAGGTTTGCGGCTTATTGCAAACCTCATAGCGGTGCCCGTTCGGGATTCCAAGCCGCGCCCAAGTGTCGGAGATTTCCATGGCGTATCAATCCCCAATCAAAGACCTGCGGTTCATTATGGACCATGTGGTCGGCTTTGATGCCGTGGTCGCAACGGACCGCTTTGGCGAAGCGACCCCCGATATGGTCGATGCGATTCTGATCGAAGCTGCCAAGATGTGTGATGAAATCTTGGCGCCATTGCAACGCAACGGCGACCTGCACCCCGCAGTACTGGAAAGCGGCATTGTGCGCACGTCACCGGGATTTGGCGACGGCTATCACGCCATTGCGGCAGGTGGCTGGATCGGCATGTCAGCCAACCCTGACAACGGCGGGATGGGCCTGCCGATGACCCTGACCACCGCCGTGAACGACATGATGTCGGGCGCCTGCCTTTCGCTGCAATTGAACCCGCTGATGTGTCAGGGGCAAATCGAAGCGCTGGAACATCACGCTAGCGACGAGATCAAAGCGCTTTATCTGCCGAAACTCATCAGTGGTGAATGGTGCGGCACGATGAATCTGACCGAATCACAAGCGGGCAGCGATGTGGGCGCATTGCGCTCCAAGGCTGAACAAAATGGCGATGGAAGCTATGCCATCAGCGGCCAGAAGATTTACATCAGTTGGGGCGATAACGATTTTACCGAAAACGTCTGCCACCTTGTTCTTGCCCGTCTGCCTGACAGCGCGGCTGGCACCAAGGGGATCAGCCTGTTTTTGGTCCCAAAATTCATCCCCGATGCGGATGGTAATTTGGGCGCGCGTAACTCGCTGCGCGTGGTCAGCCTTGAACACAAACTTGGCCTGCACGGATCGCCGACGGCTGTTATGGAATATGACGGCGCGCAAGGCTGGCTGGTGGGGCCGGAGAACGGCGGCATGGCTGCGATGTTCACGATGATGAACAACGCGCGCCTTGGTGTTGGCGTGCAGGGCATCGGCGTGGCCGAAGGGGCCTATCAACACGCGCTGGCCTATGCACAAGACCGCAAACAGGGCAGCGCCGGCGGCACCGGCGCGATCATTGAACACGCGGACGTGCGCCGGATGTTGGCAACGATGAAGGCTGATACGTTTGCCGCCCGCGCCATTGCGATGGCCTGCGCTGTGGCGATTGATCTGTCTGACGATGCGGCTTGGAATGCCCGCGCGGCCTTTTTGACACCGATCGCCAAAGCATTCGGCACCGACATCGGAATTTCCGTGGCCGAAACGGGTGTGCAGGTGCATGGCGGTATGGGTTTCATCGAAGAAACGGGTGCGGCGCAGTATGCGCGCGATGTGCGCGTCACCGCGATCTACGAAGGCACAAACGGCATTCAGGCAATGGACCTTGTCTCGCGCAAAATGATGGATGGTGGCGAAGCGGCCTTTGCCCTGCTTGATGAAATCGAAGCCGGATCAGAAGCGGCCCGCACGGCCCACCCGGACCTTGCAGAGGCAGTTTGGCAAGCAGCTGAATCCCTGCGCGAAACCACGGAATGGCTGGTGTCGCGGGACGATTTGAACGACCGTTTTGCGGGCGCTGTCCCCTATCTGCGCGCCTTCGCGCGCATACTTGGCGGACATTACCATCTGACCGCAGCCATGACCGGCGACGCGCCGCGCGCGCGCCTTGCAGCATTTTATATCCAGCGGCTCCTTCCCGAACATATCGGCCTGCTGACACATGTTCGCCAAGGCGCGGATGGGTTGCTTGCGGTCACACCTGACGATCTTGTCGCGTGATCGGATACCCTTGGACTGACCCACCCGCCGAAGGGCAAGCCACCCAAGTCGCCGAAGGTGTGCTTTGGATGCGTTTGCCGCTGCCGATGGCATTGGATCACGTCAACGTCTACGCGTTGGACGATGGCGACGGATGGGCCGTGATTGATACAGGTTTTGCTTCAAATCGCTGCCGCGCGATTTGGCAGACCCTGCTGGATGGGCCGATGGCTGGCAAACCCGTCACCCGCGTCATCATTACCCACCATCACCCCGATCATGTGGGGCTTGCAGGGTGGTTTGTAGATCAGGGCGCAGAACTGCTTATGCCGCGCACCGCCTACCTTATGGCGCGGATGCTGACGCTAGACGAACAGCCCGCCTATCCCGCCCGCACAATTGATTTCTACCGCCGCGCCGGCATGAACGCCGAAATTCTGGCAAAGCGCCTCGCCGAGCGACCCTTCAATTTTGCAGACTGCGTCGCACCCATGCCGCTGGGATTCACCCGCCTGCAAGAGGGTGGCAGCATCACCATGGGCGGGCGCAATTGGGATATTCGCATGGGCAACGGCCATGCCCCCGAACACGCGACATTCTGGAGCGCTGATGATGATCTGGTGATCGGTGGTGATCAACTTCTTCCGTCGATCAGCCCCAATATCGGCGTTTACCCGACCGAACCGAATGCCGATCCATTGGCCGAATGGATTGAGGCATGTGAACGTTTGGCGCAGTTCGCCAACCCCGATCAGCTGGTGCTTGGCGGGCACAAATTGCCGTTCACGGGCCTGCCCACCCGGATGCGGCAGTTGGTTGATAACCACCATGGGGCGCTGGATCGGCTGATTGCCCATATTGCAAGACCGCAACGTGCTGGCGATTGCTTTGCACCACTGTTCAAACGCAAGATCGGCGCGGGGGAATACGGGCTGGCGCTTGTCGAATCGCTGGCGCACCTGAACCACCTCCATCAGGACGGCAGGGCATCGCGGACCTTAGGCGATGATGGGGGCTATTGGTTCCAAGCGATCTAAGGCAGCGCGCCTAATGCGCGTGACGGTTTTCGATCTTTGCGTGCAGCCGACGCAAAATGCGGCCGGCGGTCGTTTCGCAAAGCGCGGGAATGAACGCATGAACGAGGGCGGCAAATGCCGCAACACCCAACCAAAAGGCAAATGTGAATGCGAAACGCATATGCTGGAGGTATGTTTCATCCACCGACGCAGGATGATCAAGAAAAACGGCGGCAAAGGCGCTGCTTTTGGTGCTGGACTGCGTGCTATCGGTCATGTGGGCTCCTGTTGGCTTTGGAACACCATAGGCAATTCATGGGCCTAATCGGTCCCAAAAAAGATTGCTATTTCGATAATGGTTGGGACATCATCCCAATATGACTCACCAATTAGATAAAATTGACAAGCGCATACTTGCCTTACTGCAACACGACACCACCCTTAGCGTAGACGATATCAGCGAAAAGGCGGGGCTATCGCGCAATGCATGCTGGCGGCGCATAAAGGTGATGGAACAGTCAGGCGTGATCGCCGGGCGCGTGGCCCTGCTGGACCCGATCAAGATCGGCTGCCCCCTGCATGTCTTGGTGATGATCCGCACCCATAGTCACGACGCGGCGTGGCTTGATACTTTCCACCGCACCGTGCGCGTCATGCCCGAAGTCGTCAGTGCCTACCGGATGACAGGCGATCTGGATTACGTGCTGCGGGTGCGGGTGGCCGATGTGTCTGCCTATGACGCATTCTACAAACACCTGACATCACGGATTTCATTGTCGGATGTGTCCGCAAGTTTCGTCATGGAAGAGATCAAGGAAACCACAGCCCTACCGCTGTAGGCCGAAAGGATAACCATGGACGACATCATCACCACTGCCGCTGAAGCTGTCGAAAATGATGCGATGCCGCGCGTCCACGAGGTGCACACCGACCCGGACAAATGCGCCCCTTGCGTCGAAGACCTACCAGACGCGGTCAAGAAGCCATCCAAGAACAAAAGCCCGGCACAATGGGCCTATGAACGGCTGATCATCTACATCAAAAACTTCGAGGAACAACTGGACGCCGAACACGAGGTCGCCATGGGGTTCACGGGGGGCGATGCCGGCGTCATCCGCATCGAAGGCATGGGTTTTTTCGATCCCGACATCGTGACATTTTATGGTGCCGACCCGACTGGTGCCAAGACCCAGCTTATCCAGCACGTCAGTCAGTTGAACGTGATGATGCGCGCCCTGCCCAAGCAGGTTGATCAGGCTGAACCCAATCGGATCGGCTTTCGATTGGCGCGTGATCTCGAAAAAACAGACGATGCAAAGGCTGATGACAACGGCGAGGCGTGACAGACCCGCGTGAATCGTTTATCTGGGCACGAACCTCGATAAGGAATTGGCACAATGGCTAACCATAAACACGGCGAAATGGACACTTCAGTTCAGGAAAAGACCTTTGATGGCTTTATTAAGCTCACCACACGCACCGCGATTTTCTGCATCTGCGTGCTGATCTTCATGGCTTTGGTCAACGGCTAGTCAGCCAACATCGGGGGTATTATAAACATGCGTCGCATCTTACTCGCTTTGGTTCTGCCCCTGTTTCTGGCCGCTTGCGGTGCCGAATCCGTTTGGGCACCCGACGAGCTTGTTGCCCGCAATATCTATAGCCACCCCGGGCCGACAACGCTGACCCTGATCACGATGAAGAATACCAGTTCGGGCAACGGCGCGCATACTGCTCTGATGATCAACGCCAGCCAGCGCGTGCTTTGGGACCCTGCAGGCACATTCGCCCACTCATCGATCGCTGAGCGCAATGACGTAATTTTTGGCGTAACCCCGCGATTAGCGGACTTTTACATCTCGTATCACTCGCGGGTGACCTTTTATACAGTGTCACAAACCGTGGAAGTGTCGCCCGAAGTTGCCGAAATGGCACTGCGCGCTGTAATGGCATACGGCGCAGTCCCTAAAGCCTTCTGCACAAACGCGACAGCCGAGATTTTGCGCAGCTTGCCCGGCTTCGAGAATTTCCGGGTATCGTTCTTTCCCAACAATCTGCACGACCAATTCGCGCAGCTTCCAAATGTCGTCACGTCTGAATATCGCGAGAGTGATTCAGATGATAACTCCGGTGCCATCACTGAAATCGACGCCCAGATCAGAGCTGGCCAGTAAGCAGTAAGCCCAAGTAAAGCGCCGCCGCGCCGCTGCCAATACCTGCAAGGAATGACCCGCGCCAATACCCAACCCCAAGGGTGACAAGGGCTGCAATCAGGCGCACAGGCTCGACCACGCTATCATTGGCGGCAGGCCAAAGCACCAAAGGCGCGACCATCCCGGGCAGAACGGCGACCGGCGTATAGCGCAGCATCCGAAGAACCCAATCGGGCAATGGCCTGTCGCCGATCAGTCCCAGAAACGAAAACCGGATCAGAAACGTCCCGACCGCGAGAAGCGCAATCATCAGCCAGAGTTCAGCGTTAGAGTAGCTCATGGTGCGGGCCGTCCCATCCGAACTTCGACAAATGCGCCGGTAATCATTGCTGCAAGTGCCGCGATCAACAGCCCGACCCCCGATGGCAAACCGGCAAATGCGAGGGCCGCAACAACCGAAACGACCGCCGCTGCGATATGCGCTGGTGTCTTGAGGGCGGGCCCAACAAGCCCCAAGAATGTGATCGGCAGCGCGAAATCCAGCGCCCATTCCGGTGGGATCGCCTTGCCGATAAGCGCGCCGACAAGGGTCATGCAGGCCCAAACCGGAACGATGGGCGTGGCCAATCCAAAGAAATAATGCACACGTTGCTGAAGGCTCCAATCCGGGCGGGCTTCGTATTGGGCGACACTTGCCGCATAGGTCTGATCAAAATTTGCATAGGCAATAAGCGCGCGCTGCCAAAGTGGTGCCTGTCCCAGATAAGGAAGCAAGGCCGCCGAATACATCGCCATCCGCAGATTGACAGCCAGTGCGGCCAAGAGCACCAGACCAAACGCGGCATCCTCGACCATCAGTTGCAGCGCGGCAAACTGCGCCGCGCCAGCGATCACCATGACGGTAAAGCCCATGATATGCGCCAGCCCCATGCCAGCCTCGCTTGCGACGACACCGAACAGCACAGCAAACGGCCCTACAACCAAAATGAACGGTAGTCCGTTACGGACGCCTTGCCAATAAGCGGATTTCGTTGTGGTATCGGGCATGACGAACGCCTAATCTGATTGCGCTTTGGTCGGGATAGTCCTGCACCGGGCAAATGACAATCGAACAGATCGGACAAGTGGTGCAGCAACCCTTTGGTGTGATCCTCGCAGGCGGACAAGCCCGCCGTTTGGGCGGGCAGGACAAACCGCTTATCCAGCTTGGCGGGCGTCCCTTATTGGCGCATGTGGTCGATCGTTTTGCACCACAAGTCGCGCAGCTTGCGTTGAATGCGAATGGTGACACTGCCCGCTTTTGTGCATTCGATCTGGTGACGCTGCCCGACACTATTGACGGATTTGTCGGCCCTCTTGCAGGCGTTCTGGCCGGGCTTGACTGGGCTGCACGCATCGGCGCGGATCATGTGGTCAGCGTAGCCGCCGACACGCCGTTCTTGCCGCCCGATCTGGTGCCCCGTCTTTTGCTAGCGGTCCAAAACGCCCCGATCGCGCTGGCCGAAACAGCCTCCGGCATGCATCCAACCTGCGCAATTTGGCCCGTTAAACTGCGCGATATGTTGCGTGCGGATATTATGAACGGGCAACGTCGCGTCGGAGGCTGGGCCTTGGATCAAGGCGCGGCGACTGTCCGGTTTCTTGACACGACCCCAGATGCGTTCTTTAACATCAACACACCCGAAGACCTCGCATTGGCAAACAGTTTCTTATGAGCAGCCTTGAACCATCCGTGATGCTGGATTGTCTTGCAACAGCACGGGATCGCTCCGCATGATTATTTCAAAGGGGTTCAACGCGCACGACCGGGATACTATTGCGGCGCTCTATTGGGAGGCGTTCGGCGAAAAGCTGGGTCGCGTCATGGGACCGCGCGACGCTGCTTTGGGGTTCTTTCAAACCGTACTCGACCCGACGCACGCTATCTGCGCCCATGACACAAACGGTACTTTGTTGGGGGTTGCGGGGTTCAAGACACACACCGGCGCCCTGGTCGGCGGAGGGTTTGCAGACATGCGGCGGGTTTACGGAATGTTTGGATCGGTTTGGCGCATCATGGTCTTGGCGATGCTGGAACGCGACACCGACAACGAGCGTTTCTTGATGGACGGGATATTCGTCACCTCATTGGCCCGCGGGCGCGGCGTAGGCACAGCCCTGTTGGATGCCATAGCGCAAGAAGCCCGTGAACGTGGATATAATCAAGTCCGCCTTGATGTGATCGACACCAATCCGCGGGCGCGCGCACTTTATGAGCGGCGGGGGTTCGTCGCGTGCGAGGCGCAATGCCTTGGGCCACTTCGGCACGTCTTTGGGTTCACAAGCGCGACGACGATGGTGCGGCAGTTGCGCTAATCAAACGCACCCGTGACACGCCCAAGCAACATGAATGCGCGCGAGGTACGGGTTTCTGAAAGCGCTGCGATATCTTCGTCAGTCGCCTCAAGCTCGAAACTGATCAGGGTTTGGTCAAATTTGCGCAAGAAATGATGCGCCGCATCGCGGAAAACTCCATCTTCACGCATCCGGCCCGCAGTCAGTGCAAGGCATGATCGATCCCGCACGCCGCCCAAGGCAGCAACGGCCCGACCCCGTTCACCCTTGGCAAACCGACGCCAGATGTCTGGGCGCGCGCGGTCAGGACGCAGGTCGTCCATGTAAATGCCGTCTTGGCTTAACAGAGTCAGGATATCTTGGCTTGCCTGCACCAACTGGCGGGCTTGCCGATCCTTGAGGGCACGACGCAGCGCGGCAAAGCCGACCTCGTCGTTTTCGGTATCAGGAAAATTCAACGCACGGATCAAGTCAGGACGCGCGATGGGCGGTGCCATCTCGTCTGCCGACGTGCCCAACGCAAAGGTCGGTTGATCATCGCGATCGTCTTCGGCCTTTGTCAGCACAGCCTGCGGGCGCGCGGCTTCGCGCGATGTGGCGAATGTCGCTAGCGCAGTTTCAGTCTTTTGCGTGGCCTTTGCAATTTCGTTCAACTTGCGCTCGACCGAAGATTCGATCCCTGTCCCGCGCGCTTGTCGATCTGCCACATAAGTCTGGCGCATCCCGTCAATTGCAACCTGCAAGCGGCGCGATTCTTCGCGCACGATCCGCGCCGAACGGGCAGCCGCAGCCGCGACCCAAATCATCGCGACAGGCAGAAAGATCGCCATCAAGGTCATCACAAACCGCAAGCTATCTAGACCTTCGCCAATAATGGCCGGATCGCTCGCGGGCATCGACATGAAAAAGACGCTCACAAACGCCAGCCAGATCAGGCTCAGTGCGATGGCGATCCATTCGGTCGCCGACACCCGCGCCCGATCAGGGGCCGCGGTAGCGCCAAGCGCCGCATCTGCCTTGTTCTGGCCATCTGCCTTGTTCTGGCCATTTGCCATGTGAAGCCCCCCAAAGGCCGCTTAAATATAGCTAATCTTCAAGATTTCATAACTGCGGTCACCGCCCGGCGTGCGCACTTCGACGCTGTCGCCCTCGTCCTTGCCGATCATGGCCCGCGCCAAAGGCGACTTGATATTCAGCCGACCATTTTCGATATCAGCCTCGTATTCGCCAACGATCTGAAAGGTCTTTTCTTCGTCGGTATCTTCGTCCACCAGATGAATAGTCGCACCGAATTTGATCGTGCCCGACATCTTTTTGGGATCAATGACATCTGCAAGCGAAATTGCCCCTTCAAGTTCTTTCACTCGCCCTTCGATGAACGACTGTTTTTCCTTGGCCGAGTGGTATTCAGCATTCTCGGACAGGTCGCCATGTTCGCGAGCCTCGGAAATGGCGCGGATAATCGCGGGCCGCTCAACTGACTTGAGATGCTTGAGTTCGCTATCTAGCTTGTCGAACCCTGCACGGGTCATCGGTATCTTTTCCATGTCGGTACCTGTTTTCTTATCTCGTTGCGTAAAGTGCTTATACGAAGTCCATAGCGTGAGCCACAGTTTGATTGTCAATAGACGCACCTATAATGGCAAGCGGCAAAGCACCTTTCACAGAACGTCGCGCCACGCCACTTTAACGTCGCGTGGCGATTGCCCAGCTTTGCGCACTCCTATAATCACAGACGAAAGAAAATTACCCTACGATCGGGAAGGATGTTCCAAATGGCTGAGATGACACGCGAAGCGATGGATTATGATGTGGTGATCGTAGGCGCTGGCCCTGCGGGTCTATCAGCTGCGATCCGTCTGAAACAACTTGACGCAGACATCAACGTTGTCGTCCTTGAAAAGGGCTCCGAGGTTGGTGCGCATATTTTGTCAGGTGCGGTTCTTGACCCTTGCGGACTTGATGCACTGATCCCCGACTGGAAGGCCAAGGGCGCGCCACTTAACACACCTGTCACGTCCGACAATTTCTATATGATGGGCGAAGCAGGCCAGATTCGCATTCCCAATATCGCCATGCCACCGCTGATGAATAACCACGGCAATTACATCGTGTCGATGGGCAACGTCTGCCGTTGGATGGCCGAACAAGCCGAAGAAATGGGCGTCGAGATATTTCCTGGTATGGCCTGTTCCGAACTGGTCTACGGTGAGAACGGTGAAGTCAGCGGCGTGGTCGCGGGTGAGTTTGGCAAGAACGCCGACGGCACCCCTGGCGATTCTTACGAACCGGGTATGGTGCTTAACGGCAAATATGTTTTCCTGTCCGAAGGCGTGCGCGGATCGCTGTCAAAAGAGGTCATCGCGAAATTCGATCTGGCAAAAGACAGCCAGCCGCAGAAATACGGCCTTGGCATGAAAGAAATCTGGGAGATCGACCCCGCCAAGCACCGGATCGGCACAGTGACCCACACCATGGGCTGGCCCTTGGGTGGCAATGCCGGTGGCGGATCATTCATCTACCACCTTGAAAACAATCAGGTCTATGTCGGTTTTGTTGTCCACCTGAATTACAAAAACCCCTACCTGTTCCCCTACATGGAATTTCAGCGGTTCAAGCATCACCCAATGGTCGCCGAGCTACTGAAAGGCGGCAAGCGTGTCGCATACGGCGCACGCGCAATCACCGAAGGAGGCTATCAATCCATTCCCAAGACGGCATTCCCGGGCGGTGCGTTGCTGGGCTGTTCGGCAGGCATGGTCAACGTGCCACGCATAAAGGGCAACCATAACGCTATGCTGTCGGGCAAAGCCGCAGCCGAAGCCGCATTTACCGCGATCACGGATGGCCGCAGCGGTGACACACTTGATGATTACGACAGCGAAGTCCACGCGGGCCCGATTGGCAAAGATCTGAAACAGGTTCGCAACGTCAAGCCGCTCTGGTCGAAGTTCGGCCTGATCGCCTCGCTGGCTGTTGGCGGGTTCGATATGTGGACGAACAATTTGTTCGGCTTTTCGCTGCTCGGCACGCTTAAGCACGGCAAAAACGACGCCGACGCGACCGAGGAAGCAAGCAAGCACAAGGTCATCGACTATCCCAAACCGGACGGCAAGCTGTCGTTTGATCGCTTGACCAACGTGTCATTTAGCATGACCAACCACGAAGAAAGCCAGCCCGCGCACCTTCACTTAAAAGATCCGTCCATTCCGATGTCAGTGAATATGCCTAAATATGCAGAACCTGCGCAGCGCTACTGCCCAGCAGGCGTCTACGAAGTTGTCGATGATAAATTCGTCATCAACTTTCAGAACTGCGTGCATTGCAAAACTTGCGACATCAAAGACCCCAGCCAGAATATCAACTGGACGGTGCCGCAGGGCGGCGATGGGCCCAACTACCCCAACATGTAGGCGCAGATCATTGAGCGGCGCACCACCCACGCCGTTCAATACGCGACATCCCGCCAAAGTTGTGCCTTTGCATTGCCCCGCCTGACGACCAGTACTAGGTTCTGACCGAATGAACCTAATTCAGGACTATACCGTGCCGCGAAAAATGATCCACGCGACCCTCTTGTCGACGGCATTGGCCATGGCCACGCCCGTTGGTGCTGACACTAATCTGGGGGCTTACCTGGCAGCGCGGCAGGCTGGTATTTCGCACGACTATGCTCCGGCAGCTGACTATTTTATGACCGCGCTCGTCGCCGATCCCAGCAATACGTTCCTCATGGAAAATGCGCTCGCCTCGCATCTTGGCCTTGGCAATATCGAAGCGGCCCGCCCCTTGTCCCAGCAGATGATAGACGCAGGGGCTGCGAGTCAGATCGCGCATATGGTTGCATTGGCCGCAGCGGCGAATGACGGTCTTTGGGATGACATACTTGTAAACTTTGAAGCTGGGCAAACAATTGGTCCGCTCGTTGATGGCTTAGCGCAGGCTTGGGCCTTTGTCGGCGAGGGCGACATAGGCGCTGCCCTTTCTGCCTTTGATGCCGTGATCGAAGCCCCCAGCCTGCGCGCCTTCGGACTTTATCACAAAATGCTCGCGCTGGCTTCGGTCGGGGATTTCGAAGGGGCAGACGTGATCCTGTCGCTCCCCCCGGGCCAAGGGCTGCAACGAACCCGTCGCGTTTCGTTGATCCACGCCAGCATCCTAAGCCAGCTTGACCGCAACGCCGACGCGATCACCATGCTGGATAACACATTCGGGCCGCAGCAAGATCCCGATGTGGCTGACCTGCGCGCCCAGCTTGAAGCGGGCGGTTCGCAACGATTCACGGCTGTTATCAACCCGACCCAAGGCATTGGCGAAGTGATGTTTTCAGTCGCGGGTGCGCTTCAGGGCGAATCCGCAGACGCCTACACGTTATTCTACGCGCGCCTTGCAGCCTATCTCAATCCGGCAAATGCTGATGCTCTGATCTTGTCCGCGCAGCTGCTTGAGGGCCTTGAACAGTATGATCTTGCCAGCACCACATATGGCCGCGTGCCGCGCGATGATAGCGCGTTCTACGCCGCCGAACTGGGCCGCTCGGCGGTATTGCGTCGCGACGGGCGTATAGACGCAGCAATCGAGGTCTTGCAGCAACTTGCGCGCAGCTACCCAGATCAGCCCTTCGTAACGGTCACGCTGGGCGATGCCCTACGATCAGACGGTCGCCACCAAGACGCAAACGCCGCTTATACCGATGCGCTTGCCCAATATGATGACAGCCATGCCGACCGATGGTGGGCCTATTACACGCGCGGCATTACCAACGAACGCTTGGGCGATTGGCCCGCCGCTGAGGCCGATCTACGCGCCGCACTTACATTACAGCCCGACAACCCGAATATTCTGAATTACCTTGGCTACAGCATGGTCGAGAAGCAAGTGAACCTTGATGAAGCGCTGTCGATGATCGAAAAGGCCGCCAATGCGCGCCCCGATAGCGGCGCGATTGTCGATAGCCTCGGCTGGGTGCTTTATCGCCTTGGCCGCTATGAAGAGGCCGTCGAACCAATGGAACGCGCCGCTGAACTTGAGCCCGTCGATCCAGTCATCAACGATCATTTGGGCGATGTCTTCTGGGCGGTCGGCCGCGACATCGAGGCCAGATTTCAATGGAACAGAGCGCTGTCTTTTGATCCCGAAAGCGAGGAGGCAGACCGCATCCGCCGCAAACTTGAAATCGGTCTGGATGCCGTCCTGATCGAAGAAGGCGCAGAGCCGATCCGCGTCGCCAATGACGACGGCTGAGGAGTTCGCCCCGGCCAAGGTCAACCTAACTTTGCATGTGACGGGGCAGCGCGCGGACGGGTATCACCTGCTTGACAGTCTGGTGGTTTTTGCGGGCCATCAGGACAGGCTGACAGCGCGCCCAAGTCGTTATCTGACGATTGATGTTTCGGGGCCGTTTGCCGCAGGCGTGCCTTGTGATGATCGCAACCTGGTGCTGCGCGCCGCTCATGTTTTGCGCGCGCGTCATGGGGTGCAGGTCGGCGCAGCACTACATCTGGAAAAGAACCTCCCCCATGCCGCCGGCATTGGCAGCGGATCATCCGATGCCGCCGCGGCCCTGCGCCTGTTGGCCCGCGTTTGGAATGTGCCGTTGCCTGACTCAAATGACCCGCTTGTGCTGGCACTTGGGGCCGACGTTCCTGTCTGTCTGCGCGCGCCAGCGCCAACACAGATGACCGGAATCGGCGAAACCTTGACTGATGTGCCACCTCTGCCGTCCTGTGCAATGGTCATGGTCAATCCGCAGGTCGCGCTGCCCACAGGGCGCGTTTTTGCAGAGATGCATTCAAAGACAAATCCGGCGATGCCGCCTGTTCCATCGGGTATGAATTTCAGGGATTTTGCTGCATGGCTAAGCCAGCAGCGTAACGACATGCAGCCCGCCGCCGCAGGCATTGCGCCGGAAATTATCGCCGTACTTTCCCGCCTGCGCAAAACGCCGGGCGTGGAATTTGCCGGGATGTCAGGGTCAGGTTCTACCTGTGTCGCGCTGGTGGCGGACATGGATCGCGCGGTGTCGATCGCGGGCGCTATTCAGGTGTCAGAGATGCGCTGGTGGGTCGCGCCTGCACCACTACTTACCTAACGCGCGCAACCACATAATCGGCAAGATCAAGAAGCATCCCTTTGATCGGGTGATCAGGCAAAGGCGCAAGAGCGTCCTTGGCCTGTGCCGCCCATGACAACGCCTCGAGGCGGGTAGTTTCAAGGGTGCCGTGCCGTTCGAGAATTGCTATCGCGGTCTCAAGATCGTCGTCATACTGCTTGCCCTTGGCAATCGTGCGCTCCCAGAAGGCGCGCTCATCAGCGTCAGCCAAAGCAATCGCCTTAATCACAGGCAGTGTTAGTTTGCGCTCGCGGAAATCATCGCCCACATTCTTGCCCGTCGCATCTGTACCGCGATAATCCAACAGGTCATCGACAATCTGGAATGCGATTCCTAGTGCGTCGCCATAATCATACAGCGCTTTCACACGGTCTTCGTCGACACCGGCAATGACACCCCCGACCTCCATCGCAGCGGAAAACAACGCGGCCGTCTTACCGCGCACAACTTGCAAATAGATCGCTTCGGTTGTGGACAGATTGCTGGCCGCAGTCAGTTGCAAAACCTCGCCCTCGGCAATCGTGGCAGAGGCATTTGCCAAAATATCCAGAACCCGCAACGATCCTGTTTCGACCATCAACTGGAACGAACGGGCGAACAGATAATCACCAACCAGCACAGAGCTGGTATTGTCCCACAACAGGTTCGCCGTGGGCCGCCCGCGCCGCTGGCTGCTTTCATCGACCACATCGTCGTGCAGCAAGGTCGCGGTGTGAATAAATTCAACCGTCGCGGCCAGATGCACGTGATAGGGGCCGTCATAGCCGCACATTTTAGCGGCAGCCAATGTCATCATCGGGCGCAGTCGTTTACCACCTGCCTCGATCAGATGCGCCGTAACTTCGGGGATACGCGGCGCATGTTCAGACGCCATCCGGTCGCGGATCAGCGCGTTAACTGCATCCATCTCCTCGGCCAAAGTTTCGGCAAGGCGCTCGTGCGGTTTGGTGGCAAAGTTATCAAAGCTCATCACGGGTCCGTCAGTTACTCGACATTGGGGTTGGTTTACCCTTAGGTCGACAGGATGAAAGAACTTTTGCGCACCAACGACCCAACGGTCATCGCCTTTGCCAAAGCCCTGTTAGACGGCGAAGGTATAGACGTGTTCGAAATGGACGTAAACATGAGCATTCTTGACGGCAGCCTGGGCATATTGCCGCGCCGGATGATGGTTGCCGACCGCGATCACTTTATGGCCGCCGCAGCGATGCGCGACAACGGGATCGAAGTCTCCAAGTGAGCGCTCAAACGACACGTGATGCGTTTCTCGGGGGACTATTGCAGTTCACCCAACCGCGCGAAGGCTACCGTGCAGGCGTCGACGCCGTATTCCTTGCGGCGGCTTGTCCGGCCAAAACAGGGCAGCGGGTACTAGAGCTTGGGTGCGGCGTTGGGGCGGCGATGCTGTGCCTTGCCAAACGCACGGCAGGCCTGCGTGTGACCGGTGTTGAGGTGCAACCTGACTATGCAGACCTTGCCCGCGCCAACGCCACCCACAACGGGATCGAGGCCGAGGTGATCACCGCTGACCTACGCGCCCTGCCTGCCGATCTGCGCAATCGCAGTTTTGACCATGTTTTCATTAATCCGCCCTATTACCAGCAGACCGCAACGACCGCAGCGCGCGACAGCGGGCGCGACACTGCCCATCGCAGTGACACGTCTTTGGCCGAATGGATCGACATCGGCGCGCGCCGCCTCGCCCCCAAAGGGTATCTGACCCTCATTCAGCGGATCGACCGTCTGCCAGAGGCCATCGTTGCTTGTGACGGTCGGCTTGGATCGCTTGTGGTGCTGCCGCTTGCAGGACGTGAAGGCCGCGCGCCCGAGCGGTTCCTGCTGCAGGCGCGCAAGGACGGGCGCGCGGCATTTCGCTTATGCCCGACTTACGTATTACATCGTGGCGCGACACATGAACGCGACCAAGAAAGCTATACCGCACAAACACGTAGGATTTTGCGGGATGGGGCCGCCTTGCACATCTAACGTTAAGCGTTTGGAAACTTTTGCCCGCTTTCATGGATGGTGACGATTTTTTCTGTCACGCCGCGTGACAGCGCCGTCAATCTGTGGTGCAATCGTTTCACAGACAATCAATACAGGAGGACAACCATGACACTGAGTTCCCACGTGCATACGCTGAAGCAAAAACACGAGTCCCTGTCAGAAGCAGTTGAGGTTGCGCAGCGCAGCCCTGCAACAGACGATCTTGAGATTGCGCGCATGAAGAAGAAAAAGCTCCACCTGAAAGAAGAGATTTCACGCCTTAGCGCTGAATAAGACTATCCGACTTTGGCGCTGGCACTGGCTGCCAGCGCCGCACCTGCCGCAATCAGGACCGCAGCCACAAGTAGCGACCAATGTGCGGCGGCAACCCCCGCCAGCACCAATATCAAAGTTGATAGCAGCGGCGCTGCATAAGACGCGACACCAAGCAATTGAATATCGCCCTTCTTCACCCCGACATCCCAGACGAAAAACGCAAGTCCAACAGGGCCAAGGCCAAGGCCCAAGACGGCCAACCACCCGCGTGCGTCTGCGGGCCAAACGGTTGCTTCAAAGACCAGATGCGCGCCCGCTGACAGCACCGCACTTGCGATACAAAATACTGCGACGCTGCCTGTTGGCACCGCCCCAAAGCGGCGCGAACCGACCGAATAGGCCGACCACGTCAACGCGCAGAGAAACGCGAGTCCGTAGCCAGACAAGGCATCCGAACGAAACCCCGTGGCCCCCGCCCCGATGATCAGGGCCGCCCCGAAAAATGCGGTGAATGCGCCGATCAAATGGCCCGCGCCCAACCGTTCGCCGGGCAACAGGCCCGACATCAACACAATGAAAAGTGGCCAAAGATATGCGATCAGCCCCGCCTCGGCTACCGGAGCAAGACGAAGTGCTGAAAAATACAAGGCGTGATAGCCAAACAAGCCCACCGTGCCAAATGCGTAGACATGCCATGGCACACCCGCAAGCTGGCGCAACCGGCCAGTGATGATCAGCCAGATCATCCCGAACCCGCCGCCAATCGCAAAGCACAGCGCGCTAAGTAGAAAAGGCGGCACAGGTGTAGACCCGACCGTGAACAGCGCGAGCAGCGACCACAGCAGGACGGCACCAAATCCAAAAACTGTCGCCCGTGCCCGTGTCATCCGCCGCCCCTAGCTCGGATCAAAGGGTCAATCCTGTCATCCATTTTGCTGTGTTAAACCTTAACCAACGAAAGAAATAGTGCCACTATCGGGCGGTGGTCAATGAGGGCGCGCAGACCTTCAATCGCAGGCTGTTTGGCTGCCCCCAAACGCAAAAGGCCGACCCAATTGGACCGGCCCCTCGTCATTGTTCGTGTGGCCTTAGATCATGTATTGCCCGCCGTTCGCGGAAATCGTCGAACCTGTAATGAACGCGGCTTCGTCAGATGCAAGAAACACGACAGCGCGCGCGATTTCTTCGGGTTCGCCAAGGCGACCAACCGGAATTTGCGGCAAGATCACGTCGTTCATGACCTTTTCGGGGATCGTGCTCATCATTTCGGTGTTGATATAGCCCGGACAGATCACGTTAACGGTAATGCCAGCGCGCGCACCTTCTTGTGCCAACGACTTGGAAAAACCAATGTCACCTGCCTTGGCGGCAGCATAGTTTGTTTGGGCGAACTGGCCCTTCTGGCCATTGATCGAGCTAATCGAAACCACACGCCCGAACTTGCGTTCACGCATTCCACCCCAGACGTTATGGGTCATGTTGAACAGGCCCGTCAGGTTGGTGTCGATCACTTCTTGCCACTGTTGCGGCGTCATTTTGTGGAACGGCGCGTCACGGGTGATGCCCGCGTTGTTAACCAAGACTTCAACAGGGCCAAGATCGGCTACGACTTGGGCGATACCAGCCTGACAGGCTTCGTAGTTTCCCACGTCCCATTTGTAAGTCTTGATGCCGGTTTCGGCGGTAAAGGCAGCAGCTTTTTCATCGTTGCCCGCGTAGGTCGCGGCGACAATATAGCCCTCGGCGGCCAGTGCTTTGGCGATTGCTGCCCCGATCCCGCGGGAGCCTCCGGTAACAAGTGCGACGCGTGACATCGTGTATCCTCCAATTTCGGTTAGCAATGATATTATACGAGCGCAAACATAGGCGCAACTTTATTGCGCGCCAGAATCTGCAAAAGAATGGGGTCGCGGCGATCTAACACGCGACCCCATTTAAAGTGTCAGACGTTATGGACGCTCAACGCAAAGCGCGACACCCATGCCGCCACCGATGCAAAGGGTCGCAAGACCCTTCTTTGCGCCACGGCGTTTCATCTCGAACAAGAGCGTGTTCAGAACACGGCAGCCGGATGCACCGATCGGGTGCCCAATCGCGATTGCGCCGCCGTTCACGTTCACGATTGCTGGATCCCAGCCCATTTCTTTGTTCACGGCGCAGGCTTGTGAAGCAAATGCTTCGTTGGCTTCGACAAGATCAAGATCGTCAACCGACCAGCCAGCCTTGTCCAATGCCTTGCGCGATGCATAGATCGGACCAACGCCCATAATCGCCGGGTCCAGACCGGCGGTTGCATAGGACGCGATACGGGCGAGCGGTTCGATACCACGCTTCTCGGCCTCGTCAGCGGACATCAAAAGCGTCGCTGCTGCGCCATCATTCAAGCCCGATGCGTTTGCGGCGGTCACGGTGCCGTCCTTTGTGAACGCGGGGCGCATTTTCGCCATCGCTTCGAGGGTTGCGCCGTGGCGGATATATTCGTCCTGATCAACAATGATGTCTCCCTTGCGGGTCTTGACCGTGAACGCAGCAATTTCATCGGCGAACTTGCCAGCCTTTTGCGCGGCTTCGGCCTTGTTCTGCGAGGCCACGGCGAATTCGTCCTGCATTTCGCGGGAAATCTGCCACTTTTCAGCTACGTTTTCAGCGGTCTGGCCCATGTGGTAGTTATTGAAAGCATCCCACAAACCATCATGAATCATCGTGTCGATGTATTTCATGTCGCCCATCTTGTGACCCGCGCGCAAGTTAGCTGCGTGGGGCGACATGGTCATGTTTTCCTGACCGCCGGCTGCGACGATATTGGCGTCACCCAGCATGATATGCTGTGCGCCCAGCGCAACGGCACGAAGGCCGGAACCACAGACCTGATTGAGCGACCAAGCGGCGCTTTCTTGCGGCAGACCTGCGTTGATATGCGCCTGACGGGCAGGGTTTTGGCCCTGCGCGGCTGTCAGAACCTGACCAAGAATTGTTTCACTGACCTCGGATGGATCGATGCCGGCGCGCGCGACAACCTCGGCAAGGACAGCAGCGCCCAGGTCATGTGCGGGGGTATTGGCAAAACCGCCACCAAAGCTACCCACGGCGGTACGTGCTGCGGAAGCGATTACAACGTTGGTCATATGAGACTCCTTTTTGAATGCGACAAAGGCGACGCGGAGTTATGCACATGCAGCGTGCGGGGCCCCACCCGCCGTTGCAGCATTTCATATTGGTTAGACGACCCTGGGGCAACGTGATTCAGCCCCTCGGCGACGCAGACCCGCCATGTAAGGACGTCAAAGTGTGAATTTGGGAATGGCGATATGATAGCCCTGAAGGCAATCCACGCCGAATGAAGCGAGAAATTCAGCCTCGGCCGCCGTTTCAACACCCTGCCCGACGGCAAACATTTCGAACTGGTGTGCAACCGAAATTAGCGCTTCGGCAAGAACCTGATTATCTGGTGAATGATTGATGTCTTTCACAAAACAACGGTCAAGCTTTACCATATCAAAAAAGAAGTCTTTGAGGTGGCGAAAGGACGTCATCCCCCCACCAAAGTCATCAAGCGCGAAGGCAATACCAATGGGCTGCATTTCTTCCATGAAGCGAATGACAACCTCGTGGAGTTGCATCGCCGAGGTTTCCCCCACTTCAAGGATCAAGCGATGCGCAAGGGCAGGGTCGCTATCAAGCCGCTGATCAAGGCGGCGACGCCAAGCTGCATCGCCAATGGATCGCGCCGAGACATTTAGCGACAGACGCAGCGTCGGATTTGCCTGCAGCATGTCCAGACCGTGACGCAACGTTTCGCAATCAATATCACGGCCCAGCGCCTTTTCTTCGATCTGCCCCATGAATTGCCCCGCAGGCACAATCCGCCCGCCGTCATCAAGGACACGGATCAACCCCTCGTAAAAGACAACCTGATCGGGCTGGCCCGCACGCACGACAGGTTGAAACGCCAGCGCAGTGTTGCCGCGTTCAAGTGCCTTGCGCACAATCGACAACACATCGCGATCACGACTGGCCACCGCATATTGCAGCGGGTCCATCGGCGTTTGCGCATTCAATGCGCCGGGGGAAAGATCAAAACTGGCCATGCAATCATCCTTGGTCCCCGCAGGTATCCCATTGCCCCGCTTAATGGCTGGTAAAGAAACTCAATTTGCGATCAATTGAATCAACATTTGGGGGCAGGACATGAGCGAACGCTGCGGCTGGGCCGGACAGAAAAAAATCTATACCGATTACCACGATACGGAATGGGGCGTGCCAGAATACGATAGCCGCGCGCTGTGGGAAAAGCTGATCCTCGACGGATTTCAGGCGGGTCTTAGCTGGATCACAATCCTGAAAAAGCGCGACAACTTTAAGGCCGCATTTGCACAATTTGACCCCGAAGTGATTGCCGGCTGGGGCGAACCCGAGGTGTTGGCCTGCCTCGAAAACCCCGGCATCATTCGCCATCGCGGCAAGATCGAAGCAACGATTACCAACGCCCGCGCCTATCTTGAGATGGATGACTTCTCGGCGTGGTGCTGGGCCAACACGAGCGGCAAACCGATCCACAATCGCTGGACCGGTCTGGCGCAAGTGCCTGCCTTAACGCCGCTATCAACACAGATGTCCAAGGATTTAAGAAAAGCCGGGTTCAAGTTTTGCGGCCCGACGATTGTCTATGCGTGGATGCAGGCTTGCGGGTTGATCAACGACCACCTTATCGATTGTCCGCAGCACGACCACTGTGCAGCATTGGCACGGTAGCTACCAGCGCTTCAACGCATCCTCGTCGGCGTCCTTGGCGGCGACCCAATCGGCCCCGTTGCCGGTTTCTTCTTTTTTCCAGAATGGCGCGCGGGACTTCAGGTAATCCATCAAGAACTCGGCTGCAGCAAAAGCATCGGCACGGTGCGGGGCCGCCGTGGCAACCATCATGATCAGCTCACCGACCTTTAGTTGCCCGTAACGATGCACCACAAATGCATCGGCCAGCGCCCAGCGCGTCACGGCCTGTTGTGCGATCTCGGTCAGCGCCTTTTCTGTCATGCCCGGATAGTGTTCGATCGTCATGGCGCGCAGTCCACCGTTCACATCGCGCACCAATCCGCTAAAGCTGACAACGGCACCTGCGCCAGCCGCGCGGGCAGTAAAAGAGTTCAGTTCCGCACCAACATCGAACGCCGCTTCTTGAACGCGGATGTCCATCAGCCACCTGTCATGGGTGGGAAAAACGCTATTTCGCGGGCGCCTTCCAGCGGGGCGTCGAAATCAGCAAGCGTTTGGTCAACGGCGACCCGCAGCGCGCTTGTGTCCGAGAATGCCAAATCATAGCGTTCTTCGCGCCCGCGCAGTTCGGCGATCAAATCGCGCACGGTTGCCGCCTTGGTTTCCACTTGTTCACGCGGCACCCCGATGCGTTCACGTACCCAAGCGAAATAGACGACATCGATCACGCGTTTTCCCTCAGATAGGGGAGCGATTTGCGAAAGTAGTCAAAGCCCGTAAGCATGGTCAAAATCATTGCCGCCCAAAGCAAGATGATACCGATCCACCAGCTATAGAATGCGCCGTTCAGCTTCCAGATAAGCCCCTGTAAATCAGGTTCAGTTCCTTCAAGCACAGCGATGATCAGCGCGTCATCCATGCCATCCGTGGACATCTGAAAATACGTGTCGAACGCACCGGTGGAAAACAGCACGGCAATCGCGGTCATCTGCGCGGCGGTCTTCCATTTAGCAAGCTTCGTAACCGCCAAAGTGCCCGCCGTATCGCCCAAAAATTCGCGCAACCCGCTGACGAAAGTCTCGCGGAACATAATAAGTGTCGCTGGCAGCAAAATCCACCGATCAAAACCCGTCTGCGATCCCCATCCAGACACACTGCAAATCACCAGCAGCGCGATGACAACCATCGCCTTGTCGGCAATCGGATCAAGCATCGCGCCGAATTTGGTTTGCTGGTTCCATGCACGCGCGAGATAGCCGTCAATCCAGTCGGTCGTCGCGGCCACCACAAATAGGATCAGCGCGAACCAATCAGCATACGGGCGCGCGAAATAAAGAAACATCAGCGCTACACCGGGAGCGGCAAGCAGGCGTAGGACAGTCAGTATATTTGGTAGATTCCATCTCATATGTCATTCCTAGCTCCAAATGGCGGCGTGCACCACTCCCCGTAGACCAGTTCGAGGCCACTACCCCTTTTCATGAAAATAATCATAGATACCCTGCGCCATGTTGTCCGATATTCCGGCCACGGCCTTGAGGTCTGCAAGCGCCGCGCGCCCGACTGCCTTGGCACTGCCGAAATGCGCAAGAAGTGCCCGTTTGCGTGTCGCACCAACGCCCGGCACATCATCAAGTGGGGTCACGCCGATAGCCTTGCTACGCTTGGCGCGATGGGTACCGATCGCAAAGCGGTGCGCCTCGTCGCGCATACGTTGCACGAAATAAAGCACCGGATCATTGTGGCGTAACGCCATGATGCGCTGTCCGGTCCGGTGAAATTCTTCCTTGCCTGCGTCGCGATCCAATCCCTTGGCGACGCCAACCATCGGCACGTCGCCCACACCAAGTTCTGTCATGATCTCGCGCACGGCACTCACTTGCCCTTTGCCGCCGTCAATCAACAACAGGTCCGGCCAGCTTCCTGCCTGGCGTTCGGGATCTTCCTTCAACAGGCGTTTGAAACGGCGGGTCAGAACTTCCTTCATCATACCAAAATCATCGCCCGGCGTCAGGTCTTCGCCCTTGATATTGAACTTACGATATTGGCCTTTCTCGAATCCTTCAGGGCCCGCCACGATCATTGCACCAACGGCATGCGCACCTTGAATGTGGCTATTGTCATAAACCTCAATCCGGCGCGGAGGGTCACCCAGATCAAAGGCTTTGGCCAGCCCGCGAAGCAGTTTGCTCTGGGTCGCCGTTTCTGACATTTTCCGCGCAAGACTTTCGCGGGCATTGCGCGCGGCACCTTGTAGGATGTCGGCCTTTTCACCACGCTGTGGCACGATAATCTCGACCTTGCGCTTTGCCTTTTCGGACAAGGCCGCGGTCACAAGATCGGTGTCGTCCAGCCCATGCGACAGCAGCAGCATTCGCGGCGGATCGCGGTCAGAATAGAACTGCCCAACAAAAGCCTGCATGACTTCGGCCATGTCCTCGTCACCGGAGATACGCGGATAATAATCGCGGTTACCCCAGTTTTGATTGGCGCGGATAAAGAACACCTGCACACAGGCCTGCCCGCCATCGGTGTGCAGGGCAATCACGTCAGCCTCGGCCACACCTTGCGGGTTGATACCTTGTGCGGTCTGCACTTGGGTCAGGGCGCGGATGCGGTCACGCAGGGCAGCGGCGCGTTCAAACTCCATCTCTTGCGATGCCTTGGCCATATCAGTCGCCAATTGTGCCTGCATCTCGGTTGATTTTCCCGAAAGGAAGCGCTGCGCATCCTTCACCAGTTGCGCATAGTCGGCCTCTGATATCTTGCCCGTGCAGGGAGCCGCGCAACGCTTGATTTGATGCAGCAAACAAGGTCGCGTGCGGTTTTCGAAATCGCTATCGGTGCAAGTGCGCAACAAAAACGCGCGCTGAAGCTGATTCAGCGTCCGGTTCACCGCACCCGCGCTGGCAAAGGGGCCATAATAATCACCTTTCTCTTTTTTCGCACCGCGATGTTTCTTGATCTGCGGATAGGCATGATCGGCGGTCACAAGGATGTTGGGAAAGCTTTTGTCGTCACGCAGCAGCACGTTGTATTTCGGCTTGAGCTGCTTGATCAGGTTCTGTTCCAGCAACAGCGCCTCGGTCTCGGTCGCGGTGGTCAGGAACATCATCGACCGTGTCTCGCGGATCATGCGTTCGATCCGCCCGCTGTGACCGGCGGGCCGCGCATAGTTGCTGACGCGCGCGCGCAAATTGCGAGCCTTGCCCACATACAAAACACGGCTTTCGTGATCGAGCATCCGATACACCCCAGGCGACGAATCCAGCGTGCGCAGATAGGCCTGAATGAGGGCATGGCCCGTCAGTGGCTCGGGCGTATCGCTGGTAGTTTCATCACTCATGCGGCGTGGCTCTGATTCTGTGGTGGGCTGCAACCATATCGCAGAAAGGACAAGAGGAAAGCTATCCACTTTTCTTGTGGATAACTACGGGGACAGTTCTGCGTGGGTCCAATTTCTCCCTTGTTTACAGGGGGTTTTCTGACGTTGCCTATTTTTTAGGCAGCTCCCTAAGTAATTGATTTTGGAGGATATTTATTTTTTCAAGGCAACCGTCTGAAAACATTAAGAATTTGTAACCGTTTTGCGATTCTGAAAAGCCAACGTGCACAACTTGTCGGCTGGTTACTCGACACCGACGGTATCAGGCGTCTCCCAAGCTAGATGCTGACCGCCATCCACAACAAGCATCTGCCCCGTCACTGCGCGTGCATCGAGGAAATAGCCCAGCGCCGCTGTGATGTCCGCAGGCTCGGATCCGCGCCCCATAATCGTCGCGCTTCGTTGGCGGACAAACTGTGCCGTGCTTTGATGCGCACCCTGCAAGGTCGGCCCCGGCCCGATCGCATTGACGCGGACGCGCGGGGCCAACCCCTGCGCAGTGGTCTGTGTCATTACCCACAAACCAGCCTTCGCAATCGTGTAGGTCATGAACTCAGGCGTCAGTTTGCGGATGCGCTGGTCAATCATATTGATGATCAAGCCCTGCGCCAAAGGCTCGCTATTTTCGTCGATTACCGGTTCGGGCACCTGTGCGGCAAACTGCTGGGTAAGCACAAACGGCGCGCGCAGGTTCGACCCGATATGGCGGTCCCAACCTTGGCGTGTGGCTGACTGGATGGTATCATATTCAAAGATTGACGCGTTATTGATCAGACAGGCGAGCGGCCCACCCAGCTTTGCGGCGGCAGCATCGACCAACGCGGCGGTTTCATCTTCATCCAGCAGGTCGGCACAAATTGCCACGGCGCGCTGGCCCTTGGCCGCAATCTCGGCAACGACCGCCACGGCTGCGTCACGCGATCTATGATAATGCACCGCAACGTCATACCCACGATCCGCCAAATACAAAGCCATCGACCGCCCAAGACGCGCAGCTGCCCCCGTGACCAAGGCGCGGGGCATCACAGCACCACAAACAGATATGTGACGTAAAGAACGCTTAGCGCGATACCCCAAATGCGGGTGATGTCGGCGCGAAGGAATACAAATGGGATCAGGATCAGGGATGCGCCCAGCATTACCCAAAGATCAAACTGCAAGAACTGCGGATCGACGGGGATTGGCCCAACCAGCGAGGCAATGCCGATAACGCCCAAAAGATTAAACATATTCGAGCCAATAACATTACCGATCGCCACATCTGCCTGACGCCGCACTGCGGCCATCACAGTTGTCGCCAATTCGGGCAAGGACGTGCCAATCGCCACAAGGGTCAGGCCGATCACGGTGTCGGAAATGCCAAAGCTGGTTGCGATATTGCTGGCACCATCCACCAACAAGCTTGCGCCAAGTGGCAAACCAATCAGGCCAAGCACAAGAAAAAGCGATATCTTTGACCATGGGAGATCAGGGTCCGCGCCTTCAAGGTCTTCTATATCATCATCTGCGATCTTGTCGGCCTTACGGTGTTTTTGTGCTGCGCGGGCCGCATGGATCAGCATGGCAGCAAGGGCTGTGAGCAGCACAATCGCCGCGACCCAGTCAAAGGCCCCCCGGTACGCCAACCCGATAAAAAGGAACGTGGCCGCGATCATCTGAACGTAACTGGCGCGCGTGTCGCATTCGCTAGTGTGCATGACTGCAAGCAAAGCAGGGATACCCAACACCAGCAGCACATTCGCGGTATTTGACCCAACGACGTTCCCAAGAGCCAATCCCGGTACATCTTCAAGGATCGCCTGGATCGAAATGAGCAATTCTGGCGCGGAGGTGCCGAACGCGACAATCGTCAACGACACGATCAAGGCAGGCACACCAAGGCGCAGGGACATATTTACGGCCCCCTTAACAAGGCTGTCACCCGCAAGCAGCAGGATCACAAGGCCGAGGCCCGTATAAACCCAGTCTATGATCATTTGCGGCCCTTCCTGCAGGGGCACGGCCCCTTGCCAATCCTGTAGCGCCCGCAGTTCTTGCACTTGGCCGCAGCCAATCGTTCCTGTCCGGGAAAGCGTATCTTGCCGAACATGGCAAGCACGGCCATCCCGACCAAGAACAAACTTATGATCTTGAAAATCACGTCAGAGGCCGAATTGCGCAAATGCCGCGCGTTCTTCGATACTGGCAACGGTGTCGTCGATCAATTGTGCGCCGAACCGCGAAAACATCGACCGCTTCACGCCATAGTGTCGTAGTTTCACCTTATCGCCAAACCGTTCCTTAAGGACTGGCACCAAGTGACCGACCTGATCGGCCAGGCCTTGTTCAACAGCTTTGTCACCGACCCAGATTTCACCAGTGAAATGATCGGGATTATCAATCAGCCGTGCACCGCGCCGCGATTTGACGTGATCAATGAAATACACATGTAAATCATCAAGCAGCCCCTTAAGACGCTTTATGTCTGCGGGCTTTTCCGGTTTGAACGGATCCATCATGCTTTTGGATTTTCCGGCGGTGTGCACGCGGCGTTCAACGCCAACCTTTTCAATCGCGCCTGTTAGCCCGAATCCGGCTGAAATCACACCGATTGACCCAACGATTGACCCGCGATCAACGAAAATCTCGTCGGCTGCAGTTGCTAGCCAATACCCACCTGAGGCGGCAACATCTTCGACGAACGCGAAAACCGGAATGCCTTTTTCTTCGGCCAAGCGCCGGATGCGAGCGGCTATCAGCGACGATTGCACGGCCGACCCACCGGGCGAGTTGATCTCAAGCGCGATGGCTGCCGGCATGCCTTTGGAGAAGGCCTTTTCGATTGCGGGCGCAAGGGTCGCATCATTCAGGGCGCGCGCGCCACTCGCGATTTGGCCTTGAAGGCGAATGACAGCCACAAAGGGCGTAGATTTGATAAAAGGGATCCAACGTTTCATGTTGCTTCATCTAGGCAGTCAGAGCCCCCCCGACAAGGCTTGCCACTGTGCGCACCCCGCATATATTTCGCGCGAGACATACTGTCATTGGCGAATGCGCCAGCCAGTGCGGAAAATCCACCAGATCACCGCCAGACAGAGACCCGTAAACAGCGTGATTGCACCAAGGCTAAGCACGATAGACACATCCGATGTTCCAAAGAAGGCCCAGCGAAAGCCCGAGATCAAGTAAACCACCGGATTGAACATAGTGATAATCTGCCAGACCGGCGGAAGCATCGAAATCGAGTAAAACGATCCGCCAAGGAAAACGAGTGGGGTGATGATCAGCAGCGGGATGAGTTGAAGCTGTTCGAAATTCTGCGCCCAAATGCCGATGATGAACCCGAGCAAGCTGAACGACAGGCAGGTGAGCACCAAGAACGCCAACATCGCAAACGGGTGCGCAATGCTGAGGTCAACAAATGCAAAGGCCGTCCCCAAAATGACAAAGCCGATGAATAGCGCCTTGGTCGCCGCAGCGCCGACATACCCAATTGTAATCTCAAGAAAGCTGACAGGTGCTGACAACATCTCGTAAATTGTGCCGATGAATTTCGGGAAATAGATACCAAAGGATGCGTTAGTCGTGGCCTGTGTCATCACGCTAAGCATGATCAGGCCCGGGACAATAAACGAGCCATAACTGATGCCCTCGACCTCATCAATGCGGCTGCCAATGGCGGCTCCAAACACGACGAAGTAAAGCGATGTCGAAATGACCGGCGAAATGAAGCTTTGCATCAAGGTGCGGAAAAATCGCGCCATTTCATTAAAGTAGATCGCTTTAATGGCCTGGAAATTCATGCCGTTTCCTTCACAAGATCAACGAAGATATCTTCGAGACTGCTTTGCTGGGTCTGCAAATCAGCAAGCTGCAGTCCGGCCTTGTGAACCTCGGCAAGGATGCGCGCAATGCCAGTCCGTTCGGCATTGGCGTCGAAGGTATAGATCAGCCCGTGCCCACCCGTTGCCAAAGTCAGCCCCTGCTTGGCAAGCGATTTGGGAACCTCGGTCAATGGCTCTGTCAGATCAATGCGCAAGTGCTTTTGGCCCATGCGTGCCATCAGGGCGTCTTTGTCCTCGATGAGTAGGATTTCACCCTTGTTGATAACACCGATCCGGTCCGCAATTGCCTCGGCCTCTTCGATGTAGTGGGTTGTCAGAATAATGGTAACGCCAGCTTGCTTTAACTCGGACACGATCTGCCACATGTCCTTGCGCAGCTCTACGTCCACGCCCGCAGTCGGCTCATCAAGGAATAGCACGCGTGGCTCGTGAGAAAGCGCCTTGGCGATAAGAACACGTCGTTTCATGCCGCCAGACAGCGTCATAACCTTGCTGTCTTTCTTGTCCCACAAAGACAATTGGCGCAAAAGTTTTTCAAGGTAGGCGTCGTCCTTGCCTTTGCCAAACAGCCCGCGCGAAAACCGCACGGTGTTGATAACCTTTTCAAACGGTTCGAGCGATATTTCCTGCGGCACAAGCCCGACAAGGTTTCGTGCGCCGCGGTAAGCCGTGATAATATCATACCCACCCACGGTGACAGTGCCGCTTGTGGGCCGTGTGATTCCGCAAATTGTCGAGATCAGCGTCGTTTTCCCCGCACCATTGGGACCAAGCAGGGCGATGATCTCGCCCTCCTCAATCTCAAGCGAGACGCCCTTAAGCGCGGTAAAGCCCCCGTCATAGGACTTCGTCAAGTTTTGGACTGATACGATACCCACGTGGCGCTCCTGCTGGTCATCCGCGCAAACTACCCAACCCGTTCGGGATGTCCACCGCATCTGCGCCGATGCCGCAACTGATCATCAACAAATCCGAGGAAGCGGCTCGCCGACAAGCATATCTACCAAACGCTGTCCGCCAAAGAGCGTGCGCATCGCCACGCGACCCGGATGGTTTTACGCCGCGACGCCACTCGCGACAGCATCTTGCCCGCCAGGCGTTGCCCGCATGGCTGCCAGCGCAGCGTCTGCCTGATCTGGTGGGACGAAGACAACGAGGGTCCCCTCGTTTGCCGAACACACAGTATTGGGTGACAAACAGGAACAGGCGCTTTTCCGAACAGACCGTGATCGCTTGTGGGACATGATCTGCTCTGAACTTTGTCCCACAAGTGATGGGAAAATCGAATTATTGTTGGCGAAGCGTGATGTCGGCCTGAGGAGAGTAGTCGAGGACAGTTAGAAGCAAAGGCACGCTTCCTTGCCAACTCTGCGTCGCAGTTTGGGTTGTTTTGTTGACCTATTGTTGACCCAACATCTGGACATGCAAAAGCCACCCGTGGGTAGCTGATAGCGCATTGAGATTGTTCGGGGAATTTGGTTGCGGGAGGGCGCACCGAATGGCGCGCCCTTAATTGTTTGAATGTCGAATTTTTTAGGCAAGTTCGACCAAGTAGAACGCATAATCGTTGAACGGCATATAGTCCGATACATCGAAGCGCCAATCGAAGCCTACTGTATCGCCTGCATGCAAATTCACTTCCATCGTCATTGCTGACCCGTAGCTGGTTTCGTTTGGAATATCATAGCCCAAGAAGGATTCAATGACAGCCTGACTGGATTCACCAGTGTGCAAAACAGCTGAATAGCTTCCTTCGGTGCTTGTCGCCGACGTTGTCGCAACGTTGCCAGTCGATGCGAAAACGCCGAGGCCAGTTTCAAAGTCGAAATGGTCTCCGCCTGCTCCAATGTTATCGATCCAGAGGTTACCGGCATAATCGCTGTCGTACCAGATGGCCGCACCAAACGAAATTTGGTAGCGGCCATCTGCGTCAACTGTGAAGGTTTTTGTCTGGCAACCTGAGGTTGCGCTGTATGATCCCAGAACCGATACATTGGACAGGATTGTGACGCCACTTGGATCAGGCGCTTCTGGGAAAACTGGCGCATCGTTTTCACCGGCAATATCCACAGTAATGGATTGGGTATCAACGCCGCCGTTGCCGTCGCTGACTTCAACCGAGAACGAGTCGCTGACCGTATCGCCTGAGTTCAAGGCCTGCACAGCGCCAGAGCTATCATCCAGATCGTAGGTCCAAAATCCTGAGCTGTCGATCGATAGACCACCCGCGCCTGCGTGCAGATCGACACCTTCTCATCGTCTAACAAAACTCGCTTTTTCTGCCCCTTCTTCCCCGCCATCGCCCACCTCAAGATGTCCACTGTCTGACGTCAGCACTTATGGGTCCAAATAGCGGCATTTGATAAGAGAGTGTTCTTGGCTCATCGTAACCACTGAGGAGTGGAAGATGAGACAGAC
>ERZ888423.39-NODE-39-length-116279-cov-8.893327_pt1 | contig 116279 bp, 112 predicted proteins | sample MGYA00520523_ERZ888423 | MGnify/ENA primary metagenome ERZ888423 (study PRJEB32303, sample SAMEA104408611) | aquatic metagenome | biome: Brackish water; feature: Pelagic; material: water | place: Baltic Sea | collected 2014-06-08T10:24:00 | depth 30,27 m ...
CTTGGCCCTTCAGCACTACTACGGCCCCTGTGGCTGCTGCTAATTCTCGGGCCGCAGCGATGCGATCGGCACCTGGCCGATGACCCATGAGTTGTTCGAACTCCCCGTCATGGGGAGTAATGATCGTTGGGGAGCTGCGCTGTTTCAACAACTCGCCGGCTTGTAAGCCAAGCGCCCAGAGTGCATCCCCGTCGAGCAGCAGAGGCCGGTTGAGTTGGGAAACAAGTTCTCGTACCTGCACTCGAGTGCCCTCTGACCTACCGAGGCCTGGGCCAACTGCCACCACCTGAAATCGCTCAGCCTGCACTACGACTTCGCTTGCCCAAGACTCTGCGTTGAGGGGATAGCCAACGGCCTCAATGGGCCTGGTTGGTGAGGTCCCGCCGGGGGTGGATAAGCGCAGGTACCCCGCTCCGCCACGCAGGGCGGCAGTGGCGGCAAGTTCAGCTGCCCCAGACATTCCCGGAGACCCCGCAATCAACCACACTGCATGGCTCCATTTGTGCGCTCTCGGCTCACGCTTCGGTACCCAGCCGCGTAGATCACTGTCCGTTACTAGGTGCATGCTCGCAGCGCTGACATCAAGGCCAATATCAGCAACATGCACCCGGCCGCTCACCTCTGGACCGTCACCAAAGAGCAACCCCGGCTTGAGTGCAGCGAAACTCAGCGTCTCGACAGCCGGGGCAACAGATCCCGATATCTCGCCAGTCAGACCATTCAGTCCGGAGCAGATATCCACTGCGAGCACGGGGCTATCGCTGCTAAGGCCATGATGAGTTCCGTGAAACCCCGTGCCGTAGCCGGCATCGATCACCAAGTCACATGGGGGCAGTGACTTCAGATCAGGTGATTGTTCAAGCACGGTCACCCGCACCCCGCTACGACGCAGCATCTGCGCTGCTACTCGGCCGTCTTGGCCATTATTCCCTGGTCCAGCAACCACCACCACCCGTCTGCCGTAGCTGCCTCCGAGCAGACGAAGCGCCGCTGATGCCACGGCAAAGCCAGCCCGGTGCACGAGCACCTCAAAGGGTTCGGGTGCAGCGGCATCCACTGCGGCCATCTCTGTCGGGGTCAGGATTGGAATCACATCGACAGTCTTGCAGCGAGATCCTTGTGATGCGCTCTACCCGCAACTTGGACTCGTGACCACTAGGGACGCGGCATCTGCTGTTGCACTTACTGAGGATCAAACAGCAAGCCCAAGCACGAGGGCTTGGGCCATCGCCGGGGTGTACGTCATAGAGAGATGCCATGTATTCACGCCGACCTGTCCGGCGAGTAATGCTGCGCGGCCACTCAGGGTCAGCCCCCAAGAAGTATCGGGTGCTCGCCCAATCTCAATTTCGGTGAATGCCATCGAGTCGATTCCCCGACCAAGGGCCTTCATGACGGATTCTTTTGCAGCAAAGAACATTGCAAGCTGGGCAACAGGCTCAACTTGCCCAGCAGTCAGGCTGTGAGCAGATTCGAACTCCTGAGCAGAAAAGAGTCTCTGTTGCAAAGAGGGTTGACGTGTCAGAGCAGCATCAAGGCGACTGATCTGGACTAGATCGATGCCAACACCGCGTATCGACCCCACAGGTAGATCGAGTTCCGCCAGATCAAGAGCTGCCAGATCGAACTCTGCCAGATCGAGAGCTGGCAGATCAGGTGGAACAGTCACGACCGCCAGCGGTCGGCAAGACTCAAAATCGATACGGTGAGCAAGTCTGCCACCGACTGCTCAGCCAAGAGATCCTCACGGAACACATCCTCGGTTTCGGTGACGGCATCTCGGAGCGCCTGATACCTGCGTCGATACCCCTGCAGAACTGCTCGAGCAGTAGCTGCCGGTAGGTGATCAATCACGTTGACGTGCAACAACTGCAAACCGGTGGTGACGCCATCCTTTGTCTCCGGCACAATCACCACGAGTCGACCATCGCTTCGACCTTGAGCCACCATCAGTTCTTGCTCGCGGGCCACGAGTGCCTTTGTTCCTCGCAAGCGGGGATCGCGATCAACTCGTGACGCAAGGCCAACTGAAACACCGCCGCGATCGATGATGACCAGCGTCGCCTGCTCAAGATTCTCGCCGTGCTCAACGCGATAACGAGTAAAGCCAGTCACCTCGGTCACGGCTGGGTTGAGCTCGCCGAGGGCACGCAAGGTCGAATACGTCAATCTGTCTCTCGGTGAACCTGATGCAAGCAGGGCTGCGACGAGTGGCACATGCAGTAGCGACTCATCGCTGCGGCTAATACCAACCGTCACCGTCTTTGCTTGATGCTTGATGGCATCCACCGGGCGGGTGAGTTCTTCAATCGCCGAGGTCAAACCGGCGCTTAGATCTTCGAGTACCACTCCTGGGGTACCCACCCGGCCGAACTCAAGCTGATACCCATCGAGGGGGCTGACACCAGTAGCAAAGCGCAACTGCCCAGCCAAGCGAACGGCAGTATTAGCCTCAAGATGGCCGTTGTAGGCACCAGATCGCAGCGCATCCATATAGGTGGCTGACTGGGTGCTGAGTTCTGCGCGAAGCCCCAGCAGCAGGTCCTCACCGTCGACTTGTTCGCCATGTAGATCCCCACCGATCTGAGTCGCAGCTAGGTCAATCGCAGCGCGAGCGGCGCGGAGCGGCTGAGCTTGAGCATCAATGGCAAGGGCGGCCTCGTAACCAAACAAGTGCCCAGCCATTGTCGACAAGATGAAGGCCAAACGCGGATGCGTTGCAGGCACCGTGATGACTGCAACTGCAGAGCTAAAGGAGCGGTCACCTTCGGATGCGATCACAATGGGCGCAGCCTTGTGCGCACGAAAGATTGCTACTTCCTTGGCAACATCGTCTGCAGTAGAGCCGACCAGACCAGCAGCGCAGACCAAGATCATTGGCTCGGAGGACAAGTCAATATGCTTCTTGTCTTCGGTCCCGTCACACGCGATGGATTTGTAACAAAGCTCCGAGAGCTTCACGCGAATTTCTCGGGCAGAAATCTGATTCAGGCCATTGCCGACGATCGCCCAGTACCTTCGGCTCGGTCCAAACGCAGCCGCTGCCTCTGCAACCTGGGGCCGAGTGGCGAGAGTCTGCTCCATACGCGCTGGTAGCTCGCGAAGCTGTTGCAGCATTGCTTGCTGATCGGGATGCTCCGAGCTGAGCCCGTTGGGAACTTCATCAGAAATCGCTTGGGCCAAGAGCAACCCTGCGGCTATCTGCGAGTAGAAGGCCTTGGTGGAGGCCACGCTCATCTCGACGTCTCGACCATCGGAGGTGTACAAGACCCCATCAGCCTTATCGGTCAGGTCACTCCCCCGCCGATTGACGATAGCTAGAACCTCTGCCCCTCGGGAACGAACAAGATCCACAGTTCGATTGGTATCGGTTGTCGTGCCCGACTGACTGATGGCAACGATCAGTGTGTCTGACATGTCCTCGCGCATGGCAAAGCCAGAGAGCTCAGTGGCAAGGATTGCCTGCACGCGAAGGTCAGTCTCGGCCAAGAAGTCCGAGAGATGCTGCGCCAGGCTTTGACCAGCAATTGCAGCTGTTCCCTGCCCAATAACGAAGACCTTCTTGATGCGAGAGGATCGCAGTCCGGCGCGAACTGAATCCGGCAACATCTCGGGAGTAAGAGACACCCGGATCTTGCCTCCCTCTTCTACGAGCTTGCCGCGCAGCGTCTTTCGGAAGGAACTTGGTGAGGCAGTAATTTCTTTCAGCAAGAAGTGCGGAAAGTCGCCCCGGTCGATATCTCTTGTCGTGACTTGTGCAAGATCGAGGTCGAACTCGGTTACCGGCAGTTCAGATCCGTCATAGGACCACCGACGTATTCCCGAGAGCGTGCCAGCACCAGTTGCGGAGAGTTCAATAATCTGGCCGCGGCTGCCGGTTGGGTTTGTTTCATCAGCAGGCGTCTCGCCATCCATGCGAATGTACGAACTGGTCTCTTCCACCACGCCGTATGGCTCAGAAGCCACAATGAAGGCGTCTTCGGCAAAGCCCACATACATCGCTTGACCGCTACCGCGAGATGCCAAATACAGCCGATCAGGAGAACTTGCTGCCGCTGCAGCAATAGCTACAGAGCCCTCAAGTCTGACAACCGTCTCACGGAAGGCTTCATACTCGCTCAGGCCTTCAATGAGCCGACGAGACATCAAGGTGGGGATGACCTTTGCATCGGTTGAGATCTCGGGAGCAACCTGCAGTGCCTCCGAGGCCGTCAAATCTGCGTAGTTGTCGACATCGCCGTTCAGCACTCCGGTGACAAACCCAACGGTTCCAGAAGATGCTTCGGGCTGCTCGTTAGCTGCAGTGTCATCGAGTGTTACCACAGTGCCATCGACGGTTTTGAGTTCGTCCGAGCACTGTGGGTGCGCGTTTGGCTCCGAGACAATACCGATGCTTGCCCAACGGGTATGACCTAGGACCACAGCCTCAACTTGTTGCGAGCCAAGTGCTAGATGCAGCAATTCATCATCGATGATTGCAGCGCGAAGTGCAGCAGTGTTGTCTCCGAGTTCACCGATCTCTGCCGCAGCTTTGTACACAATGATGAGCGTGCCGTCTGCGATCTTGACAGAGCCAGAGGTAAAGCTGCGGTAATCACGGCTTTGGATCAGCGACCGAATCGCCGGGTCAGCTAGGTCTAGCCCGTGATGAGAGATCTGCAGTTCAAGCCCGGCTGAATCTCTACCGCGTACCTCGAGTCGGTCAAGCGCAGACAGCGCCTGATGTGCGCTGAACAGCACAGCTGTGGCCGCCGGGCTGAGCGGAGCAGTGGAGAGAACTCGTGAACCCAAGTAGCTGACATCACGTGCTGCGCGAAGGCGATCACGTGAAATCGCCCAGATGGCATCCTTGCAACGGATGAGTGCGGCATTGGTCTGCTCAAGGTTGAGTAGTTGCAATACGGCCCCGCCGGCGCTACCCAAGGGCTGATCCAGAGCCAATTCAAGTGCCTCGGCTTGAGCCTGGAGCACCTCGGTTTGACGCCCGATTGCAGCGGCGGCTTCGGGATCTGCAATCAGGCTTTGTAGGCCCGCCACCCCTCGAAGAACGCGATCAACCTGCTCGAGTTGCTCTGCAGCTAGGAGCAATCTCTCGCAGAGGTCCGCTGTAGGAGCGGCAAGGTTCGAATGAAGCTCTGCCAAGGTCTGAGCGAGCGGCGCAGCCGGGACCGGCAGGCGTTGCGATTTCTGGCGAATTACAGCAATAATGCCGCACATCTTGTCTTACCCCTCTGCTGCCCCTTGCAGCGGTTTCTACCCCGACTTATGTAGTTGCGGCCTGAATTGTGAACCCGATTTAGGCTAACAGCGCGAACGGAAAAGCCGGTCAGCTGACTCACATCTGCTTGGAATTCGGTCATGGGCTTGGGTCAGCTCCGGGCGAGCATCTCTACGGCCAAGGCAAGTTGCTCTGCAATTCGCTGGGCAACTTCGCTCTGCTCGGCCTCGACCATGACTCGAACAACTGCTTCAGTACCAGAGGGTCGCAATAACACGCGACCGGTCTCGCCGAGTTCTGCAGTGGCAGCAGACAACTCCTGGTTCAGCAGGCTGGCAATCTCTGGCATAGGCCTGCTGACTGGCACGTTGAGCAACACCTGCGGCAAGCGCGTCATCGCCGCCTGAGCAAGCTCCGCAAGCGGTCGACCTGACCTACGCAGCAGATCCAACAGGACAACCGCTCCGAGGAGTCCGTCTCCGGTGGTTGAGTGATCGGCAAAAATGATGTGTCCCGACTGCTCACCACCAAGGGAGAACTCCCCAGCGGCTAGGGCCTGAAGCACATTTCGGTCACCAACTGCAGTTTGTACAACCGAGATTCCTGCTCGCTGCATTCCCTGCAAAAAGCCAAGGTTGGACATAACGGTCACCACAACAGTGTTGTGGGCCAGTCGGGACCGAGCAGCTAAGTCAATCGCACAGAGAGCAATGATGTGATCTCCGTCGACTTCCTCGCCGGTGTGATCCACCGCTAGGAGTCGGTCTGCATCTCCGTCAAAGGCAATGCCAAGATCTGCGCCCTCTGCTACAACACGTTCACTCAGAGCCGCAATTGAGGTGGAGCCGCACTCGTGATTGATATTTAGCCCATCGGGGCTGTTCGCAAGAACACACAACTCAACCCCGAGGCGTTCGAGTAGCAGCGGTCCAAACTCAAAGTTCGATCCGTTGGCACAGTCCAAGACCACTTTGAGGCCTTGAAGGGTTCGACCTTCGATTGCGGCCGCAACGGAGTCCAGATAGGCCTCGCTGGCTTGAGCATCACCTTGGATAACTCTGCCAACCAACTCTCTTACCGGACCAGGGTGAGGAACCGGCTGAAGTAGGTCCTCGAGGGCTTCCTCTACCTGAGCTTGTTCAGCATCGCTGAGTTTGCGCCCGCCTGGGGCAAACAACTTGATTCCGTTGTCATAAAAGGGGTTATGCGAGGCGGAAATCATCACTCCGGTGATCTTGTCTTGCGCAGAGACGGCCGCCACCGCTGGGGTTGGCACTACTCCGAGCAAGACTGCATCTGCCCCTTCTGCGCAGACACCTGCCGCAACGGCGAGTTCCAGCATCGGGCCGGACCGACGGGTATCTCGCCCTATCACCACACGCGAAGTGGGAAACACCCGCGCAGCAGCGCGGCCCAAGGCCAGAGCAGTTTCTACAGTAAGCGCCGAATTAGCCTCACCACGCACACCATCGGTTCCAAAGCGGATATGCATCTGCCCAGCCCGATCTCTGGCTCCGCGGATCAGCGCTTCGAGTATTGCGGTGCCTTGCGGGCCTTCTTGAGGCCGTACTTCTTGGACTCTTTCTCACGCGAGTCACGGGAGAGGAATCCAGCGCTCTTCAGCATTGCACGCAGTTCTGGGTCAAGAGCAATCAAGCCCCGTGAGATGCCTAGGCGGATTGCCCCGGCCTGACCGCTCACGCCACCACCATGAAGGGTGGCGTCGATGTTGTACTGCTCTTCGGTGCTCGTCAAACGAAGCGGCTCGGAGAGAACCATGCGATGGGTCGGGTTGGGGAAGTAATCCTCAAGCGGACGCTTGTTGATGGTGATGGTTCCGTCGCCTGGACGAATCCGGACTCTGGCAACGGCACGCTTGCGGCGGCCTGTGGACTGAACGAGTGGGTGTGGCATGTGTACAGGTCTCCGTTACGAACGAGCGCGGGCGTCGGGAATGTTGAGCACCTGAGGCTTCTGGGCGCTATGTGGGTGGGTAGGTCCTGGATAGACCTTGAGCTTGGTCATCATCTGGCGACCGAGACGGTTCTTAGGAATCATCCCTCGGATGGTTCGCCGAACGGCTTCTTCTGGCTTCTTGTCCAACAAGGTTGCGTAGGTGTCAGAACGGATACCACCTGGGTAACCAGTATGGCGATAGACCATCTTCTTCTCTGCTTTGCCAGGGGACAATGCCACCTTGGAAGCATTGATGATAATGACGTGATCTCCGGTATCGATGTGGGGGCTAAAGGTTGGCTTGTGCTTGCCGCGCAGGACACGGGCAACCTCGGTCGCCATGCGGCCAAGGGTCAGACCTTCAGCATCGACGATGTACCACTCATGCGTGATCTCTGAAACTTTGGGGGAATAGGTGCGCACTGCGCTCACTCTTTCTGCAATCGGACTATGAAGTCCGGGAAACGATCTTTCGGCGCGAAGTATTTGGCCGAAGGATCACAGTAGTGGCCTGCAATACAGCCGGGCAAGTGCGCAGGCGATTCATCTGCAAACTCATGGTCTCGGAGTAGACAACCACACAGGTGTTTCATCTCCTGGGTAGCCAATATTCCAAAGACTGAGCGCATGAGGAGGGGCCACGTTGCTGCTGAGAGAGCGATCTTTGGCTGCAAGAATCTGCCCAACCTGCGCTGCAGTAAACCTGCCTCTTCCGACATCAACGAGCGTGCCAACAAGGCTGCGCACCATCTGATGACAAAAGGCAGATCCCGCTACCTCAAACCGCAGGAGCTCATGGCGGCCATTCAACTCGGGCTCCACAGTCCACTCGGCCTGCAGCAGCCTTCGAACTAGCGTTGCGTTCGGGATGTCCTTTGGGCGTTTACAAAATGAAGTGAAATCATGCAGACCGATCAGCGCCTCGCAGGCTTCCTGCATCGACTCCAGGTGTAACGGTTTGTCAACCCACCAGGTAGTGGTAGCTAACAAGGGATCAGGTATCTCGCTATTGAGGACCAAATATCGGTACTGCCGCCACATGGCCGCATAGCGGGCATCGAACTGGGTCTCGACGATGCTGACTTCAGAAGTCACAACACTTGGAGCGAGCAGCGCATTCAGTGAGTTCCGCAGACGAATCGGCTCAACCTTTTTTCCTCGTACGCCAAACGTGACGACCTGCTGGCGCGCATGCACCCCAGCATCGGTTCGCCCAGCACAAGTGAGGACAATCGGCTGGCTATACACCTTCTCCAACTTCGCACGCAACAAACCCGCGACAGTAGTGACGCCAAGATTCTCGGCAAATCCTTTAAAGGCTCCGCCGTCGTATGAAATATCGAGCCGGACCCGAATCAGGTCAGGCGGTGGGTGTGAGTAACTCAGACCAGTTCGAGCTTGGCCATGGGAGCATTATCCCCGTGACGCGTGCCCAATTTGAGGACTCGGGTGTAACCACCCGGACGGTCCGCATAGCGAGGTCCGACCTCGTCAACGAGCTTGGCCACTATTTCTTGATCTCCCAAGTAGGCCAACAGTTGACGATGGTTGTGAAGCCCGCCCTTACGCGCCTTGGTAATCATCTTCTCGGCGATTGGTCGCACTGCCTTGGCCTTGGCCTCGGTGGTGACAATGCCAGTTGGGGAAGCAACTAGAGAGCACACCAAGTTGGCCATCATCAGCCGCTGATGCTTTGCGTTACCGCCAAAGCGGCGGCCCTTTTTTGGAGTTCCTGGCATGAGATCTTCCTCTTACTCAGTCTCGGCCGGACAGGGATAGTCCCCGCTCGTCGAGCTTCTCGATAATTTCGTCTAGTGACTTCTGTCCGAAGTTCGTGATCGCTAGAAGATCATCTTCACTTCGGGAAAGCAATTCGCCAACCGTGTTGACCTGCGCACGCTTGAGGCAGTTGCGGGGACGCTCTGAGAGATCTAGTTCCTCGATGGTGAGTTCAAGATCGGGAGATGAGGAGATTGTGGTGACTGCCTCGGTGAGGGTGAGACCCTCTGGCTCATCTGACATCTGCTCAACGAGTTCGACCAAGGCACGCAAGGTGGCTCCGGATGAGGCCAGAGCGTCGCGTGGCGTCATGGATCCGTCAGTCTCGATTTCGAGAATGAGCTTGTCGAAGTTGGTGGACTGCTCAACGCGAACTGGCTCCACCGAGAACGACACACGCCGAACTGGAGAGAAGATTGCGTCAATCGGAATGACACCGATCGTCGAAGTGCTGCGACCATTACCTGACAAGTAGCCAGTGCCACGATCAACCGTCAGGTCGACTGCAAGACGGCCCTTTGCGTTGATTGTCGCAATTGAAATCTCTGTATTGAGAATTTCAACGTCTGCAGTGAGCAACACGTCCGCTGCAGTGACCTGTGCAGGGCCGCGCACGTCAAGACGCAGGGTCACGGGCTCATCTGAAGTCGAGGTGAGAACCACGTCCTTCAGATTCAGGATGACGTCAGTGACATCTTCCGAGACACCTTGAATGGTGTCGAACTCATGAAGGGCATCGTCGAAACGAACCTCGGTGATTGCTGCTCCGGGAATCGAAGAGAGCAATGTGCGGCGAAGGGAGTTACCCAGAGTATGACCGAAGCCAGGCTCGAGTGGGCTAATGGCGAACCTTTGCAGGTTGCCCTCTTCTTCGTCGATTGCCTCAACGGTAGGGCGCTGAATGACGAGCATCTTGTGCGTACCTCTGATGAACTGTGGCGGACTGGAACAGGCGGGCCGAAGCCCATTTCTTTACTTGGAGTAGAGCTCCACGATGAGCTGCTCGCGAACGGGCACATCAATGTGCTCGCGTAGCGGAAGCTCTCGAACAGTGACCTCTTGGCCACCATCAGCTGCTTCGAGCCACGGTGGAGGGGTTCGTCCGAGCGTGTCCATATTAAACTGGACGATAATCATTTCACGAGACTTTGTGCGCAGCGTGACAACGTCACCCTTGCGTACTCGGTAGCTCGGAATGTCAACTCGACGGCCGTTGACATCGACATGGCCGTGATTGACAAATTGACGAGCCTGAGGCCGGGTGGATCCCCAACCGGCGCGGTAGACCACGTTGTCCAAGCGAAGTTCGCAAAAGCGCAACAGTGTCTCGCCGGTCACGCCCTGACGACGGTTCGCCTCGGCGTAGAGATTGCGGAACTGCTTTTCGGTCATGCCGTAAGCAAATCTTGCCTTCTGCTTTTCTTGCAGCTGGAGCAAGTACTCGCTGACGTTTCCACGGCGACGAGTACGTCCGTGCTCCCCGGGGGGATACGGGCGATTTTCCATTGCTTTGTTCTCACCTGAGGTTCCCCAGATGTTGGTGCCGAGACGCCGAGAGACGCGTGCACGAGGTCCTGTATAACGAGACATCTCAGAGCCTCCGACGCTTCTTGGGGCGACAACCATTGAACGGAACAGGAGTCACGTCTTTGATACCAGTGACTTCAATTCCCACATTCTGGATGGAACGAATTGCTGTCTCACGCCCAGAACCTGGACCCTTGACCACAACGTCCACCTTGCGGACTCCGTGCTCCATGGCACGGCGAGCGGCCTGTTCCGCTGCAAGCTGTGCGGCGAACGGGGTCGACTTGCGTGATCCCTTGAATCCGACATTGCCAGCCGATGCCCAAGAAATGACATTGCCTTCTTGATCGGCAATCGACACGATGGTGTTGTTGAACGAGGACTTGATGTGCGCAACCCCGTAGGTAACGTTCTTGCGTTCTTTCTTGCGGGGACGCCGAGCCCCGGGTGGTGGCTTTGCCATTACTTGCGAACCTTCTTCTTGCCGGCCACGGTCTTTTTAGGACCTTTGCGTGTGCGTGCGTTGGTGTGGGTGCGCTGACCATGAACCGGAAGGCCGCGGCGATGACGCAACCCCTGGTAACAGCCAATTTCCATCTTGCGCTTGATGTTCTGTGAAACCTCACGGCGCAGGTCGCCCTCTACCTTGAGGTGTTCTTCGATGTAGCCACGAAGCTTGGTGACCTCTGCATCAGTGAGATCCCGAACTCGGGTTGACTCATTGATCTCTGTGGATTCACAAATATGCTCGGCCTGAGTACGGCCAATCCCATAGATGTACGTGAGTGAGATAACGAGTCGCTTCTCTCGTGGGATGTCAACGCCAGAAATGCGTGCCATGGTGTCCTTCCTAGCCCTGACGCTGCTTATGGCGCGGGTTTTCGCAGATGACCATCACACGCCCATGGCGCCGGATCACTCTGCACTTTTCACAAATCTTTTTAACGCTCGGTCGAACCTTCATCGGTCTCTCCGGACTGGTACTGCCAGTCCATTCGATTGCTCTAGTTAGCAATCACTTGTAGCGGTAGGTGATCCTGCCGCGGGACAGGTCGTAGGGAGTCAGTTCTACCTGCACCCGGTCTCCAGGAAGAATACGGATGTAATGCATCCTCATCTTTCCGGAAATATGCGCCAGAACCTTGTGGCCATTCTCGAGTTCAACCCGGAACATGGCATTCGGGAGCGGTTCGGTAACCGTTCCTTCCAAGACGATGGCGTCTTCCTTGGGCTTAGCCAGAACTACTTCCTCCTGTGAGTCCCCGAGGGGTGGAACAATATGATGCTTACAACTTCTCGGCCTTGATCGGGCCGAGGGGTAACTCTAGATGAACCTTGGCCAGTAATCAAAAGAGGCGATTTGTGACGAGTGAAATCAGCTCGTTAGTAATCTCATCACGGTCGCCCACACCGTCAACAGTTGCCAGAAGTCCCTGCTCTTCAAACCATTTCACTACAGGAACGGTCTGCAGTAGGTACGTTGCTAAGCGTTCACGGACGGCCTGCTCAGTGTCATCGTCTCGCTGGGTGACCTCTCCCCCGCAGACATCACAAGTCCAGGGCGAAGTGGGCGGTACTTGCACCGAATAGTTTGCTCCACATGAGGAACACACCCGTCGAGACGAAATCCTCTCGACCACCACATCTTCGGCAACATCAAGATCGAGCGCTAGGTCAATACCGTCAGCGCCTGTCAGCGCCATCAGGTCCTTACCTTGCTGCAGGGTCCGAGGGAATCCGTCGAGCAACCAACCGTTCACAGCATCAGGCTGCGCAAGGCGCTCAGAAATCAATCCCAGCATGACTTCGTCCGAGACAAGGTGTCCCGCGTCCATAATCTCTTTGGCTCGCTGCCCAAATTCGGTGCCCTCACGAACTGCAGCGCGCAACATGTCACCAGTGGAAATGTGTGGCACACCAAACTGCTCGGCAAGACGAACTGCCTGAGTTCCTTTACCTGCACCTTGACGACCAAATACCAAGAGTCGCACGGGTGGCCTAGTAGTTGATTCCATGACGTCCTCCTTTGCGCAGTGCAGCTAACTCGCCGGGGCGAGTGGCCTACTTACCTGACAGGAAACCCTCGTAGTTACGCATCATGAGCTGGCTATCGACCTGCTTCATGGTTTCGAGCGCAACACCCACAGCAATCAGCAATGAAGTTCCGCCGACCGAGTAGGCCGCTCCGCCGCCAGTAGCACCGAGTAGGATTCTCACTAGCACGGTTGGAGTAATTGCCAGCACAGCTATGAACAATGCGCCTGGCAAGGTGATTCTGTTGAGAACCTTGGCCAAGTAGTGCTCTGTCTGCGGCCCTGGTCGGATACCGGGGATGAAGCCACCCTGCTTGCGAAGGTTGTCTGCCTGCTGCACCGGGTCGAAAGCAATAGCCGTATAGAAGTACGAGAAGCCAACAATGAACAATGCCAATACGAACAGGTAAACGGGGTTGATGGTGTTTGCCAAGTTGTCATTGATCCACTTAGACACCGATGCACCCCAGCCACTCGCTGGCAGCACCTGAGATAACAGCACTGGCAGGTTGATGACAGCACTAGCGAAGATGATCGGGATCACGCCGGCCTGATTCACCTTGAGCGGGATGTAGGTGCTCTGCCCTGAGTACATCCTGCGCCCAACCACTCGCTTAGCGAACTGAACCGGGATTCTTCGCTGCCCAAGTTCGATGAACACGATGCAAGCGAGCATGCCAATCACGAACACCAAGAACACTGCGAGCTTCCAAGGTGCAGAAGCGTAGAGGACGGAGAAGGCGCTAGGCAGACCCGAAACCACTGAGCAGAAGATGATGAGCGACATGCCGTTGCCAATGCCGCGGGTCGTGATGCTCTCACCCATCCACATGAGCAGCGCAGAACCAGCCGTAAAGGTCACCACAATTAGCAAGACCGTAAGTGGAGTGAAGTTGGGGACAAGGTCAATCTCTCCGCTGGTACTCGAGACCAGCCCGCCGCCACCGTTGTGGAACAAGAACACCAAGCCGGTTGCCTGCAACACCGAAATTCCGATGGTCAAGTAGCGAGTCCACTGAGTGATCTTTGCTTGACCGGTTGCACCCTGTTGCTGCCATTCCTGCAACTTGGGGATCACCACGGTCAGGATCTGCATGATAATTGAGCTGGTGATGTACGGCATGATGCCCAGAGCAAACAGGCTGAACTGTGTCAGCGCATTACCCGAGAACAACTGCAAAAATGCCAGAACACCGCCCTCTCGAGCCTGCTCTCCAATGGAGTTCACTGCGTTCTGGTCGATTCCGGGCACGGGCAGGTAACAGCCCAACCGGTAGAGCACCAACATGAACAAGGTAAAGAGCACCTTGTTGCGAAGGTCTGCAACTTTAAAGATGTTGCCGATACGAGACACTGACACTCCTGGGACTCAGCAACTGATGGTCACGAGAAGTTAGCCGATATAGCGCTCCCCCGCTGACACACCCTTGCCTAGCGGTTGGTGTGAGCACTTCCGTGGAATGCGGGGCGGACCTTGAATGGCAACGGAATCTTTTCGATTGTTCCGCCTGCGCTGGTAACTGCGGCCTCTGCAGATGCGGAGTAGCCATGCACCTTGATTGTCACCTTGCGATTGAGTTCGCCTCGGCCAAGCACCTTGACCAGCGCACCCTTGGAGACCAATCCTTGGGCGAACAGCGTCTCGGGAGAGATCTCATCAAGACCTGATTCCTGAATCGTGTCCAGATTGATTGCCTGGTACTCAACCCGGAACGGGTTATTGAAACCACGCAGCTTGGGCGTTCGAATTGCCAGCGGCAACTGCCCGCCTTCGAACCCGACGCGAATCTTGCTGCGCGCCTTTTGGCCCTTGGTACCACGGCCGGCAGTCTTGCCGCCCTTGCCACCAATACCTCGGCCAACACGCTTACGCGACTTGTGTGCGCCCTCTGGGGGCTTCAGATCGTGAATCTTCATGTTCAGTTGGCTTCCTCTTCGGAGAGAGTCTCAACACTGACAAGATGCGGGACCTTTTGGATCTGGCCACGAACATCAGGGCTATCTGTATGGACTCGGGACTTTCCAATTCGACCCAAACCGAGCGCACGCAACGTACCGCGCTGCTTTGGCTTGGTGCCGATCGAAGATCCCGTTTGAGTGACCTTGAGTTGAGCCATCATGCAACCTCGAACGGTGCTGGTGCGGGCCCACGCTCGGACTCTTGGTAGGCACGTAGCAAACCCTTCGGAATGCAATCCTCGGGATCTAGTCCACGAAGGGCGGCAATCTCATCGGGTCGACGCAGCGCCTGAAGCCCTGCGACTGTTGCACGGGCCACGTTGATGTAATTGGAGGATCCGAGCGACTTGCAGAGCACGTCGTGAATTCCAGCCTCTTCAAGGATGGCTCGAGCAGCTCCACCAGCGATAACTCCGGTACCAGGGGAGGCTGGCTTCAGCATGACGCGACCCGCTCCCATGATCCCGATTACTGGGTGAATGATGGTTCCGCTAGCCAATGGCACGGTGAACAGGTTCTTGCGAGCCTCTTCGGTGCCCTTCTGAATCGCCAGTGGCACCTCTTTGGCCTTGCCGTAGCCCAGACCAACACGACCGTTGCCGTCGCCGATAACGACGAGCGCAGTAAAGGAGAACCTGCGTCCACCCTTTACGACCTTGGCCACACGGTTGATGTTGATGACGCGGGACTCACGCAGTTGCATGTCCGAATTGTCTTTGTTCAGTGCCATCAGAATTCCAGTCCTGCTGCGCGTGCAGCATCTGCGAGTGCGGCCACTCGACCTTGGTAACGGAAGCCACCACGATCAAAGACCACCACATTGACTCCGGCGGCTTGTGCCCGCTCAGCTACAAGTGTTCCGACTTTGGCTGCTGCGTCACAGTTCGAGGTCGCTCCTCCGCGGAGATCTGTCTCGAGTGTGCTCGCTGTAGCCAAGGTGACACCTGACCGATCGTCGATCAACTGCGCAACCACGTGCCGATTTGACCGAAACACTGCCAAACGCGGACGCTCGGCCGTTCCTGCCACGCTCTTGCGAACACGGGCGTGACGACGCTTGCGTCCGTCCTGCTTCTTCTTCGATTTGTCGCTCATGATCGCCTCACTTACCGGCCTTGCCGGCCTTGCGGCGAACGTGCTCGCCGACGTAGCGAACACCCTTGCCCTTGTATGGCTCTGGCTTACGCCAGGCCCGGATGTCAGCGGCCACTTGACCGACCAACTGCTTATCAATCCCGTGAACCTCAATGCGAGTGGGGACTGGAACTACGAAAGAGATTCCCTGTGGAGCTGAAACCAGAACAGGGTGAGAGAATCCAAGTGCCAGTTCTAGGCCATCGGATCCCTTCGCTGCTGCGCGATAACCAACGCCAACAATGTCGAGTTCCTTGCGGAACCCGTCAGTGACACCGATCACCATGTTGGCAACTAGAGATCGCATGAGTCCGTGCATTGCACGACTCTCACGCTCGTCATCTCTACGCTCAACTAACAACGTTGCGCCCTCTTGACGAACAGAAACCTGTTCGACAAGCACACGGGTCAACTCGCCCTTGGGGCCCTTGACAGTCAGGCTTGAACCAGAGATCTGGATATCAACCCCGCTTGGAACATCAATTGGTGCTTTACCGATTCTTGACATGAGTTCGATCCTTACCAGACGTGGCAGAGCACTTCACCACCGACTCGCTGGCGACGTGCCTCGCGGTCGGTCATGAGACCCTTGCTCGTGGATAGGACTGCAATTCCGAGACCACCGAGAACACGCTCGACCTCGTTGTGCTTGCGGTAAACACGCAAACCTGGCTTGGAAATGCGACGGATACCAGAGATCACCCTGCGGCGTTCCTCTGAATACTTCATATCGATCTTCAGCACATTGCCAGGGCCCTTTGAGTTCTCACCGATTGAGAAGCCAACGATGTAGCCCTCCTTCACAAGAACTCCAGCGAGTGCTTCTTTTTGTTTCGAAGCCGGCATCAGGACCTCGTCGTGCATCGCCACATTGGCGTTACGTAGACGGGTCAACATGTCAGCAATAGGGTCGGTCATCGTCATAGTCGGTTCTCTCCCCTCACCAGCTGGCCTTGGTGACGCCTGGGATCTCGCCGGCGTGAGCCAGCTGCCTCAGGCATACACGGCACAGGCCATATTTGCGATATACCGAGCGCGGACGCCCACAACGACGACAACGGGTGTAGCCGCGCACTTTGAATTTGGGCTTGCGCTGCTGCTTCTGCTTCAGTGCCTCGGTAGCCATCTCAGATTCCTTCCCGACGGAATGGGAAGCCGAAAGCATCAAGAAGTGCTTTGCCCTCGGCGTCTGTTCTCGCGGTTGTCACAATGGTGATGTCCATGCCACGTGAGGCATCGACCTTGTCGTAATCAATCTCGGGGAAGATCAATTGCTCGGTAACTCCGAACGTATAGTTCCCCCGGCCGTCGAAGCTCTTCGAGGGCAATCCACGAAAGTCGCGGATACGGGGAATCGCCAAGGTGACCAGGCGATCAAAGAACTCCCACATCTGATCGCCGCGAAGAGTGACCTTCACGCCAATCGCGTTTCCTTCACGAAGCTTGAAACCCGCAATGGACTTCTTCGCCTTGGTGATCACTGGCTTCTGGCCGGTAATCGCCGTGATGTCGGTCACGATTTTTTCTAGCAGGCCTTTATTGTCGACTGCAGCACCTGCACCGACGTTGACCACGATCTTTTCAAACCGGGGAACCTCCATGACATTGCTCAGTTCGAGCGTGGTCTTGAGGTTGTCCCGGATTTCTTCGTTGTACTTCACCTTGAGGCGAGGAACGATGGCGGTACTAGTACTCACAGTTCTCCTCCGTTAGCCCGAGCAACTCGAACCTTGGTTCCGTCCGCATCTACGCGATATCCAACTCGTGTTGGCTTACCGTCAGAATCGAGCAGAGCCACGTTGGAGGCGTCGATAGGCATGATCTTGTCGATAATGCCGCCCTGCTGCATTGCCCGAGTTGGCTTCTGGTGACGCTTGGCGATGTGCACGCCTTCGACTGTCACCTGCATCTTCTTGGGATCCACAGAGAGAACTTCGCCCTCTTTGCCACGGTACTTTCCAGTCAGCACCCGAACATGGTCACCTTTACGGATCTTCATCTCAGATCACCTCCGGAGCAAGCGAGACAATTCGCATAAACTTCTTGTCACGCAATTCACGGCCGACAGGGCCAAAGATGCGTGTTCCACGTGGCTGCTTCTGATCATTGATCAGAACTGCTGCGTTCTCGTCAAAGCGGATATAGCTGCCGTCGGAGCGACGTCGTTCCTTCTTTGTGCGAACAATGACGCACTTGACGACTTCACCCTTCTTGACTGCGGCACCAGGAAGCGCATCTTTGACAGTGGCAACAACCACGTCTCCGATTCCTGCATAACGTCGCTTGGACCCGCCGAGAACCTTGATCACCAAGATTTCACGAGCACCAGAGTTGTCTGCGACCCGAAGTCGGGTCTCCTGCTGAATCATCTTGCACGCTCCAGCACTTCAACGATGCGCCAGCGCTTGGTCTTGGACAGTGGCCGGGTCTCTGCAATGCGAACCCGATCACCGATGTGTAGATCATTCTCTTCGTCATGCACATACAGCTTTTTGGCCCGCTGCACAGTCTTGTTATAACGAATATGGCGTACACGTTCGGTCACGGTGACCACAGCAGTACGGTCCATTTTGTCGGAGGTAACAATGCCTTCACGAACCTTGCGGGCGCTGCGCTCCGGCGTTGTTGAAGCTGTATCGCTCATCACGCCTCACCTCCAGCAGCGGCTTCTGCAGCTGCGATTTCACGGGCCCGTAACTCGGTGAAGAGTCGGGCGATGTCTCGTTTGGTCTGAGTCATGCGAGCAAAGTTCTCAAGCTGACCTGTTGCAAGTTGGAACCGAAGCTTGAACAAGCGGTCCTTTTCTTCTGCGATCCGCTCGATGAGTTCAACATCTCCAAGATCACGTGCACTAGTAGTGGTCTTCGCCATCAGAAGGTCTCCTCACGAGTGATGATGCGGGCCTTGATCGGAAGCTTCTGGATTGCACGATTGAGCGCACCTCGAGCAATTTCATCATCTGGGTAGGAGAGCTCAAAGAGCACTCGCCCTGGACGAACGACTGCAACCCAAAGCTCTGGGTTGCCCTTGCCAGAACCCATACGGGTTTCGGCGGGTTTCTGAGTGACGGGCTTATCTGGGAACACGTTGATCCAGACCTTGCCGCCACGCTTGATATGGCGGGTCATGGCGATACGTGCTGCCTCAATCTGACGAGCAGTAATCCAACCTGGCTCAAGAGCCTGAATACCGTACTGTCCGAAGTTGACCTCGGTGCCACCCTTCGAGGTGCCCTTGGTGCGACCGCGATGAGTCTTGCGGTGTTTGACTTTCCTTGGCATCAACATGATCAGTCACCATCCCCTTGGCGGAAATGCTGCGGAGAAGTGTCATCTTTAGACTTTGTCGAACGCTCAATCTCTTCCTCTTCAGCGAGGAGTCGCTCGAACTCTGGATCAGCCTCACCAATCAGGGGCTTGATCTCTTCTTCAACATCAGCATCAGTAGCTGTGTCTTCGCTCACTGTGGCTGGACGAGGGACGGTCACCGGGCGATTTGAAACCACCCGAGGAGTCATGTCTGTCAGATCGCCAGTTGCGAGAGCTGCCTCTTTGGCAATCTTCTGCTCTTCAGTGTGCTTGTAGGGCAAGATGTCGCCCTTGTAAATCCAGACCTTGACGCCAATGCGACCATAGGTGGTCTTGGCCTCACGGAAGCCGTAGTCAATATCGGCGCGCAGGGTGTGGAGTGGAACTCGACCTTCTCGGTACCACTCAGTACGTGCCATCTCAGAGCCACCAAGACGGCCCGAGCACTGAACACGAATACCAAGTGCTCCAGCTTTTTGCGCATTCTGAACAGCGCGCTTCATGGCACGTCGGAACGCCACACGGTTGGTCAGCTGGTCGGCTACACCCTGAGCAATCAAGGCAGCATCAAGTTCTGGCTGCTTGATCTCTTGGATATTGAGCTGAACCTTTGGATTGCCAGTCATTTTGGTCAGGTCAGTACGAAGCTCGTCTGCCTGGGCACCACGTCGTCCAATGACGATTCCAGGACGTGCAGTGTGCACATCGATCCGCAAGCGGTCGAGGGTGCGTTCAATCTCGACCCGACTGATAGCTGCGCTGGGCAACTTTTCCATCAAGTACTCGCGAACTTTCCAGTCCTCGGTGAGGTATTCCACGTATTCACCACGAGTGGCAAACCAGTGCGACTTCCAGTCGGTAGTAATACCGAGACGGAAGCCATAGGGATTGACTTTCTGACCCATCAGTCTTCCTTCTTGTCGGACTCAGCGGCAGAGTCATCATCAGAGGCTGCGTCCTGCGCAACATCTTCAGCTTCAACAGCCTCATCAGGAACTTCTTTAGACTCGCCAGCTTCAGCAGCCTCATCAGCGACTACTTCAGTCTCAGCAGCCTCGTCAACAACCTCTGCAGGATCGGTGGTTGCAGTCTCATCAACTGCTGTCTCATCAACCGCGGTCTCATCAACTGCGGTGGCTTCTGCTGACTCGCCTACTGACTCTGTAGCTTTTGGCTCTCCGGAGCGGCTGCGAGAAACCCGACGTGCACGGTCAGCCGATGGGCTTGATGCAGTTTGGCCCTTGGCGGCGAGACGTGCGTTGCGGCGATCCAACTCGGTCTGTGTATACCGGCCAACGATCACCGTAATGTGACAGGTCCTCTTGCGGATCCTGGTTGCACGGCCACGGGCTCGTGGGCGCCAGCGCTTCATGGTAGAGCCCTCATCTGCATAGCAGGCAGAGACGAAAAGCTCATCTGGGGGAATGTCGTTATTGTTCGCTGCGTTCGCAACGGCAGAATCGAGCACCTTTGCGACTTCATCTGCCGCCGAGCGCTCGCAGAACTGAAGAATAGTCCTTGCTTCTGCTACGGACTTGTTTCGGATGAGGTCAAGGACCTCACGAGCCTTATAGGCGGAGAAGCCGGCGCTGCGATGCACCGCACGGACACCTGGTCGCTCATTTGTCTTGCGCTCATCAAACTGAATGCTGGCCATTATCGACGGCCCTTCGCTGACTTCTCTTGGCCTGCGTGGAACTTGAAGGTTCGAGTAGGCGCAAATTCACCGAGCTTGTGGCCCACCATGGATTCGGTGATGTACACGGGGACGTGTTTGCGCCCATCGTGTACAGCAATGGTGTGCCCAACCATGTCGGGAATAATTGTCGACCTGCGTGACCAGGTCTTGATGACGGTTTTTTGACCCGTTTCGTTGAGGGCGTCCACCTTTTTGAGCAGGTGGTCGTCCACGAAGGGGCCCTTCTTTAGGCTGCGTGGCATCGTTTTCCTCGCTCAGATCACCGGCGTGAGCCGCGGGTGCGGCGACGTCGGACGATCAGCTTCTGTGACGGCTTATTCTTGTCTCGGGTGCGGCCCTCGGGCTTGCCCCACGGCGACACCGGATGGCGTCCGCCGGATGTCTTACCCTCGCCACCACCGTGTGGATGGTCGACGGGGTTCATGGCAACACCGCGGGTTTGAGGACGAACGCCCTTCCAGCGGTTACGACCGGCCTTACCGATCTTGATCAAGTCATGCTCGGAGTTACCAACCTCGCCCACCGTTGCACGGCAGTCGATTGGAACCCGACGCATTTCAGTAGATGGCAGTCGCAGCGTGGCGAAATCGCCCTCTTTAGCTACGAGCTGAACGCTCGCACCTGCGGAGCGGGCCATCTTGCCGCCGGCTCCAGCTTGGAGTTCAACGTTGTGAACCACAGTTCCAACTGGGATATAGCGAAGGGGAAGCGCATTGCCGACCCGAATCTCTGAGCCCTGACCAGACTGAACACGATCACCAACGGTGAGGTCCTTGGGAGCGAGGATGTAGCGCTTCTCTCCGTCTGCATAGTGCAGCAGTGCGATTCGGCAGGTGCGATTGGGGTCATATTCAATGGTCGCAACCTTGGCCGGAATTCCGTCCTTCTTGCGCTTGAAGTCAATGACTCGGTATTGCTGCTTGTGGCCACCACCGCGGTGACGTGAAGTCTTGCGGCCGTGGTTGTTACGCCCACCAGTACGAGACTTCTTGAGCAGCAACGACTTTTCTGGCCGATCCGTGGTCAGTTCAGCAAAGTCTGAAACTGTCTGAAACCGGCGACCAGGGCTTGTTGGCTTACGCTTGCGTACACCCATCTCACTTCACCTCGAACAGATCGATTTGAGCGCCGCTGGGATCGAGGGTGATGATCGCCCTCTTAATGTCCGGGCGACTTCCCATGGTAGGGCTCTTGCGATTGCGCTTGCGCTTGCCCTTACGGTTCAGGGTGTTGACATTCTTGACCTTGACTCCGGGCCAAATTGCCTGCACAGCGTCACGAATTTCTGGCTTTGAGGCTTGAGTTGCTACCTCGAAGGTATACACACCAGTGTCGAGCAGCCCGTAGGACTTCTCGCTGACCACTGGGCGCAGAATTACGTCTCGTGGATCTTTCATTCTGAGTCCTCGTTGCTGGAAGTGGAGGATGCAGCGCTGGCTTCGTTACTTGGAGCCGCGCTGATTGGCAGGGTGGCACTAGTAAAGACCACGTAATCGCTGACCAACACGTCGTAGGTATTGAGTTCTCCAGGGGTAACGATGTGTACACCGGGAAGATTGCGGAAGCTCTGATGTGCAACCTTGTCGGTTGGGTCAATCACGAGCAAGGAGCGACCAATCACGCCGAGCGACAGAAGTGCGGCTTGGGCATCTTTGGTCTTTGGTGACTCAAAATCCCACCCGGAAACCACGACAACTTTGTCTTCAGCGGCACGGTCTGACAGTGCGGAACGAAGAGCAAGTCGCTTCATCTTCTTGGGGGTCTTCTGATCGTACTTGCGAGGCTTTGGCCCAAGAGCCACACCGCCACCGCGCCATTGTGGAGCACGAATGGATCCGGCACGCGCACGGCCAGTTCCCTTTTGCTTGAACGGCTTGGCACCGCCACCAGACACCTCTGCACGGGTCTTTGTGGACTGAGTTCCAGAGCGCTTCGCAGCAAGCTGAGCGACAACCACCTGATGCATCACTGCAACGTTGGGTTCAATTCCAAAAATTTCATCTTCGAGAGCAACTTTGCCCTCGTCTTTGCCGGTTCGAGAACGCAGTGTCACGGTAGGCATCAGGAAGCACCTCCCTTGGCAGTGGCACGGCCCTTGACCGCATTACGAATGAGAACAAGACCGCCACGTGGGCCAGGAACTGAGCCTCGGACCAACACAACTTGCTGGTCGTTGTCTGCACGAACGACCTCGAGATTCAGGGTGGTGACCTTGTCGGTTCCCATACGCCCTGCCATACGGACACCCTTGAACACGCGTGCTGGTGTCGCACACTGCCCAATAGCACCTGGCTTGCGGTGTACTCGGTGAGCACCGTGGGATGCGGGCATGCCCTTGAAACCGTGGCGCTTCATGACGCCGGCAAATCCCTTGCCCTTGCTAGTAGCAGTGACGTCGATCAATTCACCTGCCTCGAACAACTCGGCACTGAGCTCTTGGCCAACTTGGTACTCAGAGGTGTCATCGATGCGGAGTTCAACAAGCTTGACTCCGGGCTCGACTCCAGCCGCTGCGAACTGCCCGGCCTTGGGCTTGGTGAGTTTGCGAGCATCACGATGCCCGTAGGTCACCTGCAAGGCGCTGTATCCGTCACGTTCTTGGGTGCGCAGTTGCACCACACGGGCTGGCGTTACGCGCAGCACGGTGACGGGCACGACGTTATTGTCGGCGTCCCAGATCTGGGTCATGCCCAGCTTCTCTCCTACGATTGCTTTCTTCGCCATGGTGGCTTCGTCCTTTGGCGTGGTCGATCGGCTACTTCTCTTTGAGGCTCAAGAACCTCTCCGGAAAGATGCCGCTCACGCGGGCGCTCCGCACAGGAAACCCTGGCGGAGCGACGTTTCGGTTGTGCCGTGCGGTTCCTATCAAGAATTGCTTCTCTTTAGGCCTACTCGGACGTCGATTGATGCGGGCCCCATTTCGCCCTAAGACCAGTGCGGAGTGCGCACCTTGCTGTGAGACTTGCCGGGGATTGAATCACATAAGCAGATGACTGCTCATGACGACTGGTTGAACTTAGCAGTGACCGGTGAAGGATCCAAATCCAATGTTGCGACTCTGCAGCACGGGACTCCTGTAGTTCAGAACAGGTTATGCGTCTTGAATCTTGATCTCGATATCTACTCCAGCAGGAAGATCTAAGCGCTGAAGCGAGTCCACCGTTTTGGGGCTGGGCTCAATAATGTCGATGAGGCGCTTGTGAATGCGCATCTCGAAGTGCTCACGTGAATCCTTGTCCTTGTGGGGCGAGCGGATCACGGTAAAGCGGTGCTTCTCTGTGGGGAGTGGCACCGGTCCACGAATCTTTGCTCCGGTACGAGTCACAGTCTCAACAATTTTTTGTGTCGACTGATCGATGACCTCATGGTCGTATGCCTTCAGGCGGATTCGGATCTTCTGTTCTACTGCCACTGAAACTCGCTTCTACATGGCCCGTGTCGGGCCGGATGTCATCGACTGTCAAGGAACGACTCGGTTTGCCGAGCGGCGTCACTCTAGCGGGAGGGTTCCACCCAACGCCAGACGAACAAGAATGGGGCACCCGATTGGGCGCCCCATTGTTGCACTTCGACTCATTTTATTAGCTGTTGTTACTGAGCAAGAACAACCAAGGAACTGATGTCCTTACTTCAGGATTGTACTTACTTCAGGATCTTGGTAACGCGACCAGCGCCTACGGTACGGCCACCTTCACGGATAGCGAACTTCAAGCCGTCATCCATGGCGATAGGAGCAATCAGCTCGACTGTGACGGGCGTGTTGTCGCCGGGCATGCAGATTTGCGTGTCCGCTGGAAGGGTGATGGTTCCTGTCACGTCAGTGGTCCGGAAGTAGAACTGCGGACGGTAGTTGGACTGGAAGGGCTTGTGACGGCCGCCTTCTTCCTTGGTCAGGACGTATACCTGAGCCTCGAAATCAGTGTGGGGGGTAATCGACCCAGGCTTGGCGAGCACTTGACCGCGCTGCACCTCTTCTTTGTCGATGCCACGAAGCAACGCTCCAATGTTGTCGCCAGCTTGACCCTCATCGAGCAGCTTGCGGAACATCTCAACACCAGTACAGGTGGTCTTTTGGGTTGCCTTGAGACCGACGATCTCGAGGTCGTCGCCAGTGTGAACGATCCCCTGCTCAACCTTGCCGGTCACCACGGTGCCACGGCCAGTAATCGAGAACACGTCTTCGATTGGCATCAGGAACGGCTTATCAAGCTCACGCTCAGGCTCTGGGATGAAGGTGTCGACAGCCTCCATAAGTTCCATGACGGCGTCCATCGCTGCTTCATCACCCTCGAGGGCTTTGAGTGCCGATACCCGGATGACGGGTGTGTCGTCGCCTGGGTACTCGTACACGTCGAGCAGTTCGCGAACTTCCATCTCGACGAGCTCAATGAGCTCCTCGTCATCGACCATGTCGACCTTGTTGAGTGCAACGACTATTGCCGGCACGCCAACCTGACGAGCAAGCACGACGTGCTCACGAGTCTGTGGCATGGGGCCGTCTGCTGCGGAGACCACAAGAATTGCGCCATCAACCTGGGCAGCACCCGTGATCATGTTCTTGATGTAGTCAGCGTGACCAGGCATGTCGACGTGGGCGTAGTGACGAAGTGCCGTCTCGTACTCCACGTGTGACACGTTGATGGTGATACCGCGCTCGCGCTCTTCTGGAGCCTTATCGATATCTTGGAAGTCAGTGGCCGAGTTGCCGGGAACGCGGTCAGCGAGTGTCTTTGTGATTGCGGCCGTCAGCGTTGTCTTTCCGTGGTCGATGTGTCCCATCGTTCCCACGTTGACGTGTGGCTTCGTGCGCTCGAACTTCTCCTTGGCCATGTGTGGCTTGCCTTTCGTGACTTCTTTTACATGAGTTGGTGGTTAATTAGGTGACCTTGCAACTCAATGAGTCGCTGCCATCTCTGGCTTGGTCGCGTCACCGAGCGACTTTTGGGCCACTGCGGTTTATTGATCCGACCGAGCACTAGAGGATAGTGCCTGCCGGAGGTTACTAGATCATTGACCGGTTACTCGCGCCACGATCTCTTCTTGAACGTTTCGAGGTGTTTGCTGATAGCTATGGAACTGCATCGTGTAGTTCGCACGACCTTGTGTCTTTGAGCGCAGGTCGGTTGAGTACCCGAACATCTCGGCGAGCGGAACCTCGGCGGAGACCACCTGCAGGTTTCCGCGCTGCTCCATCTTGCCGACTTTACCGCGCCGTGAATTCAGGTCGCCGATGACATCTCCCATGTACTCCTCTGGAGTCACGACCTCTACGGCCATGATGGGCTCGAGTAGCACTGGTGTGGCTTTACGGACTGCTTCTTTGAAGCCCATGGTGCCAGCAATCTTGAATGCCATTTCTGAAGAGTCAACGTCGTGGTAGTCGCCATCAAGCAGGCGGACCTTGATGTCCACCATGGGGAAACCGGCGAGCGTACCCGTGGTCATTGCATCGGAAACACCGTGGCCGACTGAAGGGATGTATTCCTTCGGAATTCGACCACCAGAAATTTCGTCTGCGAACTCGTAACCACCGCCGGGGCCAGACGGCTCAATAGCAATGATGATCTTGGCGTACTGACCTGTTCCACCAGTCTGCTTCTTGTGCAGATAGGTGTGGCTCGCAATGACCTTGGTGATGGTTTCGCGGTAGGCAACCTGGGGCTTACCCACTGTTGCTTCTACTCTGAACTCTCGCATCATGCGGTCAACGAGGACCTCGAGGTGCAACTCGCCCATGCCCGAAATCAGGGTCTGACCAGTTTCTTCATCGGTCTGCACCCGGAAGGTGGGGTCTTCTTCAGAAAGCGAATACAAAGCCTTGGACATTTTGTCCTGATCAGCCTTGGTCTTGGGCTCTACAGCAACCTGGATAACGGGGTCAGGGAACTCAAGGGACTCGAGTACCACCACGTCGTTCGGATCGCTCAGCGTGTCACCAGTGCGTGTGTCTTTCAGGCCGATTCCGGCAACGATGTCTCCGGCGTAGACCGCATCTTGCTCGATCTGCTCATTGGCATGCATTTCGAGCACTCGCCCAATGCGTTCTTTGTTGCCTGAGCGGCTGTTGTAGACAGTGCCACCCTTGTCCAGCTTGCCGGAGTACACACGGAAGTACGTGAGCTTGCCAACGTGAGGTGCCGTCATGATCTTGAATGCCAGCGCCGAGAAGGGCTCATCAGAAGAAGGCTTACGCTCAACCTCTTCACCCTTTTTGTTGATGCCAACTACTGGAGGCAGCTCTGCTGGCGAGGGCATGTACCAGCACACTGCGTCAAGCAGTGGCTGAACACCCTTATTCTTGAATGCAGTGCCGTTCAGCACGGGGACGACACCATGATGAATGGTTGCGTCACGCAGTGCTGCACGGATCTCTTCAGGAGAGATCTCTTGCTCGTTCAGGTACTTCTCCATGATCGTGTCGGAGGTCTCTCCGAGCACGTCCATAAGCGCATCGCGATACTCCGCAGAGAGTTCTTGAAGGTCTTCTGGGATGTCTACAACTTCCCAGCTAGCCCCAAGCTCCTCGCCATCCCACACCCATGCCTTCATGGTGATGAGATCGACGATGCCTCGGTAATCGCCCTCGGCGCCGATCGGCAACTGAATAACTGCCACGTTTGCTTGGAGTCGGTCCTTGATCGAGGCCAAGGAAGCATAAAAATCTGCCCCTGTGCGGTCCATCTTGTTGATGAAACACATGCGAGGAACTTTGTAGTTGTCAGCCTGGCGCCACACAGTCTCTGTTTGTGGCTCTACGCCGGCTACACCGTCGAACACCGCAACGGCGCCATCTAGCACTCGAAGCGAACGCTCAACCTCTACCGTGAAGTCGACGTGGCCGGGAGTGTCGATGATCTGGATCCTGTGCTCAATCTTGTTGAGCGTGTCTGTCCAAAAAGCAGTGGTAGCAGCGGACGTGATCGTGATACCACGCTCCTGCTCTTGTTCCATCCAGTCCATGGTGGCAGCGCCCTCATGAACCTCACCGATTTTGTACGTCTTGCCTGTATAAAACAGGATCCGCTCAGTGGTCGTTGTTTTTCCAGCATCGATGTGGGCCATGATGCCGATATTGCGTGTTCGGTCGAGTGGAAACTGAGCCATCATTCATCTCGCGGTGTTCTAGGTCGGACGGACATTCGGACTGATTTATCTTCAACAACTTCGGTTGTTCCTCGTCCGATTAGCAGACAAAGAACGGTGGAGCGGTACCGGCAACGGTGGAGTAGGGCCGGCACTAGTGGAGCATTGCCAGCAATAGCGGGGAATTACCAGCGGTAATGGGCGAAGGCCTTATTGGACTCTGCCATCTTGTGCAGGTCTTCTTTGCGCTTCATGGAGGCTCCAACACCGTTGCTTGCATCCATCAACTCATTTGCAAGACGCTCGGCCATGGTGCGCTCACGTCGTTGACGTGAGTAACCCACGAGCCAGCGAATGGCCAGAGTGTTTGAGCGGCGAGGCCGAACCTCTACTGGCACCTGATACGTGGCGCCACCAACACGACGGCTACGAACCTCGAGTTGCGGCTTGCAATTATCTACAGCTCGCTTGAGCGTCGCGATTGGCTCGTCGCCAGTCTTTTCTTCAACCAAGGTCAAAGCGTCATAGACGATTTTCTCGGCTGTGGAGCGCTTGCCGCGCTGCATGATCTTGTTGACTACCTGCGTGACGAGTACTGACCGGTAGACCGGATCAGGCAAAAGTTCGCGTCGTGGGGCTGGACCCTTACGGGGCATATCAGGACTCCTTCTTGGCGCCGTAGCGGGAACGAGCCTGCTTACGACCACGCACACCCGAAGTGTCGAGCGTGCCACGGATGATTTTGTAACGAACACCTGGAAGGTCTTTCACACGACCACCGCGAACGAGCACGATGCTGTGCTCCTGCAGATTGTGATCTTCACCAGGGATATAGGCCGTGACCTCGATACCGCTCGACAGGCGCACACGGGCGACCTTGCGCAGTGCCGAATTGGGCTTCTTTGGAGTCGTGGTGAACACGCGGGTGCATGTGCCACGGCGCTGTGGCGCGCCTTTCAGGGCCGGCGTCGACTCTTTGCGTCGCTTGCTCTGACGGCCCTTGCGGACCAACTGCTCAATCGTGGGCACGGTAAAACCTCTGTACTTCTTTCAACGACGGATGAGGGCAGGCCGAGTCACGGAAATCCGTCTGACCCGTGTTCGTACGGCGCGAATGAACGCAGCCAACGGCCGAACAGACACTCTACGACCCGAGTGCTAGCACCTGCAAACACAGAGCCATACAAAAACTGCAAACGGGCGGACCAGATGGCCCGCCCGTTGCAGAAACTCTTGTGGAAACAGGTCGAAACCGGCTCCCAGACTACCGAACTGACTAACCCTCGGAAGCCTCTTCGGCTCCGGGGAATTCGATGATCTTGGCATCCGAGTCGTTCTCTTCAACTTCTGCCACCACTACCTCGGGGGCCTGGATGGTTGTTCCAGGCAAGGTTGCCAGGAACTCCGCACCAGAGAAATCGGAGGATGAATCCTCGTCGTCAGAGGAGTAGAACTCAAGTGGCTGATAGGCAGGAGCAAACGGCTCGATCTCTTGATAGCGATGCATGCCAGTTCCAGCAGGGATCAACTTGCCAATGATGATGTTTTCCTTCAGACCAATCAGGCCGTCGGACTTGCTCTCGATTGCTGCTTCGGTGAGCACACGGGTGGTCTCTTGGAAGCTCGCTGCAGAAAGCCAAGAATCTGTTGCCAAGGATGCCTTGGTAATACCCATCAATTCGGGTCGTCCCTCGGCTGGCTTCTTGCTTTCTTGCACGAGGCGCTTATTGACATCGGCAAACACACGCTGATCTACGCGCTCACCGGGCAAGAAATCTGACTCACCTGGCTCTTGAACAGCGACACGACGAGTCATCTGACGCACGATGAGCTCGATGTGCTTATCGTGAATCGATACACCCTGATCGCGATAGACCCGCTGCACCTCTGCTACGAGGTACTGCTGCACAGACCGAACGCCCTTGATCTCGAGCAATTCCTTGGGATCTCGTGGTCCTTCAACAATGGGATCACCAGCGTTGAGTTCGTCTCCGTCTTTGACCTGGAGCTTACGTTCGCGCTCAATGGAATAGACATCTTCATCACCATCGTCGCCGATGACGGTCACAGTGTGAACCTTGCCGTCTTCTTCTTCGATGCGGACTGTTCCAGAGGTGCGTGCAAGCACGGCCTTGTTCTTGGGGCTACGAGCTTCGAAGAGCTCAACCACTCGCGGAAGACCACCAGTGATATCGCCGCTTGCCCCTGCCACACCACCGGTGTGGAAGGTACGCATGGTGAGCTGTGTTCCAGGCTCTCCAATGGACTGTGCAGCAATAACGCCGACGGCTTCACCGGGTTCGATGGTTTTGCCAGTAGCCAAGGAAGTGCCGTAGCTAGCGGCAGAGATTCCGCGCTCGCTATCGTCCGTGAGCGGAGACAACACCCGCACCTCGGTGAATCCGGGGTCATCGCGCATGACGCCCATCTCATAGTCACCAATTTCGGTTCCCTTAGGGATCACTGACCCAAGCAGTTCATCTGCTTTGCTCAGTTTGACATCCTCGGCCAAAGTACGGCTGTACAGGCGAGTTTCTAGGTAGCAACGCTTGACAATCCGCCCCTTAAGGTCGACCTCATCAGGACGGACGTCGTCGATGATGGTGCTTCGAACTGGCCCGGACTCATCAAGAGGGTTCCGATCATTGATGATCAGTTCCTGAGACACGTCTACGAGGCGGCGGGTCAGATAACCCGAGTCAGCAGTTCGAAGAGCCGTATCTACAAGTCCCTTTCTTGCACCTGGAGTCGCAATGAAGTACTCAAGAACTGACAGGCCCTCACGGAAGTTTGACTTGATCGGTCGAGGGATCATGTCTCCACGTGGGTTGGCCACCAGGCCTCGCATCCCGGCAATCTGACGCACCTGCATCATGTTTCCTCGAGCACCCGAGCCCACCATCATGTCAATGGGGTTGAACTTGGTTTCCTTCAGTTCTGCCTGCATTGCCTCAGTCACCTCGAAGGTGGCTGTGGTCCAGATCTCGATTTCCTCCTGCTTGCGCTCAGCGTCGGTGATGATTCCCTTGCGGAAATTTTTCTCGACCTTATCGGCCATGATTTCGTAGCGGTCGAGGATCTTGTACTTGTTCACCGGAGTGGACACGTCGTTGATCGAGATGGTGAGTCCTGAACGCATGCCGTAGTTGAAGCACAGGGACTTGATTTGATCCAGCGACGTTGCCGCCACTGCCTTGGGGAATTCGATTGCAAGACGATCGACGATTGCGCCCATCTCTTTCTTGCGCACTGGCGAGTCGAAATACTCATATCCCAGAGGAAGTGCCCGGTTGAAGAGCAGGCGACCAGCAGTCGTCTTCTTGTAGACGGCAGCCTTGCCGTTCGCAGGAGTCTCAATGAGTTCGAGATACTGATGGCCATCACGCTTGCCACCGCGGTACTCAATCATGGCGTGCAGGCCGATTTCGCCGGCCTCGAGGGCACGCTCAATCTGATCCATACGTCGGAACACGCGTCCCTCACCAAGTTCGCCGGGCGCATTCTCTGTCAGGTAGAACGCACCGATGATCATGTCCTGAGTAGGCGTTACAAGCGGCTTGCCGTTTGCAGGGCTGAGCATGTTGTTAGCACTCAGCATGAGCACGCGTGCTTCGGCCTGAGCCTCTTCAGAAAGAGGAAGATGAACTGCCATCTGATCGCCGTCGAAGTCTGCGTTGAAGGCGGTACAAACAAGGGGGTGAATCTGAATTGCCTTGCCCTCTACGAGCACTGGCTCGAAGGCTTGGATACCAAGACGGTGAAGCGTAGGAGCACGGTTGAGCAGCACGGGATGTTCTTTAATGACATCTTCGAGCACGTCCCAGACCTGAGGCTTGCGACGCTCAACCATGCGCTTGGCTGACTTGATGTTCTGGGCCAGTTCCTTGTCTACAAGCGCCTTCATTACGAAGGGCTTGAACAACTCAAGCGCCATGAGCTTAGGAAGACCGCACTGATGCAGGAGCAACTTGGGGCCCACCACAATTACTGAACGGCCTGAGTAGTCCACTCGCTTGCCGAGCAGGTTCTGGCGGAATCGTCCCTGCTTGCCCTTGAGCATGTCAGAGAGTGACTTCAGCGGACGGTTACCTGGTCCAGTGACGGGGCGGCCACGACGGCCATTGTCAAAGAGTGCGTCAACTGCCTCTTGCAGCATTCGCTTTTCGTTGTTGACGATGATCTCGGGTGCACCAAGGTCAAGCAGTCGCTTCAGGCGGTTATTACGGTTGATCACCCGGCGATACAGGTCGTTCAAGTCTGAGGTGGCAAAGCGTCCACCATCGAGTTGAACCATGGGACGCAAGTCCGGCGGAATCACCGGAACGACATCAAGGATCATGGCCCGAGGATCATTGACCCGGTGGCCCGAATCGGGGTCACGACGGTTGAATGCAGCAACAATCTTGAGCCGCTTGATGGCCTTCTGCTTGCGCTGAGCCGACAGAGCCTTGACGCCCTCTTCGGGGTCGATGGCTGCTCGCAGCTTGATCTCTTCTTCGTCAAGATCGATGCGGTCGATCAGTTGCTTAATCGCTGCAGCGCCCATGCCACCCTCGAAGTACTCGCCGTAGCGATCTTCGAGTTCACGCCAGAGCATTTCGTCTTCAAGGATCTTGCGTGGGTACAGGTCTTTGAACTCATCCCACACGCGATTCACGAGCTCGAGTTCGCCATCAAAGTCTTCGCGGATTGCTGCAAGGTCTTTGTCTGCGGCCTTGCGGCGAGCAGTCAGATCGGACTCTTTTGCACCATCTGCCTCGAGCTTTTCGAGCTCGGATTCGAGTTCTTCGAGTCGCTTGGCGAGCTTGAGCTCACGGTCCTTATCGATGGCCTCACGCTCACCGATCAGGTCGGCTTCAAGGCTCGGAAGATCCTCGTGGCGCTTGTCCACGTCTACCCATGTGACCAAGTCGGCCGCAAAGTAGATGACCTTTTCAAGCTGCTTTGCCTTGAGCTCTTCACGAGCCTCGGTGCCGGACAGCAAGTATGCAAGCCAAGAACGAGTACCGCGCAGGTACCAAATGTGAACCGCAGGGGCTGCGAGTTCTACGTGACCCATCCGCTCGCGACGAACCTTGGAACGGGTGACTTCAACGCCACAACGCTCGCAGATGATGCCGCGGAAACGAACACGCTTGTACTTACCGCAGTAGCATTCCCAGTCCTTTTGAGGGCCGAAGATCTTCTCGCAGAAGAGTCCGTCCTTCTCTGGCTTGAGCGTGCGGTAGTTGATGGTCTCTGGCTTTTTTACTTCACCATTTGACCAGGTGCGGATTGCGTCGGCCGTAGCCAAACCAATACGGAGCTGGTCGAAGAGATTGACGTCAATCATGATTTCAGCCTCTCTCAGCGCCCGGCCTGGCGGCGGGCGTCATCCTCGTCGGTACCACGTTCTGGGCGAGACAAATCAATGCCAAGCTCTTCGGCGGCTCTAAAGAAGTCTTCGTCGAGTTCACGCATCTTGATCTCTTCACCATTCTGCGAAAGCACTTCGACGTTTAGACACAGTGCCTGCATTTCCTTGATGAGCACTTTGAAGCTCTCTGGAATGCCGGGCTCGGGGATGTTCTCCCCCTTGACGATTGCCTCGTACACCTTGACGCGGCCGAGGGTGTCATCGGACTTGATAGTCAGCAGTTCCTGTAGGCAGTAAGCGGCACCGTAGGCCTCGAGTGCCCACACTTCCATCTCGCCGAATCGCTGTCCGCCGAACTGTGCCTTACCACCAAGTGGCTGCTGAGTAATCATTGAGTACGGGCCAGTGGAGCGAGCGTGGATCTTGTCGTCCACCAAGTGAGCCAGCTTCAAGATGTACTTGTAGCCAACTGTAATTGGGTTGTCGTAACGCTCTCCGGTGCGGCCGTTATACAGGGTGACCTTGCCATCTGAACCGATCAGGCGAGTACCATCCGCTGCTTCTGGATGCAGGTTCTCGAAGATCTTCTTAATGGTCGGGTGCTTGCCGGCCAGCTCAACTTCGTCCCATTTGGCGCCATCAAATACTGGCGTAGCCACAAGCGTGGCCGGGCGGGTTGTAGGCCGGGTCTTGGTTTCGGTTCCGCGGATGGGGTTTTCTCCAACCTCGGTGTTTCCGTCAGTCCAACCCCAACGTGCAGCCCAACCCAAGTGAGTCTCGAGTACCTGTCCAACGTTCATTCGTGAAGGCACACCGAGCGGGTTCAAGATGACGTCTACAGGTGAGCCGTCCTCCATAAAGGGCATGTCCTCTGAAGGCAAGATGGCCGAGATAACACCCTTGTTACCGTGACGCCCAGCGAGCTTGTCGCCAACTGAGATCTTGCGCTTCTGAGCAACGAAGATACGGACGAGTTGATTCACTCCAGGCGGAAGTTCATGGCTGTCGTCACGGCTGAATACCTTGACGTCGATGACCTTGCCGACCTCGCCGTGAGGAACCTTGAGCGAGGTGTCTCGTACTTCACGAGCCTTCTCGCCGAAGATCGCACGCAGCAGACGCTCTTCTGGGGTGAGTTCGGTCTCTCCCTTTGGCGTGACCTTGCCCACGAGTACGTCCCCGGGGTTGACCTCGGCGCCGACACGGATGATTCCGCGCTCGTCAAGGTCGGCCAGGATTTCCTCGGAGAGGTTCGGAATATCCCGAGTGATCTCTTCTGGGCCGAGCTTTGTGTCTCTTGCGTCGACCTCATGCTGCTTGATGTGAATCGAGGTGAGGACATCATCACGAACAATTCGCTCGTTCAAGATGATGGCATCTTCGAAGTTGTAGCCCTCCCATGGCATAAAGGCCACGAGCAGGTTCTTACCAAGGGCGAGTTCGCCGTTGTCGGTAGAGGGACCCTCAGCGAGAACATCGCCAGCTTTGAGCTTTTGACCTTCGTCTACACGGGGACGCTGATTGATGCAGGTGTCTTGGTTGGAACGCTCAAACTTGTGCAGTTTGTAGGTGCGCTTGCCAGACTTCTTGTAGTCCACGACGATATGCGAGCCGTCAACTTCGACGACAACGCCATCCTCGTCGGCAAGAATCATGTCGGCTGCATCTCGTGCCGCTCGACTTTCGATTCCGGTACCGATGTACGGGGCCTCTGCACGCAGCAATGGAACTGCCTGACGCTGCATGTTGGCACCCATGAGTGCACGGTTTGCATCATCGTGTTCCAAGAATGGAATGAGCGCAGCAGCCACGGACACGATCTGCCGTGGGGACACGTCCATCAACTGAACTTCTGCTGGTGGCACAGCCGAAATCTCGGTGGTGGCACCAAGGAACTCGTCACGCTCAAGCTGCAGTCGAAGGTCAGACAGTGACGCAGCCTGCGGGGAACGGCGAACCAGCACACGCTCGGCGCGGAAGTTGCCTTTCTCGTCAACAGGCGTGTTGGCCTGAGCAACGACGTATTCCTCTTCCTCATCGGCAGAGAGATACATGATCTCATTGGTGACCTTGCCGTTGATCACCTTGCGGTACGGGGTCTCAATGAAACCAAACTCGTTCACCCGACCAAAGGTTGCCAAGGCGCCGATCAAGCCGATGTTTGGACCTTCTGGGGTTTCGATTGGGCACATGCGGCCGTAATGGCTGAAGTGCACATCTCGAACCTCGAAGCCAGCACGTTCACGTGACAGACCACCGGGGCCGAGAGCCGAAAGGCGACGACGGTGTGTCAGCCCACTGAGCGGGTTGACCTGATCCATGAACTGCGACAATTGCGAAGTTCCGAAGAACTCTTTGATTGCAGCAACCACGGGACGAATGTTGATCAAGGTGGTCGGCGTGATTGCTTCTACGTCTTGGGTAGTCATGCGCTCACGCACGACCCGCTCCATACGTGACAACCCAATGCGAACCTGATTCTGGATGAGTTCGCCCACGCTGCGGATGCGACGGTTCGCGAAGTGATCCTGGTCATCAAGGCGGTACCCGTGAGTACCCATGGCCAAGTTCAACAGATAGGTAGTCGAGGCCAAGACCTCGCAGCGGCTGAGCACTGGCTGATCGATCTCTGGCTCGTCAAGGCGTCCCTTGAGTTGTGGGAACAACTCTTGGAGCTTCTCGATTTCTGGGCCGAGCTTGCGATTGAGCTTGTAACGCCCAACGCGGGAGAGGTCGTAGCGACGGGGCTCAAAGAAGGCATTCGTAAAGTAATTACGGGCCGAATCGGGTGTAGCGGGCTCGCCGGGGCGGGCACGCTTGTAGATCTCAATGAGCGCCTCTTCTTGGGTGACCACGAGTTCGCGGTCTTTTTCCCATTGGCCTTCAAGGAAATCGAAGTGACGAACGAAGGACTCAAGGAATCCGGGAAAGTTCTCTTCGTCGTAGCCCAGCGCACGAATGAGCAGGAATAGCGAGAGGCGACGCTTGCGTGCCACTCGAGTTCCAGCAGTTGGGTCTTTTCCGGGCTTCTGCTCGACGTCGAACTCGATCCACTCACCGCGGTACGGGTGGATGGTTCCCGTCACGAGCTGATGTTTGGACAAGTTACGCAGGCGGAACCGCTCCCCCGGCTGGAAGATCACACCAGGTGAGCGAACCAGCTGAGACACCACGACACGCTCGGTGCCGTTGATGATGAAGGTGCCCTTCTCAGTCATCATGGGGAAGTCGCCCATGAACACCGTCTGCTCTTTAATCTCGCCAGTAGTGGCGTTCATAAAGCGAGCCCTAGCGAAGATGGGCGCAGAGTAGGTCATGTCCTTCTCTTTGCACTCCTCCACAGTGAACTTCGGAGGCGGCCGCAGATCCTCATCAAAGGGATCGAACTCCAACTCCAAACTCAGAGTCTCGGTGAAGTCCTTAATCGGCGAGATATCTTTGAAGGCATCGGCGAGACCATGCTCGACGAACCAATCAAAGGATTTACTTTGGATTGCGATGAGATCTGGTAGTTCGAGTACCTCATCAAGGTTGGCAAACGAATAACGATCACGGATGGTGACGCGTGAAGACAAAACTTACTCCCAGTGGATGCAAGAGAGTGGTGGGTATGGACTGTGTCTGGGACGCGAACCGCTCAGCAGAAATTTTCTGAAGAGGGGCGAACAGCAGAGCACGGCAACCTACTAGAGTATGCGCGCTGTTCATTCAGGTCAAGACGGGGTTTGAACTCTCTGGAAACGGCACAAGAAATTGAAGCCAATCGGACGCGCAACGGGAGTGTTCTCGACCGATTTGCCGGCGAGAACACTCCCGAATTGCGAACGCTAGTGCCCGTTCAGAGCATGTAATCGAGATGAACTCTTACTTGATCTCGACAGTTGCGCCGGCACCCTCAAGGGATTCCTTTGCCTTTTCTGCGTCATCTTTAGAGACACCCTCAAGGACTTCCTTGGGAGCGGACTCGACAAGGTCCTTGGCCTCTTTGAGTCCGAGGCTGGTGAGCCCACGGACCTCTTTGATGACCTGGATCTTCTTGTCACCGGCTTCGACGAGAACTACGTCAAATGAGGTCTTCTCTTCTTCTTCTTCAGCTGCTCCCCCGCCACCGGCAGGTGCTGCTGCTGCAGCAGCAACAGCAACAGGTGCTGCGGCAGTGACGCCGAAGCGCTCTTCGAATGCAGTGAGCAATTCTGAAAGCTCAAGCACGGTCAGGTTTGAGATCGAATCAAGGATCTCTTCATTGGTAGCCATGTGTCTTACTCCTCTTCAGCAGCGGCATCTGCCACTGTTTCGTTGTCGTCTTGTGCAACTACTGAATCTTCAGCAGGTGTTTCGGGGGTTTCTTCAGGTGCCTCATCTGCAACTTCTGCAGTGGCCTCTTCAGCTACCTCGGGGGTAGCTGCTTCTTCGGTAGCTGTGTCTTCAGCAGTTGGCTCAGGAGCCGCTACTTCTTCAACAACTTCTTCGGCAACTTCTTCGGCAACGGGAGCGCCAGCGGCACCTCCGGCATCGATCAGCGCTTTGAGCCCATAGGCAAAGCTGGCAGGAATTGCTTGCAACAGTGACGCGAATTCACGCATCGGGGCTGCGATCCCACCGGCCAACCTAGACAGCAGCTCTTCACGAGGCGCAACGCTTGCGAGTTGCTTTGCACTCTCCGCGTTGAGCACATGCGTTCCAAGTAGGCCGCCTTTGATGATGAGCAACGGGTTTGCCTTAGCAAATGCCTGCAACGCCTTGGCAACCATTACTGCGTCACCGGGCGTGCCATCGGGCTTCTGACCAACAAATGCGATGGCCGTCGGACCAACTAGGTCATTTTCGAAGCTCTGATCAACCTCAAGATCCTTGGTGGCGAGTCGAACAAGCGTGTTTTTATACACGCGGTATTCGCCCCCAACTGCGCTCAGTGATGCACGCAATTCAGCAAGATCCTGAACCGTCAATCCCCGATACTCAGTAAACAGCACTGCATCTGAGGACTCAAACTTCTCTCGGACCTCATCAACTACTGCAACCTTGTCAGGTCGTGGATTTTCCATTGACACCTCCTCTCAATCTGTTCGGGAGGATCGGGCGCCGCAAAGCGGACGCCCCCCTCGACCGAACTGGTCGGGTGTACTGGAGTATCCACCTACCCAGGCGAACCAGTGACGGTCCTTTCAGATCCTGCAATCAGCGCAAGCGCTCAACGCAGGATTCACCTTGGGGTCTTTGGCGAAGCAAGATCCTCGGTTGTAATTCTGTACTGCTGTATTTCTGTACTGCTGTATTTACTAACTGCTTCATTTACTAACCGCTGTATTTACTAACCCGTTCAGTCTAGAGCGATTGCTGCAACTCGCGCCAAAGCAGTTCCTCGACTAGCCGCTAGGTCTACCTTGAGCGGATGCATGCAATTGGAATTGATGTCGGGTCTACCAATCTCAAACTGGTTCTCGTAGACGAAACCGGTCAGATACATGCATCCACGAGCCGTCCACTGACTACGCGTCATGAGGGTGCAGCTGTCACTCAGGACGCCGAGCAGATTTGGATCGGTGTGCGAGATGCGATTCAAGAGATCACCGATACCCATCCAGATCGAGCCCGAAGCATCGTAACGATTGGGGTCTGCAGTCAGTACTCCTCGATTGTTGGCGTGGATGCTCAAGGGGCCGTGACGAGTCAGCTGTTGATGTATCTGGACCATCGCGGTGACGATCTGTGCTGGTCGGTCATGGAGCGCCATGAGCAGGCCTTCGAGGTTTTCGTCGAGCGGCATGGGATTCCACCCATCGGTGGCGGTTTATCCCTGGCACATTTGCTGCATCTTCAGACCGAGCAGCCTCTGATCCACGAGCAGACTGCCACCTATCTCGAGGTCATGGATTTCATCAACCTTCGGCTGACCGGGCGTGCAGTTGCGACTCAGTGCACCATGTTTGCCTCACAACTGTGTGACAACCGAGTTGTTGGGATAACTGAGTACGACTCCGATTTAGTCGCCATGGCTGGAGTTGATCCCAACAAACTCCCAGTGCTCATTGGTGTGGATGACATCGTGGGCCAGGTCCCAGCCCATCTTGCCGAGCAACTTGGTTTACCCACTGCAGTTTCGGTGCGCGCCGGAATGAACGACACTCAGGCTGGCGCATTTGCAACGGGCGTGCTGCAAGGCCGAGGGCAAGTTTCTGATAGCGGAGTGAATTCAGCAGTCTCGGATTCAGCAGTCTCTACATCAACAGTCTCTAAAAAAGGACGGCAGTGTGGCCTGATGATTGGCACCACTGCAGTGCTCGTGGACGAACTTGATGGGCATCGAGTTGATCTTGATCACGAGGTGCTCGCCATGCCGGCTCCGGTGCCGGGTCGCCAAGTAGTGATGGCCGAGAACGGTATCTCTGGAGCCGCCGTTGAACACACGCTCAACCTGCTCCGGCCACAAGGCGGACGAACCGACAGTGAGACTCCGGGTAGGCAGGGTCAGTTTGATGAACTTGAGTGGGCGTTGACACAGTCCCAGCCTGGATCCGACGGACTGTTGTTCTTGCCTTGGCTGGCCGGATCGATGTCACCACGTGCCGAGACTGCCCAACGTGGCGGATTCATCGGCCTGTCGCTCAGCACTACTCGAGAATCAATGCTGCGCTCCGTTGTCGAAGGAACAGCGCATAACCTCCGATGGCTACTGCCCGCTGTAGAAGGCCTTACTAGAACCACCTGCGAAGAAATCGTGTTCGGCGGAGGCGCCGCACGCTCTGCTGGCTGGGCTCAAGTGCTAGCCGATGTTCTCAACCGACGGGTCTGCGTGCTAGCGGACCCTGAGTTAGCCGCAGCTACTGCTGTTGGAATGGTTGCCTTGTGTAGATCGCAGGGAGAGGACCCGACCGAACTCCGACTCGAGCAAGCCGCTAGCTACACGCCGCGCTCCGAGTACCACGAGATGTACGAGCGTTCACAAATTCAATTCCAAGCCGCGTTCACAAACCACCTCTCTATCTGCGAAGCTTTGAGCCATGAGTGACTATCCCTACGCCGAACGTTTCACTGTCAATCGCCAATTGCCCGAGCACGGAAGAGATCGTTCAGAGATTCTGGCCGAGCTTCAGCAGATGGCTGTCGAGGAAGATACTTCTTGGGAGACCGGCCAAGTCTCTGGCTCCTACTACTGCGGAGACCGTGAGCACTACGACTACATGACCAAGGCCTTCGGCTTGTTTGGTCACGTCAACGCACTGCAGCGAGATGTCTGTCCCAGCGCTACCAAGTTCGAGGGCGAGATCATTGCGATGACGCTCGATATGTTGCATGCCGAGGCTGTGACTGACACAACACCCGCTGGCATTGTCACAAGCGGTGGCACGGCCAGCATCACGCACGCCATGCTGGCCTACCGGGAGCAAGCTCGCGATGACCGCGGCATCATTCACCCCAACGTAGTGAAGCCCGAAAGCGCGCATGCGGCGTTCGATAAGGCCTGTCACCTGTTTGGCATCGAGCTTCGCGTTGCCCCGATCAACCCAGAGACGGGCATTGTTGAGTTAGATGCAGTGGCCAACCTGATGGATGATCAGACCATTGCAATCGTCGGATCGGCTTGCACCTATGGCCATGGCGTGGTTGACCCCATAGCCGAGCTTGGGCAACTGGCCCTCAGCCATGGAACCGGCCTGCATGTGGACGGCTGTCTCGGCGGGTTCATCCTGCCCTGGGGACAAGAACTGGGATACGAGATCCCGTTGTTCGACTTCCGGGTCCCAGGAGTGACCAGCATCAGCGCCGATATTCACAAGTACGGCTACGGCTTGAAGGGGTCCTCTGTCCTTGCCGTTCGAGACAAGGCCCTGCGCAACTCGCAGTACTTCTATCTGACCGATTGGACTGGCGGAAAGTACTGCTCCCCCGGCATGGACGGCTCTCGTTCCCTCGGACTGCTCGCAGCAACGTGGGCATCCATGGTCGCCTACGGCAAGGACGGCTACCTGTCGCACGCCAAAGCAATCTTCTCTACGGCAGACAAAATGAAGGCTGCCGTCAACTCGCATTCTGAGCTACGGATCATCGGTGCTCCAACCTTCTGCTTCGCTTTCACCTCCGATCTGTTCGACATTTATCACGTCAATGACTTCATGCGGTTACGAGGGTGGAGGTTCAACGGCCAGCAGTACCCCAACTCGATCCACATGGCGGTGACAGGACCACAAACCCAGCCGGGCCTGGCCGAGAAGTTCGCTGCCGACCTAGACGAGGCAGTGCAGTACGGGATCGAACGCAAGGACGAACCAGCAGGAAGCGCTGCGATCTACGGCGGAGTCAGCGGCGGAATCACTGACGAAGTCGACGAGTTCATCAAGGTAGTTATGGCCGACATGATGGACACCCAACAATCGCTCCCGCCACTGGTCTGAGCTCTCGGACTGATCGGACTGCCTTCAGATGTCCCAGCACCCTGTTCTGCAAACTGTTTCACTCGGCCCACAGTGGCCAACAATTGACCCATTCCTGTTCTGCGCGCATCACGATGATGCCTACCCCGAGGGCAACGCCGAGTTCGGCCCAGCGGCTTCGCTCGAGGGACGGCAGATGGGGTCTGACTTTGCGGGCAAGGACGGCTGGCGGATGTACCACGGGTCGGCCGTTCCTGGGTTTCCTCAGCACCCTCACCGCGGGTTCGAGACCGTAACGTTTGTTCGGAAGGGCTTAATTGACCACTCAGATTCACTGGGTGCCGCTGCCAGATTCGGTGCAGGCGACGTGCAGTGGCTGACTGCCGGAAACGGGATTGTGCACTCGGAGATGTTTCCGCTGCTCAGCCCAAGCAGCCCGAATCCAGCTGAGTTGTTTCAGATTTGGCTGAACCTGCCAGCCGAAGACAAGTTGGTGGAGCCGCACTTCACCATGTTGTGGAATCATCAGATTCCGCGTGTGGAGTTCACCGACTCTGCCGGGCTCACCACTGAGGTCACGGTCATTGCAGGAGCTGTCCCCAACAACAGTTGCGAACCGCCACAACCGCCTCCCAGCTCGTGGGCAGCGCGGGCCGACTCAGATGTTGCGATCTGGTCGATCCGTATGCAGGCTGGCGCAAGCTGGACGCTGCCGGCAGCGCTTGGCCCAGACACGGCGAGAATCTTGTATTTCTTCGAGGGATCCACGCTGAGCGTCGCAGACGAGCAGTACCAGTCAGATACGGGCCTCGCTATTACTTCTGACTGCGAGATTGAATTGGTTGCAGGTGAGCAAGCAGTTGAGCTTTTGTTGCTGCAAGGCCGACCAATCGGCCAACCCGTGGCGCAGCACGGTCCCTTTGTTATGAACACTCGAGCCGAACTTGAGCAGGCCTTTGAGGACTACCGGCGGACCGAGTTTGGTGGATGGCCATGGCCAGAGGATGGTCCGGTTCACGGAGCAGAACCCAAGCGCTTTGCTCGCCATACAGACGGCCGAGTCGAAGAGCCAGATTCTCAATCAGCGTAACGGCAGGACCCGGGCAAAAATCGCCTTGAGGTATGCACCTTGCGGGAAGGTGTCTGGGTGATCGATTGCGTGCGTGGTGTGACTGATTCCATCAAGCTGAACGCCAGATCGATACGCAGCATCGCCCACTGACTCCATGAATTGTTCAGAGGTGACTCGGGCCGAGCAAGAGGCCTGCACCAACATGCCCCCAGAGTTCAGGAGTCTGACCGCCAACTCTGTCAACTTGCCATAGGCACGCAGAGCCCCATCAATTTGGTCCTGCTTCGAGGCAAACGAGGGTGGGTCGACAATGACCATGTCAAAGAGCCTGCCTGCCTCGATCATTTGAGACATGACTGTCATGGCATCACCAACAGAGACTTGGTGAGTGCAAGCGCGCACGGCTGCACGCCCTGCGTTTCGAGCCATATTGCGCTTGGCTGAATCAATTGCTGCAGCGCTGATGTCGACGCTGTGGACTAATGCTGCCGCCCCAGCAGCAGCGTTCACCGAGAACCCGCCAGTGCAGCAGTACACATCAAGCACGCGAGAACCTTGGGCTAGCGAACGAACCCGCGCACGGTTGTCGCGCTGATCCAAGAAGAACCCTGTCTTCTGACCGTGGATAACATCCGCTTCAAATCGCAGGTCATTTTCGATGAAGGCAACGGCCTGTTCTGGTAGCTCTCCGAAAAGGGCTACGCCGTCTCTCAGCGCAGCGCCACGGAACAGGAATTGCTGTCCGGGATTCTGCAAGCCTCTAGCTAAACGCAACACCACTGCGGTTGGGTCAAATACCTCAGCGATGCTGCTGAGAATTTGTTCGAGATGAGGGAACCAGGCTGCGCTATACAGCTTGAGGACATAGGTATTGGCGTAGCGGTCAAGCACCAAACCGGGCAGCGAATCATTCTCGCCGTGAACGCAGCGGTAACCCGTCGTATGGGTTGGATCGAATGTGCCGAGGCGCAGTTCCTGGGCGGCGGTCAGACGCTGCGTCCAGAAAGAAGAATCAATCTGAACAGGCTTTCCATGGTGAAGAATCTTGATACTGATTGCCGAGTCTGGGTCATAGAGCCCAATCGCCATGAACTCACGGCGCTCATCAAAAATGACGGCAAGGTCGCCCGCCTTACCGCCGGGCTTGAGCGAGGTGATTGAGTTGTTGAATACCCAAGGATGACCGCCGCGAATCTGCCGAGCAGCATCTTTGGTAACTCGCACGGCCAAGCGGTCGACTGCTGCGGTCTGGGTAACTGGCTCGCTCTGGCTCATAGCAACAACACTCTCACTTCGAGCGAGAGTGCACTGCTTTCGGCTGCACTGCTTTCGGCTGCACTGCTTTCTGGGGTTTCTTAGGCAGGTGCCGCAGACCCATCCATGACAGCGCAGAGATATGTGAAGCAACTTCGTCGGCCGACATTTTGGGGTTATCCACCCACCATTGACCGACAAAAGTGACCATACCGATCAGGCTCTGCGCATAGATGGGTGCCGCTTTCGGGTCATAGCCCGCACGCTTGAATTCTTCGGTAAAGACATTGCCAACCCGAAACCCCACCTCGGCCAACAAGTTGGCTAGGCCGCTCTTCGTAGGCGAATCGCGAGACAGCACGGCGAACCCATCGGGGCGTTCCTCCACGTATTTCATAAAGGCAAGCGCCGCCCCTTCAATACGCTCGCGAGGAGGCCCAGTGGAGATGGCTACCGAGATGTGCTTGATCACATAATCCATCTCTCGATCCACGATGACTGCGTAGAGGCCCTCTTTGCCACCAAAGTGTTCATAGATGATGGGCTTCGAGATTTTGGCCCGCTCGGCAATTTCTTCGACCGAGGTTGCCTCAAAACCCTTCTCGGCGAAGACCTTTCTGCCAACCTCAACAAGTTGGTTTCTTCGCTCTCCGGCAGACAGCCGGGTACGTGTGCCATCTGCCATAGAGACAACCATACTACGATGGCGTAGGTTACGTCATGGTAAGTTACGATGTAGTAAGCTACGCAAAAGTAACCATACTGCGACACCACTAATCTGACCTTCAAGAATCCCCGACATCTGAGGAACGCCATGACTGATTACATGACTCCCCCAACGACCGAAGAAACCCGCAAGCAGATCAAAGCTGATTTGCCCGCCGACACCTTTGAGCGTCAGCCCCAGCGAGCGCTGTGGTTCATTCCGCTTGTTGCAACTGCACTCGCTGCGGGAACCACCATCATCGTTGTCCGGCCGCCTTGGTACTTCTGCGTGCTGCTTGGACTCGTCATGGGTCAATGCTTCGCATCAATGGGATTCTTGGCGCACGAGGTGCTCCATGGTGCAGTCGTTAAATCCAAGGGCCTGCAGTACTTTCTGGGCTACCTAGGGTTCGCACCCATGCTGGTATCCCCCTCGCTCTGGCGGGTCTGGCATAACCAGATTCACCATGGCAAAACCAATATGGGCAACTCCGATCCAGACAGCTTTGGCACCGTTTCAAGATTCGAGAAGGCTCCCTCCACTCGCTTTGTGGCTCGTCTGGCACCCGGTTCGAGGCACTGGTCGAGCGTGTTCTTCTTTGCTTACTGGTTCACCTTCCACGGCCAAGTCGTTCTGTGGATTCAGGCCAAGTACATGCGGACCTTTGCTCGCTTCAATCGCCGCCGAGCAATCATCGATAGCGCCGTCTGCCTAGCCTTGTGGATCACCGTGGGTGTCTTGGCTGGACCGTTCTACGCCCTCTTCGTAGTCGCAATTCCCGTGATGCTGACCAACGCTCTTGTTATGGGCTACATCGCCACAAATCACTTCATGCGGCCGATGACCAAATCGAATGACCCCATCGAAAACTCGATGAGCGTGACCACACTGCCGATCATTGACCGCTTGCACTTCAATTTCAGCCACCATGTTGAGCATCACCTGTTCCCCAATATGAGCGCAAAGCATGCGCCTCGTCTGCGGACCTGGCTTGAGGAGAACGAGAACGATCGTTACGTAACGCCTAACCATGCAGTTGCTATTGCGTATCTGTATCGCACCCCTCGCGTGTACCTAGATGCAACAACCTTGTGCGATCCCGAGGACCCTCAAGGCCCCTACAAAGCAGACACTCGCGAGCTAGCTGAGATTCTTCATTAGGATTTCACGGCTCGGATTGAGCTAGCCGCACCTAGGTAGGGCGCAGATAACATGTGAGAATGAAACGCTTCTTCGTCTTTCTTGCAACCCTTCTGGCAGTTCTGATTTCGATCCCCGCTCTGGCCTCTGCTCACAGCGAGGAAGGCGAAGTGAGTCTTACCAAGACCGATCAAACCGGTCCGACAACCGTCTATATCCAAGCTGGGGTTGTCTACAAGAGCGACGGGCACTTGGCTGAAGATGCCCAAGTAAGCGCCACACTCAGCAGTCCATCGGGAGCAACTGTAGGGCCGACCGTTCTCACCCCCGGCGACTCAACCGGAGTCGAGAGCGCCGGTGTAACGACCGCCCTCTATGGGGCGACCCTTGAGTTGCCTTCCGCAGGCGAGTGGTCCATTTCTCTCACCTCGCAGAACCCATCGGCCCAAGCTGATGGCCAATTCACTGTGGCAGAATCCTTCGATCCCATAAGCGCTACATCAGAACCGGCGCCACTTGGCGAGGATGCCGCACCCGGCGAGATGACCGCAGAAGATCAGGATCAAGTAGACAAAGACAAACTCATTACTTCAGCAGCCGAGGCAGAGCAGGGGGCCAAAGACTCTGAGGGCAGCAAACTCAACCTCTACCTTGTTATCGGAGCAGTAATAGGGTTTGCGCTCGCGTTCGCTCTCGCCCGAAAGCAGCGCAAGGACAAAGACCCCAAGGCATCTCAGGCCACCCCCACCGAGTAACTCCGCCCATGGCGTTACCCAAGAACGACTCTGGTCTTGTTCCTACCGTGGGTCAAAGCTCAGGTGTTGTGTCACATCACCCCAGGCTTGAGGCATCATGACGCGGGCCGTGAATCTCAGCGACCCATCGATTCGCCTCAGTGTGTCCACATACCTACCAACAACCACGGGCTGCAGGGGCAAGGAATCGGTGGCTTGAAAAACTGTGAAGCGAGATCGCATCTGAAGCTCGTCCGGGCCAGCAGACTCGACAATCACATTCGTAATCACGTGCGCAGTAAGCGGCGTGCCATCAGCGTGTCTCAGGGTCATGGCCGAGTACAAGGCGAGCATTTCTGCTTTGCCTTGGGCGATGCGATTGCCAGACTCGTCGAGCAGCTCCGCATCAGCTAGCAACTCGGCTAACCCCTCAAAGTCACCAGCGTCGATGAACTCGGCATAACGAGCCAAAAGTTCCGCAGCTTCTGCTTTGTCCTCTGCGGAGACTCGGCTTTGGCCGATTGTTCTTGGGGTGCTGTCATGCTCGGAGGATGGCAGGGGGGAATTCGTCATCTCCCTATGCCAGCAGGTTTCGGATGCAACTTGCAGGATCATCGGCTTTGCCTTGCCAGAACTAGGGTGAACCGCAACTCGCTGACCATGGGAGAAGCAACGTAATGGCACATAACCCGATTGGCCCGCTCGGAGCAGCAGATGAGGGCTTCACCCATCAGGTTGCCGACACCTTTGCAGTAGTGGGCACTAGTGATCCGGCTTGGACCGAGAAGGTCTGTGCAATGGCGATGGCTCGCGATGGGAGCCTACAAATTGGATTCGGACTTGGCCGCTACCCAAACAGGAATGTGTTGGATGCCTACGCCGCCGTGAGCCGAGGCACCCAGCAGACAACCGTTCGCAGTAGCCGAAGCTTGTCCTCGGACCCCGAGTCGACCTCTGTTGGCCCCATTCGCTATCAGGTCCTCGAGCCGCTGCAGCAGGTGCGATTTAGCCTCGATGCCAACGAGGTGCAGCCCATCTCATTCGAGATCACCTTTGATGGCATCGTGCCGCCGCAGCTTGAGGAGCGCACGCACATGCGCGACCAGTACCGAGTCTCTGCTGACCTCGTGCGCTATCACCAAACCGGAGTAGCAACTGGCTGGGTTCAACTCGACGGGCAACGCACCGAAGTCAATCCCGAGTCTTGGGTCTGCACTCGTGACCACTCCTGGGGAGTCCGATATGACGTAGGCCCACCAACGGTAGACCGCGCGGAGTCGACTGCCTTTCCAGCGGGCGTGGGGTTCATGATGATCTGGTGTCCGGCGCTCATGGAACGACCTGATGGGTCTCGCTATGCATTGCACCTTCATTTCACCTTGGTACAGATGCCGGGCTTTGCTCAAAAGACTGTGACTGCTGGGGTCGAACATGTTGATGGCAGCGTGGATCCAATCGTGGATCTTCAGCCCGACTTGCAGTTTGATCCTGAGAACCGCCGACTGCTCGGCGGCACCGTCATGGGCACCATGCAAGATGGCAGTCAACGGCCCATTCAGATTGAGGTCCTTGGCGACACAGGCGTGCAACTCGGCGCTGGTTTGTACTTTGGATTGGACGGCCACCATCACGGCGAGTGGCGAGGTGAGTTCCACCTAGATGGGGAACGCTTCGAGGACTGCAGTGACCCACAGACAGCCCGGCGTTTGCATCAGATTCGCGACACAGCAGTTCGGGTGATTGACCCCGTGGGTGGCGGGGTTGGTTGGGGAAACTGCCAGCCAATAGCTGCTGGCCCGTGGCCCGAACTTGGTCTTGCTGACGACCCCTGGATGTAGGGCGCTCGCAGTGCTGGTACCCGAGCGTTGACCTCGCTTTAGCCGTGGGTTGAAATACCGCCATCAACTGCAATGATCGAACCGGTTACGTAGCTTCCTGCGCGTGAAGACAAAAACAGAACAGTTCCTGCAACGTCTTCGGGGGTGCCGATCCTGCCGAGCGGAACTCCCGAGGACACCATTTCTTCGCCGCCTTCAGCGTCGAGAATAAAGGCCATCATCTTTGAGGGGAACGGGCCGGGAGCAATCGCATTCACGGTGACGTGTGAGCTTGCTAGGCGGTGCGCGAGCTGGCGAGTCAGCATGTGGACTGCAGCCTTACTGGCCGAATAGGCGTAATTCTCGGTTTCGGGAACTCGAATGCCATCAACAGAACCGATATTGATCACGCGGGCTGGGTTATCGCTGCGTGCAGATTTTTTGAGCAGTGGCATGAGTTCGGTAGTCAAAGAGAACACGGCCTTGAGGTTGGTGGCTAGAACCTTGTCCCATGCCTCGTCTGGGTACTCAAGCAGTGGCGCACCCCAAGTTGCCCCTGCATTATTCACCAGAATATCAACCTGATCCTCACGTGCTTTGACTGCCTGAGCCAAAGCCTGCACGCCTTCAACCGTTGACAGGTCGGCGGGCAAGGCCACACAGAACCCAAGTGCCGATAACTCCTTGGCAACTTGTTCACAGACCTGCGCTTTGCGAGAGGAGATGTAGACCTTGGCCCCCGAGCGCACAAGGCCCTCGGCGATCATGCGGCCGATCCCGCGTGACCCGCCCGTCACCACGGCAACTTTGTTTTTCACCGAGAACAGATTCTCAATATCCATTCGCAAACCCTAGCCATCAACAAGCTCCCTGTGCTTTGTCATGCGCCTGACCCCCTATAGGGGGTCAGGCGCATTACGAAACGGGTTGATCACGACTATCTCGTTGCGATCGGTGCTTAGGCAATGGTGTGAGCGAACCGGCCTTTGAGGCGTGACCACAGACTCGGGTGCTTTGGTTCTGGCTTCTCTTCGGGAACAGCGGCGTCACTACCTCGGAGGTACATGGCCACGGCTTTGATTGCGCCAAAGGTTGGAACAGCAAACAGCGCTCCAACTATTCCGCCGACCGAGAACCCACCGATTGCGGCCAACATGGTCACAGGTGGAGACAAGCTGACGGCTTTGCCAACCACGAGTGGAACCAGCACGTGATTGGTGAAGAGCATAAAGACCAAGAACGCGACAGTCATGAAGATCGCAGGCCCCACGCCTGCCGTCAGGCTGACTGCAAACACCAGGGTAAATCCCAGAAGTCCACCAATTTGGGGGATCAGGGAGGTGAGCGCTGACCACACACCAAGGAGCGGACTGAGTGGCACTCCTGCAATGAGTGCAGCACTTGCAGTCCAGATTCCGTTCAAGACAGCGACTAGCAAGCTTCCGGCGAAATACTTAGCTAGTACTTGGTAGACCACGCGGCCGATTCCATCGGCGGATTCTCTGTGACCAACAGGAAGCGCTGAGCGAATGCTTGCCACCAGGCGAGGTCCCTCGAGCATGATTCCGGCCATCAAAAAGAGCGCCAGCATGACAGCACCAAGGCCAAACGATGCTGACTTCAGGAGTCCTCCGACTTCTAGTCCACTGCCCTGACCTGACCTTGCCGAGAAAGAGTCAAGGGCCTGGGTCACCTTGCCTGGCAAATCTGCAGACTGAATAGATTTACCAACTAGAGGCAGGTCGCCAAGTGAGGCCACCGTCTTGGGAAGTTGCCGCTGCAAGTTTGAGGACTCTTTGACAAGTTGAGGCCCCGCAATGGCTACGAATCCCAACACAAGTACCAGCCCAAAGAACAGGACGACTACGACCGAAGGTGCCCGACCCAGCTTGGCTCGATTCTGCACGGCGTTTACCACCGGATCGAGTGCCATCGCCACGAACAAGGTCACCACGATCAGGGTTACCGCCCCAGACGCCGAACGCACAGTGCTCCAGATGATCACGAGCACCGTCAGTGAAAGCAGCAGAGTCAAGACACTCTGATCCGCGATGTCGACCGTGAGCCGAGGTGGTTTCGGAAGCAGCGAGTCGACCACCGGTTGAGGGTCACGCTCGCTAGACATGGAGCAACCTTAGAATCTTCACTTCAGCAAGTGTGGGAACCCAGCAGCCCGAAATTTCTACGCACCCGGAATTCCGCTCTAACAGCGAGCAGTTCAATGACACACACCTCGTTACACATCTCTCCTAGATCGATTCTGCGATCTGTTGCAATCATTGGTGCCTATCTGTTGGTTATTACTGTGGCAATGCGTGCAGCCACCACGCTCGTATGGTTCCTAGAGGCTTGTGTCTTTGCGGCTCTGAGTTGGCCCGTCGTACAACGGCTGCACCGGCATATGTCCAATACAGCAGCCATCTTGCTGATCACAGCGCTGCTTGCACTGTCCGTTTCTGCGATCGCAGCCCTCGGCCTGACTGAGCTTCAGGAGGAATCTGCCAAGTTTCAAAGAAACGTCCCCGCTGCGGTCAGAGATTTGGAGGGGACCGAGGGTTTGGGAAGTCTCATTAAGAAGCTTCAGATCGCAGATGACATCGAGAGATTCGCCGATCAGGTCACCAATCAGGTTCGGTTTCGCAATGCGGACCTTCGCGGCATCGCATCGCGAGTGGGCGAAGGGGCGTCAGCAGTCTTTGTGGTCTGGATCCTGACGGTGATGATCATTTTTACCGGCCCCTCGATGGTCAATGGGGCAATTGAGTTGGCACCCGAGACCAAACGAGAACCCATTCGATGGGTACTCAAACTGGCCTACTCCACGAGCACGAAGTACATGGGATTCATGGCGCTGCAGAGTCTGGCGGTGCTCCTGATTACCTTTACGGTCAGCACCTGGCTGGGCATCGACCTGCCTGGCCTCCTCGCAGTGACTGCAGCCCTTCTGGCTTTTGTCCCCTATGTGGGCATCTTTGCTGGAGCGCTTCCACTAGCACTGCTAGCACTGCTGAATGGGCCCAAACAAGCCCTCGCAGTCCTAGTCGGCGCCTTCATTTTGCAGATACTTGATGCGTATTTCGTGCAAAGAAAAGTCGATGTTGCCACTGTGCCTGTGGGGATTTTTCCCACAATGCTTGCTGCCATGATCGGCTTTAGCTTGCGAGGTCCGGGCGGGTTACTCGTAGGCGTTGCACTAGCGACCATGGCCATGGCGGTGTTGGGCAATACAGGCGCAATGCGCACCATTCGAAGCCTTGATGATACAGACCTAGCAAACAGCCCCGTCGATCCCGTTGCTCCTGAATCGGCAGATTCGGCAAACCCTGTAGCCATGAGTCCCGGCGAAATCTCTTGAGCAGTGGCATTTAGGCCTGAGCATTGCGAGAATGATCCCATGGGCTCGAGAGTTGGCGTTGAGAGGTGACTCAGAACCAGGGCGGAGACTCCCTCGATAAGGGCGCTGCATCCAATCCGGGCAGTGGCAACGAACTACCTTCAATGGAGGCCGTGCTGGATCGACCAATCGAACTCACGCTAGGTCACGACGACCCCGGTATCACCGCCTTTGTGAGCGGCGACGACGGGGCGCTCAAAGAGATCTATGAGCGCCATAGTTCCTTGGTTTTTTCCTTCTGTACCCGCTCGCTAGGAGCAGTTCGAGCAGCAGATGCAACCCAAGAAGTGTTTCTGGCAGCGTGGAAATCCCGGGGCCGGTACCGGCCCGAGTCTGGCAGCCTCCCGGCTTGGCTGATGGGTATAGCAAGATTCAAAGTGATCGACATTCTCCGCTCCGACGGACGCGCGCCCATCAGCGTCGACCTAACTGGTTCCGGCGAATCCCGTGACGAAGACGGCCGGGGCGGCAACCCAACCGAGAACGCTGCAATCTCACTAACTGGCGAGCGCATGTTGCTAGCAGAGGCGATCAAACAATTACCTGATCGGGCACAAGAGATGGTACGACTCAAGTTCTTTGAAGACCTGACTCAGGCGCAAATTGCCGAGAGATGCGACCTGCCTCTCGGAACCGTGAAAAGCGATCTTCGGCGCAGCCTTGTAAGACTCCGCCTCCACCTAGAGGGGTACCAAGATGTCTGAGGAGTTCACAGACCCGTCGGACCCAGATTCAGACTCAGGGGAATTTGCCAACCTTGTCTTGCTCGGCGCCAGTCTGAGCGAGTCTGACTTTGAGTTGATGACTGCCCCAACAGACCTGTGGGACCGCATCGCTGCAGGAGTCTCGCTAGCCGAGCCAACAGTGCTCACTCAACCGACAGTACTCACTCAACCGACAGTACTCACTCAACCGACGGTGCTAGCCGAACCGACAGTGCTCGCCGACCGTCGCAACAGAGGCAGGCGAATCAACAGCAGTCGCCGCATCATTGTTGCCGCCGCGGCTGCTGTGCTGATTCTGGTTGTAGGAGCCGTGGGAATCAGGCTTGTGGACTCTTCGAGAACAAGCACCGAACTAGTAGCGAGCACAACCTTGGATGTCCTTGAAGGCCCCGCCACTGCTCAAGCCAAATTACTTCGTTCGGGCAACACTGAACTCCTTGTCGTGACCACCGAGAACATGCCCGCTGCACCCGCTGGCTCTCACTACGAGCTCTGGCTCGTCGACCCAAAGGTAACCAGTCCGCAGTCACTGGGGCCCATGACGGGCAGCACCGAGGTTCTAATTCCTGACTCAATCGATCCCGCTATCTACCCAGTGGTCGATATCTCGTTGCAACAAAACGGAACACATGACCATTCCGGTCATAGCTTGCTTCGCGGCACCTTGCAGTAGACGCACCCGCCCTACAGCAAACCGGTTGAGGTTTGTTTCACCCTGACAGTTTCACGCTTGACCGCTAGCGTCGCATGCGTGGTCGATGATGCCGAACAAGCTCTACGCAACAAGATCAAGCTGCGTCTCCTCCTCGCCGGGGCAGATGTGGAGTCAGTTGACCAGCTGAGTTTTGTGGAATCCGAACAGGCCCCAGCAGCGGCGGTTTCGCTCCTGCGTAAGAGCCTGTTTTGGAGTAGCGATGAACTCATCACCATTGACGAACTAGCGCAACGAAGCGGCCTTGATGTCGAACTCTGCCGAAGGGCACGCATGCTGATGGGCCTGCCCGACCCTGGTGAGGCTGCGCTGTGCCGGGTGGAAGAAGCAGAGGCCTTTGAGGGATTCGCTCTTGGCATGGAACTCTTTGGGGTGGAGCCAGTGCTGCAGTTTGCGCGAGTCATTGGCTCCGCTCTGGCGTCTGTGGCTGAAGCCTCGCTGAGTGTCTTTGGCCGCTCCCTGACAGAACGGGCCGATGACAGCGAAGCTGTTCTGCCAGTGGGCGACGCTTACACGCTCGAAGTTCTCGATGCCGTGGAAGCGTTCCAGATAGTGCCGATGGCGCTCCAGATCCTGTCCAAGTTGCAGTTCGATCTAGTGATGGATCGTCTCACCGAAGCACCGGGACAACCAAGCTTTGCTGCTGTGGGCTTTGTCGATTTAACGGGTTCCACGCGTGCCACCGCAGCGTTAGGAGTAGACACCATGGCTGCTGCACTTACGCGATTCGAGGAGTGGTCCGTTGAACTAACGGTTGCGAGAGGTGGCCGCGTCGTGAAGTACATCGGCGATGAGGTGATGTTCCTGGCACCCGAAATTCTGAGCGCGGCCGAGGTGGCAACGGAGTTGATTCAACGTGTGGGCAACGACCCAATCTTGGAGACTGCTCGAGCGGGCGTGGCCTACGGGTCGGTCCTGAGTCGAGATGGCGATTATTTTGGGTCGACTGTGAACCTTGCTGCGCGACTCGTTGACAAGGCCAAGCCTGGGTCAGTGTTGCTCACTGGCGATGGAGCGAGTGACTGTCCTGGCGCTGTGGCAAAGGGCAAGCGCAGGCTGCGAGATCTACCCGAACGAGTTGACACTTGGCGCATTGGCTGAGCGAAGCAGGTAGCTACGCTTGCGAGAGAACTGCAGCCAGTACACGCCCGCTGCGGCGACGACTGCACTGAGCGGAAGTAGCAGCGGCAACGGGACCTCGGGCACAACAGGGGGTGGACCGTAGATTCCCGATTGCTGTGACGTGGCGGTATCGAATGGGAACAACAACGGTCCATGCCACTGCAACCATGGGGCGATCTGCTGTGGAGTTGCCCCCGTGACCACATCAAACTGGACCGGGGTACCCACCTTCGTAAACGTAACCTCGGTTACCCCTGCAGCCTGCAGGGTAAAGCTGACTTTCTCTTGGAGTTGCTGCGGCCAAGCTGCCCCGTTGCCCGGCATGGCGTAAATAACGGCGCTCGCAGTAACTGGGGCGCAGAGCGGCGCCAGCAGAGTGATTCGCAGACGAAACGTTGCCGAATCGGAACTGCTGCTATTGCGTGCGACTAGAGGGAAAGCCGAGCAAGGTGCGGTCGATCCGGATGGTGTCTGAACAATCGAGATATTCCCGCTCGGTAGTGGTTCAACACGTAGCACCGTGGCAGCACCGGCGGTACCTGCACCAAAAGTGACTGCCGCAAGGACCACGCCAATCACCGCAATGAGCAGTTTCGAACTGATTCGTTGCATGAGCACCTTTCCTGACCAAGGGGTTTAGTTCACACAAGTAGCCCCTACATGTCTGATAGGTAAACCTTGGTTAAATACTGAACTGACGTTCGTAGCTGTGGGGGTCCTGCGGCCTAGCGCTGCTCGGGTGGAGCTAAGCGACTGCGGGTACCACGAACCCGAGGTCGGTCTGAGTAGTGCTTGCCATCGGAACGCCTTGGCGAGGTATCTGGCTTGCCTCGTTTGGAACTCCACCTCCAGGTCAAAGAGATGCGCTGATTCTCGGTTTCATAGGCCGGCACCGCATGGAGCCAGTCGCGCTGACAGCGACCTCCCATCACGAACAAGTCACCGTGGCCGGGATGAAGCACCACATCGTCGGCCTGCGGCTCGGGACCGGCGTGGCCTTGGATACCGCTTCGAGCCCGCAGGCGAAATGGCCGAGGCTCACCCAGAACCAGAATCGCAATCAGCGTGTCATCAAGCCAAGTCATACCCGTGTCTGCATGTAAGCCCTGAAAGTCTTCCCCTGAGCGATACAAAATGGCTGCAACTCCGCTCAGCCGCGCCCGGTAGGCCATCTCGAGATGCATCGAGGTTTGGGTCAGCACATCTTTAAGCAAACCCTCGCTGAGCGAGTCTGCTCGCAGGCGTGCCCCAAGGCGCCGCTCCTCGACATAGTGATCAAATCGCCAGACCTCGCTCTGTTTCCACTGGGTCGTAGCTAGCGTGGTATCAAACAATTCCTGTGCTCTCGGCACAAACCCCGGGCAAAGATCAACCCAAGACCGCCCATCTCCTAAGGGGATTCTTTGCACGGGTGCTCGCCGGTTGATCTCAAGTAGCAGAGGGTCAGTCATAGGGGAATCTTTCGCAGGGTTGCCGATGTGGATCAAAGCGCCGTCCGCTTGCCCTCATCCCGCTCTACCCTAGGGACTCATATGGGGAACCACCTGATTATCAAACACGGCACCATCGTCGATGGGACCGGAAGTCCAGCCTTTGTCGGTGACGTTCACATCACTGATGGGATTATCTCAGCCGTGGTGCCTGCTGATGAGATACCAGACCACGACTCCTCCGATGCCGCACAAGATCCTGCAACCAAGGTCATTGACGCTACGGGCCTACTCGTGACTCCAGGTTGGGTTGATATTCACACTCACTACGACGGCCAAGTCACCTGGGATGACCTGCTTGCACCCACGGCCTGGCACGGGGTAACCACCTTGGTTATGGGCAACTGCGGGGTGGGGTTTGCACCCGTGGTTCCTGATCGCCGCGAGTGGCTTATCGGCCTGATGGAAGGTGTAGAGGACATCCCCGGAACTGCACTGTCAGAGGGGATTGACTGGGACTGGGAAACCTTCCCCGAATATTTGGATGCCCTCGAACCGCGTCGCTGGACCATGGACGTCGGGACACAGATCGCTCACGGTGCCGTCCGGACATATGTCATGGGTGACCGAGGCGCAAAGAACGAGCCCGCCACCCCAAAGGACATCGATCAGATGCGAGTCATTGTGCGTGACGCTCTCGCTGCTGGCGCTCTTGGATTCTCAACCTCTCGCACCATTGTTCACACTGCCATCGACGGAGAACCTGTCCCCGGAACCTTTGCCGCAGAGGACGAACTGTTTGGCATTGGCTCTGCTTTGAAAGAACTTGGCACCGGCGTGTTTGAACTAGCACCGGCGGGAGTTGCTGGAGAAGATGTCCTAGCACCGGCAAAGGAGGTGGACTGGATGGCTCGACTCTCTGCGGAGATGGGTCGCCCCGTCACGTTTGCCATGATTCAGGTTGATTCCGCTCCGGACCTCTGGCGAGAACTGATGGATTCTTCACTTGCAGCGACAGCAGAGGGTGCCGATATCTGGCCGCAAGTCGCCGGACGCGCGACTGGATTGTTGTCGGGCCACCACACCACTTATTCGCTCTTTGATGCCTTTCCCGCCTATCAAGAACTCAAAGCACAGAACCTGACCTCTGAGGCGCTCTATGAGGAACTCTGTGATGCGCAGGTCCGTGAGTCCATTCTGGGTTGGGAACCTGACGAGAACACAGCAACGAGTCTGGCTGGCGCCTTTGACCGCACCTTTCTGCTCGGTGATCCACCGGACTACGAACCCGGCGCTGATCGTTCGCTCACCGGAATCGCACAGGCAAATGACACCACCCCACTCGAGGTTGCCTACGACGCAATGCTCGTTGATGGTGGTCGCGGCCTACTGTATGTGCCGATCTTGAACTATGCAGACGGCAACTTGGACCCTGTTCGCGAGATGTTTCTGCACCCACGTGCGGCATCGGGTTTGGCCGATGGCGGAGCACATTGTGGCGTGATCTGCGATGCCTCGATGCCAACGTTCATGTTGACGCACTGGACTCGCGACCGCAGCAGAGGAGACACGCTTCCGCTCGAAATGATCGTCAAGAAGCAGACTCAAGACACTGCCCGCCTGTATGGCCTGTCGGATCGCGGCACACTGCAAACCGGCATGCTCGGCGACGTCAACATCATCGACTACGAAAATCTGCAGCTCGAAAGCCCCTATGTGACAGCCGACCTTCCCGCCGGCGGAACTCGATTGGTGCAGGGCGCACGCGGCTATGTTGCGACCATCAAATCAGGTGAAATCACCTTTGACGATGGCCAAGATACCGGCGCTCGCCCAGGACAACTTCTACGAGGAGCAAGATGACCACGAACCCACTACTGAACATGTCCCCCGACGAGTTGTTGTCGACAACGCGGTCGGTACGGAAACGGCTGGACTTTTCTCGCCCCGTAGAACCTGAGCTCTTGAACGAGTGCCTAGAACTCGCAGCTCAAGCGCCGACTGGCTCGAATGCTCAGGGTTGGCACTTCATTGTTGTCACCGACCCCGACAAGCGAGCCGCTTTGGGCGAGATGTACCGCAAAGGGTTCGAGATCTTCTACGGGAACCGTGAGGCTGCAGAGGCGAACCTGCCCGCAGATGATCCTGAATATGTGGCAGCTACAAAGCGAGTGATCGACTCCGCCGAGTACCTGGCCGAACACATGGGTGAGGTTCCCGTCATGCTGATTCCCTGCATTGACGTGCGCACTGACGGACTGAACGCCGCAATTCAGGCCAGCATCTGGGGTTCGCTCCTGCCGGCTGTGTGGTCATTCATGTTGGCAGCGCGTTCACGAGGCCTGGGAACATGTTGGACCACGCTGCATCTTGTCCATGAGGCCGAGGCTGCAGAGCTGTTGGGCATTCCGGACAACATCATGCAAGGTGCACTCATTCCGGTGGCACACACCCTCGGTTTGGATTTCAAAGCTGCGCCTAGACGAGACATGGAGCGGATCATCCACCACGACAGTTGGTGACTGATCGCATCGATGAACGCCAACGATGACGACCTAGCTGAGCAACTGCGCGCTGCAACAGAACTGCTTGAATCAGTAGCCCAGGACCGCTCGGTTCTGGCAAATCTCAACACCGAGGAACGATCTCGGTTGTTGAATGCTGCTGGAGATGTTTTCTGCCCCGATGTTGAAGAGCGGCGCCAGCAGATTCGAGCTAGAAGGCGAAGGCAACGCACCGAGAAGGCCCAGCGAGATCAAGCAGTTTTGGACTCAACTGGCATCCGGATACTGCGGGCCCAAGAGGTCTTTACCTCACCGAATGTCTTTCCCCCAGTTGGGTTTGTGCAGACAGACCTGAGCGGAGCCACGCAGGACCCTGAACCTGAACCGTTCCGAGAGACGAGTGAGCTCCAGCACTGCTATGTCTGCAAAGAGAAGTACCTACAGATTCACTTTTTCTACGATCAGCTTTGCCCCACATGCGCTCAGTTGAACTATGCCAAACGCACCGAGTCAGCGGATTTGAGCGGGCGCGTTGCACTGCTCACCGGGGGTCGAGTCAAGATCGGGTATCAAGCTGGGATCAAGCTGCTTCGAGCAGGTGCACACCTAGTTGTGACTACTCGTTTTCCGCAAGACTCAGCCCAGCGTTACTCCCAAGAGCCCGATTTTTTACAGTGGCAGAACCGGCTCGAAATTTACGGGCTCGACCTGCGTCACACACCCAGCGTTGAGGCATTTTGTAGCCATATGGTGAGCACACATTCGCGCTTGGATTACATCATCAACAACGCGTGTCAAACCGTTCGACGACCTCCTGAGTTCTACGAACACATGATGGATCGCGAGCGAAACGCCCAGAATGAACTGTCACAACCACATGCGAATTCGGCAGCGATTGCTAGCGGCCCGGCAGTTGGCGCAGGCGCATTGGTACATACGGCCACCGGCGCTGGTCGATCTGCAGAGATCTCTCAACTTCCGCTGCTACCCGAGGATCACCTTCGACAGGGCCACTTGTTTCCCGATGGCTTGCTCGATCAGGACCTTCAACAAGTCGACCTACGAGAGATCAACTCGTGGAGGCTAAACCTGGCGCAGGTGTCCACTGTAGAGATGCTTGAAACTCAACTCGTGAACGCAGTTGCACCGTTTGTGCTGAACGCTCGGCTCAAGCCGCTCATGTTGCAAACCTCCGACCGCGACAAACACATCGTCAATGTCTCAGCAGTTGAGGGGCAGTTCTATCGGCGGTTCAAGACCACCAAGCACCCTCATACCAATATGGCTAAAGCCGCCCTCAACATGATGACTCGCACCTCTGCGGCGGAGTATCAGGCCGATGGGATTCACATGAACAGTGTTGATACTGGATGGGTGAGCGACGAGGACCCAACACATATTGCTGAGCGCAAGACTGCGGAACATGGGTTTCACCCGCCGCTCGACATTGTGGATGGCGCAGCACGAATTGTTGACCCAATCATCGCTGGTACCACTACCGGTACCCATGTGTGGGGGCAGTTCTTAAAGGATTACTACCCCACCGACTGGTGATTTTTTGGGCTGAACTAGTCACAGAGCTGAACTAGTCACAGAGCTGAACTAGTCGCAGCCCTCAATCCAGATCTCACCATCGGCTCGGAGTTCCTTCTTCCAGATCCAGCCCTCGGCTTTGACCCGGTCGATCAAAGCTGAGGCCGCTTGGAACGCGGCCTCGCGATGCACCGCTACAGCCACAATCACCACTGCCGGATCTCCGACTTCAACCCGGCCCACACGGTGAACCGCCAGAGCGGCGCCAAGGTCAAACTCGATGGCCACCTCGGTTGCAAAGCGGTGCAATTGACTGGCCGCTCGATCCTCCCAAGCCTCGTACTCCAGAGCTAGTACCTGGTGCCCGTGATTTGGTGACCGAACCGTCCCTTCAAAGACGACGATTCCGCCGCAATCATCTCGGCGCACAGAATCCACCAGCACCAAAGCATTCAACGGATCCGATTCAATACCCGACACAATCTTGGGGGTAGCTGGAGCATCTCCACGAGCATTCATGGCTCACCGCTGCGTGCTGTCTCACATGCGTGACCAAGTATGTGAACCACTGCTTCAAGGCTCTCGGTTGCTCCACGTACCGACCCAGGAAGGTTGAGCAGAATTGTGCGACCCCGCCGGCCAGCAACCTGTCGCGACAGCGCAGCTAGCGGTGTGTGTTCCAAGCCTGCGACTCGCATCAACTCAGTGATCCCCGGAGCTTCGACATCGAGTACCTGCCTTGTGGCTTCTGGGGTGACGTCTCGACGCGCTAGGCCCGTACCGCCATTAGTGAGGATGAGATCCACTTGATCCCCATCGCACCATTCGGTCAGTAGGCGCGAGATTTCGGATCGGTCATCGGCCACCACTGCACGAAGCACAACAGTTGCCTCCATTCGGCTGGTGGCCACTGCTTCTACTGCCGGGCCCGTCAGATCCTCATACTCTCCGGCGAAGGCCCTGTCCGAAACGGTCAGGACTGCAACGCGAAGTTCGGGCCCTGCCTGTGTTGTCACATGATCAGACCCGCCCGAAACGGGTGGAAGGATTGCCAACTCAGCACCAGCGAAAGCTGTCGAGTACTCGAAGCGATGCACCAGCACGTCGTCAACTACGACCGAGCAGCTTGCGCACAACTCGGCAAACTCGGGGCCAAAGAGTTGTTCGGCCTGGATAAGCACTTCTGCAACGGTGGTTCCAGAAATCTCTGCGCTGCGGGTGCCAGCAAGTTCGCGTGCTCGAGCAAACAGGAGCACCTGAGTCATAGCTCTGGCCTAACAGGTTTCGATTCGCCGCGCATAAGGCCCTCTATCCACCGATTCGCGACATCAGGCGCACGGGTTGTTCAAACTCTGGCTGACCAATCGCATGGCCAGGACCCTTGAGAGCAACTGCAGAACAGATCAATTCAGCGAGTTCTTCTTGCGAAGCTCCCGCTCGGAGAGGGGTCCTCAGATCAGTCTCCGTATGCGCAAACAAGCAGGTTCGCAAGAATCCGTCCGAGGTAAGCCGTAGACGGTCGCACTGCTCACAGAACGGCTCAGTCACGCTAGAAATCACACCCACACGACCGGGTGAACCATCAACAAAGCTGTAGCTCGCAGCCGGTTCCGAGCCTCGACTCATGCCAACAAGCGGGTAGGCAGAATCAATGCGGCGCAGAATCTCGGCGGAAGACAAGACCTTCTGCGAGTTCCACGTGTTACCTGCCCCAAGTGGCATGTTCTCGATAAAGCGAACATCACAGTCCGTTCGGCGAGCGAATTGAACAAAGGCCAGAATCTCGTCCTCGTTTGTTCCAGCGATCATCACACAATTCACCTTGACCGGAGTCAGCCCAGCTTCTTGTGCAGCTGTTATTCCTTCGAGCACTTTGCACAGGGCATCTCGGCGAGTCATCTCTGCGAATCGGTGAGCATTCAGTGAGTCCAAACTGATATTGACTCGATCCAGTCCTGCTGTAGCCAAGCGTTTTGCATGACGAGCAAGCGTGGTGCCGTTCGTGGTCAGCGACAGGTCCTCGAGGCCCAGTTCTGAAAGCCCAGCAACCAACCGATCAAGATGCGGTCGCATCAAGGGCTCACCACCGGTTAAACGAACTGACCGAATTCCAAGGTCAACCAAAACCTGCGAGAGCTTCAGGATCTCTTCAAAGCTCAGTTGCTGATCTGGGGCGATCCAATCGAGCCCGTCCTCTGGCATGCAGTAGGTGCAACGAAGATCGCAGCGATCAGTCACTGAAATGCGCAGGTCTCGCGCAACGCGCCCGTAGCGATCAATCAGCAAAGTCACTTGCCTACCCTAGCGACTTCCCAAGAACTCTCAGCTCGCTCAGTCCACTAACTCGATTTCATCACCGATGCTGGCCACTCCCGCTTCGAGAACGTTTGCATAGGCACCGAGGTGATTCGGAAACGCAGGATGCAACTCTGTCATTGCATGAAACAACCCTGGCTCAGAGTTGAGCTCGGGCTGTGCCCGAAGCGGCATGGCGCATCTGACCGTGGGTTGCGAAATTTCGAGCAGAAGAGTCGCGCCAATGCGCATCCTCCGGCCAATCCAATCGTCTTCCAAGAATGCTTCGCCCGGCACATCCAAAATAAGGTTTGGACGGAACCGCCTCGCATCGAAGTTCAGGTCTGGTCGCAACTCGGCGCAGCCCTCCAAGGTCCTGCGCGTCAGCAGGTGGACAGCAGCAAGATCGAGAAAGGTTCCAGCGGGAATCGGAATCTGAAAGTACTCGGCTGCGTCATTCGTGGGCTCAAAGGTCATTTCATATGCCAAGGGCTCATCGCCAGCAGAGGACTCAAGTTGGCCAATCGCCCGTAAGGCAACCTCGCGTCCAAGCCAAGCCGATAACACGCTGTCCACAGAGGGGTCATCAAAGCTCATCTCGCCCTGTCCGGGAATGCTAAATCCAGAGTCATTCGCAGTAGCCATCAACATGTCAGCTGCCCGCTTGGCAGAGAGCACCCGCTGAGATTCCAGATCGATCACTGCTCGCTCACGATCACCGACTACCCCAGTGGCTTGGACTGTGATCGTGGAAACCTCAAGTCCCTGAAATGACTTGACCGGGTATCGCAGACAGGACTCAACCGTTCCGAGAATCACTTGCGCTCTCCTGTTTCACTTGCGCTCTTCCGTTTCATGCTGCGCTCTTCAATTTCATGCTGCGCTAGGCAGCAAGGTACAGCGCATCCATGTTGATGTACTACCGCGAAGATAGACCCTGTTTTGGGCCATATTGGGGGTCGCTGTCCTACGATGATCGCAGTATGACTCCCCAACAGCCCTCCTCGGCAGGACCCGCCTTGCCCACCCCGGGTACCAGCCTGCGATCCGGCAAGGTCTGGCGGAACTTCGGAAGAAACCAATCTTGTGTTCCAGCAGTTTGGGAACGGCCCACTACTGAGGAAGAACTCGTTGCCATTATCCGGCGGGCAGCACTAACCGGACGAACCGTCAAGGCAGTGGGCTCTGGTCACAGTTACTCTGCAATTGCCTGCACTGACGGCCACCTGCTTGACCTATCGGACTACTCCCGAGTGCTACACGTGGATCGCAGCACTGGCCTAGTTACTGCTCAAGCCGGTATCCCCCTGTGGCGACTCAGTGAAGAACTTGCAGCCCACGGCCTTGCCCTAGAGGTGCTCGGCGACATCAACTACCAGTCAATAGCTGGGGCGATTTCTACTGGTACTCATGGACCAGGAATCAAGTTCTCGAACCTGTCGAGCAGTGTGCGCGCCATGCGGCTCATTGCCGGAGACGGAACCGTTTTGGAGTGCTCAGCTGAGCTCCACCCGGAAGTGTTCTCGGCTGCTCGCGTCGGCCTTGGTGCACTTGGGATGTTGTCTACCGTCACCATCCAAGCAGTACCCGCATTCAACTTGCATGCAGTTGAAGAGCCTCTTGCCATGGACCGCATCTTGAGCGACCTTGATGACCTCATCGACAACAACGATCACTTCGGATTTTTTTGGTTCCCCGGCTCAAAGCTTGCCCTTACCAAACGCAGCCGGCGCACCCAAGAACCAATTCGGCCCCGAACCAAATCTGCAAAATGGTTCGAGGAAGTCCTCATTGATAATTATGTCTACGGTGCCGCCTGCAAAGTTGCCCGACGGTTTCCGCCAGCTGCAAAAACCATTGTTTCCATCGCTAGCCAAAAATCTGCACATGACTGGATAGACCGAAGCGATCGGGTGTTCGCCACTCCCCGCCTAGTTCGGGTTATCGAGATGGAATACTCCATCCCGCGCGAAGCCTTTCCCGAGGCCTTCACCCGCCTTGGGCGACTCATCGACAGCATTGGCACACCCATCACTGTTCCCGTTGAGATCCGGTGGTCCGCTGGGGACAACATCCCCCTGAGCCATGCCTCGGGCCGGGACTCGGCCTACATCGCCGCACACATGTTTCGTGGCGAACCCTACGATCAATATTTTCAAGGCGTTGAGAAGATTATGAGCGACTATCAAGGTCGGCCTCACTGGGGCAAGCTCCACTTCCAGAATGCCGAGACGCTCGCCCCGCGCTACCCGCAGTGGGATGAGTTCCAGGCCATACGTAAACGCATGGACCCGGACGGCCGATTCCGTAACCCGTATACAGATCGCGTGCTCGGCCTTATTAATCAGGGTCCGTCGTGATCAGGGTCCGTCGTGATCAGGGTCCGTCGTGATGAGGTTCCGTCGTGAAGGGGTTGTGTGATGTCTGAGGCCGCTCGCAACTTCTTGGCCGCTCAACCCAGAGTCATACTCGGACACTGGCCCACGCCCCTCCAGCCATGCGATCGCATGAGGGAACAGCTTGGCGGTCCACGAATCTGGTTAAAAAGAGACGATTGCTCCGGCCTGGCAATCGGAGGCAACAAGACCCGCAAGCTTGAGTTCTTGCTCGGCAAGGCACTCGCTGAGGGTTGCGATGGGGTCATCACCTTTGGAGCTCTGCAATCAAATCACGCTCGCCAAACTGCCGCTGCCTGCGCCAAATTAGGACTGAGCTGCGACCTCATCCTGACTCGCGCCGTGCCCCGCTCCGATGAGTTCTATACCGGCTCAGGCAACGTGTTGCTCGACCGACTGCTGGGAGCGCACCTACATATTGTTGAAGATTCAGATGCTGCATTTGAGAAATTTGCTGAGCTGTACGAGGCCGCTCAAGAGTCGGGGCAAAGTCTCTTTGGAATTGTGCCAGGCGGTTCGGACTCCACTGGTGTGCTGGGCTATGTGCAGGCAACGCTCGAGCTGGCCGAGCAAGTTACGGCCTTGGGTTTAGACCTGGATTCCATCTTGGTGGCCGCAAGTACTGCGGGCACTGCAGCAGGAATCGTTCTGGGCGCAGCGATAGCCAACTTGAACGCTCAGGTTCGAGTCGCTTGCGTCTACGAGCCGGCCTCTGTCACTGGGGCTGAGCTCGATTCTTTGGTGGCGGCAACTGCAGCTGACCTTGGCTGCGCGCTTGCAGATCGGAGCACGTGGTCGGTGAGCGATGCACCGCTCGGTGAGGGATACGGAATTCCTACACATGCGGGGCAAGCCGCAATAGATCTGCTCGCCACAACCGAAGGAGTACTCCTCGATCCGGTGTATACCGGCAAAGCATTTGGGTATCTGCTCGATCTGATTGCGCAGGGCCAGCTCGACGAACAACGCGACGTAGTTTTTGTCCATACCGGCGGCAGCCCAGGGCTGTTCGCCTATGGCCCAATTTTTGCAGAGTAGCCCTGCGCTCTCGACTGAACAACGCGTCGAGTTCGACTACAGGTCTAACTCGACCGTAATTGCTGCTGCCATCTGCGCTGCACGCTCTCGAGCGACCTCTAGGCTCTGATCCGCAGCGATGCATACTGCGAGGCGGCGACTGCCCTCACACTTCGGTTTTGCAAACAGACGAATCTGCGATTCTGGTTCTGCGAGCGCACCCTCGAGTCCAACAAATTTTGGGATGCCCGTTCCGTGACCAAGGATGGGCACCGAGGCTGCCGGAAGGCGAAGTTCCACCTGTGGCACGGGCAGGCCCAAAATGGCTCGTGCGTGCAGGGCAAACTCGCTCATATTGAGACTGGCTAACGTCACCAAGCCAGTGTCATGCGGGCGGGGGCTTACTTCAGAAAAGATGATCTCATCGCCGCGCACAAAGAGTTCAACGCCAAAGATTCCCCAACCCCCAAGGCTCGAGACAACCCGCTTGGCAATCTCTTGTGCTTGCTGCCAAGCCGGCTCGGACATTGCTGCGGGCTGCCAAGATTCCCGGTAGTCGCCATCTTGTTGAATGTGGCCAATTGGTGGACAACATTGCATGCCGTTTACGGCCGACACCGTAAGCACGGTGATCTCATAATCAAACGGGATAAACCCTTCCAAGATGCAGCGGCCAGCCCCGCTGCGGCCACCTTGTTGCGCATACTCCCAAGCCGGAGCTAAGTCCGAGGTAGTTCGCAGCACAGTTTGGCCTTTCCCGCTTGAGGACATGATCGGCTTCAGAACCGAGGGAAACCCGATTTGCTCCGAGGCCTCAGCGAGTTCGGCTTCAGTCTCTACGAAGCAGTACGGCGAGGTTGCAATCTGTAGTTCCTCGGCTACGAATCTGCGGATCCCTTCGCGGTTCATGGTCAGGTGCGCTGCCCTTGCCGTGGGAACAATTCGATACCCCTCGGTCTCGAGTTCCAACAACGTCTCGGTGGCAATCGCCTCGATCTCTGGGACCACAAGGTGCGGTTGCTCCAGCTCCACCACACGCCGCAGCTCGGCGCCATCGAGCATAGAGAAGACATAGCTTCGGTGTGCCACCTGCATTGCAGGGGCGTTCGCATAGCGGTCACATGCAATGACCTCGCAGCCCAGACGTTGCAACTCGATCGCAACCTCTTTTCCTAACTCTCCTGAGCCGAGGAGCAGGACCCGAGTGGCGGATGGAGACAATGGCGTACCGATTTCCATCTCATGGTCGTAGCACGCAAACCCTCCCCCTCACCACCCAGGCTGCTACGACTCCTCCCGCCCTCCCCAAAAACCCAGTTTCGTTATGCGCCTGACCCCCTCTAGGGGGTCAGGCGCATGACAAAGCCGAGGGAGGGGTTGGGGGGAAGCGATGTGGGGGTGGGGAACTGGGGATCATGTCTGACAGAATCGTGCTGTGACTCTCACTATTGCAACGGTCAACGTCAACGGCATACGCGCTGCGATCCGAAAAGGCATGCTCGACTGGATTGAGGATGCAGCACCGCAGGTGATCACCTTGCAAGAGGTCCGGGCACCTGACGACTTGGTCAGCGACCTTCTCGGTGAGGGTTGGTTCATCGCTCATGATGAATGCTCGGCCAAGGGTCGCGCCGGGGTGGCAATCATCTCTCGAAAACCGATTCATTCGGTTTCATCGCAGCTCGGCGGGTCGGCTTATAACGACTCGGGCCGATGGATTGAAGCAACTATCGACCTTGCTGCCGGCCGGACTCTCACCGTGATCTCTGCCTATGTTCACACTGGCGATGCCGATGACGCAGACCGGATGGAAGAGAAGCTCGCCTTTCTGCGCGACGCAATCGGACGCCTGACCGAGCTGCGCTCAGCCGGAGGCCACATTCTGTTCACGGGCGACCTCAACGTTGCTCATCACGAGGTAGACATAAAGAACTGGCGCGGCAACATTGGCCGAGCAGGGTTTCACCCCGATGAACGCGCCTATCTTGACGAGCTCATTGATGGACTCGGATGGGTCGACCTTGGTCGGTCGCTTGGAGGCGAAGGACCCGGTCCGTACACCTGGTGGTCCTACCGCGGTCAAGCGTTTGATAATGACGCTGGGTGGCGAATCGATTATCAGATCGCTACCCCTGAGCTTGCCGAACTAGCAGTGTCAGCGACGGTTCACCGCTCCCCCACCTATGCAGACCGATGGTCAGACCACGCTCCACTCAGCGTGCAATTCGACTTGCCTGAAGACTGAGCCAGCAGCCCCTACTCCCTGCTACTTCGAACGACTATTTACTGCTGCGTTGAGTGCTTCGACCAACTTCAGCGCGTCAGAGTCGTTGCCGGGCAAAACCAGTTCTGACTCCCAAGCATGCAGTTCTGCATTGACCTGCACGGCAGCTTCAAGGCCTTTCGGAGTCAGTTCCACGACCACGCGGCGACCGTCCATTGGGTCTGGCGAACGCAGCACAAGCCCCGCCGCAACCAAACGATCCAAGGTCAGAGTCATGCCGCCCGTGGTGCGGCCCAACACTTCGGCAATAGCAGTGGGAGCACTCCTTGACATCTCACTGCGCCGAATCACTCCAAGCACCAAATAGTCAGCCATGGTGAGCCCGGCCGAACTAGCGATTCGCTCGAAAACGCTACTGACCGACAAGTTCAGCCGGACGATGGAACCAAGCAAGCCATCACCTGACTTGTCAGGCACTGATCCCAAACCGTTCAAGCCCGTACGCCCGTATGGCATTGCCTCGCAGGAATTCGTAGCACTCCTCAGCGTTCATCCCCGCACCTTCACAGAGCCGATGGGCGACAGATCGCGACTCTGGCCAGGTGCCATCAGTGTGCGGGTAATCAGTCTCGAACAAGATGTGCTCTAGACCGACAGCATCTCGGCTCTTTAGGCCATGCTGATCATCAAACACACATCCCCATACGCGCCCTTTTACAATCTCGCTCGGAGGCTGATCCAGCTGCACTCCAGCGGCGGCACCCTCTCGGGCCACGATGTCCATCCGTTCGATCAGGTATGGCATCCACCCAATCTGGCTTTCGGCAAACGCAATCTTCAGTCTGGGGAAGCGAGACAAGGTTCCGGAAAATACCCAGTCAGTGAGCGAACCCTGGGCGTTCTGAGAACTCAAAGCCATGGAGACCCCAAGAGGCGCGTCGGCACTCGTTGACGGCATGGTGGAGGAGGACCCGATATGCATCGATACGGTCGTGTCTGACTCCATACATGCATCCCACAGCACATCCCATTCGCTACTGTGCATCGAGGCACAGCCCAGCTTTGAGGGATTCTCTGAGAAACCAATCGCGTAGCTTCCCTTGGCGGCGCAACGGCGCACCTCTGCGGCAGCAAGAGTTGGGTCCCATAGCGGCACCAACGTCAGCGGAATTAGACGACCAGCGCCCTCGCCGCCACACCAATCCTCGATCATCCAGTCGTTATAAATTTGCAGGCAGGCCAAGGCAAGGTCTTTGTCGGAGCGCTCCGCAAAGCCCTGCCCAGCGAAGCGGGGAAAGGTGTTCGGGTAGTTGATTGCGGCCTCTACGTGATTGTGGTCCATGTCTGCGAGGCGGGCAGCACGGTCATACGTTCCTGGCCGAAAGTCCTCATAAATTGCAGGCACGTTGACCTGATCCTCGGGGGCATAGCCCACTGCCGCATGGAGCAGGCCAGTAGGCGTGACGAGGTCCTCGAAAAGCCAGAGGTCGCACAACTTGCCTGACTCATCTCCGCGGGTGAACCCATAATGGCCACCTTTGAACTCAAGGGAGACTTTCTCTCGGACAACTCGTGGTCCGCGCTCGCGCATGCTGGGCGGCAACTGCTCTTGCCAGAGCGTGCGAGGCTCCAAAATATGATCATCCACCGAAATGATCAGAGGGAGTTCACCCTCGGGAGGGGTGGGCGAAGATTCAAGACTGCTTGCAGACATCGGGTTCTCGCATTCTTTGTTGGGAGGTTTGTTAGTTGGGACAGTTGTTGATTAGGACTGTTAGTTGGGACAGTTGTTGATTGGGACTGTTGGTTGGGACTGTTAGGTCGGACTCTCGTCGGAATCCTTCGATGGCGAACCCCAGAAACTGCGCAAGTCGGTCAGCCAGTCCGGAAACTCGAGTTCAGGATCAGGCAGGGCCTGTGCTCCGTGTTCGGCGAGTGCGCGCTCAAACAACTCTGGTTGCTCACCCCAGGAGCGAGGATCACCCATCATCACTTCAAACATCACGGCCCCCTCGTCACCAGCGCGAATTGGACCAAAGGCTGCACCTGCGGGCAGTTCGATATGGGTGCCCGAAGGACACCATCGCTCCCCAAACCATGCTCCACCTTCGACAATGAACACCACATGTGGGCTCAGGTGTCCATGCCGGCGCACAATCATGCCGGGGTCGTACTTGGCATAGAGCGACAAGTACTGCGGGTCGGGAGAGAAGGCCAGCCACTTTTCCCAGACGGCGGACTCGCTGCCATCGGCATTGCGCTGCCGCTTGACCTGCTGCCAAGTTTCGGAGGGGTCATCGAGATGACGAAACACTGCCTCGGATGGAATGGAGGACTCAGCAGGACTCACAGAAAGTAGCTTTGCACATAGCTACCTTCTGAACAAGGCAGGCCCCAACCAAACCTTGGCATTGAGCGGAAATACCAAGAACTACTGTTCATCGCAGCAGGCCGCAGAACTTGTTAGCTTTCTCAGAATCCACTAACTGAGCGGGGTTCATATGTCAGAAACAACTAGGTCACCGAAGTTTAAAATGTCACCAAAGGCAAAGCGATTTGCCTCGACAGGTGCACTCATGGGGATGGTTGCCATCTTCAGCACCGGTTGCACCGCAGAAGAGATCCTGAGCATCGCAAGGATCATCGGATTCTTTATCTGATTCTGCTTTTTATCTCATTCTGACTGCGTGGGTCTGGGCCAGATTTCTTTCGAAATCAATGTTCTAGATCCACGCAGTTCTGCTTTTCAGCGTTGTTCGCCTAGCTCGTCATTCCGGCACGACCCATTGGCGCATCAAGGCCGACTCCAGCAAGGCCACGAGCAAGTTCGATCTCGCCCATGTGGCGAAGACCATGCTGATAATGCCAGCACTCAATGGCATCAAGCACAGTGATTCCTTCAGGCCCTGCGCAGCGAGCGCTATACGTGCTTGCAACCACATCTGGGAACGGCCGAGGGATAAGTACCTCCCTCAGGCGAGCATGATCGAGTAGCGCTAGCCAACCCTCAGTGCGGTCAAAGACAGTTCGCTGATAGTCCTTGAACTCTTCGTAGTTGCCGATTCGTTGCTGAACCATCTCGTGAACGGTGCGTTCCTTACCGTCGTCATTGATGGCCATCTGCACTCGCTCTTGCCACTGCTCGTTCCAGATGGGAAGTTCGCCTGAGACCACCATAAACGTGGTGTCTTGCATATGTGTGTAATGAAAGAGTGAGAAAGCAATCGGCAAGACGCCTTCACGCTCGAAATGATTGACATGCTCCAATTCCATGCTGTCAACGGCTTGGTAGTAGAGCGAATGCATGGTCCTCATTCTTCGCTGCAACGAGTCCAGAACTAGCTCAGACATCGGGTCTCCTTTGGGGGCCCGCTCGCATGAGTCAGACCCGGGGCTTCGTACCTGCTGCGGCAAAGTAATTGCCGTGAAATCCAAAGGGTAAGCGATCCGGCAGATGCACGCGAGCAATCGGACCAGCGGCCACATCTCGAGCATCAATGACAACCAGGTCAGTTGCCGCTGCAACACTCGCCGATGAGTCTGCTGCTGCGCCGCGAGGCGTGACCATCGCAAGGAGCCAGCCGTCGTTTTCTGCCACTCCACTCGGATCGGCCACAAAGACAGCTTCACCAACAACCATTCCGTTGCCGGCGAACCATGTTGTGCGATCGCCGGTCAGGTCGTCGTAGCTCACCACCGTGTCGAAATGACCGATCACATCTGGCACACCCGAGAACGCAACCATGTAGCGGTACCGGTTTTCCACACCTAGATACGCCTCATTAATTCTTGGGAAATCACCGCCTAGCTCGTCAAGTCGCTCCTGCACGACTGCGCCGGAGTTCAGGTTCACAGTGAATCGCGTGGGAAGGCCAGGGTCGGCCTGAGCGCCCTCGGTGTTCATGGCGCTGGCTTCACTCGTTGAGTAAGCCTCGCTGGTGAGAACTGAGCCCGAGAATGTGAGGACTCCATCTTTGACCCAACCATTCCAGAAGTGGTTGACGTAGGCGTCCTCGGCCTGGAACCAACGTGTCTGCGTTTCGCCGTGAGCCAACACGCCGATGCGCGTGCCGTGTGAAGGTTCCCAGCGGAACATGGATCCACCGTTCAGTGCAGATTCAAGGTCCATCAAGAGCGGCGAATCTACGAACACTACGTAGTCCTCGGTGACTACAAAATCGTGCATCACCACAGCCTCGGCCAGTTCGATATCGACAGTGCGAACGAACTCACCTGCAGCATTAATCAAGTGATATTGCAGATACGGCGGCTCCGACAGGTAGGAGAAGGCATGCAACTCACCTGTTCTGGGATCGACTTTTGGATGCGCAGTAAACGGTCCAGTGATGGCGCCACCAAAGGTGTGTAATCCGATTGTGCTCAGATCGGCAGTCACCTCGGTGGCTGGAGCGGCTTCATACAGCGCCAGAAACCTTCCGGCATGGTTCACGATGTTGGTGTTGGCGGGGTTTTTGATCGGCCCTGCGCTGCCGACCTCTCTACGCGAAGGCAAGTGCAGTTCGCCTAAGCCGCCATAGAGCGAACGTCCAACTGCAATTTCTGCCTGGAGCGCAGCCGTTCTAACCCACTTGCTCCGATAGGTTGCGACGCCCTCGCCCATCAGAACCCGGTGCAACATCGCATCGCCATCGAACATGTGGTAGCCGCCACGGGGCTCGTACATTGGGTTCGGCCCGTTGCGTATGTACATACCGTTCAGACCTGCTGGCAGATTGCCAGTCACTGCAAGTTCTATGTCCTCAGACTCGGTAGCTAAGGGGGTGAAGAGTCCACCGAGCATCGGCTGGTTTCGCTCGTTGGTCACAGTGCCAACAAGACGAGTTTGTTCCGTTGCAGTCACAGCGCTCTCCAATTCCTCACAAGAAGGTCAGATTAACACTGTTTACTAAATGTGCTACGCGGCAGATTGCTTCCAGGCAAGAAGAGAGGCGCTTCGTTCTGCAACAGCGAATCGCACGGATTCTGGGTCGAAGGCCGCCGGCAATACGGCCTCGCTATCTCGACCGAGGAGGACGAGTTTGCCGTCACTCAGCGTGTCGTGCAGTCGGAACCCTTGCACCCATCGCTGTGAGTAGGCGCACCACACTTCAACAGGAATCTCGAGGGTCGGTTCTGGCTCGCTGACTACCGTGATCAGGTCATGATCTCTGAGCAGTGTGTCGGTCATGGCACTCCCTCGTTCAACGGGTTTAACGGATTCAACCCCCCGGTTGAATCATCCCGATCGGCAGAATCGGCGTTTACTTAAGGAGCGGAGTGCAAAATATTTTTCTGTCGTTATGCAGACTGTCGTTATGCCGACGGCAGTTATGCAGACAGTCGTTATGCAGTCTGGGGCTGTGCAGTTCTGGCGCGAGCCTGTGCCCGTTCGCGACGGATACGGCGGCGTTCCCGCTCACTTAGTCCACCCCAGATACCGAACTTCTCTCGGTTGGTCAACGCGTATTCCAAGCAATCTTCTCGAACGACGCATCCTTGGCACACTGCCTTTGCATCTTTGGTTGAGGCTCCGCGTTCTGGAAAGAACAGATCAGGATCTACGCCGAGACAGTTGGACAACATCTGCCAGCTTTTGTCCTCATCGGTTTCATTCATTGAGTGGTTCCTCTTCCTTTTCGACTTGATCAGCATGTGAACTAGGCATTTGCTAACTCGAACACATGCAGAGTCTGCAAGTTACAAGTTTGTGATTTGCCATTTTGACCGGTTGTCAGCAGCTTCGCAAGCTGCTTTGTTCGAGTCAGGAAGATTTGGGCCCTCAGGATCAAATCTGAGAAGAGAAGTTGTAGCGGGCAGCGAGTCCCTCGCACATGTCTGCAACCAGTTCGCCAATCATCGGAGTGAACTTAAACCCATGACCAGAACAGGTCGAGCAGACGACTATCGGGCCCTGACGCTGCAGAATAAACTGCTGGCCTGCAGTAGAGGTGAACAGACATTGCGTGGAGCTGACAGGCTCGGGGTGCAGGCCTGGATGCCACTTGTTGACGTAGGCAACCACCTGAGCCACATCAGTGGCGTTGTCCACACCGACCTTTAGGCCGAGGCTTTCAGCGTTGCTCGCCGCCGATCCAGGCGCTGCTGATCCAGAGAGCGGGGACTCCATGCCGTAGGCCCCAAACGTGAGTGCATCTGCATTGGCGTGCATATGGTGCAAAAAGCTTGGCCAGCGCATCGAAGGATTGCGCTTACGGAAGTGAACCGGAACTTGCTCACTGACAGTCAACTTCGGAAGTACAAACTCTCCGGGTAAGAGCTCTTCAACCCAAGCTCCAGCGGCAATGACTAGCAACCGGGCGTGGACCCGGCGACGGGGTGTCTGCAGCATGACGCCATCGGATGTGGAATCAATCGTCTGCACGGGCTCGTGAAAGGCGACGGTAACGCCTCGGGCAGTTGCACACGAGTGCAAGGCCTGAACGGTCCGGTCTGCAAAAACTCGACCCCCGTCAACAGAGTGAACCACCGCCTGGTCAAACCGCATTCCGGGCCACTGTTCCTGTGCCTGCGTTGGGCTAAGCCGCTGAGCTAGGAATCCTGCCGCTTCCAGATTGTTCGCAACCTGTTCGATTGCCTCGGGGTCTCCGTGGTCGATCTGCCCGGACTGCTCGAGTAGGACTTGTCCCGATTCTTGTTCCAGCTCGGCCCAAGCTCGCAGCGACTCGGTTGCTAGGCGCACATAAGTTGGGTCGCGATAGGCAACTCGAAAGATGCGAGTGGCACCATGCGAGGAGCCCTGCTGATGCCCTGGGCCGAATTGCTCAAGCAAGACGACCGAATGGCCGCGACGTGCAAGTTGCCATGCGGCAGCCGAGCCCATCGCCCCCGCACCAATCACCGCAACCTCAAAATGCTCGGCACTCGACATCTACTGCAGGCTATCCCGCTAAATTGGGTCGATGAAGACTCTGACTCCCCTCGCCGAGTTCGCAAGCAACAGCTACTCGCAGTCAGGGGAAGACGGAATACTTCAGGAGCTGTTTCGTCGACTTCACGCCGAGGAGCAGGGAGAGCGTTGGTGTGTCGAGTTTGGCGCCTGGGATGGCGAGTACCTGTCAAATACGTGCAACCTGATCCGCAATCACGGTTGGAACGCAGTGCTGATTGAAGGTGACCCCGATCGAGCAGATCAGCTGCGCAGTAATTTCTCATCGGAGTCTGTCACCGCTATGTGTGCATTCGTTGGGCTGACTCGACCTACCCGCCTTGAGGACCTGCTAGCAGAATCACCTTGCCCAAGCAGTCCTGACTTCCTCTCCATTGACATTGACGGCTGCGATATTCATATTTTGAGTTCCCTCGAACGCTTAACTCCAAAAGTCATCTGCGTTGAGTTCAACGGGGCAATACCTAATGAGGTTGAGTACGCCCAGCCCGCTGACTTTGCTGTGAAACAGGGGTCCGGAGCGAAGTCCATCGTGGGTGTAGCCAACGACAAGGGCTACGACCTGGTGGCTGTGACTGCCACAAACCTGCTCTTCGTCCGCAAAGACCTGACCGAATTGGTACTTGGCACCGATCGACCCAGCCTTGAGGACCTTCGCGATGACCTCTCGAGTCGTTGCTTCATCTTTTCGGGCTACGACGGCAGCTTGATTACGAGCAAGCCCGTCAGACTGCCCTGGCATCTGATCGACGCCGACCCGAAAGCCCTTCAGGTGCTACCGCGGCCGCTGCGCAGATTCTCGAATGACTACAACCCAGCACAGAAACTCACCTTTGTGGCCTACCTGTTTCTCAAAAATCCACAGGCAGTTCGAAGCTGGTGGAGCAAGAGAAAGCGCTTCCGTCTAGGAAGCCGCACTGCCTAGACCCCAACAATTGGTTCATCGCCCAGTCGAGGGTCAACGAGCGGGCAGCGCGTGCCGGTGTAAATCGTGGGCATACACCGATTGCAATGGACACAGCCAGAACTCGATGCCGTTCCCGCCTGATACTTATTGATGAGGTCGGGATCATGCAGGAGCGCACGTCCCATCGCCACGAACGCAAACCCTTCGGCCACTGCAGCCTGAGCAGTCTCTAGTTTGCTAATCCCACCGAGCAGAATGAGCGGCAGGTCGACTTGGGCTTGTACTTGCTTCGCCAAGGGCAGGAAGTAGGCCTCTTGGTAGGGGTAGCTACGCAGGAACTTCTTTCCAACGAGTTTGAACCCAGGGCGCAAATACCAGGGCAGCGTTGCACCAAATTGTTTGAGCGGTGCGCGGCCCTTGAACAAAAACATCGGATTGGCTAGCGAACTCCCACCGGTGAGTTCCAGCGCGTTGAGTGCCCCGTCCGCCTGCAGCCACTCAGCCACCTGAATGCTCTCGGTAATGCCGAGTCCGCCGCGAAATCCGTCAACCATATTGAGCTTTGCAGTTACCGCTACCGACTCCCCCACCGCGTCACGAACAGCGAGTACAACTTGGCGAGCGAACCGAGCGCGATTCTCGAGCGAGCCACCAAAGCGGTCAGTGCGCTGATTGAATTTTGGGCTGAGGAACGCGCTGAGCAAGTAGTTGTGGCCAAGGTGAATCTCGAGCGCGTCAAAGCCGGCCTTCACGCAAAGTTGCGCAGAGCGGGCGTAGTCGTCGCTAATTCTGGCGATATCAGCCTCGGTGGCTGAACGCGTTCTGCGCATTCCGAGGGGATTAAACATGCGGCCAGGCGAAATCGATTGAACGCGGTTTGACGAGGCGTTGGCTACTGGTCCGGCATGGCCGATTTGTGCTGATACGAGCGCACCCTCGGCATGAACTGCCTCGGTCAGCCGGCGCAAGCCCGGCACTGCTTGATCCACTAATTGGATGCACTCGGCATGCGTACGACCCTCGGGAGCAACCGAAAGGTACGCAACGGTGGTCATTGCGACGCCACCAGCAGCAACCGAGCGATGGAACTCAATCAGCGAATCGGTGACAAGCCCATCTGGACTCAACCCCTCAAAGGTGGCTGCCTTGATGACACGATTCCGCAGAGTCAACGGGCCGAGCTGCGCTGGCTCAAACAACGTTGAGTCTTCAGTGGCAGGCTTTGCAGATACCGGAGGAACAGTTGAGTTGGGACGGACAGAGTCAGACACCTCCCTAGTTTGCCTGAAGAAACACCACTCCGGCCGATTCGCTCGGCCCTCAGCGCGCTGCATCGCTAGCAATGCTGATCACCTCGGTGACTAGCCGCTGTTCGCAACATGAATCCCTCGCCGCGAACCGTGATAACCGTCAGACCGAGGCCGCGGCAGTGGCCCCTCAATCGGTAGACCACCGCATCCACAGAGCGTGGTCCTGGCGCAGGTTGGTCCGACCACAGACATTGCTCAATTGCAGACCGGGTCACAATCTCTCCGGGCCGCTCTAGCAACGCTGCAGCAACCACAGCCTCGAAAGCCGTGAGCACAACCGTTCGGTTCCCTCGATGCAGTATCCGGTGCTCATCCAACCAGAGTTCGGTAGTTGACTGTTCAGTCAGGGACTTCGCCAAGCGACGCACCCTGGCGTGTAGGTCATCTAGAAGGTACGGGGTTCGAATCCAATCCTCGTCAAAGCCAAGGTCTTCGGGCGGTGTACTGCTGTCAGCTATCACCAAGAGTCGAGGAATGCCGGCCCGGCGCAATGAACGCCGGGCCACGTCCTGCTCGGGCCACCGCAGAAGTTCAATGCCGTCAAAGCCCGGAAGGCTGTCGGGCTGTTGCGAATCGGGCTGTTGCGAATCCGGCTGTTGCGAATCCGGCTGTTGCGACTCCGGCAGTCCCGACTCCCACAGTTCTGAATCTGGCAGTTCTGAATCCGGCGCGGCACTCACAGAAGTTCACCGTAGGGAGCAGATTGCACTCCGGGATTTCTTCAATGTTGCAACTCTGTGAACGGTTTCCAATCGCAGGGATTAGGCGCGTTCCATGATGGTGTCGTCTGCGTGATACGCCGTCTCGGCATGCTCCGAGATATCGAGTCCCACGTTCTCTTCCTCTTCAGAAACTCGGAGACCGACAGTGGCCTTGAGTGCCAGCAGGATCAGAGCGGTGACTACTGCCGAGTACACAATCGTCACCCCGTTCGCAATGGCTTGTTCGCCGAGGAGTCTGAACCCACCTCCGTAGAACAATCCACTCATATGCTCAGCACCGAAGTACTCGGCATCTGCGAACAGCCCAATCATGAGCGAACCAACTAGGCCACCAACAAAGTGAACCCCCACCACATCGAGTGCGTCGTCGTAGCCGGCTCGGAACTTCATGTGGACGGCGAAACAGCACACCAGACCAGCCGCTAAACCAATGAAGATTGCCGACATAGAAGAGACATAACCGCAGGCTGGCGTGATAGCTACAAGCCCCGCAACGATTCCCGATGCAGCTCCAAGGTTGGTGATGTGGCCGTCCTTGATTCGTTCCGTAATTGCCCAAGCAAGTCCAGCCGCTGCTGCAGCTAGGAAGGTATTCATGAATGCTTGAACAGCTTGGCCGTTGGCGCCCAGAGCGGAGCCCGCATTGAACCCAAACCAACCGAACCACAAGATGCCAGTTCCAATCATGACCAGCGGCATGGAGTGCGGCGGATGGCCTTCTTTGGGCCAACCCTTGCGCTTACCAAGAATCACCACGGCCACGAGCGCAGCAATGCCGGCGTTCACATGAATTGCTGTTCCGCCAGCGAAATCAAGCGAACCCCGAACGCCGAGCCACCCTCCGTAAACCCACTTGAACACCGGCGCAAAGACAAGCAACATCCAGATCGGAGCGAACAACGCCCACGCAGCGAACTTCATTCTGTCTGCCACGGCACCCGATATGAGCGCAGGTGTAATCACCGCAAACATGCCCAGAAAAATCACCGTGAGCAGGCTAGCTACGCCATCATCCGAAGCGATGTTGATGTTGTTGAGAAACGCTGCGTCAAAGCCACCGAACCAACTGCCATCAAAGTTGCCACCAGCTATCGAGTACCCGATGATGACCCACAGAATCGGGATCGTTAGCAAACACCAGAAGTTCATCATCAACATGTTCAACACGTTGCGACTGCGGTCCATACCCCCATAGAAAAACGCAAGACCAGGTGTCATAAACAGCACCAACGCCGAGGCAATCAATACCCATGCAATATCACCGGAATTCATGTTCTGCTCCCCTATGGGTTGAAGATTCAGAGAGCGCTGCTGCCGCCTCCAAACTGAAGTCCATAGGATTGGGGATCATTGTTTCTAGATTGTTTCCAGACAGTGGCACCCTGATTACAAATGCAGGCGACAACACTTGCTCACTCGCCTCCGCCCGAGTCTTGCAATGCGAACTAACTTATTCAGATGTCTGATCGACCAGTTGTGCTTGTCCTCGGTGCCGGTTTCGGCGGCATCGGGGTGATCTCAAAGCTAAAGAAGGCCCCAGTCGACATCGTGTTGGTTGACCAGCACGACTACCACACCTTTCGGCCACTGCTCTACCAAGTTGCAACAGATGTTCTTGAGCCCACCACTGTTGGGTACCCGATTCGCTCCTTCGTGGACCGTCAAAAAAATCTGTCATTCACCAAAGCAACTGTCACGGGAGTTGACCTAGAGAATCAAGTGGTGAGTTTCTCCGACTGGGAGCCACAGCACTATGACTATCTAGTCGTCGCCCTTGGTGGAAAGGCGAACTTCCTCAACATCAGCGGGGCCGAAGAACACTCCTTCCCTCTCTACACGCTCAACGACGCCGTGAAGCTGAGACAACATGTGCTTACCAAGTTCGAAGCTGCCAACAAGTCCCATGAGCTAGTCGAGGCGGGCGCCCTGAACGTGGTCATCGTCGGCGGGGGGCCGACCGGAGTCGAGACTGCCGGGGCTATGGCAGAGCTGTACTACTCCTCGCTAGCGCGTGACTTTCCTGGACTACCCGTGGCCGATGCGAGCATCACCTTGGTGGAATACGGCGATCGGCTTCTCACCATGTTCAATCAAGGCTTGAGTGACTACACCAAAGAAGCCCTTGAGGAACGTGGAGTAACCGTGCGACTGGGGGAATCAGTCACAGAGATCAAGGCTGATTCGGTGACCCTAAATTCGGGGCAGACCCTTGAGGCTCATACAACGGTCTGGGGAGCGGGACTCTCTGCAGTCACCTTGGCCAGCACACTCTCAGATGACCTCCAACATGGCCGGGTACCTACTGAGCCGATGCTTCACCTAGCCGGCCGCCCGGAAGTCTTTGTGATCGGCGATTTGGCCTGGACGACTGACACCAAGACTGAGAAGGTGCTTCCGCAGCTTGGATCCGTGGCACTACAAGCCGGCGAGCATGTCGGAAAAACTATTGACCGCATGACCCGCAAGCACAAAGAACCAGAGCCCTTCAGCTACTTCGACAAAGGCAGCATGGCCACCATTGGCCGTAAGGCGGCAGTTGCCGCGCTGCCACCTGACATTCACCTGACTGGGATGCCAGCCGCCTTGGTTTGGGGCTCGGTGCACTTGGCGCTGCTGAGCGGTGCCGAAAATCGAGCGGTCGCAATGACGAATTGGAGTTTCGCCTATATGCACCACGATCGCCCATCGCGAATCATCATCGACTTAGAGGACGAAGACTAACCAAGCGTCGCGAGAGCCGAAACCAAGATGAACCCAAACACAGTCACAAGCCCAACCTCTCGACCGCCGTTTGCAAAAGCTTGGGGCATCAGCGTGTTGGCCAGCATGGCCAGGATTGAGCCAGCGGCAAACGCTTGGATGCACGCAACCACGTCAGGAGACGCGTTGCCCAACAAGCCATAGCCAAGAGCGGCTGCGCTGACTGACAGGGCAACAATCCCGGCCCACACCCAAAGGATGCGCGCCCGAGAATGCCCAGCGTTGCGCAGTCCAACCGAGGCGGCCATACCCTCGGGCATATTCGATAAGAACACTGCTACAACCATTGCCACGCTCACTGAGCCACCGCCAAGCAGTGCCAAGCCAATAGCGACAGACTCTGGAACTCCATCAAGGGTTGCGCCCAGCACGAGTGACGGGCCAGATACGGTTGCGCCGACCACTGGGTCCTCACCGCTTGGCGTGAAGCGCTCGAGCAGTCGGTCTCCGGCCCAAAACACCAATGCACCGGCAATTAGCCCTATCACGACCGAGGCATCTTGAACCTCGTTGTAGGCCTGCAAGACCAGTTCAAACGAGACTGCGCTCAGCAAAGTTCCCGCACCGAAACCCATGATCAAACCGAGCACACGCGCAGAGACAGGCACGAAGAAGCCAATGAGCGCGCCAATAACTAGCGCCGAGGAACCAACGCCAGCCCAAAAGGCCGCCGAGGCCATCTAGTTAGCCCGAGAGTAGTTAGCCCGAGAGCAAGCGAGACTCAATCGAAAACCTGACCGTGTTCGAAGCGTTCCGATGCGCCGGCCGCCGCCGTAAGTGCAGCAACATTGTCGCGGGTGAAGAACCCTTCGTAGCCGTGGCAACGCTCCACATACTCCGTAATCAGAAGCGAGTAGGGCGAGCTCTTGGAGAAGATCTGCTTCAGGTTGGGCTCGTCTTTGCATTCACCGACAACATCAGCCAAAAACGGGGTCCCTAGCTTGGTGAGTTCGCTCACCACGAAGTCCACATTCTTGACCTCGTTGACATCACCATCACCGACCTCGTAGGCCATGTGATGCATCCGCCGACCAAAGTTGCGGACAAAGTCTTCGGTGGGCATCGGAAGATTCTCGAATGAGTTAACGATGGCCGGCGTGTTGTTGGCCGTAAAGACTCGGGCAGGACTGAGTTTGTCGTCAGGAACATCGGGGTGACGGGTCACGTTCGTCGATGAGTTCATCTCGGTGATGTTGTACGCACCCCAGAAGTAATACGGAACCATTGTCAGGTATTCAAGGATTGCATCCTCGCGTTCGCCCGCCAGGATCCTGGTCGCGAGGTGATCAATACCGAGCACTTTGTCTGCAACACCATGCTCGGCCTGAAGCGAAGCGGCCGACTCGATCAGCGATTGACTCTCTGCAGAGATTTGCAGTTTGTCGCCAAGGTTGAGCCCTTCGAGCGTGTCGAGCGGGACATCCACGTAGCCAACTCGGTTGTAGGTAAAGTCCGACAAGAAGGTAAAGCTCAAATGCTCGCTGCAGTAGAACGGGTTTACAGTCTCACCGGCATAGACAAATCGAACACCCTGCGGCTCGAGAGCATCGCGAACTGCCTTCGCAGAGGTTGCCTGGTAGATCTCGCCAATGTATCGGGCGTTGGGTTTAGACGCTGAGAGCGGGTACAACATGTTCCATCGAGTTACCTCGTCCTCGAATGTCGCCGTCAGCGGTTCAAGCAGAACCATGCGCGGGTAGTCCGGCTGGGATTGCAGCAGATACACCTTGTGAGTATCAGTCAGGCGAGCATCAACCAATCGGTACGGTCCCATGAGCGCAAGCTCTGCGATGTAGCTGATTGCGTCTCCGTGCTCAACTTGCACAACCACAGCTGCCATGCGGTCCACGATCTCAGGCAGTCCAGACTCGGAACGGCGATCAAAAACTTTGGGTAAGTACTCCTCAAAGAATCCCGAATTCTTCTTGTCTCCCATGGGAACGTAGGTTGCAAGATCAATCATGTAGGAATGCCAGTCGATTCAGAGGAGTAGGGGTGCAAGCTCGGGCAATTCACAGAGCAGGAGTAAGGGGAAGGGGAACGCCAGATTGAGGCAGCCCTGGCGGCATGAAGTTATCAGAGGTGCTGACATCCCAGCCCAACTGGGACAGCTCCGGCGCCGTTCCATTCACTAGGCTGTTAGCGCTAAGAAGCTGATGGTGATGGCTGATGGTATCAATTTTGCCATCGGCAAACTTCTTGAAAATCATGGACGGATCAAGCTGAGAAGTGTGATCAAGCCCCATGGCGGCAACCATCTCGGCCAGCGCGCCAACTGTGTTGTCATGGAACTGATGGACCCGGGTTGCCTTGTCTGGCACCACCAGCGCCCGCTGCAGCTTGGGGTTCTGTGTAGTGACCCCGACGGGGCAGGTATTGGTCTGGCATTTCTGGGATTGGATGCAACCTACTGCAAACATGAATCCGCGAGCCGAGTTGCACCAGTCAGCACCGAGTGCCATTGAGCTTGCGATTGCCGAAGCAGTCACCATCTTGCCGCTTGCGCCGATCTTCATCTTGTCGCGTAGGCCAGCCCCAACCATGACGTTATTCACCAACACCAGCGCAGGCTGAAGAGGGAATCCCATTGAGTCAGAGAACTCAAGCGGCGCTGCGCCAGTGCCGCCCTCGCCGCCGTCCACCACTATGAAGTCGGGGCAAATACCGGTGTCAATAATCGCGTGTGCAATAGCCATGACTTCGAGCGGATGACCAACGCACAACTTGAATCCGACTGGCTTACCACCCGAGAGTTCTCGGAGTTGTCCAATGAACGCGCAGAGCCCCTTCGGATCAGAGAAAGCTTGGTGATAGGTCGGAGAGAACACCGTCTTACCCACCGGGACTTGGCGAGCCTCTGCAATCTCTTCGGTCACCTTGGCTGCGGGCAGGATTCCGCCGTGCCCGGGCTTGGCGCCTTGGGACAACTTGATTTCGATCATCTTGATTTGCGGGTTTGTTGCCTGCGCTGCGAACTGATCAGGGTCGAACCCGCCTTGTTCGTTACGGCAACCGAAGTAACCAGTGCCGATCTGCCAAATGAGATCCCCGCCATGCTCCCGGTGGTAGCGAGAGATGCCACCCTCGCCTGTGTCGTGGGCAAAGCCGCCTTTTTTGGCGCCAAGGTTCATTGCTTGAACTGCAGCGCTTCCAAGGGCGCCGAAGCTCATCGCCGAGATGTTTAAGATTGACGAGGAGTAGGGCTGCGTGCAATCGGGTCCGCCGATGGTGATACGCATATTCTGACCAGCATTCTCAACTACTGGGTGTGGGGCAATCGAGTGCGCCATCCATGCGTATTCCTGGTCGTAGACATCCTTCTCGGTTCCAAAGGGCTTTTCGTCTGCAACTCCCTTGGCACGGCGATACATCAGCGAGCGAGTGTCCCGATCAAACGGCTTGCCGTCTTTGTTGTCTTCGACAAGGTACTGATGCAACTCGGGTCCAAGGTCCTCGAGGAGAAAGCGAAAGTGTCCCAGAATCGGAAAGTTGCGCAGGATGCTGTGATGCTTCTGAGTGAAGTCCCAGACCCCCAAGAGAACCAACGGGACAAAGAGCAATTCAGCTAGCAAATACCATGGGCTGATCAGAGCAAGGACTGCAGTCACAAGCGCTAAGAGCACCATGAGCCACAACAATTTGGAGCCAATTTTCTGGATCAATCTATTTCCTGACTGAGTGAGGGAAGCGCGAAGGAAGTCACGTCACTGAATCCTGACAGGTTTCACCTCGGCAGTGGTTCCTAAATGCAGAAGGACTGCAAGTACTGATACGTTTCGGCAACATCTTCTGCAAAGGATTCAGCCCTATGGCTTCAAGACATTTTTCAATCGAGCGTGGCGCTGACGGCTCGGAATCAATCACCGTTCATGCTCGTGGAATGGACGTATTAAATAACCCTCAGATCAATCGCGGGCCAGGGTTCACCTTGGAAGAACGTAGCGACCTTGGCCTTCATGGCATGTTGCCGACTGCAGTTGAGTCACTTGAGGAACAACTCGTTCGCAGCTATTCAGAGTTTCTCGCTTTTGAGACTGATATTGAGAAATGGGTATTTCTCACCGGAGTGCAGGATACGAATGAGGTGCTTTTTTACGCACTACTTGGCGAACACATTGAAGAGATGCTTCCCATTGTCTACACACCGACGGTTGGGACTGCGATTGAACAATTCAGTCACATGTTTCGTCGACCACGCGGTGTGTACTTGAACGTCAAGAACCTGGAAGATATTGACCGGTGTCTAGCGGCCACTGGCCTTGAAGCAGAGGATGTTGACTTAATCGTCGCATCAGACGCCGAGGCGATTTTGGGCATCGGAGACTGGGGTGTTGGTGGAATCGACATTGCGATCGGCAAGTTGGCCGTCTACACGGTGGCCGCAGGAATCGATCCTAGGCGTGTGCTCGCCGTGGGCCTTGACGTTGGCACCAACCGAGAGGCGCTTCTAACTGACCCTCGGTATCTCGGGTTGAAGCACGCTCGGGTTCGCGGCGAGGAATACGACAACTTCATCGACGCCTACGTGGCCAGAGCCGCGAAGCGGTTCCCGAATGCCATTCTTCATTGGGAGGATTTCGCTGCTCCTGAGGCTCGGGGGATTCTTGCACGCTACGGAAAAGAACTCTGCACCTTTGACGATGACATCCAAGGAACTGCAGCAGTTGGGTTGGCCTGTGCGCTCTCGGGAGTGCGCGTATCGGGTGGCTCACTCACTGATCAGCAAATTGTTGTCTTTGGTGCAGGCTCCGCCGGAGTTGGCATCGCCGACCTGATCTGCTTGGCAATGCAACAGGACGGTCTGACTGCCGAACAAGCCGCTGCACGGATCTACCTCATTGACCGACCAGGACTACTCACCAGCCAAATGGACGGACTGCAGAACTATCAGGTGCCCTATGCAAAGGACCCATCCCTAGTTGAGTCATGGCGCTCTGCCGAGGGCAAGCTCGGTTTGGCCGAGGTTGTGGCCAACCTGCATCCCACCATGTTGGTAGGAACCTCTGCTCAGACCGGCGCATTTACTCAAGCAATCATTGCGTCCATGCACGCCGCTTGTGAGCGTCCGATCATCCTTCCCATGTCCAACCCCACCGAACTGGCTGAACAAACACCGGCCAATATTTTGAGCTGGACTAAGGGTTCGGCTCTGGTCGCAACTGGTAGTCCCTTCGGACCAGTAGATCTTGATGGAACCACCTATCGAATCGGCCAAGCCAATAACGCCCTGCTGTTTCCGGGTCTTGGCCTTGGAACCATCGTGTGTCGTGCCGCCAGGATGTCTGATGCGATGTTCCTAGCTGGGGCTCGTGCACTGGCCAGCCTTGCTGACCCAGCTGATCACACCAAGGGGCTGCTTCCACAAGTCAGTCAGTTGCGAGAAGTCTCTGCAACAGTGGCCGTAGCAGTGGTTGAGGCCGCAATCGCCGAGGGGCTCAACCGGTTTGCCATTGACAGCCCGATTCAGGCCGTACAAGAAGCCATCTGGTCTCCTAGCTACTTGCCGATTCGTACTCACTAACCCCAAATTGCAGTTCGGTAACTGAGCGATACTCCTGCCCCGGCCGGAGCACAGCGGAGCCGAGTTCTGGGTGATTCGGGGTATCGGGAAACATCTGCGTCTCGAGGCAGAGCGCTCCGTGCTGGGTGAAGGGTGCACCAAGCCCGTTGCCGGAATACAACTGAACGGCCGGCTGGTCAGTCCGAATACGCATCCAGCGGCCGCTGCTAGGTGAATCGACTTGAGCGGCAAAGCGTAATTTCCCCGAAACTCCATTCAGCTTGAAGCAGTGGTCAAACCCTGATGGCCTGCTCTTGAAGGCATCGCCCAGGGTTGTGCGCTCGCGAAAATCAAACACAGTGTTCTGCACCTCCTGCAAGGTGCCAGCAGGAATGCCAGCCTCGTCAACTGGCAGGACCTGATCTGCGTCAATGCGCAGACGGTGACCAAAGATGGTCGAATCGCCATCCAAGTTCCAGTAGCCGTGATTGGTCAGGTTGACCACGGTTGCCGCATCAGTCGCTGCGAAGTACGTAATCCGAAGCGTGTCACCCGCCAGCTCATAGGTGACCCGACCTCGCAGATTGCCGGGGAACCCTTGATCGCCATCTTGGCTCTCCAATCCGAACGTAACACTCCCACCTGCCGGGGTGTGCTCCTTGCTCAGCAGTTCCCAATTTCGGCGGCCAAACCCAGCGGGGCCGCCATGCAGTTGATTGTCGCCCTCGTTCGGCGTGAGTTCCACAACAGTGCCGTCCAAAGGGAACCTAGCTCCGGCAATGCGATTGGCATATCTACCCACCGAAGCACCGAGGTACGGATTCAGAGCTGCGTCTTGGTACTGCTCAACCGAATCAAGCGAAAGGTGGACCGGACCGAACACACCCTCCTTGTCTGGCGTCTCGAAGCTCCGGATCGAGGCACCAAAAGAAATCAAACTCAATCGAACCTGCCCATTGTGAAGTTCGCATTCTTCAATCTTCATGCTGCGCTCGCCTGCTACGGTCTGAATCTCCACTTGATGATTGGCACTTGATGACTACAGAGATGCTGCATCGGATCCAATTCGGTCTGACCATCAGCTTTCACTTCATCTTCCCACCAATGTCACTCGGCGTTGGCCTTGTGCTGATCATTTTCGGCGTGAAGTCAGTCCGAACCAAGGACCCAAAGTGGCGTCAACTCTCTATGTTCTGGGTCAGAATATATGGACTGATCTTTGCAATCGGGATTGCTACGGGCATTGTTCAGGAGTTCGAGTTCGGCACCAACTGGGCTGACTATTCGCGATTTGTTGGAAACATCTTTGGCAGTCTGCTGGCGGCGGAAGGCATCTTTGCCTTCATGCTTGAGGGCGGATTTTTGGGGCTCATGCTCTTTGGTGGCTCCAAATTAGGAAACAAAATGTGGCTGTTTGCTACCACCATGGTGGTAGCTGGCGCGACGTTAAGTGCCACCTGGATTGTGATGGCCAACTCGTGGATGCAAACCCCTCAGGGGTACGAGATCAAAGACGTTGGCTACGGCGATCAAGCGTTTATGACCAGCTTTCGCGAGGTGGTTTTTACCCCCTCTTTCGGCCCGAGGATTCTGCACCTCATAGCGGCATGTTGGATGGTAGGGACTTCGCTCGTCATTAGTGTCGCTGCGTATTACCTGCTCAAGAAGCGTCACGTTGAGCTAGCGAAAACAATGATTCGTGTGGCCCTGCCCATCTTTACAGTCTTAGCAGTTCTGCAGGTTGTTCTCTTTGGAGCGAACCAAGCTATTGAGGTTACGAATCAACAGCCAGAGAAGCTCGCAGCCATGGAGGGTCTCTACGAGTCCACTACCTGCGCACCCATGTACATCATCGGGTGGACTGACCCCGACAACGAGACAACTACGGGAATATCAATTCCGTGTCTGCTGAGTTTTTTGAGCTACCAAGACCCACAGGCCGAGGTCACTGGACTAGAAGCCTTCCCGAAGGACGAATGGGCAAATGCCAGCCTGGTCTTTCAGGTGTATCACTTGATGATCGATCTAGGCATGCTCTTTATTGCCATCGGCGGACTTGCCTGCATCCTGTGGATCTGGAAGCGAAAGCTCTGGGATCAGCGATGGATGCTATGGATTCTTGTCTCATCCATCGTGCTGACTCAGATTGCAACCCTGTCCGGATGGTGGACTGCCGAGTTCGGACGTCAACCATGGGTTGTTTGGCAAGTGCTCAAGACTGCCGGTGCCGAATCGCCCAATGTCACGTTCGGCGAGGTTGCGTTCTCGATCGGCATGTTTGTGGTGCTGTACGCGATCGTGTTCGCCATGTTCATCAGTTTGCTAAACCGGATGATCCAACAGGGGCCGCCTGAGCCAGAGGAAGAAGGGGCGAGCGAATCGCTTCCCGACTCCTTCGGAGAAATCTTCCGTCACCGCTCGCGTGTTTCAAGCAGAGGAGACTGATTATGTGGCTTAACACCACTTGGTTTGTTCTGTATATGGCCATCATCGCTGGGTATGTCGTCCTTGACGGATTCGACCTAGGGGTCGGCATGTTGTCCCCCTTCTTGGGTCGCAACGACACAGAGAAGCGAATCCTGCTGAACTCAATTGGCCCAGTCTGGGATGGCAACGAGGTCTGGCTGGTGCTTGGAGGCGGGGCTTTGTTCGCCGCCTTCCCTTTGGTCTACGCCTCGCTCTTCTCGGGTTTTTACACGGCCATGATGCTGGTGCTATTCGTGCTCATTCTGCGAACCGTCGCAATCGAGTTCCGCTCCAAGAGAGACGGTGCCCGCTGGCGAGCCATGTGGGACTGGATCTTCTTTTCTTCCTCGTTGGGAATCACCCTGCTACTCGGTGTGGCCCTTGGCAACGTGATCCAAGGTGTACCGCTGGATCAAGCCGGCAATATGGATGTCAACCTGGTGGACCTGCTGAACCCCTACGCCCTTGCAGTCGGGGCGACTGCTGTGGCCATGTTGAGCCTGCATGGCGCGATGTTTCTGACTCAAAAAGTTGAGGGAGAGCTTCTTGGCAGGGTCACAAACCTGATCCCCAAGCTGATGGCCGTGTTTTTTGCCCTTATGACGGTGCTCATGGTCTGGACGCTGCTGCTTGACGAGGCAATCACCACCAATTATCTAGATCGCCTGTGGATTGGAATCTTCCCGCTGTTGGGTTTGCTCGCAGTGCTTGCTGGCTGGAGGTTCGTCTTGAAGAAGCAGTACCTGAGCGGGTTTGTTGCCTCTGCATTCATGATTGCCTTGCTCATTGCGACGGTAGCTGCGGGCATGTATCCCGTCCTGATCCCCTCCTCTACGAACTCGGCCTACGACCTGACCGTCACCAATGCTGCGAGCGCTAGCGAGACTCTTACGGTGATGCTGGTGATCGCAGTCATTGGGCTTCCTTTTGTGTTCCTCTATACCGCAGGCGTCTATTTCTTCTTCCGAGGCAAAGTCCGACTGGACGAAGAGAGCTACTAATCGCCGTTTCGGTGATGGGCAGTTACGTTCATACTCATGTGGCCACGCTCCCTGCTCGCTGAGCATCCGCAAGTTCGAAGATGGATCGGCATTTCAATCCTGTTGGGTTTGTTCGCTGCGGGGATTCTGGTGGCGTGGACGATTCTGCTGGCCGGCGTGATCAACGACGGGTTCATCAAGGAGCAAACACTTTCGGGCGTGCTGCCCACGCTTATCCTGATGGCCGCTTTGCTTCTGCTGCGAGCACTGTGCATCTGGCTAGCCGAGAACAGCTCACAACTTGCGAGCGGCCTACTCCGCCGCAAGGTTCGCTCTGACTCCTTGGCGCATCTGATTGCTGTGGGCCCTGCCGGCCTGAGCGCCGAGCGCACTGCTGAACTGACATCAACGCTTGGCCAGGGGATTGATTCGCTCGACGCCTATGTGAGCCGGTTTCTTCCCTCGGCTGCACTCGCCGTCATGGTGCCTGCTGGGGTCTTTGTAACTATTGGAATTCTCGACCCATGGACCACCCTGATTCTGTTGTTCACAGGACCGATGCTGATTTTGTTGCTCGCAGTTATCGGCAGTCGTACAAGGTCGTTGACGCAGCGACGCTTTGAAGAGTTGGGGTGGCTGAGCTCGTTTTACCTAGACATGATTCAAGGGCTCGCCACACTAAAAGCCTTTGGCCGCGCAGAAGAGGGCGCCGAGATGGTGGAGCAGGTGAGTCGTCGCTACGGCGAGGCCACTATGGATGTGCTCCGAACGGCCTTTCAGACTTCGCTCATGATGGAATGGGCGGCGACTGCGGCCACTGCGCTCGTAGCCGTACAAATCAGCTTTCGATTGATTCGCGGTGACCTGTCGTTTGATCTTGCCCTAGCAGTGCTCATGCTGACTCCGGAGTTCTTTGCTCCTCTTCGGCGCCTTGCAATTGAGTACCACGCCGGCCAGGAGGGCAACGCTGCCTTAGAGCGAATCACGGAACTCAATGCCTTGCCCGCCCAGACCCGATCCGTCACAACAAAGGGCCAAGAATCGAGCAGTCTTGGATTCAGCAGTCTTGAATTGAGCACTCTTGAATTGAATACCGTTGGATTTACTTACGCTGAGTCCGAGTCGCCTGCGCTCGAACAGGTGAGCTTTGTCATTGAACAAGGTCAGACGGTTGCGCTGATTGGTCCGAGTGGTGCGGGCAAGTCAACCCTGGCAAAACTGCTGATGCAGTTCATGCAACCTGACCAAGGTCAGATTCTGATCAATGGCCAGCCAGCGCAGAACCTGCAGCCAAGTGACTGGCGGCGGATCATCTCGTGGGTGCCGCAGCAACCTGCCTTCTTTGCCGGCACCGTCGCACAGAACATTGCGTTGGGAAGACCAGATGCCTCAATTGAGCAGATACATCAGGCGGCTCGCGTCGCCTCGGCTCAAGAGTTTATTGAGGCACTGCCCGATGGGTTCAACACACTCCTTGGCGAAAACGGACTGCGCCTGAGTGGTGGCCAGCGCCAGCGTCTTGCCATTGCTCGGGCTGCGATCATGGACACTCCAGTCGTCCTGCTCGACGAGTTCACTGCTCACCTTGATGAAGACACCGAGGCTCAAGTCGTTGCAGCAATGTCTGCCCTGATGCAGGATCGAACAGCAGTAGTCATTGCGCACCGAGCAGCAACCATTGCATCTGCGCAGCGGGTCATCACCCTTGATGGTGGCCGAGTAATTCAGGGGCAGTTGTGAGTAGCACGCGTCGAGTGATCCGCTCTGTCGGCGGCTACCGCTGGTGGGTTGCTGTGACAGCGCTGCTCAGCTTTGTCACCTTGGGTGCTGGCATTGGATTGCTGGCCATGTCGGCATTTCTGATCTCAAAGTCGGCTCTGGTCGACACAACAATCACGCTTGCTCTCATCATTTTGGGTGTGCGGGTCTTTGCCACGACTCGCGCCGTATCTCGTTACGCCGAGCGATACGTCGGCCACCTTGGCACCTTTAGAATCCTGACCCGTATTCGCATCTGGTTCTTCCGCGGAATTGAACCCCACGCACCGGCAGTACTGATGCAGCATCGAAGCGGCGACCTACTCACCAGGATTCTTGCCGACATCGACACGCTGCAGGACCTGTACTTGCGGGTGCTCGTTCCACCAGTTGCCGCAGCGCTTGCAGTCGGTCTGGGCTGCATTCTGCTAGCCGGTTTTAGCCCTTGGTTGGGCATTGCACTCTTTGTCTTTGTGTGCCTCTGTGGAGTCGTCATCCCGCTTTCTATGCATCGGCTCACCCTCAGTTCCTCTGCCAGCCTGGTACAGGAGCAAGCCAACCTAAATGCGACTCTTGTAGAAGGGATAACGGGTATCGCAGACCTGATTGCCTTTGGACGAGAAGACCTACTGCTAGGTCGATCCGAGCACATCACCGCAGCGCAACAGCCGGCGCGAAAACAACTTGCCCAAGCCCGCGGAATCGCCGCTGGCCTGACTGCATTACTCGTGGGTCTTGCTGCGTTGACGGTGCTTGGGTTTGGGGTCTCACTCCTACGCGATGGGTCGCTCGAGGGTGTGTATCTAGCAATCTTGCCGCTAGTTGTCATTGCAACTTTTGAAGCTGTCGGCCCACTCAGCGCAGCCTATGAACACCTAGGTCGAAGCCGTGCTGCAGCAACTCGACTTGTTGAGCTTGTCGATACGCCCGCCTCGGTAGTCAAGCCGTCAGCATCAGAAAAACTCACTCTGAGCCGCAACACATCTGCCGGCCACACAATGGTCGATCTGACAGTTACTGATCTGAGCTTTCGCTATGCAGAGGGTGAACCGCTCATTTTGCAGCAGGCCAGTGTGCAGATTCCGGCGGGAAGCTTTGCAGTCATCACGGGGCCGAGCGGTTCAGGAAAGTCCACGCTGTGCAACCTGTTGCTGCGTTTTTGGGAGTACTCGCAGGGATCAATCCAGCTCAATGAATGCGAACTCAACCGTCTTGGTCTCGACGAGGCACGCTCCGTGGTTGCCCTAGTGGCGCAGCATGATCACTTGTTCGACACCACACTGCGAGACAACCTGCTGCTCGGTGATTCTCGAGCAGAGGACGAGCGCCTACTAGAAGCCTGCGATGCAGTTTGTCTGGGCGACTGGGTTCGAGCTCTCCCGGCAGGACTCGATGAGCGAGCAGGCGAGAACGGCAATCGGCTCAGTGGTGGCGAGCGTCAACGAGTCATGATTGCGAGGGCACTGCTGACTGAGGCTCCGATTTTGATTCTGGATGAGGCCACCGAGCACCTCGATGAGGAGATGCAACTGGACGTGCTCCGAGGGATTCTGAAATGGCGCTCGGGCCTGACCACCATCATGATCACGCACGAGGCCCCGAATATTTCGGGGATCGACCTGCGCCTCCAGTGCAGCAAAGGAACGCTCCGTGAAATCTAAGCCTGCTGACCCAGCACTGCCCTGCTACCAAACACGATCGGTGGCGTCCTGATGACGAGCTTTATTCCGCGCTCTGCTGAAGGGTGGCGCGACCCGTTCTCGATGTATGCCGACCTGCGCGACACCGACCCGGCGCATCATGTGGTGGACGGCAACTACTGGGTGCTCTCGCGCCATGCCGATGTCATTGATGCTGCCCGCGACACCGAGACATTCTCATCCGCTCAAGGCCTGACTTTTACCTACGATGACCTTGCGTCGGTGGGCCTTGACGAAATCGCCCCCATGGTGTTTCTGGATCCACCTGATCACACAGAGTTCCGACGCCTCGTCGCTCGCGGATTCACACCTCGGCAAGTAACGAGCATTGAGCCAGAGGTACGAGAGTTTGTGATCTCACGCATCGATGCGCTTTGCGCTAGCAGCGGCCACGGGGCAGGCGGAGAAGGCGGCGGCGAAGGCGGAGGCAACCGCGACATTGTGTCCGAGCTGCTCAAGCCTCTGCCCACCATGGTGGTCGGACACTATTTGGGAGTTCCCGTCGAGGACCGAAGCAGCTTTGACGGCTGGGTTGAGCAGATCGTCGGCGCTAGCGCTACAGGAAATATTTTTGATGCCATGGAAACAGTCGCTCAAGTGATCGAATATTTCACGGCGCTTGTAGAGAGCCGGCGAGTGTCACCTGGCGAGGATGTCATCTCTGAGTTGGTTCAAGCCGGGGATGGCGCCGCAGTTGACCCCATGAGAATCCTTGGGTTTGCATTCACCATGATGACTGGCGGAAACGACACGTCAACGGGAATGCTGAGTGTCGGCCTTGAGTTACTTTCGCAGCAACGCGATCAGTGGGGACTACTTGTGGAGCAGCCCGACCTGATTCCCAATGCAGTCACCGAGTTGCTTCGCCTGAGTAGTCCCGTACAAGGGCTTGCTCGCACCACCACTCGTGATGTTGAGCTGCACGACAAGGTGATACCCGCACAGACCAAAGTCATGCTTCTGTATGCCTCGGCGAACCGGGATCCACGGCAGTTTGGACCTACTGCTGCCGATCTTGATGTCACTCGCCCGCCGGGCGCAATCCTTACCTTTGGCCATGGAGCGCACTATTGCTTGGGTGCAGCAGCAGCTCGCCTGATGGGTCGCGTGGTGCTCGAAGAACTCGCTGCCCGATGCCCCAATTTCACCGTTGACGGCACCAACGGCAGGTTCTCGGCTGGGCACTTTGTTCGCTGGTATGAGTCCCTACCCTTCGATCCTTACGGACACAACGAGAACCAACACAGGGCGCCCACCTAACGGGTTGGTTTAGCCAATCCAGCATCTGCGAACAGCGCCTCGATGAGTTGGTCATGGCGCCCGGCGATCAGGTCGCCTACTGGGTCTGCGCAGTACTCAAGCAGGTGATCAACATCCAGATTGAATACCGCTCGCATTGCAAGAATGCGGTCTCGCTCGGGGCTTCGCTCTCCTACTAGGAACTGTCCGGCAAGAGTCATCTGGCGAATCCCTCGCACCCGGTCAGGCAGAGTCAGGCCTACCAGAAGAATCGCAGGAATCAGAAAGGTCAGCAGCCCAATCAGGAGTGCTGTGCGATGAATTGCCTCGGCCCCCTGAGCGCCTAGGTCTGCAACGTTTCCGCCCGTTGCTTCGCCTGAACTTTGCAGCGCACTCGCAAGGTTGTCGCCAATCACGGGTACTGATTCAACAGCGCCAGCAACGGCCCCAAAGCCAGTTTGCACGGACTCCCCTGCGCTGCTCACGCCGGTCGCAAGGACGGTGATGCTGTCGATGCGTTGATACACCGAACGGCCCATCCAGACAAGAAACAACAACATCAGCAGCACCGCAACATCTCGGGCGATTCGCTCTCGACGACGGTCTGCAACCTCTGGGTAGAGTTTCATTGCCATAGGACCTCCAAGTTGAAGTCCTCATTCTTGCGGAGAACTCAGGCCGTAGAGGTCTGGCAGTAGAGGTTTGGTAATAGAGGCAAGGAACCCTTAAGGGGAAACCACCCCAACCCAACCAGAGGTCGGCGAGAAGCTTGGGAACGTAGCGTTCAGGACATCGCTGCTCGCACCGAGGCGCCGCGAGAGCAACTCGGATAACACTGTTCGGTAATCGGTGGTCACACGGACATCACCCTGATCAAGGCCTTGTTCACCCAAACCCTGGAAGTCTCCGTAGACACCGCCTGTGACTCCCCCGCCGATGACCATCATGGGAAAGGCTCGACCGTGATCGCATCCGCCCGAGGAATTCTCATAGGCGCGTCTGCCGAATTCGCTGACCACAGCAACGGTCACCTTTGATGCTGCTGTTCCGAGGTAATCGAAGAACGCACCAATGGCAGTATCGAGCTCACTCACTTGGGTGTACATGCGCGCCGTGGTGGTTGAGGCCGCTCCCATTGCATCGTGGGTATCCCAGTCATGCATTTCTGCATGCGCAACTTCCATCGGGAATCCCGCCTGCAGCAGGCGTGCGATCGGCCACAGGTTGCGGGAAATCTCAGTATCAGGGAAAGACGCTGGCCGGTCGGTGCTCGTAAGTGAAGAGACTTGCGCAATGGTGCCGAGAGTCGGATCAGCCCATGGCGACAGCGCAGGGTGCACACCAGCACGGTGATACAGATCGGTTGTGCTTGCGGTGACAGTCTCGACTGACGGGCCCCAAGGCAGCAAGGAGAGCGAACCAAACCCGGATGCAGCAACTGCTGTTCCGCCACGAAGAGAAGCGGGTAGTCCTCCACCGATTGCCACGCCGCGAAGAGGGTGATCTGATGCGCCCGCAGTGGCGTTCATCCAGCGCCCGGCCCAGCCCGTGGGTGACATGTTGGAGTTAACGACACCGCCCTCTAGGAATGACTGCGCATCGAAATGCGAGCGTGTGGAGTTCATGACTCCGGTGGAGTTCACTACGGCCAAGCTGCCCTGGTTGTACATGGCTGAGAGCCGAACAGCTGCAGGGTGGAGCGCGAACTGAGCGTTGCGGTGAGCGCCACCTAATGCCAAAGCGCTTTGTTGCGGGACTGCAATTGAGGGCCGTAGCGAGTAGTACTCGGGTGTTGCCACGGGAGCGAGCAGTGAGAGTCCGTCCATTCCTCCACGACAGAAAATCACGAGCAGGGTGTTTCCCGAACCAGTGGCGGCAGAGGTGAACGAACCTGTTGCTCCCGCTAGCTGAGTGTTCAGGAGCGAGGCAGATCCAGCAGCAGCCACTGCAATACCGGAGTTGCGAAGGAACCTGCGCCTGGTGAGCCCTATTGGTGAGGCTCCTGTTGGGGTGAGTGTTTGGAGAGTCGGTGTTTGGCGAGTCGGTGTTTGGTTAGTCATGTCTAAAGCCTCAAGCTGTCTGGAACTGTGGTTGTTGCATGAGTTGGCCGAGCAATTTGGGTGCGACCCAGCGATTGCCGTTTGCCGTGATCGGTGTGGACGCAACCCGACCAACAGAGACCAGCATCCGCTGCTTGCCTGCAGCATCTAGGGGAACGCCAAGTCGCTGCGCTGCAGCGTCAAGCCACTCGCCCACTGTTGATCCAGTCGTTGAGCCACCCGCAGGTCCGGCCACCCATGCGGGAATCGTGGACCAGTCCCGGACAAAGCCCGGAATGTTTCCGTTGCCCAGGTACGTCGCAAGGTTCCAGCGGCTAATCATCGAGCCAACGCTGACCCAAGCCGCATCTTTATCTGGGTAACCATCTGGGGTGGGCCAGTGGTGCGGCATTGCACTGAGCGTCGTGAGAATCCCGTGGAAGTTCCACTTGGTGTCCTCTGCTGTCTGTCGGTTGAACGGGGCATCGCCTGTTGCTCGGAGACCTGCTGCAAGAAGTTCGAGCGGTCGGCGAATCTTTGCATCGGCGGAGCGAGCAAACTCTTCCGAGGTCAAGATGGTTCGCAACGTGGGAGCAATTGCAGTGTCATTTGTCAGGTAGGCATCACGAGCGGCTAGAACCACTCGATCATTCAGCGCAATGTGTTCGCCGATAAAGCGGACACAAAGCTTGTGAGCTAGCCGCTGAGCAGTAACGCTATGACGCGCAAGGTGGTTCAGGAAGGATTCACCAGCGGCCTGCCCCGTCAGGGATCCTCGGGACCAGCCCAAGACAGTTGTAGATCCCGACGCAAATGGACCGAGCGCATGGCGGGCGGAGTTAAAGGCAAAGGTTCCGCTCCACTTATCGGTCAGCGTCCAACCCGAGAACAGATACGACACGGCAACGACATCTGCTTCGCTGTAGCCCCCGTTCACTCCAACGGTATGCAACTCCATGAGTTCGCGTGCGTAATTCTCATTCGGCACCCGGCCGCGATCTGCGCGACTGGTGCTTTGATCCAAGTAATTCAACATGGCGCCAGATTTAGCTACAGCCGCCAGAAGGTCAGAGAACTTGCCAAGTGCATGCGCTCGAATGACGTCACTGTCGTAGGTCGGGCAATGGTTCCGAGCGGCATCATTGTTGACGTCCACATTCAGGTGGTCCCACCAGAAGCCAACAGTTCGTTCAAACAGTTGACGCTCCGAGACGACAGCCCTCAGTGCAGTTGAGAGCGGCAGATCTACTACGACTCGCCACTCTTGGCCGCGAGCGCTGATCTGAGCGGCACTGCCTCTTGACCACTCATAAAAAGACGTTGCATCGGCCACTGCAGGATCGGCAATGGCGAGATGATTGAGCTGTGAGTCAATCCAAGCTGTGACACCAAGGGCACCAATCTGTGACAGAACAGCGGGGGTAGGCCCAAAGGTCAGCCGCTTAGCGACATGCCAGACGCCAGGAGTTGCCCAGGTTGCTGGCCATGTGGGAAGGCCTGTGGAAGAACCAGTGGGCGGGACTGGAGTATTTGGTACTGAAGTAGTTGGGACTGAAGTAGTTGGTACTGCCGTGCTTGGTGACGTCCGAAGCCTGGCGGGACGGGCGCCTGCTGCTGCAGATTCGGCGGGGGCTCCGGGAGCGCATGCACTTGCCAGCGCTGCTGCGCCAGCGGCTAGGCCTCCGAGCAGGGCACTGCGCCGGTTTGGCGTGGCCTCTCTGGGTTCATCAAGTTCGGCTGTAGACACTCACAGGGTTTCGGCAGGGAACGAATGCTCCTTTAGTAACCCAAAGTGAATTCTTTGAGAAGCTGAGGTCCAGAACCTCGGGGCTTCGAGGCACCAAATTCAGACTGTGCTCAGACCTGCAGACTTCAGCTTGCGGTCGATAAAGGAATACAGGTCGCCGCGAATCACATGCCCCAAATGACCGCCCGGGTACCAGAGGATCTCCGGGCGATCCCAATGCTCCCAGAGGGGCGCAACTTGGTCGACTGGGTCAATCAATTTGTCGGCTAGCCCACCAACAATTGCACGTGCTGCGACTGGAGTACTCGGGGTAAAGCTCAGTGGTGAGACCACAGAATGAAGCTGCCGGGACTCCTCCATAAACGGCACCATGAGTTCACGCAGTGCCGGCGGCGACTGCTGCACAAACAGCCCAGGAAAGTCCGTAGCGGGGATAATCGGGAGCACACACTGAAGTGGTTCTTCCTCTAGCCCGGCGACCAGCGCTGCGACGTACCCCCCGAGCGAGACTCCGAGCAGCCCGATCCCGGCTGGCTCTTGCGTGCGAATCCAACCTAGCAATCGACGAACATCCCAAGCCGCTTGGGCAATTCCGTTGATGTTGTCGAGCACGTCAAGGGTCGGAAACCTTGCATCTGCGCTCTTAGGAGCCTGTCGTGGTCCGTGCAGCGGAAGAATGACGAGCAGTACGTTGCATCCCAATTCGGCATACAAGTGACGAACCCTGAACGAGCGCAGGTCGGTATCGGCACCTTGCCCAGTTCCATGAATACACACCACCCAAGGTCGGCCTGCAGCCTTGTGGCGCATCACGGTGGCACGGCCCAAAGAGTTCTCTTGGTATTGCATCCATCGCTGTCGGCCCGGCACGCCCGTTGGAGGTTTCCAGCCACTCGGAAACTTCAATCTCTCCACCCGCATGCCTGCAGCACGACTCGGTCGAATGATCGGGTCAAGCAGAGGCGGCGGCTTGGCGTGAAACGAGCCTGGGTCATTGAACCAACCCTTTGATTGGAACACCTCGGCTGCGCGCTGAGTCTCTGTAGTAATGCGACGAAACTGCTCGGCACTAGGTGGTTGCCGTAGTCGACCGAAAGCTGCGCGGACCAACTCATCAGCTGCGACATGTGCCCGAAAGCCAATGGTCACGCGAGCCTGTGGCACCCCTGCACTTGCTCTGCGCCCGCCCGAAGCTGCAGGTGCTGCGCCGTTTTGATCAGCGACTTGGCCGCGGTTCTCCTCGCTCTGATCAGAGGCGTCAGTGGCAACCATCGTAACCAAAGTTTACTGGTCACCTTGAGCGAATCGGCTTCAGCCGCAGCGCCTCTGGGTGAGCAATTTTACCAGTCCGGTGCATTCCACAAGCGCTACCGGGCCGACATCAACTTGATCACTTACTGGGGTCCCGGCCTGAGTCCCAAACAACTCACCGCGCCGAACAACATGCCCATTTGGTTGAGTACCCATATCGGCAAGATCGGTCTCACACCAGACTCCCGCAAGTTCACAGCCTGCAACGGCATCAATTGGCCGCCACACTGCCCAGCGGTCTAAATGATCGACATCAAGACCCGTATCAGTAGAAATTCCCAGCGTGACTGGAACGGTGTGATCAGCCACGAGCCAAGGCCGGGCCTGACGATCAGTCCGAACAAGAAGGTGCTCTGCACGCCCCTCAGAAATAGTTGCCGAACCAACGATGTCATTGGCAATGCGCATGTCCACCAAGTAGTCCTCATCAAACGAGACCGCAAGCAACCGTGCGTCAGCCGGAAGCGAAATGCGGCCGGTCCCAACTTGATACGGAAAGCTCGGCGCAAAAATCACTGACCACATCGCCGTGTCGCCCCAACCACGTTGCGCTGCAAGCTGCATCATCCGAGGTGTCATGCCGCCGCCCCAGCTATGCCCGACAAATCCAGCTCGGGATGTGTCGGCTCTGGGAGTTGCGGCAATTCCAGCGACAAACCCAGCATTGACTGCCTTGTATTGCTGCGGCGGATCAAACGCAATTTGAAACCCCGGATAGATCACGATGAATCCGTTGCTGACTAGGTGCTTCATGAACGCGGTATAGCCCTCGGTGAAGCTAGCTGTGTAGCCGTGAGCAAAGAAGATGACGGGTCGTGCCCCATCGTTACAGCTGCCTCCTGTGAATGGCTTCGCCGAGCCGGAGGGCTCAAATATGTGAACTGGTAGTTGCCACTCAGCGGGATTACCCACAGACCTGCGAGGCACCACTGAACAAGGGCCGTCCGAACCCGGCAGATCAGCAGCAATCGGCGGCGGGGGCGTCGAAACACACGCCACACAGCCCAGACTCAGGACAGAGAAGACAACTGCAACTAGAAGTGCCCTTGTCACAGCTAACGGCCTTGGACTAGCTCCAAACATCTCGGTACCCCCGCTTAAAAGGTAGCCGCTTGTTGCAGTTCGGTGCACAGCAGAGTCACTAAGCACTACCAGCAGCAGACCTATGCCAAGTACAGTCCGGAGATGCCAAGCGACGCACTTCTCAAAGCAATGAACGGGGCTCACCGAGTCTTACTCAAGATGAGCGGCGGCAAAATTGGGTGGAACGCTTCATCCATGCCCGTGATTGAACTCACCACGATTGGCCGCAAGAGCGGCCAAGAACGCGCCGTACTCCTGACATCCCCGATCCAAGAGGGAGACACACTTGTTGTGGTCGCTTCACGAGGTGGTGACGACCATCACCCGGCTTGGTACCTAAACCTGGTGCAGAACCCGCAGGTCGGGGTGGTGTTGAAGGGCCAGCCCAAACAGCAGATGACTGCGCGGGTCGCAACTTCGGCTGAGCGAGAAAGAATGTGGCCAACAGTCACAGCTACCTATAAGGGCTACGCCGGATACCAGTCCAAGACAGACCGAGAGATTCCGCTGGTCCTACTCGAACCAATCAGCTGAGCTGATCGGACCGGAACTACTGATCGAGCTTTAGGTCGCCTTCTGCAAATGCAATGAGCCAGCCGGTGCGAACCTGCTGGGTGATGAGTTGCCCAACCTGTGCTGAGCGGCTTCTGGTTGCTGTAAGCAAGCTTCCGATGGTGTTCATGTGGTCTCCCCTGATGCCCGGAACGCGCTCTGCACAAGCTCTGCAGCGTGGCGTTGTTCTTGCTCTTTCTGGTCGGCATCCGTGGCAGACACATGAGGAGTTCGCAGAACATTTCTGCAGTGAGACATGCACTCACCAAATCCTGAACCTCTGCTTACCAACTAGTAGCTACAGGGTTGTCTTACTGCTCGGCTAGCAACGCTGCTATCTCGGCTACAGGGTTCGTCACAGCCTCGCCATTGAGATCAACTTCTAAGGCTCGAATGGTGCCAGTAAAGGCAAACGGTGGCTCGTATGCAGAGGGATCAATGGTGTCGAACGCTGCATACCCACAACTCACTCCTGTCGTGGCAAAAAGATTCGGAACGGTATAGGGAAGCTCACCAAATCCAACCTGTTCGCCGTCAACAAACAGGCGAACCTCGGCAGGAGACCCGCGGCCTTCGAAGAAGTTCGGCCCACCGGTCGGCTTGAACTCCATGCGAACTTCATACTCCCCCGAGGGAAGCGGCTGATCGCTCCTGACCGTGAACTTCCTCAGACCTAAATAGTTGTGCACATAGGTGAGGTGGCCCTCGGCAACAAAAACGGCGTATCCGCCGTGGCGGTTTCCGTGCGAGATCAAGACCCCTTCGGCACCGCCCTCGGGAATGGATAGTTGCGCAACCACGGCATGCGCCCGGTTGTACACCCGAGGTGCACCCGTGAATGGCAGTGGGGCGCCGCCGGGGTTGAGCTTGACAACCTTTTGTGCCCCTCCAACTGCTGGCCGTCGGGCCGTCAGGCGTCCGATGTCTCCGGATGCGAGTGGCAGCACGTTGTACTTCTCTGCTTCTTCCCACCACAGCGCTCGCAGCTCGGCCAAACGTTCAGGGTGCTCTGCCGCAATGTTGTGGCACTCCGATGGATCGGCGACTAGGTCGTACAGTTCCCAGTCCTCAGCCTCGAGTTTGTCAAGGATGGCCTCGGTCAGGAACGTGCCAAACGGGTGGCCGCGCTCGGTGCCTTCGGCCAAACTCGGCCCGGGGTAAGGGCAGACTGCCTTCCACCCCTCGTGATAGATCGACCGGTGACCGAACATCTCGAAATATTGCGTTCGGTGACGGTCCTCTGCATCGGCGTTGTCAAAGGTCGGCAGCAGGCTGACACCCTGCACCTGCGATTGCGGTACCCCACGGATCGTCTCGGGGGCTTCAATCCCGATTGCTTCGAGCAGCGTAGGGACCATGTCAATCGCGTGCGCGTACTGATGACGCACTTCGCCGCGAGCAGAAATTCCAGCGGGCCAAGAGATGATGCACGGGTCCGTAATGCCACCCCGGTAGGTCTCTCGTTTCCAGCGGCGAAACGGCGTGTCCCCGGCCCAGGCCCATCCCCAAGCGTAGTGATTGAAGGTGTTCTCGCTCCCCCACTCCTCAATCACTTCCAGATTGTCCTCAAGAGTCTGCGGGGCCAGATTAAAGAACATGCCCTCGTTGCGAGTGCCGTGCTCTCCGCCCTCAGCGCTGGCGCCGTTGTCAGACACTGCAATAACGAGCGTGTTCTCGGACTCGCCGGTTGCTTCGATGGCGTCAAGGACGCGTCCGATATGGAAGTCCGTCTGCGTAATGAAACCTGCGTACACCTCCATCTGCCGGGCGTACATGCGTTTTGCATCCTCGGTGAGGGAATCCCAAGGTTCCACGTCTGGGTCGCGTTCGGAGAGTTCCGTGCCCGGAGCCAAGAGCCCGAGTTCGCGCTGACGCTCAAAGACGATCTTGCGATACTCATCCCAGCCCGAATCGAATGCACCCTTGTAGGGCTCAATCCATTGCGATTCGACTTGATGAGGAGCGTGACCGGTGCCTGTAGCAAACCACAAAAAGAAGGGTTTGTCGGGTGCGCTCGAATGGGCATCGGCAATGTATGAGATTGCGCGATCAGCCAAGTCCACGTTCAGGTGGTACCCCTCGGCTGGGGTTGAAGGCTGAGGCACGTAGTGGTTGTCGTGAACCAAGTCGGGGTGGAACTGATCAGTATCACCACCGAGGAATCCGTAGAAACCCTCAAACCCACGAGCTATCGGCCAGCGATTGAACGGCCCGGCTGGAGTCGTTTCTTGAGAGGGAGTCAGGTGCCACTTGCCCACCGCGAAGGTGTTGTATCCCTGTTCCACAAGAACCTCAGAGATAAACCCGTGCTCAAAGCCCATCGTGCCGTTGAGGCCCGGATAGCCCATAGAGAGTTCGGTAATCGCGCCGAGCCCCAAGCTGTGATGGTTGCGGCCGGTCAGCAGGCAACCGCGAGTCGGCGAGCATAGCGCTGTGGTTTGAAAGTTGGAGTAGCGCAACCCGTTCGCGGCGAGTCGATCCAGATTCGGAGTCTCACAAAGACCACCGAATGCAGAGAGTTGACCGTACCCAACGTCGTCCAACACGATCATCACAACGTTGGGCGCACCAGCGGGCGGTTGCGGACGCCCTGGCCAGGCCGGGGTTGAAGTTTCTGCAGTGCGACCGATTTTTCCCGGAAACGGTTCGCCGGCCGCGTAGGTCACAAAGGGTTCAGCCATGCTTCGCTGCGATTCTGGTCATAGAAAGATTGTAGCTGCATCCACAGTGCTGATTTTATAAGGCCCTTCTATCTGCTGCTGATGCCCTTGAGTCTGGGTGGAGTGGACTAGACATGGAGCATGAATACCCAAGCAAGCTCCGCTGCAACCACCGGCACTGTCGCAAAAGGCGACAAAGCCGCTAATGAAGTCTCGGTTCGCAAACTTCGCATCGGGAACATCGTTGTCGGGCTGATCTTCTTGGTGCAGGTCATCGCCATTCTGCTCCTTTCAAATGACTTCTCTATTCCTGTAGTTGCCACCTATCAGAATGGTCCCCCGGGAACTCCCGGTACTGGCGAAACCTTTACGATGTTTTCGGTTCGCTTTGGATGGGCGATAGCGTTTTTCTTGGTTCTTGCGGCGGCAGACCATTTACTGATGGCCACGCCAAAGATCAATGGCTGGTACGAGCGCCAACTTGATCAAGGGCGAAACACTGCTCGCTGGGTTGAGTACTCAATCAGTTCCTCCGTGATGATCGTGTTGATCTGCCTGCTGACCGGCATCAACGACATCTATGCGCTCGTCGCAATCTTCGGTGTGAACGCCGCGATGATCTTGTTTGGTCTGCTCATGGAACGCATCAACCCAGATCGAAGCTCAGTTGACTGGTGGCCGTTTATCTTCGGTTGCATAGCCGGAATCGTCCCTTGGATTGCAATCACCTTGGCCATAGTCGGAGCCCAGCAGAAGTACTCGGGGGTGCCCGGATTTGTCTTTGCCATCTTTATCTCACTGTTTATTTTGTTTAACTGCTTTGCCATCAACCAACTGTTGCAATATCGAAACCGCGGACGCTTTATGAACTACCGGTTTGGCGAGTACGCATTCATCATTTTGAGTTTGATCGCCAAGAGTCTGTTGGCCTGGCAAGTCTTTAGTGGAGCCCTGTTCTCGTAACTCAGTTGCTCTGAGCGGACTCGCTCAGAATCATCTCGGCTACTCGCCTGCCAGAGAACAACGCTCCTTGAATTGAGGGCGTGTCTCGATGATCCCCGCATACAAAAAGGCCGTCACCAAGCGACACCCTTCGCTTGGGCCCAAAGGGCGGGCTGCTATCCGGTTGAGCATGCTGAATCACGTTGGTATGAACATGAGTCCACTTCTCTGCCTGCGCACCAAACCACGCAGACATCTGCCTGCGCACTGCTTGCAGTAGATCGCTTGAGTCGATAGAGGGGTTTCCCGTTACGCCGAGCGGAGGGCAGGCCGCAGCAATCAATGTACGGCCATCTGATGCATATTCGGGTGCAACATTGGTCATGACTGCCAGATTCAGCGCAGGGCCACTGCGGCAACTATCTAGGGCAATCAGCGGGCGAGCAAACGGTGGTTCATCGGCTGCAAACCACACGCAGGCCACGGGGCGAGATACCACCGGGGCTAGTCCCAATAGGGTTGCAGCGGCTGGACCTTCAGTTGCGATGACTACATGATCTGCGGGAAAGGTCTGACTGTCCCAGGTAGTGACCTGCCCTGGCCTCACTTCTGACACCGCAGTGTGAAGCCGCAGTACGCCTGCGGGGAGCGCGTCCGCTATCTGCTGTGGAATGGCTCCCATCCCAGCGGCCGGAACGGCAGAGGATCCAACGGCCAAACAATGCAACACCAGATCAAACATTCGTCGGCTTGCCGTCAGGTCGGCATCAAGTTGGATGCCACCTACTAGCGGCCGAAAAAAGCGATCAATGATCTTGGGGCTCAACCCCTCTTCCTGCAGGGCCTGCATCGTGGTGATGTCCTCACCTCTCACAAGGTCCGCAGGATTGGCTCTCTTTAATCGGAGTAGTAGCCGACCGAGCCGCAATTTGTCAGCCAGGGTTCCCACTGGGGCGATAGCAGAGTCCAACAACGCAGACGGTTGGCGCAGCGGATCACCCACCCGACGCAGGCGCTCACCAAACCAGAGCAGCGCGCCGGGGTCAAACTCGCGAAGATCGAGGGCATCAAGATCAAGTTGCCGTTCAAGTTCGGGATAGGCGGTGAGCAGCACCTGAAAGCCCCGATCCACATGGAATCCATCGATCTGATCGGTACGCACCCGACCGCCCACGCCGTCTGAGGCTTCAAGCAGCAGAACCGAACGCCCAGCGTCAGTCAGCGTCCTTGCGGCGGTCAAACCAGCTAAGCCGGCACCGACCACCACAACCTCATAGTGCTCCGTGGGCATGGGTTGAACTTAGAACTCGCCGGGGCTACTCGCCAACCTATCGAGGCCGCGGGCTAGGCAGTTACTGACTGGAGTTCAGCTGCTCAGTCACTGGAGTACTCCGCGACCTCAGCCCAAGAGGCGTTCGATTACCTGCGCAACTCCGTCTTCATCGTTGGATGCAGTGACCTCGTCCGCAGCAGCTTTCAACAGCGGGTCGGCATTCGCCACCGCCACACCATGACCGGCCCAGCGAATCATCTCGAGGTCGTTTGGCATATCCCCAAAAGCAACCACCTGACTAGCGGCAATCCCTGACTCCGACAGCAACTGCTCAATGGCAGCCGCTTTATGAACGGACGGATGTGAGAGCTCAAGAAAAGACTCATCTATCGAGTGCGTCACCAATGCTCGATCCCCGACCACGGCCTGCAGTGCATCTGCAGTTCCCGGTGCTGCGGGGCTCGGCAGCCGCACAATCAGCTTGAGCACGTCTCGATCTAGAAATGACCTGATCGGCCCAACTTGGAGGCCTTCTAACTTCCAACTTCCAACAAGGCCCTGGTTCTTCTGCTTGAACGACTCGTCAAGAGAGAAATCAAACCCCTGTTCACATCCCAGCAGCGCGTCAGGGAATGCATCGAGGATCTCGTCGACTAGGGAAAGAACAACTTCGGCTTTGAGTTCGATACACGAAACAAGCCGATGCTCTGCAGGGTCATAGACCGCTGCACCGTTGGCACAGATCACCAAGCCACGATCACCAAGTTGTTCAACAATTGGCGCAATCCATCTTGGTGGACGTCCCGTGGCAATAACGAAGCGCAGCCCAGAATCCTCTGCAGCCATCACTGCCGTGCGCGTTCGAGCAGATACCGTGCCATCGGACCGAAGCAGAGTTCCATCAAGATCTGTGGCTATGGCCTGAAAACTTGTCACGACATCAAACTAGGTGTTGCAGCGGGATTCGTTGTAGAAACAAGGGCGTGAGCAGCTTGCTATGGTCTAGGACTGAACTGATAGGCACCTCCTGACCATGACCCAGAATCCACTATTTGACGAGATGCAGGTTCACCCCAAGCGCTCGTTGGGTCATGTCAGCGCTGCTCTTGAAGCCATCGCAACAGCGGCACCTGCAGGGGTGCTGATGCTCACCTTGGTTCAGCAGGAGAGCTATTACTCTGCACTCTCAGAGCGATACGAACGTCTGGCTCAAGCGGGTGCCACCGTGATTATCGGGTATTCAGGCGAAGCGCCCAAGGCAGATGGAGTGCACCATGTCGACCTTGAACGAGATGGGCAGTTGAGCATGAGTTGGGCCGTGACGGTGCTAGGCCCTGACTTCGGCGCGTACTTGACTGCAGAAGATCTGGTCACGTTCGACCCTCGGGAATCCTCTCTGGAACCGGGGCGAGAGTTCGCTGCAGCCTGGGGATTTGATCGAATCAAAGCGGCTGAAGTGACCGGCTTCTACCTTCAGCGTATGGAGTCTGAACTCCCAGAAGGAGTAGTCAAACAGGTTCGGAGCCAGATTTCGCAATCCACTTCTGAGTCGCGCTCGCCTGCCGAAGCTGCGTTAGCAGCATCGAATGTCGTAACGCTAGATCGAGTGATTTCGCTGGAAACAAATCTTGCTCGGGCGATTCAAGAACTTGATCTAGAGGCTCAGGCCGCGTCCCAGGATCCCCTTACTCAACTTCTCAATCGACGGGGGTTTGATCGCTGGTCCGGTTCGAACGAACCAAGCGGAGCGACACTTCCTAGCGTGGGTCTCATCTTGATTGACTTAGACGACTTCAAAGCCGTGAACGATCAGATGGGGCACCTAGTAGGAGACCAACTCTTGCAAGAGATTGCCCAAGCGCTTCGCGACGAAACCCGGCCTAGCGACATTGTGTGTCGCTGGGGTGGCGATGAGTTTTTAGTGGCCTGCCCGGGCACCGAAACCGAGAAACTCGCCGAAGTTGCAGAGCGGCTCGTCAAGGCCATCTCGGCGATCAACGTTGATGGCATGTCGGTGAATGCCTCTGCGGGTCTTCACGTGGGCACCCTGTCGGAGTTGGGGATCCTTGAGGCCGACCGTGCCCTCTATGGCGCCAAGCTGCTCGGCGGGGGCTCCGTGGTGAGCGCTTCAGACCTGCCGAACTGAGCCTGCTAGGCGAGCGAGTTCTGCTGCCTTCGTTCTGGCTAGGGCAGGCCAAAATTCTTGGATCGGGAACGGGAACTCCAGATCGCACCAGCCTTCTCCAATAATCAGTTCAATCGCGTAATACTCCATGAACTCCTTAGGGGTCTCGACCTCATCCTCGACCTCATCCTCGGTCTCGGCCTCGGTCCCATCCTCAGTCCCATCCTCAGTCCCATCCTCTGTGCGTGGGTCCCACCAAGCGTGAATCACATACCCGCTCAGCGGGCTCAGATGCTGAACGAGTTGCTTGTTGAGCGCAGCAATTGTTTTGACCTCAATCAGCCGCAGAAAATCTGCAAGGTTGCGCACCACTCCGTCGGATGTGACCTCGCTCAGCTGGCCTTGCCAGTCGCAGGCCAGACAGCCGTAACTACCTAGCCCAAGACAACAGCCACCTATGTACATCTCGGTTTCATTCTCTGCGAACTCATGCGATGGATACCCCCACAGGATCGGCCGGATCTGGTCCTTCGCACAGTTCGGGCAGAGCGCCGGGGTGTTGACCCGACGCTGCATCAAGCTGGGCTCATAGAAGCTCATCTCGAGCCTTCTTCGCCAAGTTCGTACTGCTCAAGTGCGATGACGGCTGCTGCTTGAAAGGCTTTGGGTCCGTACTGCCAGGTGCCGAGTTGCTCGCCTGCAGAGACAAGCGCATCTTTTGCCTTGAGTTCTTGTAGGTGCACCATCCAAGAGGCGGCCGCTGTTGGGGTTCGGTTTGCTGCAGCCACACAGTGCACAAACACCTTGCGGTCTTCGAGCAGGTACTGATCAAGTCCGTCAACGAGTTCCTTCAGCAACAACGGAAGGTTGGGGTTATCGGCTTCGTTCGAGTCGATAAAGCCCAGCACATGGTGCTCCACACCGACGGGAACTTCATCTGTTCCCATGCGGCACAACGAGACCACCGCATCTGCCCCATCGGCCAGCGCACCCGCGAGGGCTCCAACGTTGCCGAACTCAATTCCCGAAATTTCGAGGCGATACGGCCTGTCGCCAAAAGTCCGTTCGTAGTACGGCACCCAGGTTTCGCGATCGGGCCACGGGTTTGTGGGGTCGCCGCTCATGTACACACCCCTAGCTAGGCGCTCTAGGTCGGCGCAATGGCGAACTTCTTCGTTATAGACACGGTGTCCGTGCAGTTTGCGCCGCCATTGGAATGGCAGAGCGGTTACTCCCCAGCGTGCCCCGAGGAGTGCCCCAGCAATCGCTGCCACAGTGTCGGTGTCGCCACCTGCTCGAATCACCTTCTCGAGTACGAGTTGCATGTGCATTCCATGACATGGCCCATCTGGCACGGGAGTTGAACAGATTGCAGCAAGCGCTGCTTGAAAGGCGTGGACTACCCAGCCGTTATTGGTGAAGTCCCTTGGGCTAGCCGTTGTTGCTTCTTCAATCAGTTGAACCCAGCGCTGTTGGCGCTCTGCCGTGGGCAGGTACTCAACGGCATCAAGTAGCGGCTCTGCCCAGTCCCACGGGGTTGCCGAGCCGGGGGCGTGGTGCAGCGTGTGGTCGATCGCAACTGACCACAGCACACATGCGTCCACACAGTCCGCTGCGGCGTGCGTCAACTCAGAGACGCTCTTTGCCAATGCGGCAATCGCCTCTGGGTTTTCTGGGTAAGCCAGTGCGACCGGCCCGGTTCTCATCAGGCTCCCGTTGCCGGCTGGCACGGGATATTTATTCTTGCAGTACGACACAGCCCTCTCTGCCAGAGGATGCACGCCCGAGAGCACAGCACTGGTTTGGATTCCAACGTCGGCCGGGCCGCTCTTGAACCAGTCGCGGAACCCTTGCTCAATACTTGCTATCTGGTATCCACCAGGGTCATAGCCGTCGGGGAGCGAGTCGCCCTCAAAGAGCGCTTGCAGAATCACGAGCGCTAGTTGGGTGTCGTCGGTCCACTCGCCGGGTGCCCACCCGAAACTTCCTCCGCCATCCATCAAGACGGGAATTTCTTCTCCAAAGGCTGGCCCGAATTCGTAGCCGGCGCCGAGCGCATCCCCGGCTGCCGAGCAGACCACCACCCCAGTTGCCCGGTCGGTCAGTACGCAAGGCGTAGGACTATCGATGTAGTCAGAGCTGTTCTTCAATTGTTCTCCCTATCCCTTTTCCCAAGTTCATTCTTTCATCTTTGGTGCGGGTGAACCTTGTTCATTAGGCGGCTAGGGCAAATGCGCTGGCATGAATCATTGTGTCTTCCCAGGTCAGCACCTGCCCCACCAGGCGAGAGTTGCGAATATGGCGTTCGGTTCCCAGGCCAACACCTTGGGCCTGAGTGGCCTTGGATGTTGCTAGCCGGAGGATGAATCGAAGTGCACGAGAGGCCGAGGGCCGACCGTGCAACTCTGCTGGTGCATCGAGCAGGTGTGCTCGCACCATTGCCGCCCATTGAGCGGCAAGCAGTTCTGGAGTTGCAAGTATTTCTGCTGCAACCACCCGTGACCCGTGGGTGACCACTACCCCGCACTGCCCCGGCAGCGGACCGAGCTCAATCAGTTCGGTGGCTGCATCGGCCAGTCGGCGATGCTCCTGTGGTGCAGCCTCACTGCTTTCACCGAAGATCACCTCTAGGTCTGCATAGTTGCGGGTTGGAGCGTCCATCGAGAGCCGAGTGAGTTCATAATCCACTGAGTCCCATACCGCCCCCTGATTCGAGGTCTTTCGGCCAGTGTGGCGCAGGCTCTGTTCAACTCCGGCCGATTTTGCCCGTCGCACTCGCCGGCTCACATGGCCAGCGGAGCCGGTGAAGCTACGAGACCCTCCCCAGCGACCCGCCTCAATGCAAGAGACGGGAATGTCCAAGCTGGCTCGTGGTGGAACCAGCACGCTCACGTTCAGTGATCGGGTTTGTAGACCACCGGCCACGGTCTCGCCTTCGACTAGCAGAAACACCTGATCGATCTTGCTGGTGACCGAAAGTGTGGGCACTGACTCAGACTCTGCTTCTTTCACTGCAATGGAGTCTGGACTCCCAGTGACCACCGGAGCCGAGAGTGGTTGGAACAAGTACACCGGGAACAAGGTGACCCCAGCTCGGGTGATTGGAGCACCGAGCGATGCATGCTCAAGTGCCAAAACCGGCCCTGCTGACGGGCCTGCTGTGTGTTGTGCTGATGTAGTCACCGTGTCTCCTCAAAGTTGCTGCAGGGCTGAACTCGCCCTACACCCCTATGAGTCAGACAGGGTGAAGATGTGACATTTAAGGTGTGTCAGGCCGGAGCGTTAGCCCGCAGTGTTGAAGTACGACTCGTACTCGCTGTACGGCACCTGACCGGTGGTGGTTCCGGTGGCTGCAAGAGCCTGTGCCACAGGGGTAGGAATCGGGGCCCAGTACGCCGGCATCTTGGCGGCAAGCTTCGGGTTCAACATGTAAATCAGAGAGAAGTTGATGACAAACAGCGACGGGACCACGGACATCCCCGCCACGGAAGTGCGCTCACTCTGTTGAAAGGTTGCTAGCTGTGCGAAGTCAGTAATCTGCTGCGATTCAGTTGCGAACGGAATCTCTGGCGTGTACGCCGATTGGTAGAGCATTTCCAGAGATTTTGCTGCTCCATTATCGAGGCACCAGGTGTTGATATAGCCACCTGGAAGAAGAAGCTGATTGATTTCGCGAGGTGGAGCAGTTGCATTTGCAGGGCTTTCCAGCATGCCATCGGTGTTGACGGTGAGGCCGTAGCTAGCCAAAACAATCGGCTGCTTGCCCGGTGCCACCGGATAGAGCGGGTTTCCGGTTGTGTTGGTGAGGATGCGGACGCTTGCATCGATAATTGCCGCATCCTTCGCATTTCCGTCAATACCCTGACCGCTAACGAGCTGCGCAAACTGTGTCTTGGTCAGCACATCCTTCTTGTTGAGTCCCAGCTTCTTGGCCAGCTTGTCTGCAGCTTTTTGCCCTAACGGCTGGTTGATCTGAGCGGAACGAGTGACTTGGCTAGGCCCGTACTGCGCGTACTCGGCCACCCCATCAAAGGGTTGGCCAAAGCCCTGAACAGCAGGCGGCACAGTAGTTGTGGGTGGCACCGTCGTTGTGGGCGGCACAGTAGTTGTGGGTGGGCTTGGCGGGGTCGGTACACAGGCGCTGATCGTCGCCGCCGTGACAAGTACTGCTGCAAGTCCCAGAATGCGTCCGGCCTTGACGCTCCTAGCTGACTGCAGATTAAAGAAACTCATTTCAACTCCAGATTGTTGGATTCTTTTGCGCAACGAGAGGCGTGTGGCAGACGACTTGTTTTTCCGCTTTCAGAGCGTGACGCTCGCAGAGCACTCGGTCAACCGGGCAGATCCCCTAGCGGAGGGTGTTCAACAGCTTGAGGGCATTGCAGCGTCAGGCCACTGCAGGATCATGCCACTGCAGCGCTAAGCCACCGCCGCGGCGAATTGGGCAAACAGATCGCCCGGCAGGGGGAACTGCAATCGCCAAGTGATTGCCATCGGCCGCTCGCCCTGATGGCGCACATAGGTTGCCGGGCCGAGGAACCAAAACGCTCGGTCCTCGGGTCGGAGTCGACCAAACAACATGATGCTGCTGCCCTCTTTGGCGTGGTGTTGGTAGCGGAGCCCGGTTTTGCTGCTCTCACGGGTGTTGGACTGACTCTCCCAGTGAATGAGGTCGGGGCTGAGCGCATAATCGCGATAGCGAGTTGTTGGCGAGAAGTTTCCGCCAGTCTTATCTAGCGTGAAGGCAAACAGATCTGTTGACTCTGCCGGCGAGTCTCCTGGCAACCAGAACACCCCGCTCTGCCACATAGCCACCTGCTGCGAATTGGGGTTCCCATGGCCAAACGCAGAGAGAATTTCGAGTCGGGTGTAGCGAGCATGAACTCTCAGCGGTACATCCTTGAAATTCGGTAGTGAATGGTGAACATGGTCAACGCGACCATCAAGCACATCCAGAAGCTCCAGGGCCTCGACGCGGACTTGCGGGTGCTGCCACAGGAAATCAGCGCTTTCCTGTAGCTCCGCCGGTGCAGCAATCTGGTCTGTGTCGACTTGGCTCATCAGCTGGCTTATCAGCATTCGGATGCACCGAACTTGGCTATCGGAAAAACTAGAAAGGTCCGGCGCCTGGCGGCCTGTCAGGAACTGCCTGTAGAAACCAAGTCTGAGGTCATCGTCGATGTGTAATAAGCGACCCAGGCTGCGACGAAGTTTCTGCTCCTCAGGCCCGGCTGCCTTCACAGGTAGCCCAGCCGATTCGCAGAGGTTCGACCATCCTGACTTTTCTTTCGCTGCACCCTTTACGGGATAGACGTCTTCGAGCTCCAGCCCCGTGTGATCCAGATAGGTGACAAGCCTTGGATCATGCCCGGCCGTTACCAGATTGCGCAGTTCCTCGACCTTCTGCGGCCATCGGGAGGGAAGTGCCGTTTGGAAACTCTCAAGAATTATCTCTGAGGATTTTTGGTCGAGTTGCATCTGGCAACCGGCGGGTAAATAGGGAAACCCGGCAGCAACCTGCTCTTCGAGTTCTTTTCTTGAGCCGCCCAGGAGTGCTGCTAGCCGGCGGTCAAACCGAAACTCCTGACGGTGCTGACCGACAAAGTCCAACACGGTGCAGACTGTTTTTCCGGCGTCACGACGAAGTCCACGCCCTAACTGTTGAATGAACAGCGTCGGGCTTTCGGTTGGGCGCAACATGAGCAGCGCATCGACGCTGGGCAGGTCAACACCCTCGTTAAAAAGGTCTACAGAGAACAACACGCGAAGCCGGCCGTCGGCCAGTGCAGCAAGGGCTTCCCGGCGCTCATGCTCGGGCGTCTCGCCCCAGACGGCGGCCGAGGCGATCCCAGCCTGATTAAATATCTGGGCCATAAACTTGGCGTGGAAAACACTCACACAGAACCCAAGTGCACGAACGCTCGACAGGTCATCAATATGCTCGGCGAACTCCTTGATGACCTGCTGAGCCCACGCATCGGAGGCGGTATAGACGTTCGTGAGAGCTTCAACCTCGTACCCGGACCCTCGGCGCCAAGCCACCTTGGTCAGGTCAGTCCCATCGTGAATGCCGTAGTACACAAACGGAGTCAGATACTGCTGGTCGATAGCATCCCAAAGCCGCAACTCAGCCGCGATTCGATCATCAAACCATCCCAACACTGGGAGTCCATCGGAGCGCTCCGGTGTTGCCGTCAGGCCGAGGAGTTCGACTGGTTGAACGTGGTCTAACAGCCGCCCATATGACTTAGCGGCAGCATGGTGAAACTCATCCACGATGACCATGTCGAAGTGCTGTTGCTCAAGAAGGTCAAGGTCCGCCCGGTGCAGGCTCTGAACTGAGGCAAACACATGATCAAATTTCTGCGGTCGCTTGCCCCCAATCCATTGCTCGCCAAAGTTCGGTTCTCGGAGAACATGGCGAAAAGTGGCTTGGCTCTGATTGAGGATCTCTTGGCGATGCGCAACAAAAAGAAGGCGGCCCGAGGGGAGGTGTTTGCGCAGGCGGGCGTAATCAAGCGCCGCCATTACGGTCTTGCCCGTACCAGTGGCAGAGACCAACAAGTTTCGGTGATGGCCGCGGGTGCGGGCGAGCGCTAGTTGCTCAAGCAAGCGTGACTGAAAGGGAAGCGGGGTAACCGCAACCGGGCTCAGAAAGACGAGCGGGCCCGAAGTCTCCTCTTTTGCCATGTGATGGCTGAACTCTTCGGCATCGAAAGAAACAAAGTCAGAACTCTCCCAGTATGAATCGAATACCGCCCGGACCTTGTCGATTACATCGGGGTTGCGCGCGCCCGAGATACGAACATTCCATTCCAAACCGGCTACCTGCGCCGAATGAGTCAGATTGGATGAACCGATATAGGCAGTGGAGAACCCAGAGGGCCGGTTGAAGAGCCACGCCTTGGCATGCAGGCGGGTCGTAGATAGGTCATATGAGACTCGTACCTCGGCCCCAAGATCAACCAAGCGTTGCAGTGCTGCCTGTTCAGTAGATCCGGTGTAAGTCGTGGTGAGCACCCGAAGTTGGCCGCCTCGTTCGCAGTGCTCCCGCAGGCTCTCGATCATTGGTCGAATTCCGCTAGTGCGAATGAAGGCCATCACCACATCGATCGACTGTGAGGAATGAATCTCCGCCTTCACCTGATTCCCCACCCCTGGTTCACCGGGGGCGTTAGTCAGCAACGTGGTATCCAGCAACGGGATCAGCGGCGCATCGATTGCGCGGGCCGAGCCATCCGGGAGGGCTGTTGTCACCGAACGAAGCACGTCCCCCTGTGATACGAGGACCTCTGGCTCTAGTTCTGCCTTATCCACAATCTGTTCGAGTCGACCCAGCAACTCACGCACAACCTCGACCCCAACTGCGACCCGATCCTTCTCGGGAACACCATCGAGTGCCTTTTCAATCTGGCGACTGAGGTGAAGCGCAATCCGGTTGGGTGCTTCGGCCTGATGCAGCGCTGTGCGGCTGACGTATCGGTCATCGATGGCGCGCAACTGCTCCTCAAGGCCAGCGGTGACCAGTTGCTCATATAGTCCAGGCGGCAAGCCGCCAGATTCTTCCTCCACCCGACCAGGATGACAGAGATCAACCAACTGCGTTGCACTTCTCTCCAACCGGAAAACTTCAGCCCGCTGGTAACATGTCCTCTTCGCAGAACGGCAACCTCGCTCGCTGACTCAACCGCAAGCGATGACAAGAACTGCAGGGGCAGCATGGACTTAAACCCAGCGATGATCGTTGCTGGCGCAATTGTGGGATTCATCGTCGGCTTAACCGGCATGGGCGGCGGCGCGCTCATGACCCCTGTACTGGTGCTGGTGTTCAAGATGGACCCTGCAACAGCGGTGAGTTCAGACGTGATTGCTAGTTTGATCATGAAACCATTCGGTGGTGGCGTTCATGTGCGCCGTGGCACCGTGAACTGGCGTCTGGTGGGCTGGCTCAGCGTTGGTTCTGTCCCGATGGCTTTCCTCGGTGCCTATCTGATCGACAGCGTGTTTGGCGGTCCTGAGTCAGCCAAAATCATCAAGACCTTGTTGGGCTGGGTTCTGCTCGTGGCCGCAGCGGCGATTATTGCCAAGGTGGTTCTGTCTGCCCGGCGTGGCATCGCACCGAATGCAGAACCGATGGGTGGCGCTGCAGTGCGACCCCTGCCCACCATGCTGATTGGCGCAATCGGCGGACTGATTGTCGGGCTCACCTCGGTGGGTTCGGGTTCGCTCATCATTGTGATGCTGCTGTTGTTGTACCCGCTGCTCTCGTCCAAAGAAATGATCGGTTCTGATCTGGTGCAGGCCATTCCACTTGTGGGTGCAGCAGCGATCGGCCACGCGATATTTGGTAATCCCGAGGTTGAAGTGATTGGGTCGGTGCTTGTTGGTGCGATCCCCGCCATCATGATCGGCGCAAACTTCTCATCTAAAGGATCCGACCGCTACATCAAGCCCGCACTCATTGCAGTGCTGTTGATTTCGTCAATCAAGCTGCTCGAGCCCAACAAGGGTGACTTCAACCTTCTAGTACTGGCCATTGCGGTGGCCACGGCCGTTGGCTTGGTTGTGATGTACGCATCGGACCGTCGCAAGGGCCGCCTGTCAGAAGGCTTGGTAGGGGTAGATGGGATTCTTCTCACCGCAGGGGCGGACGAGCTAGCAGCAAATCTCTCCATCCCAAGCACTGGCGGCAACGCCTCGGCGGGTGACTCTGCTTCGCTAGAGTTCCCAGATGACCGACAGCCAGATGACTGACAGCCAGATCACCGACAGCCGCATGGCTGACAGCGAGCTCTACGG